>Ga0187788_10000507_pt1 | contig 10846 bp, 10 predicted proteins | sample 1015_BV01_MP10_2_FD_133008 | JGI IMG/M metagenome (GOLD analysis project Ga0187788, IMG submission 133008) | Tropical peat soil microbial communities from peatlands in Department of Meta, Colombia - 1015_BV01_MP10_20_MG | ecosystem: Environmental > Terrestrial > Soil > Wetlands > Peat | place...
CAGGTCGTCGGCCAGGCCGTGGGCCGCCCTGGCGAGCAGGTCGGCCGTGGCGGGCGCCACCACGACCAGGTCGGCCTCCCGGCCGATCGCCACGTGCGGCACGTCCTGCGCGTCGTCCCAGACCGAGGCGGACACCGCCCGGCCGGACAGGGCCGACCAGGTGGCGGCGCCGACGAACTCGAGGGCCGAGGCGGTGGGCACCACCCGGACCTCGTGCCCGGCACCGGCGAGCAGCCGCAGCAGGGTCGCCGACTTGTACGCCGCGATCCCCCCGCCGACGCCGAGCACCACCTGCCGGGGCGTGGTGCTCACGGCGGGGTCACTGCTCGACCGGCTCGGAGACCAGGAGTCCCTCGTTGATCTCGCGCAGCGCCACCGACAGCGGCTTCTCCTGGACGTGGGTCTCGACCAGCGGCCCGACGTACTCCAGCAGCCCCTCGCCGAGCTGCGAGTAGTAGGCGTTGATCTGCCGGGCCCGCTTCGCCGCGTAGATCACCAGGGCGTACTTCGAGTCGGCGGCCTTGAGCAGGTCGTCGATCGGCGGGTTGGTGATGCCCTCCGGCATCGCCGCGGTTCCGGACACACGCACACTCCGAGGTCATTCACGACTGTCGGTGACGTCTGCTTCGACACGGTCACGCCACAGTCACGGCTTCTACGACATGGGAATCGGGACGCTCCGGCCCACCGGCCGGGGCGTCAGACCCATCCATGATACGAGCTCGTCGGCGGCCTGCCGCACGTCGTGGTTGACGATGGTCACGTCGAACTCCGACTGCGCGGCCAGCTCGCGCCGCGCGGTGGCCAGCCGGCGCTCGCGCTCCTCGGCCGACTCGGTGCCGCGCCCGACCAGGCGGCGGGCCAGCTCCTCCCAGGACGGCGGGGCGAGGAAGACCATCAGCGCGTCCGGCATCGCCGCGCGCACCTGGCGGGCCCCCTGCAGGTCGATCTCCAGCAGGGCGGGCTTGCCGGCCGCCAGGGCGGCCGCGACGGCGCGCCGCGGCGTGCCGTACCGGTACCGCCCGTGCACGACCGCCCACTCCAGCAGCTCCCCGGCGGCGACCAGGCGGTCGAACTCGTCGTCGTCGACGAAGTGGTAGTGCACCCCCTCACGCTCCGAGGGGCGGGCCGGACGCGTGGTGACCGACACCGACAGCCACACCTCGGGATACCGCTCGCGGATGTCCGCGGAGACCGTGCCCTTGCCGACCGCGGTCGGCCCGGCCAGCACCGTCAACCGGCGCCTGCCGGATCCCCCCTGACTCATCTCGCGCTCCCCGGGCGGCAATCGCTTCAGCGCGCGAAGCGCTCGACGAGCGCCGCGATCTGATTGGCCCCCAGGCCCCGGACCCGCCGTGACTCCGAGATCCCGATCTCCTCCATGATCTGCCGGGCGCGGACCTTGCCCACCCCCGGCAGGGCCTCGAGCAGGGCCGAGACCTTCATCTTGCCGATGACCTCGTCCTTGTGGCCCTCCTCGATCACCTCACCCAGGGAGCCCTGGGAGTACTTCAGTCGGTTCTTCACCTCGGCGCGTGCCCGTCGGGCGGCGGCCGCCTTCTCCAGCGCGGCTGCGCGCTGCTCAGGGGTCAGGGGAGGCAGTGGCACGAGGTCACCTCGGTTGTCAGGCTGGTCTTCAGCTTCCCGGCCGGTTCCGCCCGGGAAGCACGGCGCAGGCGTCGAACCTAGCGAGTCGCGCTCCCCGGGGGCAACGCGGGGTCACTACCTGGAGCGCTCAGCACGATCCGGACGGCATCCAGGGCGCGTTCGGCGGCCTCCCGCAGCCGGGCCGGGTCCGGTCCGGCCTGCAGGACGTCGCGGCTTGTGGTGGGCAGGACGTCGTCCGGCACCGCCCCGGCCTGCCCGACCAGGGCCCGCAGGTCCCCGGCGCCGCCGCCCTGCGCGCCCAGCCCGGGCACCAGCACCGGCCCGCGCAGCCGGCTCAGGTCCAGCCCGCCCGTCCGGGCCGTGGTCAGGCCGACCACCACCCCGAACGGGCCCGGGCCGCCGTCCGGACCCTCGCCGTCGGCGTTCTCGGCCGCCACGGCGTCCACCACCGCCTGCGCCACCGTGCGCCCGTCCGGGCCGCGGGCCAGCTGGACGCCGGCCCCCTCCGGGTCGGAGGTCAGGGCCAGCACGAACACCCCCCGCCCGGCGGCCCGGGCGGCGCGCAGCAGCGGGCGCAGCGCCCCCACCCCGGGGTAGGGCGAGGCGGTCACCGCGTCACCGGCCAGTGGCGAGCCGGGGCCCGCGTAGGCCTCGGCGTAGGCCTGCATGGTCGAGCCGATGTCGCCGCGCTTGGCGTCGACGATGCTCAGCGCCCCGGCGGCGGCGGAGGCGGCGAGCACCCGCTCGAGGACCGCGATCCCGGCGGCGCCGTGCCGCTCGAAGAACGCCGACTGCGGCTTGAGCACGGCCACCCGGCCGGCCAGCGCCTCGACCGCGCCGAGGGCGAAGCGCTCCAGCCCGGCCGGGTCGTCGTCCAGGCCCCACCGGGCCAGCAGGCCGGGGTGGGGGTCGATCCCCACGCAGAGCTGCCCGCGCTCGCGCAGCGCCGCGCGCAGCCGGAGCCCGAACCCCGCCCTCATGCCGGCGCGCCGCGGCCGCGGGCGGCGGCCAGGGTCGCCGCGTGCTGCTGCAGCGAGGCCACCCGGACCTCCTCGTTGCGGGCGGCCTCGATCGCCTGCACGGCGGCCGCCAGCTGCTGCACGGTGGTGATGATCGGGCGGTCCATCGAGGTGGTGGCCGCCCGGATCTCGTAGCCGTCGGCGCGGGCCTCCGACCCGGACGGGGTGTTGACCACCATGTCGACCTCGCCGGCCAGGATCCGCTCGACGATCGTCGGCTCGCCGCCCGGCCCGCGCCCCTGGCTGTGCTTGCGCACCGGCGTGCTGGGGATCCCGTTGCGCCGCAGCACCTGCGCCGTCCCGGCGGTGGCCAGCACCTCGAACCCGAGGTCGGCCAGCCGCTTCACCGGGAGCACCACCGCGCGCTTGTCGTCGTCGGCGATCGAGACGAACACCCGCCCGCCGTCCGGCAGGCCGCCGTAGGCGGCCGTTTGGGACTTGGCGAAGGCGTGCGGGAAGTCCACGTCGATGCCCATCACCTCGCCGGTGGAGCGCATCTCCGGGCCGAGCACGGTGTCCACCGGCTTGCCCTCCGGCGTGCGGAACCGCTTGAACGGCAGCACCGCCTCCTTGACCGCCACGGGCGCGTCGGTCGGCAGGCTGCCGCCGTCCCCGGTGGGCGGCAGCAGCCCCTCCGCGCGCAGCTCCGCGACGGTCGCGCCGAGCATGATCCGGGCCGCGGCGCCGGCCAGCGGCACCGCGGTGGCCTTGGACACGAACGGCGCGGTCCGGCTGGCCCGCGGGTTGGCCTCCAGCACGTAGAGCACCCCCTGGGCGAGGGCGAACTGCACGTTGAGCAGCCCGCGCACGCCGACCCCGCGGGCGATCGCCTCGGTGCTGGCGCGCACCCGGTCCAGCACGGCGCCGCCGAGGGTGACCGGCGGCAGTACGCAGGCGGAGTCCCCGGAGTGCACCCCGGCCTCCTCGATGTGCTCCATCACCCCGCCGAGGTACAGCTCGTGCCCGTCGAACAGCGCGTCCACGTCGATCTCGATCGCGTCGTCGAGGAACCGGTCGACCAGCATCGGGTGCTCCGGGGTGATCTGGGTGGCCCGGGCCACGTAGTCGGCCAGGGTGGCATCGTCGTAGACGATCTCCATCCCGCGCCCGCCGAGCACGTAGGAGGGCCGGACCAGGACCGGGTAGCCCACCTCGTCGGCGACCCGCTTGGCCTCGGCGAAGCCGGACGCCGTCCCGTGCCGCGGTGCCGCCAGCCCGGCCTCGGCGAGCACCCGGCCGAACGAGCCGCGGTCCTCGGCCAGGTGGATGGCCGCCGGCGGGGTGCCGACGATCGGCACCCCGGCCGCCTGCAGCCGCGCCGCCAGGCCCAGCGGGGTCTGCCCGCCGAGCTGCACGATCACCCCGGCCAGCTCCCCCGCGCGCTGCTCGGCGTGCACAACCTCGAGCACGTCCTCGCAGGTCAGCGGCTCGAAGTAGAGCCGGTCGGAGGTGTCGTAGTCGGTCGAGACGGTCTCCGGGTTGCAGTTGACCATCACGGTCTCGAAGCCGGCCCGGCGCAGCGCGAAGCTGGCGTGCACGCACGAGTAGTCGAACTCCACACCCTGCCCGATGCGGTTCGGGCCCGAGCCGAGGATCATCACCTTGGGACGGGTGGACGGCGCCACCTCGTCCTCCTCGTCGTAGCTGGAGTAGTGGTAGGGCGTGGCGGCGGCGAACTCCGCCGCGCAGGTGTCGACGGTCTTGTAGACCGGCCGCACCCCGAGCGCCTGCCGGACGCCGCGCACCACGTCCTCGGGCATCCCGCGCAGCGCCCCGACCTGGGCGTCGGAGAACCCGTGCCGCTTGGCCTCGCGCAGCAGGTCCGCGCCCAGCACCGCCGCACCGCGGACCTCGGCGGCGACCTCGTCGATCAGCAGCACCTGGTCGAGGAACCACGGGTCGATCGCGCTCAGCTCGTGCAGCCGGTCCACCCCGACCCCGGCGCGGATCGCCTGCTGGACGGCGACCAGCCGGTTCTCCCCCGGCCGCCGGACGGCGTCCAGCACCCGGTCCAGGGCCTCGCCCTCCGGCGGGTCGCCGTCCCAGTGGAAGGTCGAGCCGCGGGTGTCCACCGAGCGCATCGCCTTCTGCAGCGCCTCGGTGAAGCACCGGCCGATCGCCATCGCCTCGCCGACGCTCTTCATCGTCGTGGTCAGCGTGGGGTCGGCGGCCGGGAACTTCTCGAAGGCGAACCGCGGCACCTTGACCACCACGTAGTCCAGGGTCGGCTCGAACGAGGCCGGGGTCTGGCGGGTGATGTCGTTGGGGATCTCGTCGAGGCTGTAGCCGACCGCCAGCCGGGCGGCGATCTTCGCGATCGGGAACCCGGTGGCCTTGCTGGCCAGGGCGGAGGACCGGGACACCCGCGGGTTCATCTCGACCACCACGACCCGGCCGTCCCGGGGGTGGACCGCGAACTGGATGTTGCACCCGCCGGTGTCGACGCCGACCTCGCGGATCACCGCGATCCCGATGTCGCGCAGCCGCTGGTACTCCCGGTCGGTCAGGGTCAGCGCCGGCGCGACGGTGATCGAGTCCCCGGTGTGCACGCCCATCGGGTCGAGGTTCTCGATCGAGCAGACCACCACGACGTTGTCGTGCCGGTCGCGCATCAGCTCCAGCTCGTACTCCTTCCAGCCCAGGATCGACTCCTCCAGCAGCACCTCCCCGGTGGGGCTGGCGTGCAGGCCGGCGCCGGCGATCCGGTGCAGCTCGGCCTGGTCGTGGGCGATCCCGGATCCGAGCCCGCCCATGGTGAAGCTGGGCCGCACCACCACCGGGTAGCCGAGGCGCTCGACGGCGGCCAGGCACTCGGCCATCGAGCGGCAGATCCGGCTGTCCGCCACCGACGCCTGCAGCCCGTACCGCTGCGCGGCCGAGCGCACCACCTGAGTGAACCGCTGGCGGTCCTCACCGGCCTCGATCGCCTCGACGCCGGCCCCGATCAGCTCCACCCCGTGCTTGTCCAGCACGCCCGAGGCGTGCAGGGCGATCGCGGTGTTCAGCGCGGTCTGCCCGCCGAGCGTGGCCAGCAGCGCGTCCGGGCGCTCCCGGGCGATGATCGCCTCGACCACCTCGGGGGTGATCGGCTCGACGTAGGTGGCGTCGGCGAACTCCGGGTCGGTCATGATCGTCGCCGGGTTGGAGTTGACCAGGACGACGCGCAGCCCCTCCGCCCGCAGCACCCGGCAGGCCTGGGTGCCGGAGTAGTCGAACTCGCACGCCTGGCCGATCACGATCGGCCCGGAGCCGATCACCAGCACGCTGGACAGGTCGCTGCGCCGCGGCATCAGGGCACCGTCTGCGCGTGCGGGCCGCCCGCGCCGGGCGCGGTGATCAGCTCGGCGAACCGGTCGAACAGGTAGCCGGCGTCGTGCGGGCCGGCCGCCGCCTCCGGGTGGTACTGCACCGAGAAGGCCGGGAGGTCGAGGCAGCGCAGGCCCTCGACCACGCCGTCGTTCAGCCCCACGTGGCTGACCTCGACCCGCCCGAACCCGGTGTCGGTGGCGGCGTCCAGCGGCGCGTCCACCGCGAAGCCGTGGTTGTGCGCGGTGACCTCGACCCGGCCGGTGGCCCGGTCCAGCACGGGCTGGTTGATCCCCCGGTGCCCGTAGCGCAGCTTGTAGGTGCCCAGCCCCAGCGCCCGCCCGAGCAGCTGGTTGCCGAAGCAGATCCCGAAGAACGGGATCCGCCGGGCCAGCACCTGGCGGGCCAGCTCCACCGGGCCCACCGCAGCGGCCGGATCGCCCGGCCCGTTGGAGAAGAACACCCCGTCCGGCTGCACCGCGAGCACCGCCTCGAGGCTCGAGGCGGCGGGCAGCACGTGCACCTCGATCCCCCGCTCGGCCATCCGGCGCGGGGTCATCGCCTTGATCCCGAGGTCCAGCGCGGCCACCCGCGCCCGCCGCGGGCCGATCGCCGGGACGACGTACGGCCGCGGCGTGCTCACCTGCCCGCACAGGTCGGCGCCGGCCATCGGGGGCGCCGCGCGCACCTCGGCCAGCAGGTCCCCGGCGGGCCGGCGCGCGGCGCCGGCGGAGAAGATCCCGGCCCGCATCGCCCCGCGCTCGCGCAGGTGCCGGGTCACCGCCCGGGTGTCCAGGTGGCTGATCCCCGCCACGCCCTGGTCGCGCAGCTCCTCGGCCAGCTCCCGCCGGGACCGCCAGTTCGACGCCCGCCGGGCCGGGTCGCGGACCGCATACCCGGCCACCCAGATCCGCGCGGACTCGCCGTCCTCGTCGTTGACCCCGGTGTTGCCGATGTGCGGGGCGGTCATCACCACCACCTGGCGGTGGTACGACGGGTCGGTCAGGGTCTCCTGGTACCCGGTCATCCCGGTGGCGAACACCGCCTCGCCCACCGTCGACCCCAGGGCGCCGTACGGCCTGCCGTGCCAGGTGCGCCCGTCCTCCAGGACGAGGACCGCGGTGCCGCCGTCCGGCCCGCCGCTCACCTGCCCACCCCGACCGGCTCGCCCAGCGGGCTCGCCGGCGCCCCGCCCGCCGGCTCGGCCAGCGCGCCGTCCAGCACCGTGGCCCGGCCGCGGTGGAAGGTGGCGACCACCCGCCCGGGCAGCCGCCGGCCGCGGAACGGGGTGTTGCGGCCGGCGCTGGCCATCCGCTCGGGGTCGACCACCCAGCTCGCGCCAGGGTCGAGGAGCACCAGGTGGGCCGGCTCGCCGGGCGCGATCGGCCGGCCCTGCCCCGGCACCCGCCCGATCGCGGCCGGCCGGACCGACATCCGGTCGGCGAGCCCGGCCCAGTCCAGCAGCCCGGTGTCGACCATCGCGGCCTGGACGACGGGCAGCGCGGTCTCCAGCCCGGTCATCCCCATCGCCGCGACTGCCCACTCGCAGTCCTTGTCCTCCACCGCGTGCGGGGCGTGGTCGGTGGCGACCGCGTCGATCGTGCCGTCGGCCAGCGCCGCCCGCAGCGCGGCCACGTCCTCGGCGGTGCGCAGCGGCGGGTTCACCTTGAACACCGGGTCGTAGCCGCGGACCTCCTCGTCGGTGAGCATCAGGTGGTGCGGTGTCACCTCGGCGGTGACCCGGACCCCGCGGCTCCTGGCCCAGCGCAGGATCTCCACCGACCCGGCGGTGGAGACGTGGCAGACGTGCAGCCGGGAGCCGACGTGGCCGGCCAGCAGCACGTCGCGGGCGATCACGGACTCCTCGGCGGCGGCCGGCCAGCCGGCCAGGCCGAGCACCCCGGAGATCACCCCCTCGTGCATCTGGGCGCCGTCGGTCAGCCTCGGCTCCTGCGCGTGCTGCGCCACCACGCCGTCGAAGGCCTTGACGTACTCCAGCGCCCGGCGCATCAGCAGCGCGTCGCTGACGCAGCGCCCGTCGTCGGAGAAGACCCGGACGGCGGCCGCCGAGGTGGCCATCGCGCCCAGCTCGGCCAGCCGCTCCCCGCCCAGGCCGGCGGTCACCGCGCCGACCGGGCGGACCTCGACCAGCCCGGTCCGCCGGCCCAGCCGCCACACCTGCTCGACCACGCCGGCGGTGTCGGCGACCGGGTCGGTGTTGGCCATCGCGTGCACCGCGGTGAAGCCGCCGAGCGCGGCGGCCCGGCTGCCGGACTCCACCGTCTCGGCGTCCTCCCGGCCCGGCTCGCGCAGGTGGGTGTGCAGGTCCACCAGCCCGGGCAGGGCGATCAGCCCGTCCGCGTCGACCACGGTGGCACCCGGCTCGGACAGCCCGGCGCCGACCTGCGCGATCACTCCGTCCCGCAGCACCAGGTCCACCGGGTCGCCGCCCAGCGGGCGCGCCCCCCGGATCAGGTACCGCGGCCCAACGCCCGCGTCGTTCACACGTCCTCCCTCTCACCGGACAGCAGCAGGTACAGCACCGCCATCCGTACCGCCACACCGTTGGTCACCTGCTCGACGATCGTGGAGCGGGAGGAGTCCGCGGCGTCCGCGGAGATCTCCAGGCCACGGTTCATCGGCCCGGGGTGCATCACCAGCGCGTGCCGGGGCAGCATCCCCATCCGCTGCGCGTCCAGCCCATACCGCCGCGAGTACTCCCGGGGGCTGGGGAAGAAGGCCGCGCGCATCCGCTCGTGCTGGACCCGCAGCATCATCACCGCGTCCAGGGCGCCGAACTCGCCGGCCAGGACGGCGTCCAGGTCGTAGGAGGTGGCGCACGGCCAGCTCGCCACGCCCACCGGCAGCAGGGTGGGCGGCGCGACCAGGACGACGTCGGCGCCGAGCGCGTGCAGCAGCAGCACGTTCGAGCGGGCCACCCGGCTGTGCAGCACGTCGCCCACGATGGCGACCCGCAGCCCGTCCAGATCGGCGCCGATGCCGCCCTCGCGCAGCCGGCGGCGCAGGGTGAAGGCGTCCAGCAGGGCCTGGGTGGGGTGCTCGTGGGTGCCGTCCCCGGCGTTGACCACGCAGCCGCGGATCCAGCCGGCGTGCGCCAGCCGGTGCGGCGCGCCGGAGGCGGAGTGCCGCACGACGACCGCGTCGGCGCCCATCGCCTCCAGGGTCAGCGCGGTGTCCTTCAGGCTCTCGCCCTTGGACACGCTCGACCCCTTCGCCGAGAAGTTGATCACGTCGGCGGACAGCCGCTTGGCGGCCGCCTCGAAGGAGATCCGGGTCCGGGTGGAGTCCTCGAAGAAGAGGTTGACCACGGTCCGCCCGCGCAGGGTCGGCAGCTTCTTGATCTCCCGCTGCTGGGTCGCCGCCATCTGCTCGGCGACGTCGAGGACCTGCACGGCGCCGTCCCGGTCCAGGTCGCCGGCGGAGAGCAGGTGCCGGATCACCGCGCCACCTCCGCCCGCCCGGCCGGCGCGGGTGCGTCGGGAGGCGCCTCGATCAGCACCTCGTCGGTGCCGTCCACCTCGCGCAGCCGGACCCGGACCCGCTCGGCCGGCGCGGTCGGCAGGTTCTTGCCCACGTGGTCGGCGCGGATCGGCAACTCCCGGTGGCCGCGGTCGACCAGCACCGCCAGCCGGACGGCGCGGGGCCGGCCGAGGTCGGACAGCGCGTCCAGGGCGGCCCGGATGGTCCGCCCGGAGTAGAGCACGTCGTCCACCAGGACCACGACCCGGTCGTCCACGCCGACCGCCGGCACGTCGGTCGGCTCCAGCACCCGGGTGGGCTGGCGGCGCAGGTCGTCCCGGTACATCGTCACGTCCAGCGACCCCACCGGCACGGGGTGGCCCTCGATCTCGGCCAGCCGCCCGGCCAGCCGCCGGGCCAGGGGGACCCCGCGGGTGGGGATGCCGAGAAGCACCAGGTCGCGGGCTCCTTTGTTGCGCTCCGCGATCTCGTGGGCGATTCGGGTGACGGCCCTTGACAGGTCCGCGGCCTCCACCACAGTTCGCACGTGGGAGGCGGTGTCCCGGGCCGTGTCCCGGGCCTGGTCCCGGGCCCCGGGGCGTGCAGACGCCATTTCGGCCTCCTTTCCCGCCTCACCGGACGGGTCCTTAAAGGGGCGATCCGTACCACCCGAAGGGAGGGCACGAGTCCCTGTGAGGTTATCAGCCGGTGACGACGGGTGAGTGAATGGCACGCGGGACTGCTCCGTTCGGCGACTCGTGACCATGGATTCGCCGTTTCTGCTTGACGAAACCAGTAACTCTCCGTGACCATCGGCGCATGGCCTCCGACTACGCCAGGGCGCTAGGCGCCCGACTCCGCGGGATCCGCACCCAGCAGGGTCTCTCCCTGCACGGGGTCGAGGAGAAGTCCGAGGGCCGCTGGAAGGCGGTCGTCGTCGGCTCCTACGAACGCGGGGATCGCGCCGTGACCGTCCAGCGGCTCGCCGAACTGGCTGACTTCTACGGTGTGCCGGTCCAGGCGCTGCTGCCGGACGCGGCTCCCACGGGCAGCAGCGAGCCTCCGCCGAAGCTCGTGCTGGACCTGGAGCGGTTGCAGTCCGTACCCGCCGAGAAGGCCGGCCCGCTGGTCCGCTATGCGGCCACGATCCAGGGCCAGCGCGGTGACTACAACGGCAAGGTCCTGTCCATCCGCACCGACGACCTGCGCACCCTCGCGGTGATCTACGACGTTCCGCCGGCGGTGCTGGCCGAGCAGCTGATCGCCTGGGGCGTGCTGAACGCCGACGCCCGGCGAGCGGTCGCCTCCGAGGACTGACCTGTCACAGACTGTCCGGCACGCCCGTCGTGCGGGGACAGGGGCGGGCCGGACAGCGGCCCGCGCCAGCACGGCGGGCCGCCGCCGCTGCGTGGCGCGCCGTCTAAGTGATCACC
>Ga0187788_10000508_pt1 | contig 10835 bp, 11 predicted proteins | sample 1015_BV01_MP10_2_FD_133008 | JGI IMG/M metagenome (GOLD analysis project Ga0187788, IMG submission 133008) | Tropical peat soil microbial communities from peatlands in Department of Meta, Colombia - 1015_BV01_MP10_20_MG | ecosystem: Environmental > Terrestrial > Soil > Wetlands > Peat | place...
CCGGGCTGGTCGCGATCACCCCGGCCTGCGGGTTCATCAGCCCGATGGGCTCGATCGTCCTCGGCCTGGTCGCCGGCTCGGTGTGCTGCCTGGCCACCGGGCTGAAGTTCCGGTTCGGCTTCGACGACGCACTCGACGTGGTCGGCGTCCACCTGGTCGGCGGGGTGCTGGGCGCGCTGCTGATCGGGGTCATCGGGACCTCGGCGTTCAACGCCCTGGCCCAGGAGGGCCTGCTCTCCGGCGGCGGCTTCGCGCTGCTGGGCAAGCAGACGGTCGCCGTGCTGGCCTCGGTGACGTACTCCTTCGTGGTCACCTTCCTGATCGCCAAGGTGGTCGGCCTGCTCTTCGGTGGCCTGCGGGTCAGCGAGGACGTCGAGGTGGAGGGCCTGGACGTCAACCTCCACGCCGAGACCGGCTACGAGATCGGCCAGTTGGGTGGCAGCTTCCGGTCGAGCGCGGCGAGCTCCGCCGCCAGGGACTCCGCGGGGGTGTCCGCATGAGACTCATCACTGCTGTGATCAAGCCGCACAAGCTCGACGAGGTCAAGGGCGCCCTGGAGGCGTTCGGGATCGCCGGCCTGACGGTCAGCGAGGCCAGCGGCTACGGCCGCCAGCGCGGCCACACCGAGGTCTACCGGGGCGCGGAGTACACCGTGGACCTGGTGCCGAAGGTCCGGGTGGAGGTGCTGGTCGACGACGGCGACGCCGCCGACGTGGTTGACATCGTGGTCAAGGCCGCGCAGACCGGCCGGATCGGGGACGGCAAGGTGTGGACGATCCCGGTCGAGGACGTCGTCCGGGTCCGCACCGGGGAGCACGGGGTCGACGCCCTGTAGACGCCCCTGCAGACAGGGGGAGTGGCGCGGGAGGACCGACGGATGACGGACGTGGCACCAGCCCCGCACCACCCCGTCGGTCCCCCCGGCCGTGACCTCCGCCGGGAACGGCTGACGCTGGCGGTCCGGTCCGGGTTGTCCGGGCCGGACCGGCGGCGTGCCCTGACCGCCCTGGTCGACGCCACGCTGCTGGACACCTGGCGGGCCGGCCTGGACGGGACCGTCCCGGGCCGGCCCGCGCCGTCCGCCGGCCTCGAGGGGGTCGCGCTGGCCGCGGTCGGCGGGCTGGCCCGTGGCGACGCCGGCCCGGCCGGGGACCTGGACCTGGTCCTGCTGCACGACGGGCGGGCTCTCGGCCAGGAGCAGGTCGCCGCGCTCGCCGAGCGGCTGTGGTACCCGCTGTGGGACGCCGGGCTGCGGGTCGACCACTCGGTCCGGACGCCGCCGCAGTGCCGTTCCGTGGCCTCGACCGACCTGTCGGCCGCCATCGGGCTGCTCGATCTGCGCGTGGTGGCCGGGGACGCCGCCCTGGTGGCCCGCACCCGCACCGCACTGCTGGACGACTGGCGGGGCGGCATCCGGCGCCGGCTGCCCGAGATCCTGCAGACCCTGGCGGAGCGTGCGGAGCGGTTCGGGGAGGCGGCGCACCTGGTCGAACCCGACCTCAAGGAGTCCCGCGGCGGGCTGCGGGACGTCACGGTGCTGCGGGCCCTGGTCGCCAGCTGGCTCACCGACCGGCCGCACGGCGCGCTCGACGAGGCGCACCGGCGACTGCTCGACGTCCGCGACGTCCTGCACGCGGTGACCGGCCGGGCGGGCGAGCGGCTGCTGCTGGCCGAGCAGGACGCCGTCGCGGTGGCCTGCGGACTGCTGGACGCCGACCTGCTGCTGGCCGAGGTGTCGGACGCCGCCCGCACGATCGCCTACGCCCTGGACACCACCCTGCGCCGGGCGCGGCAGGCGGCCGGCACCCGCCGGGTGCGCCCCGGACTGCGCCGGCCCCGGCTCCGATCGCTGGAGCACGGCCTGGTCGAGCACGACGGCGAGGTGGTGCTCGGCGTGGGCGTCCGGCCGGGCGAGGACCCGGTGCTGCCGCTGCGGGCGGGCGCGGTCGCGGTCAGGGCCGGCCTGCCGCTGTCGCCGGTCACCGTGGAGCACCTGGCCCAGGACTGCCCCCCGCTGCCGGAGCCCTGGCCCGCGGCGGCCCGCGACGCCCTGCTCGAGATGCTCGCCGGAGGCCCGCCGCTGGCCGCGGTCTGGGAGTCGCTGGACCGGGCCGGGCTGGTCGGGCGCTGGATCCCGGAGTGGGCGGGGATCCGCAACCGGCCGCAGCGCAACCCCGTGCACCGGCACACCGTCGACCGGCACCAGGTGGAGGCGGTGATCCGGGCCGAGCCGTTCCTGCGCGACGTCTCCCGGCCGGATCTGCTGCTGCTCGGCGCCCTGCTGCACGACATCGGCAAGCTCCCCGCTTCCATGGACCACAGCGGGGTGGGCGCACCGCTGGCCCGGCGGGCGATGCACCGGATGGGCTTCCCCGCCGCCGACGTCGAGGTGGTCCATCGGCTGGTCCGCGAGCACCTCACGCTGGTCGAGCTGGCCACCCGGCGCGACCCCGACGACCCGAGGACGGTCGAGGCGCTGGTGGCCGCGGTCGACGGCCGGGGCGACGTGCTCGACCTGCTCCGCGCGCTGAGCGAGGCGGATGCGCTGGCGGCCGGCCCCGCCGCGTGGTCGGCCTGGCGCGCCCGGCTGGTCGACGACCTGGCGGCCCGGGCCCGGGTGGCGATCGGCGGCCGTCCGCTCCCGGGACCGGCGCCGCTCGGCGAGGCGGAGCAGGCCCTGGTCGCCTCGGCCGTCGCCGAGGGCCGCCCGCGGGTGGCGATCTCGGCCCTGGACGAGTTGCACGTGGTCACCGTGGTGGCGGCGGACCGGCCGGGCCTGCTCGCCGACATCGCCGGGGCGCTCGCCGCGTCCCGGCTCAGCGTCAGGTCGGCGCTGGTCCGCACGGTGGCCGCCGAGGGCGGCGACGTGGCCGTGGACACCTGGTGGGTGGAGGCCGGCGGCGGCGAGCCGCCCCAGCCGGCCGTGCTGGAGACCGGCCTGCGCCGGCTCGCCGAGGGGGACCGCTCGATGCTGCAGCGGCTGGCCCGGCGGGACGCCGGGTACCGGGTGCCGAGCGGGACGCCGCTGCGGCCCAGGGTGGTGGTGCTCCCCGGCGCGTCGGAGGAGTCGACGGTGATCGAGGTCCGGGCCGCGGACCGGCCGGGGCTGCTGCACGCGCTGGGCTGCGCGCTCGCCGCGGTGGGCGTGGATCTGCGCTCCGCCCACGTCGCCACCCATGCCGGCCAGGCGGTCGACGTCCTCTACCTGGCCGAGCCGGGCGGCCGGCCGCTCACCCCGCCGCGGGTGGCGGAGGCGGTCGCCGCGCTGCTGGACGCCGGGACCCTCCCGCCCGCCGACGACCCGGCGCGCGCCGGGCCGGCGGCCGCGGGCGGTTAGGCTGGCCGGGTGTTCGCCACCCTCTCGGACCGGCTCGCCGCCACCTTCAAAGCCCTGCGCGGCAAGGGCCGGCTGTCCGAGGCCGACGTCGATGCGACGGTCCGCGAGATCCGGCGCGCGCTGCTCGACGCCGACGTCGCGCTGCCGGTGGTGCGCGAGTTCACCGACCACATCCGCGCCCGGGCGCTGGGCGCCGAGGTGTCCCAGGCGCTCAACCCGGCCCAGCAGGTCGTGCAGATCGTGCACGACGAACTGGTCGAGGTGCTGGGCGGCCAGACCCGCCGGCTGCGGCTGGCCAAGACCCCGCCCACCGTCATCCTGCTGGCCGGCCTGCAGGGCTCGGGCAAGACCACGCTGGCGGGCAAGCTCGGCCGGTGGCTGAAGCAGCAGGGCCACACGCCGCTGCTGCTGGCCTGCGACCTGCAGCGGCCCAACGCCGTCGACCAGCTCACCGTGATCGGCGAGCGGGCCGGAGTGGCGGTCTTCGCGCCGCACCCGGGCACCACTGCGACCGGCGCGTCGGAGACCGCCGCGGTGGCACCGGGCGACCCGGTCGAGGTCGCCCGGCGCGGCATGGAGTTCGCCCGGGACAAGCAGTACGACGTGGTCATCGTCGACACCGCCGGCCGCCTCGGGCTGGACGCGGAGATGATGCAGCAGGCCGCCGACATCCGGGACGCGGTGACCCCCGACGAGATCCTCTTCGTGGTCGACGCGATGATCGGCCAGGACGCCGTCACCACCGCGCGTGCCTTCATGGAGGGCGTCGGGTTCACCGGTGTGGTGCTGGCCAAGCTCGACGGCGACGCGCGCGGCGGTGCGGCGCTGTCGGTGGTCGGGGTGACCGGCCGTCCGGTGATCTTCGCGTCCACCGGGGAGAAGCTGGAGGACTTCGAGCTCTTCCACCCCGACCGGATGGCCTCCCGGATCCTCGACATGGGCGACGTGCTCACCCTGATCGAGCAGGCCCAGCAGGCCTTCGACGCCGAGCAGGCGGAGAGGATGGCGGCGAAGTTCGCCGCCGAGGAGGACTTCACCCTGGAGGACTTCCTCGCCCAGCTCGCCGCGCTGCGGAACATGGGCTCGCTGAAGAAGATGCTCGGGATGCTGCCGGGCATGGGCGAGCTGCGCGAGCAGCTGGACAGCCTCGACGACCGCGACATGGACCGGATCGAGGCGATCATCACCTCGATGACGCCGCAGGAGCGCCGGGCACCGCGGATCCTCAACGGCTCGCGCCGGATGCGCATCGCGCGCGGTTCGGGTACCGCGGTCAGCGACGTCAACCAGCTCCTGGACCGCTTCGGCCAGGCGCAGAAGATGATGCGGCAGATGCGCCGGGGCCTCGGCGGCATCCCCGGCATGCCCGGCCTGGCCGGGATGCCGGGCATGGGCGGCGGCAAGAAGGGGCGCGGCCGCAGCGCGCCCCCGCAGCGCAAGGCGAAGGGCAGGTCGGGCAACCCGGCCAAGCGGGCCCAGCAGGAGCGGGACGCCGCGCAGCGCGCGGGCCAGGGGTCCGTCCAGGGGTCCGGGGCGGCGTTCGGCCTCACCGGCGGGGAACCGGGACCCGCGGTGGACCCGGCGAACATCGAGCTTCCGCCGGGGTTCGAGAAGTTCCTCGGTCGCTGATCGGGCCGCCGGGCCGAGCGGCCCGCGCACCGGTAGGTTCGGCGGGTGGCCGGACCGGCGGAGGGCGACGCACCGGTGCTGCGGCTGCGCGGCCGGGTGCTGTGCGGCCCGGACGACGTGCGGGACGAGGTCTGGGTGGTGGGCGGCCGGGTCAGCCTGACCCGGCCGGGCGGCCTGGACGCCCAGACCGTCGAGGGTGTGGTGCTTCCCGGGCTGGTCGACGCGCACTGCCACATCGGTCTCGACCGGCACGGCGTCGTGGACGAGGCGACCCAGTGGCGGCAGGCCGTCACCGATCGGGACGCCGGGAGCCTGCTGATCCGGGACGCCGGGTCCCCGGCCGACACCCGGTGGATCGACGACCACGCGGACCTGCCGAGGATGATCCGGGCCGGCCGGCACATCGCCCGCACCCGCCGCTACATACGCGGGATCGGGCACGAGGTGGAGCCGGAGAACCTGCCGGCCTGCGTGGCGCGGGAGGCGGCCCGCGGCGACGGCTGGGTGAAGCTGGTCGGCGACTGGATCGACCGGGACCTCGGGGACCTCGCGCCGTGCTGGCCGGCGGACGCGCTGCGCGCGGCGATCGCGACCGCGCACGCCGCCGGGGCCCGGGTGACGGCGCACTGCTTCGGCGAGGACTGCCTGCCCGACCTGCTCGCCGCCGGGATCGACTGCATCGAGCACGCCTGCGGGCTGACCGAGGCCACCCGCGCCGAGGCCGCCCGGCGCACGGTGGCCATCGTGCCGACCCTGGTCAACATCGCGACGTTCCCGCAGCTGGCCGCCGGCGGTGAGGAGAGGTTCCCGGTCTGGGCCGCCCACCTGCGCGCGCTGCACGCGCGCCGCCGCGACACCGTCGCGGCGGCGTACGAGGCCGGCGTGCCGGTGTACGTGGGGACCGACGCCGGCGGCTCCCTGCCGCACGGGCTGGTCGCGCAGGAGGTCGCGGAGCTGGTGGCGGCGGGGCTGCCGGCGGCCGCGGCGGTGGACGCCGCGTGCTGGGCCGCCCGGGCCTGGCTGGGCCGGCCCGGGCTGCACGAGGGGGCCGGCGCCGACCTCGTGGTCTACGACGCGGACCCCCGCGACGACGTCTCGGTGCTCGCCCGGCCACGCCTGGTGGTGCTGCGGGGCCGTCCGCTGGGCTGAGCGCCGCCGGTCTCTGGCACAATGGGCGGCCGTACCCGGCGCGTGCGGCCCCTCTCACCGCGCGTCGCCGTGACCACCAGGCCCTGGTGGCCGCCGGTCCCCACCCGGCACGCCCCCGAGCGCCGACCCGGCAGGAAGCAGGAGAGACCACACCCGTGGCCGTGAAGATCCGTCTCAAGCGGATGGGCAAGATCCGCGCACCCTACTACCGCATCGTGGTCGCCGACGCCCGCAGCAAGCGGGACGGTCGGGCGATCGAGGAGATCGGCAAGTACCACCCGATCGAGGAGCCGAGCTACATCGAGGTGAACTCCGAGCGGGCGCAGTACTGGCTCGGCGTCGGCGCCCAGCCGACCGAGCAGGTGATGGCCATCCTCAAGATCACCGGGGACTGGCAGCGGTTCCGCGGTGAGCCCGGCGGGGAGGGCACCCTGAAGCAGGCCGCCGCCCGGCCGGACAAGAAGGCCGTGTTCGAGGCCGCCGCGCGGGAGGCGATGGGGGAGCCGAAGGAGGCCGCGACCACACCACGGGCCAGGCGGGGCCGCAAGGCCGACGAGAAGCCCGAGGAGAAGCCGCAGCAGAAGCCCGAGGAGCAGCCGCAGGACTCCGCGGAGGCTGCGGGCGAGGCGGCCGGCGAGGCCACCGCGCCGGCAGCCGAGGGGGAGGGCGACCGGCCGCCGGCCGCCGACGGCGTGACGGCCGACCCGACGGCCGAGGCGGACGGGGCCTGAGGTGCTCGTCGACGCCCTGGACCACCTGGTACGCGGGATCGTCGCGCACCCTGACGACGTCAAGGTGCGCAGCAAGCCGCTGCGCCGCGGCACGCTGCTGGAGGTCCGGGTGCATCCCGACGACCTGGGCCGGGTGATCGGCCGCTCCGGACGTACCGCGAGCGCGCTGCGCACCGTCGTCAAGGCCCTGTCGGACGGCGCACCGGTGCGGGTCGACGTGGTGGACGTCGACCGGGCACGCTGAGGCGTCAGCCACGCCGCGCCCGGCGCGGGAGGAGGGATTCATGCGCCTGGTCGTCGCGCGCATCGGTCGCGCGCACGGCCTCGCCGGTGAGGTCACGGTGGAGGTGCGCACCGACGTCCCCGAGCAGCGGTTCGTGCCGGGCGCCCTGCTGCACGTCAGCGACGGCGCCCGGCACCGCGCGCTGGTCGCCGCCGGGCTGCCGACCTTGCTGACCCTGACCGCGGCCCGCAACCACAACGGCACGCTGCTGCTCGCCTTCGCCGAGGTCGCCGACCGGACCGCGGCCGAGGCGATGCGGGACACGCTGCTCGAGGCCGAGGTGCCCGACCTGGTGGAGGAGCCGGACGCCTGGTACGACCACCAGCTGGTCGGCCTGGCCGTGCACGCCCCGGACGGCGCGCTGATCGGTGAGGTGGTCGGGGTGGAGCACCTGCCGGCCCAGGACCTGCTCGTGGTCCGGCGCCCGGCCGGGGAGGAGCGGCTGGTGCCGTTCGTGAAGGCGCTGGTCCCCGACGTCGACCTGGAGGCCCGGCGGGTGGTCGTGATCGCTCCGGTCGGCCTGCTGGACGAGCCGGACGACGGTCCGCCCGAGACCGTGGGGGAGCTGCGCGCCGTCGACGGGTCCTCGGTGCGGCGGACCGGCACCCAGGCGCAGCGACGGCCCGGTCCGGGGCTGCCGCGGCACCCCGGGCGCGGTCGGGCCTGACCCCCGGACCTTCCGCGGGCATGCGCATCGACGTCGTCACGATCTTCCCGGAGTACCTGCAGCCGCTGGAGGTGTCGCTGATCGGGCGGGCCCGGCGCGCGGGGCTGCTCGACGTGGCCGTGCACGACCTGCGGGAGCACGCCCACGACCGGCACCGCACCGTCGACGACACGCCGGCCGGGGGCGGGGCGGGCATGGTGATGCTCCCGCAGCCCTGGGCCGAGGCCCTGGAGGAGGTCCTGGCCGCCGGCCGCGCGGCGCTCGGGGCGCCGGACGCCGTCCCGACGCTGCTGGTCCCCACCCCCTCGGGGCCGGCGTTCACCCAGGACTGCGCCCGCGAACTGGCCCGCCTGCCGTGGCTGGCGTTCGCCTGCGGCCGCTACGAGGGGATCGACGAGCGGGTGCTGGAGGAGGCCGCCGAGCGGATGCCGGTCCGGCTGGTCAGCATCGGTGACTTCGTCCTGGCGGGCGGGGAGGTCGCCGTGCTGGCCGTGGTGGAGGCCGTGGCCCGGCTGCTGCCGGGGGTCCTCGGCAACGCCGGCAGCCTGGTCGAGGAGAGCCACGAGGACGGCCTGCTGGAGTACCCGGTCTACACCCGCCCGGCGGTCTGGCGCGGCCGCGCGGTCCCCGAGGTGCTGCTGTCCGGAAACCACGCCGAGATCCGGCGCTGGCGCCGGGAGCAGCGGATCCGGCGCACCGCGCGACGCCGTCCGGACCTGCTCGCCGGGCTCGACCCGGCCCGGCTGTCGCCCGCGGACCTGGCGGTGCTGGCCGAGGAGGGCTGGTTCCCCGGCGAGGGGGGATTTCAGCGCCGCTGAGCCGCTATGGCAGACTGGCGGCCGTGCCGCGGGCGACCCGAGGCCCTGCCACAGGGGAGCCGGAAGCGCCCTCGACCGGCGGCACCAGCCTGACGACCTGGCGGACCCTGACGTGCGCGGGTGACCTGTGGCACCCGCGGGAGAGCGATCGGCCATGCACACCCTTGACAGCCTCGACGCCGCATCGATGCGCGCTGACCTGCCCGCCTTCCGGCCCGGAGACACCCTCAAGGTGCACGTCAAGGTCGTGGAGGGCAACCGGTCCCGGATCCAGGTCTTCCAGGGGGTGGCGATCCGGCGCTCCGGTGGCGGGGTCCGCGAGACGTTCACCGTGCGGAAGGTCAGCTTCGGGGTCGGCGTCGAGCGCACCTTCCCGCTGCACTCCCCGATCATCGACAAGATCGAGGTGCTCACCCGCGGTGACGTGCGCCGCGCGAAGCTGTACTACCTCCGGTCCCGCCGCGGCAAGGCCGCGAAGATCAAGGAGAAGCGCGAGACCACGTCGGCGCACTGAGTCCGGCTGACCCGGGTCGACGCAGGCGGCCCCTTGGCGATCGAGGAGCGGGATGTCCGGCGCACACAGGCGCGCGACGTGACAGCGGGCAGCGCCCACGAGGCGCCGGCCGCCGCCTGGGAGGCGGAACGGCGCCGGACCGGCTCCACCTCGACGCTGCGCCGCGCGGTCGCCGTCCTGGCCGTCGCCGCGGTCGTCGTCGTGCTGGTCCGGGCGATGCTGGTGCAGACCTTCGTCATCCCCAGCGGCTCGATGGAGCCCACGCTGCGCGTCGGCGAGCGGGTCCTGGTGTCCCCGGCGATCACCACGCTGCGCGGCGTGCACCGCGGCGACGTCGTCGTCTTCGACGGGTCCGGCGTGTTCGACCCGCTGACCCCTCCGCCCTCCTCGGCGCTGGCCAGGGCCGGCCGCGCGGTGGCGGCCGCGGCCGGCGTCCCGGTCGGGGCCCGCGACTACGTGAAGCGGGTGATCGGCCTGCCCGGCGACCGGGTCGCGTGCTGCGACGACGTGGGGCGCCTGCTGGTCAACGGCCGGCCCCTGGACGAGCCGTACCTGCACCCCGGCGACGCCGCCAGCCTGATGCGCTTCGATGTCCTCGTGCCGCAGGGCAGGCTCTGGGTGATGGGTGACCACCGCAGTGCCTCCGCCGACTCCCGGGCGCACCTCGGGGATCCCGGCGGAGGTACGGTGCCCCTCGACCGGGTGGTCGGTCTGGTGGTCGCGGTGTCGTGGCCGCCGTCCCACATCCGCGACCTCGACCGCTCATCGGAGGGCACGTCGGAGGCGACGTCGTGAGGCAGCCCCAGGAGTCGACCGCTGCGGGTTCCCGCCGCTCCACCGGCGGGAACGTGGCGGCGGGCGCCCTGGCCCTGATCCGCGAGGTCGCGCTCGTGCTGGCGATCGCGCTGGGCCTGTCCCTGCTGATCAAGACCTTCCTGGTGCAGGCCTTCTACATCCCCTCGGCGTCGATGCAGAACACCCTGGAGGCCGGTGACCGGGTGCTGGTGAGCAAGCTCAGCCCTGGGCCGCTCAGCCTGCACCGCGGCGACATCGTCGTGTTCGCCGATCCCGGCGGGTGGCTGACCCCCTCGTTCGAGGAGCCGGAGAGCCCGGTCCGCTCGGCGATCCGGTCCACACTGACGTTCGTCGGCCTGCTCCCGTCCGACTCCGGGGAACACCTGATCAAGCGGGTGATCGGGCTGCCCGGTGACAAGGTGGCCTGCTGCGACGCCGCCGGCAGGTTGACGGTCAACGGCGTGGCGATCAACGAGCCCTACCTGTTCCCCGGGAACCGGCCCAGCGACATCGACTTCTCGGTCACCGTGCCCCCGGGCAGGATCTGGGTGATGGGCGACCATCGCTCGGTGTCGGAGGACTCCCGGTTCCACCGCGACGTCCACGACGGCACGGTGCCGATCGACGACGTCGTCGGGAAGGCCTTCGTGGTGGTCTGGCCGCCCGGCCGGATGGAGATCCTGCACAACCCCGAAGCGGCCTTCGCCCACGTCACCCCCCAGTGAGATGAGGGCGCCCGCCGAGCCGCGCCCGCCCGCCGTGGACGGCGTCCCCGGCGAGGTCCCCGGCGGTGGGCAGGCCGGGCCGCCGGCCGCACCGGGGCAGCGGGCCCCGGCGCCGCCGTCGCTGCGCCAGGAGCGCCGCCTGCTGCGGGACGGTCACGTCCTGGTGGCCGGGATGGACGAGGTGGGC
>Ga0187788_10000509_pt1 | contig 10832 bp, 11 predicted proteins | sample 1015_BV01_MP10_2_FD_133008 | JGI IMG/M metagenome (GOLD analysis project Ga0187788, IMG submission 133008) | Tropical peat soil microbial communities from peatlands in Department of Meta, Colombia - 1015_BV01_MP10_20_MG | ecosystem: Environmental > Terrestrial > Soil > Wetlands > Peat | place...
GCTGAGCAAAGCCAGATTTCACCTTATATATCCAGTGTAGCGAATTGCGGGGGGCGAATGGGACATTGCGGGGGGAGCTTTATTCGCTGGGGGATCATAGAGATTGGGGGGAAAGACGGGGGATTGGGGGGTTGACAAGGAATCAGCAGTCAGCAATCAGCGGGTGGTGAGCTGCGCCATGTCACGACGCGGTCATCAGTAATCAGAGCGGGTGAAGCTGCGTTTCTTGAAAGCAGTGTGGGTGGGGAAGCGCGAGGTCCTTCGACTCGGGCCTCGACCTTTTGGTCGGCCCTCGCTCAGGATGACAGGAGCTGATGTTTCATCGTCACCCAGGTTAGCGCCGAACCGCGCGGCGCTAACCTGGGCCACAGGGGCGCCGAACCGCGCGGCGAAGCTGGGGCACAGCAGCTAATTACTGAGTGCTGACGGCTGATTGCGGACTGCTGACCGCTGATTGCTGAACGCTGTTCGCACTTCGTGTGAAGTTCAACCACGCGGCTGTGAGCCGGTTCACATCGTGGGGTTCAGGGTCCCGGCTAGCATGCGGGAAGGTTCGTGGAGCAGCAGTCATGAGAATCTTCCAGGCTTTTTTGGACTACTCCCTGTTTCTGATCGTGATCCTGCTGGCGCTGGGCTTCGGGTGGGTCACCGCCACGCTCTGCGGCGCGGGCGGGTAGGGGCGAAAACGAAGAGGACCAGGGTCAGTGCAGCTTGAGGGGGCGATCGTCCTCCACCTTCACCGGCTTGTGCTTGTTCCAGACGTAGAGAATCACCGCCACCACTCCTCCGATGGGAATGCTGAGCAGGAAGAACCAGCGCATGGCGGGAACCCAGATCACGACGCCAAGGACAATAGCAACCGCGGCAATCAGGCCAACCAGACCCTTTCTCGGGGTTGGCAGCGGGGCAGGTGACTGGGACATGGGAAGCTCTCGCTCAGAATATTGTAATGCGAAAGCGGGCTCACGCGAACGGGGGTAAGCACTCAGCAATCAGCAGAAGCAATCAGCAGAAGCCAGGCCAACGCCGAAAAGCGCGGCGCGAACCAGAGGCGCCGGGCAAATTGGGAGAACGGTTAGCGACCCATCATCCGGTTCTTCCGCTCTGAACGCATGGATCGCAAACGAGATGAGACCGCAGGCCATTGCGGCTTACAGCGCTAACCTGGGTACGGGTGAGCGCTGAGCGCTGCGTTACTGGTGCGCCGCTGGCCCTTCCGCAGGAGGAATGGCGGCCAGAGGCGGCTGGGTGGCAGCCTCGGCCAGATATTGCGGCAGGGGTTGTTCGAGAGCCACCTGCAACACCTCGTCCATGGTATCGACGAAGTGCAGGTTCATCTCGTTGCGCAGGTTCTCGGGCACCTCGGCGAGGTCCTTTTCGTTGTCCTTGGGCAGGACGACTTCAAACAGCCCGGCGCGGTGCGCCGCCAGCAGCTTTTCCTTCAGCCCGCCGATGGGCAGAACCTTGCCGCGGAGGGTGATCTCGCCGGTCATGGCCAGATCGCGGCGCACGGGGATGCGGGTCAGCGCGCTGGCGATGGCGGTGGCGATGGTGATGCCGGCCGAAGGCCCGTCTTTCGGAATCGACCCTTCCGGCACGTGCACGTGGATATCGAGATTGCGGTAGAAGTCGCGTGACAGGCCCAGGCGCGCGGCGCGCGAGCGCACGTAGGTGAGGGCCGCCTGGGCGGACTCCTGCATCACCTCGCCCAGCTTGCCGGTGGGAGTGAGCTTGCCCTTGCCGTCCACCACGGCGACTTCGGTGCTGAGAATGGAGCCGCCGACCTCGGTCCAGGCCAGGCCGGTGACCAGGCCGATCTCGCTCTTCTCGTGCGCCAGGGTGTCGCGGAACTTGATGACGCCCAGGAACTCGGGAAGATTCTCGGCGTTGACGGTGATGTTGTACTTGCCGCCGTCCCTGACCACCTTGCGGGCGACCTTGCGGCAGACGTTGCCGATCTCGCGTTCCAGGTTGCGGACGCCGGCTTCGCGGGTGTAGCCGCGGATGATGGAGATGATGGCGTCGTCGGTGAAGGTGCAGTTCTTGTCGCTGAGGCCGGCCTGATCGCGCTGCTTGCGCACCAGGAACTGCTTGGCGATCTCCAGCTTTTCCGGCTCGGTGTAGCCGTGCAGGCGCAGCACTTCCATGCGGTCCTGCAGAGCCGGGGGGATGGTGTGCATGACGTTGGCGGTGGCGATGAAGAAGACCTGCGAGAGGTCGTACTCGACGTCGAGGTAGTGATCGATGAACATGTAATTCTGTTCCGGATCGAGCACCTCGAGGAGGGCGGCGGAGGGATCGCCGCGGAAGTCCATGGACATCTTGTCCACTTCGTCGAGCATGAACACGGGATTCTTGGTGCCGGCCTTCTTCATCATCTGGATGATCTGGCCGGGGAGAGCGCCGATGTAGGTGCGGCGATGGCCGCGAATCTCGGCCTCATCGCGCACGCCGCCCAGCGACATGCGGACAAACTTGCGGCCGGTGGCCTTGGCGATGGACATGCCGAGGGAGGTCTTGCCCACGCCCGGAGGTCCCACGAAGCACAGGATGGAGCCCTTGGGATTCTTCACCAACTGGCGCACCGCGAGGAATTCCAGGATGCGCTCCTTGATCTTCTCCAGCCCGTAGTGATCTTCGTTGAGGATTTTTTCGGCGTGATCGATGTTGCGGATTTCCTTGGATTTTTTCTTCCAGGGAACGGCCAGCAGCCAGTCCAGGTAATTGCGCGAGACGGTGGACTCGGCCGACATGGGCGGCATGGCCTCCAGCTTCTTGAGCTCCTGGAGGGCCTTCTCGTGCACGTCCTTGGGCATGCCGGCGGAATCGACCTTCTTCTTCAGCTCGTCCCACTCGCTCTTCTCGCCCCGGCCCAGCTCCTTCTGGATGGCCTTGATCTTCTCGTTGAGGTAATACTCTTTCTGGGCGCGCTCCATCTGGCGCTTGACGCGGGTCTGGATGGCGCGGTCCATGTTGAGCTTCTCGATCTCGATCTCCAGCACATCGGCGATGCGGTTCAGCCGCTCGGCGGGATCGAAGATCTCCAGCAGCTCCTGCTTCTCCTCGATGGAGAGCTGGAGGTTGGCGGCGATGGTGTCGGTGAGCTTGGCCGGATCTTCCATGCGCACGGCGGCGATCATGGTTTCGTAGTTGAGCGACTGGCAGAGCTTGACGTACTGCTCGAAGAGCCCGGTGACCCGCTGCATGGCGGCTTCGATGGCGGGATTGGTCTCGACCGTGTACTTGACGGTGCGGACGGTGGCTTCGAAGTAGCCGTCGGTATCCACCACCTGCAGGATCTTGCCGCGCTCGATGCCCTCGACGAGGACCTTGATATTGCCGTCGGGGAGCTTGAGGCTTTGCACGATGTTGACCATCGTGCCGACCTGGTAGATTTCGTTGGGCTTGGGCTCATCCACGCTGGCGTCGTGCTGGGTAGCCAGGAAGATCTTCTTGTCGCCGCCCAAAGCCTCTTCCAGCGCACGCACGCTGGACTCGCGGCCGACGACGAAGGGCGTCATCATAAAGGGGAAGATGACGACATCCCGGATCGGCATCATGGGAAGCTTGCGGGTTTCGAATTTCTCGCGATTTGTGGTCACAATGAGGTCCTGTTGGAATCCTATCCTACCGGGGCCGATCCGTAAAACTACCGAGAGGTATTAGCCCGCTTTTTCCATCATAGCAATGGAGACGTCGCGCTTCTCCACCATTTCCCGGGTGACTTCGAAATCCTTGACCCGCTTCTGACTGGGCAGGTGGTACATGAGGTCGAGCATCAGCTCTTCCAGGATCATGCGCAGGCCGCGAGCGCCGACCTTGCGGTTCATGGCTTCGCGGGCGATGCCCTTGAGGGCGTCGTCGCTGAACTTGAGGCGAACGTTCTCGAACTCGAACAGGCGCTGGTACTGCTTGATAATGGCGTTGCGCGGGCGGGTAAGAATCTCCACCAGAGCGACCTCGTCGAGATCGTCGAGCACCCCGACCACGGGAAGCCGGCCGACGAATTCCGGAATCAGCCCGAACTTGATGAGATCCTGCGGCTGCACCTGCTGTAGCATCTCAACATCGCGCTTCTTTGGCGAGATTACTTCCGACTCCTCTTCCGGACCCACCTTGAAGCCCAGGCTTTTCTTACCCACGCGGCGGCCGATGAGCTTCTCCAGGCCGACAAAGGCGCCGCCGCAAATAAAGAGGATATTGGTGGTATCGACGGGCGTGAACTCCTGGTGGGGGTGCTTGCGGCCGCCCTGGGGCGGGACGTTGGCGATGGTGCCCTCCAGGATCTTGAGCAGGGCCTGCTGGACGCCCTCGCCGGAGACGTCGCGGGTAATGGAGGGGTTTTCGTCCTTGCGGCCGATCTTGTCCACTTCGTCTATATAGATGATGCCGGTCTGGGTGCGGCCGACGTCGCCGTTGGCGGCCTGCAGCAGCTTGAGGATGATGTTCTCCACGTCCTCGCCGACGTAGCCGGCCTCGGTGAGGGTGGTGGCATCGACGATGGCGAAGGGCACATCGAGCATGCGGGCCAGGGTCTGGGCCAGCAGCGTCTTGCCGGTGCCGGTGGGGCCGATGAGGAGGATGTTGGACTTGGAGAGCTCGACGCCGTCGGTGCGCTGGCGGTTCATGTGAATCCGCTTGTAGTGGTTGTAAACGGCGACCGCCAGCTTCTTCTTGGTCTGCTCCTGGCCGATCACGTACTGATCGAGGAAGGTCTTCACCTCCTGGGGCTTGGGGAGATGGTCGGGAGCGGCGGCGGCATGCGACTCGGTGCGGTCATCCTCCAGGATGGAGTTGCAGACCGCCACGCACTCGTCGCAGATGTAGGCCCGGGGATAGTCGCTGGGCGAGGAAATCAGCTTGGCTACCGCATCCTGGGACTTGTGGCAGAAGGAGCAGCGCAAGACTTCGTCGGAACCAGAGCGTGATTTCACCGGGTACTCCTTACATACATGGCGTCGCCCCCCAAGGTCGCGCGGCCGGCTCGAATCGCCCGAGGCGGGTCGGAACCAGCGGGACGTTGGCGCCGCGTGCTCGCAATATAAGACCTCTATTTCGGCTTGTAGATAATGTCGTCGATGATTCCGTACTCTTTTCCCTGCTCCGCGTTCATGATGAAGTCGCGCTCGACGTCCTTTTCCACTTTCTCCAGCTGCTGGCCGCAGTGACGGGCGAGCAACTGGTTGGTGAGTTCGCGCATGCGCAGGATCTCGCGGGCATGGATATCAATGTCGGTGGCCTGGCCGGAGAGCCCGCCCATGGAGGGCTGATGAATCAGGATGCGGGAGTTGGGCAGGCCGAAGCGCTTCTTGGGCGCGCCCGCCGCCAAAAGCAAAGCCGCCATGCTGGCGGCCTGACCGATGCAGATGGTCATCACGTCCGGCTTGATGTACTGCATGGTGTCGTAAATGGCCATGCCGGCGGTGATGGAACCGCCCGGAGAATTGATGTAGAGCTGGATGTCCTTCTCGGGATCTTCGGCGGCGAGAAACAGCATCTGCGCGATGATCAGGTTGGCTACGTTGTCGTCGACGGGTGTTCCGAGGAAGATAATGTTGTCGCGCAGGAGGCGGGAGTAAATGTCGTAGGCACGTTCCCCCCGCCCGGTCTGTTCGATCACCATGGGCACTAGCATGTTTTATGCACCTACCTACACTGCCACCCCGCAAGCGCAGAAGGATGGAGAGGCAAAACCCAAAAAAGGTCCGCTCAGGCGGACCGGCTGTACAGAAAATCTAAGGTTTTCTCACTGCGGATTCTGTTGCGGATTCTATCCAGCGCCCCATCCTGTGTCAAACGCGAGCGGACCGCATCCACCGTCTGATTGGACTGCCGTGCGACGGCGGCGATCTCCTTCTCGATCTCTTCGTCGCTGACCTCGATGTTCTCCTTGTCCGCGATCTTGTCCAGCAGCAGGGAAACCTTGACCTCGCGCGCCGCCGCCTCGCGCTGACCGGCGCGCAGCCGGCCAAAGTCCATCTTCTTCATGTCCTCGGTGCGCATGCCCTGGGCGGCAAGGGCGCGCAGACCGCGTTCCAGGCGGACATCCACCTGGCGGTCCACCAGACTCTCGGGCACATCCATGTGGTTGAGCTTCAGCAGTTCTTCCACGATCCTGTCCTTGGCCTGATGCTCGGAGCGGTGCTTCTTCTCGGCTTCCAGGCTCTCGTGAATCTTCTGCTTGAGTTCGTCGAGCGAGGCGAAGCTGCCGGCCTGCCTGGCAAAATCGTCGTTGAGCTCGGGCAGATGCTTCTGCTTGACCGCTTTCACGGTGACGGTGTAGTCGAAGACTTTGCCGGCCAGGCGCGTATCGGAGAAATCGTTGGGATAACGCACTTCGAAGCTGCGCTCCTCGCCGGCCCGGGCGCCGCGCAGATTCTCGGTGAAGGCGGGGAGGGTGTTGCCGCCGCCGATCTCCACCAGCACGTCGTCCATGCTCACCGGCTGGCCCTCCTCGTCCCTGGGCACGCCGCGGAAAGCCACCTGGGCGAAGTCGCCGTCCTGAACCGGGCGATCCTCGATGGCGCTGTAGGTGGCATTCTCCTCGCGAATCTGATTCAGCGTCTGCTGAACCTCCTCGTCGGAGACGGCGATCTCGGGCTTCTCCACGTGGATTTCGGAATAGCCCGTGACCTCGACCTCGGGCAGCACTTCGAAGGTGGCGGTGAAGCGCAGGGGCTCGCCTTCGAGCAGGTGCAGGTCGGTGACGCGAGGCTGGGACACCGGGTGCAGGCCCTGCTTCTCCGTCTCCATGCGGAAATAGCGGGGCACCAGGGCCTCGACCAGCTCGGTCTTGATGTCTTCGGCGAAGCGCTGGCGCACCACCGAGGCCGGCACCTTTCCGCGGCGAAAACCGGGCAGCCGGGCCAGACGCTGCAGCTTGGCGACAACCGCGTCAGTCTCCTGGGAAACGACCTCGGCCGGAACCACGACCTGGACCTCACGCTGCAAGGCGGATTTGATCTGCGCTTCTGCCACCAGAAGTTTGTGGTCTCCCTCAGGTTTTGGGATGGGCAGCCGCCCAATTACGGCTGTCAATGTTTGAATATAAGAGTTGCGAGGGTGATCGTCAAACCACGCGGGCAAAGCCTTTGCGCGGGATGTGCAAAGCTGTGCATTCGAAACGGGAAAGGAAGGGGCGGGTGATCGTCATTGTCTGGGAGTTTCGCGTGGCTGAGGGCAAGGCTTCCGAGTTCGAGCGTCACTACGGGCCGGAGGGAACCTGGGTGCGCTGCTTTCGGAAGGGAACGGGATATCGGGGCACGGAGCTGGTGCGCGACACTGCCAATCGCGGGCGCTATCTCACCCTGGACCGCTGGGAGAGCCTGGCGGCGTACCAGCGCTTCAAGCGCGATTCGGCCGCGGAGTACGAGAGCATCGACGCGGAGCTCGCGGGCCTGAGCGCGAGCGAGCTGCTGGTGGGAATTTTCGAGACGGTGGGATGACAGCCGGAGCGAGCATCAAGGAGAGAGCAACGCTGCTGCGGGTCCTGAACGCGGAGGTGGTGGCCTGCCGGCAGTGTCCGCGGCTGGTGGCGTATCGCGAGAAGGTGGCGCGGGAGAAGCGGCGCGCTTATCGCGAGTCGGAGTATTGGGGCAAGCCGGTGCCGGGCTTCGGCGATCCGCAGGCGCAGGTGCTGATCCTGGGATTGGCGCCGGGAGCGCACGGGTCCAACCGCACCGGGCGTCCGTTCACCGGCGACTCCTCCGGCAACTTCATGTATCCGGTGCTCTACGCAACGGGTTTCGCTTCGCAGCCCAACGCGACCCATCGCGGCGACGGCCTGAGGCTGATCGATGCCTACATCACCGCCACGGTGCGCTGCGCCCCACCCCACAACAAGCCAACCCCGCAGGAGATCGCCAACTGCGCCGGCTACCTGGAGCGGGAACTGGAGATCCTGGGGAAGGTGAAGGTTGTGGTGGCGCTGGGGCGAATCGGGTTTGAGGCGTACCTGAATCACCTGAAGCGAAAAGGCCTGCTCAAAAGCAAGGCGGGCTTCGTCTTTGCGCACGGAGCGCAGTACAAAATGCCCGACGGCAAGACGCTGCTCATCTCCTACCATCCCTCGAACCAGAACACGCAGACGGGGAAGCTGACGCGGGAGATGTTCACCGAAATCTTCCGCCAGGCGCGCAAGCTGCTGGCGGGCGGCAAAGCGCGGCATTAAGCGCGCGGTCCATCTCGATGACGGCCGCCCACTGGCCGGCGCCGGCTTCCGTCCACACGATGTGACCTCCCAGTTTCTGGGCTGCCGCAGCCGGCGGCAGGTCGCGGTGATAACCGAAATAGCGCTGCTGGAGCTGCTGCCAGTAGGGAAGGCGGAGAAGGAATCCGTAAGGCGGCTCGTACTTGGTGGAAAACACCAGCGCGGCTTCGTAGCCGGCGGCGGCCTGGCGCGCGACCAACAGCTCGGAGGCGGAGAAGTTTTCAATGCGCACCACCGGAATGGCCGCCGAGACGTAGCCGAGGTAGGGATGAGTGAGCTCGTCGGACGCCGGCCAGGCGGTGAGGATCGGACCCCGGGGATAGTGCGCTTCGGCGTAATGCGCCGCGCGCTGGTGAAGGTGAACGTACTCGGCGTAGTCGAGGTTATCTTCCGGCGCGAAATGATAGGGCGGGCTGGTGACCAGGCCGATCACGAAGCCCAGGCACACTACTCCCAGAAAAGTGCGCCACCAGGGCAGGCGGCGCCAGATGGTGGAGACGCAGATAATGATCGCCAGCGGATAGACGGGCAGAAGATAGCGCGCCAGAACCGCGCCTCCGATCAGCGAAAGCACGAGCAGGTAGCCCACCAGGACGGCGGCGAAGATCATCTGCACGGAGATGGAGATGCGCGGCCGCGGCGCCTGGCGGCCGCCGTTTCCGGTGACCTTGTTGGCGGCGCGCTCCAGGTCAAGGAGCGGCGCGCGGCGCATGGCCAGCAGGGTGGCGAGGGTGAGCACGAACATGTTGAGATAGCCCAGCAACTGCCACAGCCGCTCGGCCAGAGCCGCCAGGAAGCGCAGCGGATTCAGCGTCGCGGTGAGGTTGTAGCGGAGGAATTCCGGGTTTCCCAGGACAAAGCCCGTCCTGGAATAGTGATAGGCAAACCACAGGCCCAGGGGAACGAGCGGGAGCAGCAGCCAGGCCGTGCGCCTGGGATCGCGCGGGAGAAGGCACAACTCCGGCAAGCGGCGCTCGAGCCGGGGGCAGGCGAGCTCCCAGATCACCAGGGAAAGCGGCGCGATGATGGCCGTCTCCTTGGCGAGCGCTGCCAGACAAAACAACAGCGATGACTGCCAGCGCCGGTCGCGCAGATAGAAAGCGAGCGCCCACAGGGTGAATCCGGCTGCGGCCATGTCGAGGTGAGCGAGGGAACTCTGCGCGAAAAATACCGGGAAGAGCGCGCTGCAGGCGGTCGCGCCCAGCGCAACCTGCCGGTTGGCAACCTGGCGGGCCAGGCGGAAGACGCCGGCGAGGGTGAAGGCGGCGACGGCCAGCATCGCCAGCCGCGTGACCAGCGGCCGAAAGCCGAACAGCTTCCACGCAAGCGCCAGCCAGATCATCACCAGGGGCGGATGAGCGTTGCTCAGTGTGGAATGCGGGATCAGCGAGCCGGAGAGCAGCAGGTCGCGGGCGGCAGGAATGTAGTATCCAGCTTCATCCCAGAAGTAGGGGAGATTCAACAGCGGCAGGTGCAGCAGCGCCAGGCAGAAGAAGAGGGCCGCGGCGCCCGCGACGCCTTCGGCGGCTGCGATGAGCTTGCCGGCGCACCGGGGCGGCCCGATGCCGGGGGGAAAGGCCAGGCTATTGGCATCCCTGGGCATGGAATGGGTCAGTTGATGGGGCCGGTGGCAGCGAAGCCGGGATCCAGCTTGATCTCGCCGAAGGTCTTCTCGTAGTTGGCCACGTTCTGCTGCAGGATGGTCATCAGCGCCTTGGCCTGCTGGGGGCTCAGATAGATGCCCTGGAAATTGTGGATCTCAACTTCGTTCTCCACCTGCTGCTTCATGGTGCCGAAGACCAAAAAGAAATCCCAGACGTTGACCCGCACCTGCACGCTGTTGGCGTAGCTGTCGCGGTAGTTGGGCTCGTTGATCAACTTGAGGCCGGGCGGAGTGGGGAAGCTCATGGCGTGAGTGTAGCACCTGGAAGGAGCCAGCAGTCAGCGCTCGGCAGTCGGCGGTCAGCATTGACACAGGCGGAGCGCGGGGCGGAATATCGTGGCCGGTTCTGCTCAAAGGCAGGATTCTCCATTACAGAATTACAGAATGTGACGGGAGGGCGGCGTGTGGCGAGAGCGGACGCTGAAGATCGTGTTGGTGGTGGTGGGACTGGTTTTCTCGGCCTTGGTCTATCCCATGACAATGTTTCTGCGCAAAGAGCCTTCGCTGGCGATGATGCTGAGCGTGTATGCCACACTTGGCGTCTTCCTGCTGCTGGCGTCACGTAACCCCTCGGCGAACCGCAGCCTGATCGCCTTCACCGCCTGGTCGAGTTTTGCGCACGCCGGCGTCATGGCAGTGCAAGTCTTCCGCCACATGATCCGACGCGAGGAATTGGTGGGCGTGGCTCTGCTGGTTGTCATCGGGTTAGTCCTGATCGTGCTGGCTCCCCAGAAGCTGCGCGGCGGGAGCGTCTCGGGAGCCGAGGCGTAGGCTTGTTACATGCGGATGAGACCGGGCGGAGGCCCCAGTCAGGGGTCAATCTGGTGTAATGGACTTGCCGGCAGAAACCCCAGTTGCAACCTTGCCTGCCTTCGCTGAGCGGAGGTGCGGTGGACGAACTCTCTGGCTCCTGTTAGCATCCCTTGCTCTTGAAGCGAAAGGAGCGCCATGTCCCATCAC
>Ga0187788_10000510_pt1 | contig 10830 bp, 18 predicted proteins | sample 1015_BV01_MP10_2_FD_133008 | JGI IMG/M metagenome (GOLD analysis project Ga0187788, IMG submission 133008) | Tropical peat soil microbial communities from peatlands in Department of Meta, Colombia - 1015_BV01_MP10_20_MG | ecosystem: Environmental > Terrestrial > Soil > Wetlands > Peat | place...
CGCTGGCCGGCGTAGTTGCCGATGTTACAATTATTCTGCGCATATTCCCAGAGTTTTTCAAACTCACCATTACCGGCGAGGACCTGCCAGTTATCGATTTTTATCGCTTTGCTTCTCGGCAATAACGGCACCGGCATATATCCATTCTCATGGACAGCATCGGCTACCCTTCGAATCTCCAAGGTCATACCATCCCCCGCGTCGTGCTATAATCGAGGCCCGTCAGCAAGCACGAACAAAAATCGAGGCCCGTCAGCAAACACGAACAAAAACCCACCCGTTTTATATGAAAAAATCCGGTTATTATTCCCATTATCATTTCCGCTCCATACACTTAACATGAAGCGATCCCGAAGAGATATTCAGCGCATACCTATCAACAAGGCCTTGCTAATCTTTATATCCGAAGAGCAACAAATATCTCATTCAGAGCTCTGAACGGTGCTCTTATGACGGATTCGATTCTATGGTTATATTGAAGATACTAGGCAGCGTTTAATATCTCTGGAATCGTTTCTAAGTACCCGTCAATTCAGCGTTGACGGGTACTTACTATTATTTTACCGACATGTAAAATAAAGGTTGCCATATAATCGTTTGCTCGTACGTCAACGCGTGATATTTGCAAGGATCCACCCGCAAGGATCCATCTATAGAAATCCGTATCCCGTTTAGGTAGGGTATGCACGACAAAAGTAATATTATAAAAATGTGTGAATGGTAGATGCCGGTGATATCATCCCGCGGCTAAAGCCCGAAGGCTTTACTATAGTATTCTCGGCGTGCTCGCTCGTTTTCTTCGAGCGTGAGATACTCTTCTTTGCATTTATGGCATACCTGAGCGCGAGCGTATGCTCCGGGCATCAGCTCGATATTATCCCATACCAGCGGCCCATCGCATAACGGGCACTTGGTAAATTGTACCTTCTTCTTCAGGTCTTGGGTCATCCTATTCCTAATATTTTCCTGGTTTCTTGAAGGCTATACATTTCGAGCTCGCCGGAGTCGATCTTCGATATCATCTCTTCGATCGCCTCGCTGACGAGCTCTTCCTCCTCGATTTCTTTATCAATCATCTTTCAGCATCTCTCCAGCTATCATACTCCTTGTGATCCGCAAAACACCGTACTACTAATATCATGCCGATGTCGTGCTTTATCTCGTAGACTATGCGGCCGGCCCCCACGTTCTCAATACAATATCTGCGGAAGTGGCGTCTAGGTGGCATCTCAACGAGTTTATCGAACCTCTTGATGAATAAGGTCCTGTGCCACTTGTCCATACCGTCTAAATCCTGTTCTGCTATGTCTGATAATTCTAAGTCCAAGTTATCGCCTAGTAGGTCTTATACCGTTTTTTTATCTCGTCCAGAGAGTGTGTTTTCATCTCGCCGCGCTCTATCGCAGCCGTGATCTTGTCAGCTGCCTTTTCGACCGATGCATACTCCTTATCATCGATCTCCTTGCCATACAGATTTAACGCTTGCCTGATCACCTCGCTCTTATTACCAGCATAACCCTGCTCTATGGCCCTATCAATGATGGCCATGTACGGTTTCCCCAAATCCAGGTTAAGCCTTTCGACTTTCGAATGGGCATTTGTCACTTATATTTCCTCCTTTTTATAATACACAATGCGTATTATAGATGTATTGTATACATACTAAGTATATAATAGTTATGTATGACTTGAACAGAAGGGAATACGGGAGACAGATTATGAAGAATATGAAGCAGAGGTAGCGAATCCACAAAGGACCTTAACCATGGGATCGGTCACCTGATTCATCATAAATCCGGTATTCAAGCGGATAGTTTCCGGATAGTTTCCGGACAGTCGGATAGTTTCTGAAACAAATTTTTTCTTTACTGTCTATTTTCCGCGGCTTACTGTCCGCGCGGATCTCTTCGTCCGATGGCCAGGCTTGAGGATGGGTCCGAGGATGGGGAAGCTGATGGACGAGCTCGTCCTCGAGCTCTCATCTTATACATATTATGCCACTAAAAAGCCCATGGACTATAATGGCCATCTAGATAAACAAAGAACTTTCTTATATGCACATATGAACGTTTTTGCCTATTATCGAGTATCCACAGATCGCCAGGTCCAGGCGAACACCATCGAGAATCAGGTTAAAGCTGTCCGGGAGTTCGCCGCGTCACTTAACCTCGATATCCTCGAGGAGTTCCATGAACTGGGAGAGAGCGGAGCGGACAGGAACCGAAGGGCATATTCGGAGATGCTCTCCAGGCTGGACCAGGTGGACGGCCTGATCGTCTACGAGGTTTCCCGGCTGGCCAGAGACCGGAGGTTTAGCCAGATCCTCGCATGGGATATGGAGGACCGGGGGAAGATCCTATATATCGCGAAAGACCGGAGCATAAACGACTTCCGGGAAATGATCACCAGGATTAAATTTAACCTGATATCAGAGATCGCAGATGAGGAAAGGCAGAATATAAAGGCCAGGCAGATCCTCGGCATCCAGAGAAAGAGGGCAGCGAACGGGGGAGCATGGGGCCGGAAGCCGACCCGCGTGAACTGGCGACTATATAAAGAGCTTCATGATAAAGGCCTTAGTGACCATGCTATATCGAAGGTCCTGGGGATGGACTGGAGAACGTTGAAGAAAAGGAAAACGGAGAAGGCCGAGGTTTAATCGTCCGGCTCGTAAACGTCCGGCACATAGTCTTTTCCGAGCATTTCGATCCGATACTGGTTCATGTATCTTACCATCTGCTCGAGACCGCCTATGTACTGCACTTCTTCTTCTCTAGTGTCGAACCAATAGACATAGAGCTCATAAACTCCCTTATGACCCGGGCTCGCCCGAAGGGTATAACGACCCTTCCTGCTCGCCGCTGGCGATGGATAGTTACTAGTAATATCGATTTCGCCACCTTTTTTAAAATATCTTTCACTCACTCGCATTTTTTCGCCTCTTCAAAATTTTTTAGTCAATTCCCAGTTAATTTTTCATCGAGAAGATAAAACCTCGTCTGCATACGGTCCGGCATCGCCAGCTCGCAGCGCACTTCGCCGATAGCGATCAGATAAAATAACACAAAAGAAATATGAGCTTCGCCTTCATGACTATACCTGCCATAATGCTTTTTATTCAAAAAATCAACAGTACAGCCTGGATTTTCTCTCAGATACTTTTTTATTTCGGCCTCGCGAACCATGTTCAATCCATACCCGTCAATTTTTCATCGAGATATTCGCGCTGAGCTTCGGCCTGGTCCAGCTGCTCCCGGAGCTCTTTGATCTCTCCTCGAAGCATGCCCTTTTTCAGATGGTCATCCCATTCTTTCATTGTGATATCATCGAACGGGCAGAACTCTGGGAAGGGCGATCCCTGTAGTTCACCTTCGGGTATTCTCATGAAATCCCTGTTCTCATCTCGGACATCCCGGCAATACCAGCCGTCTCGATGAGGCTGCGGAATAAGGACATATGGGCAGTCCACGCATCGAGAGATGATGGTCTCCTCGACGAAGTGTTTATATTTTCGGTCCATGTTATCCATCCTTTTTGACTTGGCCATAACTCCGGTCTTCAAGTCTCTTTTTTCTCATGTACTCTCTTTGGTAGGTGTTCTTGTCGAACGTCGGTTCGGATACTATCCGGCCTCCGAGGGCCTCGATAGCCTTAGCGTGACGTTCGAAATACTGCTCCGGGCTCTCTCCTACATGGAGAGTATCCCATCTCCATACTATGACCTGAGGCCTCTCCATGAGGTCATGGTCGAATTTTTGCATCAGTGCCTTCCGTTTTTCTTTCGGGTAATGGTCGATGAGAGGCTTATTACCTTCGATGCGAACATCGCTCATGTCATCCCTGTTGTCCGTCGTTGAGATGCTCTCTGCCAGGGCCCTGGCCGTCGATGACAGCTGTTCGAGATGGACCGGCAGCGTGCATCGATACAGGCCGGATGCAGTAACGACCAGGTAGGATCCTCTGTGGTGGGCGTACTCCGTCCCCATCTCGATGCCGTTCACGTGCAGATATCTGCCTGTTACTATGAAGTCGATTTTTTTAATCATAAGGTCCTCTGCCGAATAGCTTTTCCCATCGGGCATCGCTCTCGAGGATGATCGGGCCGTATTCTGCCATGATCTCGTCGATAGCCTCCTTCTCCCTCCACCCGATCGTGAAATCGGCCTTGCATCTTGGGCAGTTGAAAATTTGCTCTATCCCACCGTCTCGATGGATCGTCGTAGTAATCAAAAGTATACTCTCGCATCGGCAGCTCGGGCAGGACACGTCAAGCATTTACCGGGCCTCCTGCAGGATCCATTCGAGAATCTCTATTTGACCTCTGGCTGTGATCTCGTTGTTCATCTGGCCTTTTTTCTCGTATCTGGCCAGGTCCTCTTTTAACAATTGAAGTTTCTGTCGTAGTTGTTCTTCGGTTTTCATTTTTGTACTTCCATGCTCACCGCACATAGTTAGTATATACGGTCTAACTATTTATAGTTAGTTGTCAGAGTCTAACTGATAAAATGAAGTGTTCCGGCATATATGGATGGGACAACAAGACGAAAATCCACGGGGTTTATCCGTGGGCGTATGGCAGCCATCGGACGCCCCTCTCGAGGAAGATCGGACCATACCCGGCCATGATCTCGTCCTTTGTTTCCTTCTCAAGTCATCCGATCATGAAAGCGGCCTTAAATTTTTAACCGTGAAAAATTTGCTCTTGTATACATACTCGATGGAAGGTGTTGACATACTCGAGCTCGGCATCGGATGGGAAGATCCAGAGCAGTAGGATCCAGAGCTCCCGGATGGACCTGGTGACCTGGTGAGAGCTCTCCCGGAAGTCCATCGGACGGAGAGAACCGAGCAGCAGGATCCAGAGCCCGACCATAAGGCACTCCTCACCGATAGCGCATCGATAGAGACTGACATCCTGGCCATAGGCCTGCCAGCTGGCGAACTCGAATTGTATAGTTCCTATTTTGATTTTTTTAGTAAGGATATCATTACAATTATTATTATCGATGATTTTTGGTGTTCCCATGTATACCAACGTATACCAACGTATACAGTTGTAGAATGTTTGTATACAATGGTATTCCATTGTATTCCAATGTATTCCAATGTATTATTTTTGCATACCGTTGTACTATTTGGTATACCACTGTATACCATTGTAGAATAATCGTATACCGTTTTACATGCTTTGCATACCATTTTACATGAATGGTATGCAATTGTATCCCATCGTATGCAAAAAGCTTATTTTGAATGGGTTGAATAGCTAGCCTTTGGAGGAGTCAGGATAATAAGAAACGTTATGGAAAAGATACGGATGTACGTGGTGATCAAGGATCTTCATGATAATAAGGAGCTGAGCTGGACCGACGCTTCGAAAAAAGCAGGGTACGGCGACAGGTCCGCATACTATGCCCTGCGTGATAAGCTTATCGAGGATGGATTCATCGATGAGGCTGGGGAGTTGACAGATAAGGCCGGGAGTAGACTGGCCGGGACCGAGGAGTCGCCGGTCGTGGAAGACTATGACGAAGACGAAGCGAAAGAAGCGAAGGATCCGGAGGGCCAGGAAGATCCATTTCACGAAAGGACGGACCAGGACCTCGAGGCCCGTCATGTGGCCGCGGACGGAGGGACGGCAACTCGAGCTCGAAGTAGAGAACACAGATTTCAAGTCGCATTGAGCGAGCCTGTCCGTGCCTGCCTCGAGGCCGAAGCAAAAATGGAGCACATCAAAGCATCCCAGAAGATCAGCATGATCCTGACAGAATATTATCGCCAGAAAAACAAGATCAAAGAATAGAGCCGAGTTGATCACGTCCCGAACTCGATGATGATGAGATAGAAGAGCCGGAAATCTGGAGAGACAAAACATGATACTATGCGAAAAGTGCGTTTACTGTTGCCGTTTTGTCGATAATCTGTATAATTCTTGGTGCTTCTATTGCGATTTTAACGGCATAATCGACACGCCAATAGTCAGATGCAAATACTATCATGAGTATGATTTTGACGAGAAGGGCATGCCGACATATGATATAAGAGGCAGGCACTATGACGAGGACCTCACCAGATAAGTATAACGGGAAGTCTCGAGGGAAAGGGCTCTGATGAAAAAAGGGCTCTGATGAAAAAAGGGCTCTGGGAAAGCAAGGCTCGCCGGCCGGATGGCCGGTCTCGATGACGAGCTCTTATATGAGAAATGGCGATGATGGCTAGACTCGAGTACATACTCGTCCGGGCCTCGTGACGGAGAAACCGAGAGCTCGGATGAGGGAGCAGTTACCAGCGTCGTTCATGACAATACTCGCCAGGCGCATAATAGGTTCCCCGGCTGTCAGTGAATCCCATGTCTATAGGCTGCTCGGGCTGCTGTACTTCCTGGCCCTGGCCTGAAATCATCCCATAGAGGACTCCGGGGCCTAAAATTATCCGATACATGAAATACGCTGCGATCGCCACGAATCCCACGAGAGCTACAAGTTGAAGGTAAACGGTGCTCTTTGAACCTTTATCTTCGCCTTCATCTTCATCATAGGGCTCGGGCGATGGGACGGCGACCTTCGATACCACTTCATCAACATACTCGGGAAACGACTCGGGACGGCTTTTCAAAGGCTTTACGGGCTCGTTCGTCTTTATCGGCTTTACCGGTTCGGGGTCGAGGTGTTCGAAGGGGTCGGCTCGTATGGCCTTTTCCACGGCCTCTGATCGTGCCTTCGGCCCGGGAGTGCTCATCGGCGCATCGGCTTGTTTCGCCTTGCAGGTTCTCAAATGTCGGCTCTTATTGCCCATCTGCCCCTGATGCCCGCAATCGGGGCATATCCAGGGCTTATTAGCATAACGCCGGGAAGCGGCCCTCGCCCTCTCCAACGATTCAGGATTAGTTGACATGATTTTACCTTCACTCCCATAGTCTTTTTTCTCACTCGTCGCCCCAAATTCTAAGATGATTTTTGTATAAAATCAAATGATATTTTACCTATCATATGAATATATAGCGATTATTCTAATAAATTTTTGCATACTAAAGTCAACGCCGCGAGACAGGCATCGACGATAGACTATACGACTAAAAGAATAGGTGACTATACGATTATACGAAAGATTAAACCGGATCAAAACGCCGATGAGGACCAGATTTTCACATATATTCTAGGAGCCCGACTATACCAGTTAAACTCGAGTTTATACTCGAGTATAAACTTGAAACGCTGACGATGGACAGATATTGACGATATACTATACGACTAAAAGAATAGATAACTATACGACTATACGAAAGGCAAGCATCCCCCTCGAGGAAAAGGAAAACTATCCTACTCGAGCTCATCATGGCCCGGTCTCTTCGAGCCAGGCCAGGAGGACTGCCAGGATCCCGTTTTGGCTGTTGTTCTTCATGACCTGGTACGATGACCTGGTCCGGATCCTCTAGGACGGCCGGACCTCAGCCTCTTCGAGGAGGACTATGTCCTCGAGCAGCTGGCAAGCTCCGGTTCTCTATATGCATGTTGTCTAACTCCCTTCATCCTCGAGCCGGTCTATCTATGATTTTAAAGCGGAAGTTTTGATCCGGGTTGCCGAGGATGATCGATTTCTTTGTCAGGATCGGTTAAAAAAAACCTCGTCATCATATAACCGGGTTTTACCAATTCACACCGAACCTCACCGACAACTATCATATAAAACAACGTAAACGAAATATGCGAATACCCGGCATCATTTGCGTGTTTTTTACTATAATGTCTAAGATTCAGATCATCGACCGTGCTGCCAGGCTTCTCTTTCAAATATTTTCTTATTTCCGAGTCCGTAACCATGATCAACCCTCCACGTGTCCTGTATTTTGCGAAGATTTCGCTTACTTGACAAGGCAAGTCTAAGTCTACCCGATAGGTAGTAGGCGATTATCAGTTAAATACCTGACGAGCGGCCGAGACTCAATATCATTCGGGGACGGTCCGTGAGTTTCCCCGGCATCGAGCCCTGAGATCAGGGTGGAAGATCCGGGCGCTAGGATCCGTGGTGAAGTAGGTGAAGTAATAGGTGAAGTAATTTGAAGTTATAATCGGATAGCTTCTATGGCGAAGGTGAAGTAAGTGAAGTAAGTGAAGTACTTATAAAAAATACTATGTGTTCTTATTGTGGTTGTGGTAGTAGTGTATAAGGTCTAAGTAAGTTTTACTTCACCACTTCACCCTAAACCCCCACTTTTGAGGCGACGCTCTCCGATTTAGTACTTCACCCCCATCTTCCCCATCGAGGCGACGCTCTCCGATTTAGTACTTCACCTTTCTTCACTAGTACTTCACCCCCCGGAGTCTTAGAGGTTGGAGTACGCTAACAAACTATTATATTAAAAAAATATAAAAAAACTATATGGTTACTCGTCTATATTTCACCCGGTAGGTGGCATTCTTCCCGCTTTTAGCCCCGGGCGCCGGCTCTTTTATGATAATCTGGATGCCGACTGTCTCGAAGTTTCGCATGAATGTTTTTATTTCGCGGACGAAGACCCGCGGCTCGATTTCCTGCAGCCGTTTATAATCCGGATGGCGGTTCGAGGTCGTCGCTTCTATGTGTATTAGGACGGCGTCACGAAGTTTTTTTGCCGTTTCATAATAGACCCATCCGCCAGTGCTCCCAGTGGATACCGGCTCTTTAAATGTGCTTTCTATAAATTCTTGGAGAACGCTGGCCACGGTGTTGGTTTCGATCATGCTCGTCTCCTGGGTTTTCATCAGGTCGATGAACTCCCGCTCGAAAGCGTATGCCGCGTCATTATCATAGGACAATTCTGGGGAGATGGTCATCCAGTCTATTAACATCGTCCCGTATTCGGGGAGCACGATGATATTTCGAGCCGTGGCCTGGTCGCGTGCGATGATGTCCGCTATGGTCATCCCATACGAGAGGAAGTCTACCATGCGATGCCCGATCTTGGGCTGTATAATGTCCCCGTATGCGATCCGGTATAGTAGGACGCTGAGGATTTTTAGGCATGCTCCTAATATGATGGGCATGTCATCGTAAAATTCTTTGAAGATCTCGTTTGGGGGCCTCCATTCGGTTGTCAGTGGCTGGAGCTCTATGGAGATGTACCGGTCGGTGGCGTCGGGCCTGGTGAGGATGTCGCTTACCCCGTTCAAAACGCAAGGGCGCCGGAAGGTCGCTTTGACCGTGTCTGCGTTGGTATAAAGCTCCCTGTTTGACAGTCTTATCCCCGTCGCGGCCTGGCAGAGCCGGTCGCTTTCGGCCTGCGTGACCTCGTTTACGTTGTCAAAGGCGGGGATCCATCTATTTTGCAAGGCCAGCTCGAAAGACGCGATGTCTCTGGGTTTCCCCAGTATTTCGCCTACTATGGGGTCGGGCACCGCGACCAGCTTGGTCGTGTTTTTGGATTTTGCACTCCTGGGCGGCCCGGTGATCTTGACTCCGGGCCGGTCCAGCTTGTACTCGGGAGTGTCAGGTATCAATCCGAAGACACACCATCCCAGGAGGATCTTCTTCCGGTCTTCGACGATCTGATCTTTGTCTTTCATCTTGTTCATAGAGTCCTCGCCGAGGTCCTGTTGCTCCTGCTCGAAGGTCGGGGCCTTTATCATGAAGTGAGGATAAAATTTTGTGGCGTCCGAGATCCTCGCCTCGAGGTTCGGCATAACCTGCGGACCGCACTCCCCGGTATCCCGGAATTTTAGGGGCCTGGGTATGATGGAAACGCGGCTTCCGTCGGGACTGGGTTCTATCAGGATGGCGTTTTCGCCGTCGCACATGTCATAATATACTCTAGCATTCATGGCCCCGATGTTTTCGCCGGCCACCCGGACGCCCAGCCATATCTTTTTGGTCGTCTTCCCCCTGGCGACGAGTATCACCTCATTTATGTTTTTGATCGATGGGACGCGGCCCATCATCTCATCATAATATTTCTGGCTTATAATCGCCTTGTAGCGTTTGGATTCGGGGTTTATGATGATCTTTTTCCCGCTATTATCTGTGGTGATCACGTAGAAGTTTCCGTCCTGGTCGAAGGCGAACTCGTCTTTCATGACGAGCCCGGCGAGTATTTCGCGTTCGCCGGGTTCTCTCCCCTTTTTATTCTCCCCGGCAAGCCGTTCGTCCATCGTGGTCCCGGAATTTATTTTGGGACGGCCCAGGTCCCCATCGTTTTTATCGGCCGTCTCCCCATTTCGGCCGGACGGTCCCTTGCTTTTGCTGGTCATGGCGATCGCCCCCACTTTTCGACAGCCCTCTCATAAAGGGCCCTGGCGATGCGCTTTCTTTCTTCTTCCGGCCGTAGCTTCACGCACTTTTCCCCGGCTTTCCGGTGCAGGGCCTCGAGGCCTCGTCTTGTCTCGTCTTCTGTCCGTGGCTCTCCGCGTTTTTCGATGGCTTTCCGGTGCAGGGCCCGGCCGACGCGTCTTCTTTCCTCTTCTGTCCGTGGCGTCCCCGACTTTTCGACGGCCTTCTCATATACGTTTCCGACTCGCCGCGCCACGATCTTCCTCCTGGTCATCTCGGGGATGAACGGGTCATTGCTCGCGTTTTGCATGGCGAACCGGACTATCCCGTCGATCTCCCCCGGACTGTCCGGCTCTCTGCCGGACTTTTCGAAGAACACTTGCACGGCCTGTTTCACGTCATGCCACGTCATCCCATGCAGGCCGGCGATGTTCGAGGCGAACCCGAGAGCCTGGTTATGCCGATTATTCCCCCCGGCCTTCCGTAGATATATTTCTGTGAGGTCTCCCACCACTATGGCTACTTCGTCCGATGATAGGCTCGTTTTAATGGACCGGCCCACGTCCCCCCCGGTCATAGTGGCCTCCC
>Ga0187788_10000511_pt1 | contig 10829 bp, 10 predicted proteins | sample 1015_BV01_MP10_2_FD_133008 | JGI IMG/M metagenome (GOLD analysis project Ga0187788, IMG submission 133008) | Tropical peat soil microbial communities from peatlands in Department of Meta, Colombia - 1015_BV01_MP10_20_MG | ecosystem: Environmental > Terrestrial > Soil > Wetlands > Peat | place...
ATGCCGCCATACCAAAGGTAAAAGGCCTGCTGGAGGCGATGGAGACCTCGTTGGATCGACCCAAAATCTACATGCGCAGAAACACCCAGTTTCATTTTTCCATTTATTCTTACGCCGATTCTCCTCTGTTGCTGGAAATGCTCAATCGTTTATGGGCGCGCGTATTCCCTTACACCTTTCTGCACGCCATCCTGAACCAGGACAAGACGCAGGCCATGAAATCCCACTGGAGGATGTTCGAGGGTTTTGCCGAAAGAGATAAGAAGAAAATAAAGGACGCCCTTCGCGAAGACCTGGAAAGGGCGGCGGGCATCATTATCCCCGCGCTGGAAAAATCAGAATCCTCCCATTCCTCCGATTCGAAATAGAGGCCTTCTTTCCCTCCCGCTTTTATTAGAAACCCCCGACATTTCCCGACCCCTCTTTTTTGGCCTGCCCCCCCTTTCACTTTTATATCCTTTTCTTCTACGGAAAACCTAGCTTGTGGCCCGGAAGCAAGGCCGTTATGCGCAAAAAGCATCGGCGGGAAAAGAATTCCAGCCGGAGGTCCAATCGTTTTTCCGCAGAATGAGGCGGGCCGCCCGGGTGCCCGGCCGGGCGTCCCTACACCGGAATCACCCTGTTCTTGCCCAAAGAACGGCTTGCCCGCCCGGTCCAAGAAATGATCCATGCCTTATGGTTTTTGCGCATAACGGCCTTGCTTCCGGGCCAGGCAATGCCTGAGATCCAACAGAGCTTATGCCCATTTGCCGAAAAGGAAAGGGGCAAGCCGTTTCTGGCGATTGACAAAAGAGTCCATATGGGTATAATCCAGTCGCATCGGAGGGAGCGAAAGGAATCTCCTTTTATGGCCAAACAAAAACTTACAGGGGACAAAGCCTGGTACCAGCCTCTTTTTCATCCTCGATCGGTTGCCCTCGTGGGGGCATCCAGAGACCCCAAGAAATGGGGATTCAATCTTTTGTTCAACATTGTGAAAGGGGACTATCCGGGCCGGATTTATCCGATCAACCCAAAAGAGCCTGAAATTCTGGGGTTCAAAGCCTATCCGTCGATCGCTCAGGTTCCCGAGCCTGTGGACCAAGCCATCCTGGTTGTGCCTTCTTCGGACATGCCGAAGGTGATCCAGGAGTGCGGGAGAAATGGCACCCGAGTGGGAGTGGTTATCACGGCAGGATTCGGAGAGGTTGACCGGAAGGGGAAAAAAGTCGAAGGGGAGATGGTCGCTCTGGCCCTTAGCCTGGGCCTGCGTCTGGTGGGCCCCAACTGCCAGGGGATCGTGAGCACCTGGGACGCTTCTTTTTACGCCCACATGCCACCTCAGTTTCCTCCCCCGGGCCCTCTGGGGGTGGTATCCCAGAGCGGAAACCTGGCCACCTCCCTGATTGAGGCGGGCCGTCAGTTAGGGGTCGGCTTCAGCCGGATCATCAGCAGCGGCAATGAGGCCGACCTCCAGACCCCGGATTTTCTGGAATTCTTGGCCGAAGACTCGAAGACTGAAGTCATCCTGTCATACCTCGAGGGGGTGAAGGACGGAAGGAAATTTCTTCAAATCGCCCGGAAGGTTTCGGCAAGAAAACCTTTCCTGATGGTGAAGGCGGGACAGACCGGGGCAGGGGTCAAGGCCGCTTTTTCCCACACCGGGGCTCTCGCCGGGTCCCCCGGCCTTTTCAGCGGTCTTTGCCGGCAGATGGGGATCATTGAGGCTGAGACCATCGAAGAGATGGTGGACATGGCGGGGGCTTTCGCCACACAGCCGCTTCCCAGTGGAAGGAGGGTGGGAGTCGTGACCCTGGGCGGGGGATGGGGAGTGCTGGCCGCGGATTTCTGCTCCCAAGCCGGCCTGATCGTTGAAACCTTGACCCCGCGGATGACCAAGGAGCTGGACAGAGTCCTGCCCCCCTGGTGGAATCGAATGAATCCCGTGGACATGGTCGCCGGATACCGGAAGGGAGACCTTTTGACCTCCATTGAATTGTTCTTGAATTCAAAGCGATTCGATGGAGTACTTTTACTCGGGTTGGGGTGGCGGGCTGTTCGGGGAGGATTCCTGAAATCTTCGGCGGTTTCCGATGACGACGGAATGGATGCGGCAGGGCAGGACTGGATTGATGAGGAGGAAAAGATTTTTGCGGACCTTCAGGAACTGGGCCGCAGGTATAAGAAACCGATTCTTTTGGCCTCGGACGTGATTCAATATACACCGGGATTTGAGGAAGCCGTTCGCCGGCGGAGGGTGGCTGCTTATCCCTCCCTCCCGCGGGCAGTCAGGGCCTATTTGGGCTTGGTGGAGAGATATGAGTTCTTGAAGAGGATTCAGAGGAAAGGGTGATTTTCGAATCTTGCTCCTGCCAAACGCGGGACCACAACCCGAAACCCGGAACCCGCGACTCTATCTAGAAAGTCTTTCATCCTGAATGGCTATGCATTAAAATACTATTTTGTTGACAAACCCTCTCCTTTTTTATAAAAGATAAACCAAGCTTAGAATTCAAGACAAGGTGCTCCCCTCAAGCTGCAACTCAGAAAATGGCGGAGAATTCAAATTTCGGGGCCTCATTACCCAAACAATTTCATTGACGAAAAACTTCAATGAGGCGGGATGAAGCACCCTGCCTTTTCACTTCCAATCCCTTGCCAAAAAGGAGAAGATTATGGAAAAGGCCAAAATCACCTGGTTGGGGCACGCTTCCGTGCTGGTTGAATTCGGCGGAAAGGCGATCTATTTTGACCCCTGGCTGGACGACAACCCGGCATGCTCCATGAAAAAAAAGGATGTGAAGAAGGCGACCGTGGTATGCGCCACCCATGGCCATATTGATCATCTCGGGGATTCATTCGAAATCGTCCGGAAGACGGGGGCCAAACTCATATGCACACCCGAACTGGGCTTTTATGCCGATTCCAAGGGCCTCAAGGAGGGGAAGGAGGTGTACGGCCTTAATACGGGCGGAAGCTGGAAGAGCGACGGGTTCCGTATCACCATGGTTCCTGCCACCCATACTTCGGAGATCATGGGCGAGGGCTGGGTTTCAGGCCCCATCCAGCCCGGCTCCGGGGCCGTTGGCTTCGTCCTGGACATCGAGGGCGGGCCGACGGTTTACTTTTCCGGCGACACCGGCGTTTGCGCCGACATGACCCTCATAAGGGACCTCTACCGTCCGAAGGTGGCGATCCTGACCGCGGGTGGAAAGTACAACATGGGCTACCGGGAAGCTGCTTGCGCCGCCTCTCTGATCTGGCCTGAGTATCTGATTCCCACCCATTATGGAACTTTTGAGGATCAGAAGCTTGACCTTGACCAGTTGGAGAAAGAAATGAAAGTCCGGGCCCCGGGGGTCAAACTGGTGCGAATCAAGCCCGGAGAGAGTTTCATGTGGTGAGGGGTCGCCGGGAAAGAAATGGGACGCTAGGGGGACGAAATGAAAGGGTTCTATTTGGGACTCCGTGCCCGGGTGAATTATCCATCCGCAGAAAGAAGGTGATAAAATGATCGAACTGCACATCTTCCTGGAGCCTTTTGCGGGGAAAGAAAAAGACCTGGAATCCATCTACTGGAAAGAGTACCTTCCCGGCATAAAAATTCAGAAGGGCTTTCAAAGAACGGCCCTCCTGAAAAAACGCGATGCCCTGCGGGAGTACCAGATCCATATCGCATTCGACAGCGAAGATTTGCGGCTCCAGTGGGTCGCCTCCAAGGAGCACACAGCGATCTGGCCTAAAGTGGCTGCCCTCTGCCAGCGGGTATCCTGGACCGGCTTCGACACCGTTCAAAAATAGCCGGGCATCGGGTCCGCCGGAAAGAGATCGAACCGCGATGCGGGACGGGCATTTTTTTCCATCAGGGGAATGCCCATTTAAAAAAAATAAAAAAGGAGAGGAGGAAATGATCATGAAACGCTTCCTGCAAATCGCATCCATATGTAGCTTGATCCTGGTTTTTGCCTTTTCGGCCTATGGGGCCGGGGAACCCATCAAAGTTGGTTTCCCAATGATTCTATCGGGTGGCGGAGCCCTTTTCGGTCAGCCTTCCTCCGTGGGAGCGGAAATGTTCGTGAAAGAGCTCAACGCGAAGGGGGGAGTCCTGGGAAGGCCGATCGAATTGATCGTTCGCGACTGCGGGAACACTCCCGAGGAAGCGACTCGAGTCGCCCGGGAGATTATCCTGAAAGAAAAGGTGGACTTCATGGTGGGCGGCCTGACCGCATCCCAGGGCCTGGCCCTCTCGGAGGTTGCCAAGACGGAAAAGGTCGTCTACATCGCGCCCATCTCCAAGTCCACGGCCATGACCGAGCCCGGTAAGCTGCACCCCTTTGTTTTCCGGGCCGCCGCCAACACGAACACCGAAGGCCGAAGCGCCGCGGTGTTCATGGCCAAAAATCCCTGGACCAAGATCGCGACCCTCGGGCCGGATTATGAATTCGGTCAAATGGTCACCAAGGCCTTCGTGGAGTGGATGAAAAAAATCAAGCCCGAAGCCCAGATCGTCCATCAAGGCTGGCCGAAACTGGGAGAGACGGACTATACCCCTTTCATCGCCCCCCTTCTGGCCGCCAAACCGGATGCCGCTTTCCTTTCCCTCTGGGGCGGCCATTTTGTAACTTTTGCTAAGCAAGCGAAACCCTACGGCTTCTTTGAAAAGGTGAAGGTCGTTGCCGCTGGCGAGGGAGGCTCTCCGGAAACCGGCATGGCTCTCAAAGACGATCCCCCCCTGGGCATTACACCAATGCCTACGACGTGTTCTATTATCCCGACACGCCGGAGCATAAATCCTATGTAGAGCGATTGAAAGCCTATACCAAGCAGGAATATGCCCCCAGCTGGGCGATAACCGGTTATATTGCCGTCCAGTTCCTGGCCGAGGCGATCCAGAAGGCCAAATCCACGGATAAGATGGAAGTCATCAAGGCCTTGGAAGGCCTGACCATCAATACGCCCATCGGCAAACAGACCATGCGGGCCAAGGATCACCAGGCCACCCGAGGGCAGGTCTGGGGCACGACGGCCAAAGTCCCGGAGTATCCCTTCCCCATCCTTCGCCCGGTGGAGTACATTCCCGCCGATAACCTGATGGATTAGCCTTCGTCGGAACACGCATGGGGCAGAGCTTCAGGCTTTGCCCCTGCGCCTCTCTCTTTTCCGGGGAAATAAAGCCATGCCAGACCCTTCATTTCTGCTGCTCCAGTCACTGAACGGCCTCACCTATGCGATGTTTCTTTTTCTGATTGCCTCCGGCCTCTCGCTGATCTTCGGCATCCTAGGGATTCTGAACTTCGCCCACGGCTCCCTTTACATGCTGGGGGCCTATTTCACCCAGCAGTTCGTTTCCCTCTTCATCGATGCCCCGGGGCAGTTCTGGTGGGCGGTGCTGTTCGCTTCTCTGACCATCGCCGCCATCGGCGCGGTCATCGAACGATTCTTCCTGAGCCACCTCTATGCCCGGGAAGAACTCTACCAGCTTCTTTTTACCTATGCCCTCGTTCTGATCCTGGCCGACTTTGCCAAAATCATCTGGGGCACCGGCCAGTTTTCCGTTTCCCGGCCGGCCCTTCTTAAGGGGGCAGTCCCCATTCTGGACCAATTTTTTCCCACCTACAACGTGGTCATCATCTTTCTGGGACCCTGCATCGCTTTCACCTTTTGGTTTACCTTGCTGCGCACCCGGTGGGGGAGGAAGATCCGGGCGGCCGCTCTGGACCGGGAGATGTTGAGCTCCCTGGGGGTCCACGTGAACCGCTTGTTCACCGTCGTTTTCTTTATCGGCGCCTGGATGGCCGGGCTGGGGGGCGCCCTGGTTTCTCCGGTTTCGGCCATCGTCCCGGGGATGGATGTGGAGGTCATCATCAACGCCTTCATCGTGGTGGTCATCGGAGGGTTGGGAAGCTTTTGGGGGACCTTTCTCGGGTCCCTAATCGTGGGCCAGGTCTATGCCTTGGGAATTCTGGTTTTTCCCCGGCTCTCCCTGGCTTTCATCTACGTCCTGATGGCTCTGGTCCTGATCATCCGGCCCTGGGGTCTCTTAGGAAGACCTTTGCAGCGGTAATCGAATCATGTCCAAAGAAAACTGGGTCCCGCTTCTCTTTATCTTTCTCCTGCTCTGCATCCCCCTTACTGAATCCCGGTTCTACGTTTTCTTGGGGACAGACATCCTCATCTTCGGTCTCTTTGCGGTGAGCCTCAACCTTTTGCTGGGGTACACCGGGTTGGTTTCCTTCGGCCACGCGACTTACTTCGGAATCGGCGCCTATACCTGCGCTATCCTGATGAAGAAGGCTTCGGTCCCCTTCCCGTTGGCCTTTGCTGCGGCAGGCGCCCTGGGAGGAATCTCCGCTCTTATCATCGGCTTCTTTTGTGTGCGCCTGACCAAGGTGTACTTTGCCATGCTGACCCTGGCCTTCTCGCAGATCGTCTGGGCGATGGCCTTCAAGTGGAATTCCCTGACCGGCGGGGACAACGGTTTCGTCGGAGTTCCATTCCCCCAGTTCCTGGATTCCAAGGTCCTATTTTACTATTTCACCCTGGGGGTTGTGGCTGGATCCCTGTTTCTCCTCCGCAAGGTGGTGAACTCCCCCTTCGGGCGGATTCTCACCACCATCCGCGAAAATCCCGAGCGCACCGAATTCATCGGGATCCACGTAAAGCTTTTCCAGCTGGTCGCTTTCATGATCTCCGGGGTCTTCGCAGCCATGGCGGGGGCTCTATTCGGGATTTTCAACCACAGCGTCTTTCCGGATATTCTCTTCTGGCCAGCCTCTGCGGAGGTGCTCATCATGACCCTCCTGGGGGGCATTTACAGCTTCTTCGGCCCCATCGTGGGAGCGGCCGTCCTGCTCTTCGTCAGGATGCAGGTTACCTCGTACACCGAACACTGGCCGGTGATCCTGGGATTCACCCTGGCTTTTCTCCTCTTCTTCTTCCCTGGGGGAATCATGGGGTTCCTCCAGGCTCGCATTGCCCGCCCGGGAGGGAACCGGTGATTCTAGGGGTGGAAAAAGCCAGAAAATCCTTCGATGGATTTGTGGCCATCAACGGGGTAAGCTTCTCCCTCCAGAAGGGGGAAATCTGCTCCATCATTGGTCCCAACGGTGCGGGTAAGACTACCCTTTTTAACTTGATTACCGGCCACCTGCGGATCGATGAAGGAAAGTTAATCTTCAAAGATCAGGACATCACCAACCGCCGTCCCTACCAAATCTGCCGTTTGGGCGTCGGCCGCTCCTTTCAACGTACTAATATTTTCCCCCGGCTGACCGTTTACCAGAATATCCAGGCTGCCGTGCTCGTCCACCGGGGAAGGAGCTTCACCTTCTTCCAGCCCGTGGATTCGTTCTTTCGGAAGGAGACCGAGGAGATTCTGGGCCGAGTCGGCCTCAAAGAATATGGGGAGACGGTGAGCGGGTCACTCTCTTATGGCTTTCAAAAGCAGCTAGAACTGGGAATCGCCTTGGCGAGTGAGCCTGAGCTTCTCCTTCTGGATGAACCCACGGCGGGAATGTCCACCCAGGAGACGCACCAAACCATGGAATTGATCGGCAAGATCACCCGGGAGAAAGGTCTTACCCTTCTCTTCACGGAGCACGATATGGAAGTGGTCTTCTCCATCTCCCAGCGGATCATGGTCCTGCATCAGGGGCGGCTGATCGCCGAAGGGACTCCCGAAGAGGTCCGCAGGAACCCCGAGGTCCAAAAAGTTTACCTGGGGGAAGGGCGATGATCCTTGAGGTCGACAACATATACACGGCGTACGGCTTGAGCCAGATCCTGTTCGGCGTTTCCCTAAAGGTCCAAGATAGGGAGGTTATTTCCCTCCTGGGACGAAACGGAGTAGGGAAGACCACGACGCTCAGGTCCATCATGGGCCTGACACCCCCGATATCCGGTTCCATCCGATGGAGGGGGGAAGAAATTGTCGGGAAGCCGACCTTCCAGATTTCCAGGTTGGGAATCGGGTTCGTCCCGGAGGATCGGAGGATCTTTTCGGACCTGACCGTTTGGGAAAACCTGGATGTGGCTATCCGCCCGGGCGGCAAAGAAGAGAACGCCTGGACTCTGGAAAGGGTTTTTGATCTCTTCCCGGCCTTGCGGCCCCTTCAGAAGCGGAAGGGGGGATATTTGAGCGGCGGGGAACAGCAGATGCTCACTATCGCCCGGACTCTCATGAGCAATCCCGACCTCCTCCTGCTGGACGAGCCCTCCGAAGGGCTGGCTCCCATCGTGGTTCATCAACTCGGCGAGCAGATTGCCAAATTGCGTGAAGAGGGGATGACGATTCTGCTCTGCGAGCAAAATACAAGGTTCTCCCTGGACCTGAGCGATCGTCTGTATATTCTGGAAAAAGGAGCTGTAAAATATGAAGGCAGGGTTCAGGATTTCATGAAAGATGAGAAAATCGGCCGCGCCTACCTTGCCGTATGATTTTCCGTACCCGCCTCAGCCGGCTGACCGAAAAAGATCGTTCCCTCAGAGATATCTTTGAATTTTGTCTCGACCAAAAACTCACAAGGTCTTTTCGCAATATCCATGGGACCCCCTACCCCTTTTGATACCGGACCTCTCCGCCTACAATGGTCATGTCCACGGGGATGTCCTTGATTTCATCCGGGTCGACGCGCCGGGGATCTTCGCCCAAGACCACTAAATCTGCCACTTTGCCGGGGGTGATCGAACCTTTCAAGTCCTCCTCAAATGACGCATAAGCAGAACGCATCGTGTAGAGGTGTAAAGCCTCTTCCACGGTGATTCGTTGCCGCGCACCCAGGATCTCTCCGGCCGAACTCTTCCGAGTGACGCAACTTTGAATCGCCAGGAGGGGCTCATAAGGGCCACAGGGATGGTCTGACGACCCCGATACCCCAATACCGGAATCGAGAAAGGAGCGGTGGGCAAACATCATTTCGACCCGTTTCGCTCCGTAAGCGGGGATCATCTTCTCCCCATGATGATGGATGTAAGACCCGAAGGGGGTTACCAGCAGCTTGAGTCTCCGGATCCGACCCAGAATGCCGGGGGTAACCACGGTGCAATGCTCTAAGCGGTGGCGATGGTTCTTGCGGGGAAGTCCCTTCAGGGCTTTTTCAAAGCCACTCAAAGTCATCTCGATAACCCGGTCTCCATTGGCGTGTACGCACACCTGGAACCCTGCCTCGTGGCCCTGCCGGATTTGGTCATGGAGCACCTCTTCCGATTCTACGGCCAGAATTCCTTTATTATCCGACCCAACGTACGGTTCGGAAAGGTAAGCGGTCCTTCCAGCAATGGCCCCGTCGGCCAGAATTTTGATTCCGCCGATTCTCAGCCATTCGTTTCCGAAGCCCGTGCGGAAGTTCAGGGCCCGAAGATGGGGCAAGTACTCGATGGCAATCAGCATGTACACCCGCAGCTTGCAATCCCCGCTTTTGAAAGCCTCTTGATAGGTTTCCAGCGTCTGGGCCGAAACCAGAGCGTCATGCACGCTGGTGATTCCAGAGGCGAGATAGCGGTCACAAGCCAGACGTAATCCCCTCATCCGGTCTTTCAGGGGAAAAGGGGGAATAATAGGCGGATGTCCGGTGGTTCCTTCCAGGACATAGGCAAATTGCGCCTGTTCATAGAGAATGCCGTTTAACCTGCCTGAGGGGTCCCGCCCGTAAACCCCTCCAATGGGATCCAGGGAATCCTCCCGGACTCCTCCAATTTCCAGAGCCTTGCTGTTGACAACCGCCCAATGACCGCTCACATGCCGGATGAAAACGGGACGGTCCGGCGCCGTTTCATCCAGGTCCAGGCGGGTCAAGACCTTTCCATCCCGAGTCTTGGTATCATCATAACCAATTCCCCGAATCCATTCCCCGGAAGCCCTGCGCTTGACCTCGCGGACAACCGCTTTCTTAATATGGCCGATCGTTGGGCATCGGACGGGGCTGCAATCGATCTGTAAAAGGTCCGTTCCGTACAGGGACAAGTGCTGATGAGAATCAATAAAACCCGGAATCAGGGTCCTCTCCCGGAGGGCAATCATTTTCGTGTTTCTTCCCGCCAGAGACCTGATCTCTTCATCACTCCCTGCTTTTTGAAACCGGCCGTTCCTGATGGCCACTGCCCTGGCCCCGGATTTTTGAGGGTCCATAGTCAGGACATTCCCACCCCAGAGGATCATATCGGCCGAGGCCTCTTGCGGTAACGAACAGGTTTGGCTCTTTTGTACCTTCATGGCTCTCCTTTATGAATAGCTATCAGCGATCAGCTTTCGGCTAAAACAAATACAAGTTCTTTGGTCCCTTCTCCATCGGTGAACCTAATCACCCCTAGGATGGTGAGCATTTTCAAAGCTCCTAAACATAAATTCAGAGAGAATTCAAATCTCATTCGTCAAAGGATGTATCGAACGCGGTATTTGGGTCCAGTGGATAGATTGGGCGGCGCAATTTGGAGAACGGGAACTGACGGTAGTCAGAGCTGGTCACTCCGACCCCGTTGCATTCGATTACGGCTTTGGAGATGGGCAAGAAGCCAGCGCGGTAATGAATCCTCGATTTAAGCAGCAGAAATTTTTTGGCGGTCGGCTCGATGCCGACGCTGCGGAAAATCCCCAAGTCAAAAGGTTCGTGGTTTTCTTCTATGACTACAACCTGCATGGCCCCCGTATCCAGGACCACGGCCCGGCCCAGGTTCATCGTAACCCCCGTAAACATCGGGCCCCGGGCGATAAACCGGCCATCTGAAATAGTCCGCACCCTTCCGGTAAGTTCAAAAGGTTCACCTTTGCGTCTGATCGCCGGCATATCCATCTTGCCCCCGAGCGGCAAGGTGACCGTACTCCCGACTCCGGCCTTGATCATCGTTGCCACTGC
>Ga0187788_10000512_pt1 | contig 10820 bp, 8 predicted proteins | sample 1015_BV01_MP10_2_FD_133008 | JGI IMG/M metagenome (GOLD analysis project Ga0187788, IMG submission 133008) | Tropical peat soil microbial communities from peatlands in Department of Meta, Colombia - 1015_BV01_MP10_20_MG | ecosystem: Environmental > Terrestrial > Soil > Wetlands > Peat | place...
AGTCTGAACCCTTGGCCGCTGCCGGGGCGTGCGGCGTCCGAATCAGCAGGCAGTCAGCCTTCGCCAACGGCGCCATCAGGGAACTGTCCTGGTCCGGTAGCGGGGTGGCCACAGGGCCGTCGGCACCCGCTTCGAGGGTCGCGCGCAGATAGTCTGCCCGTTCGTCATTGGCTGGCAGATCGCAGCCGAGACGTGCGCTTTGCCGGATCCGCTCGACATCCTGGCGCCCGGCGAGACGCCTGATGAGAGGCACCAGGAACAGAAAGGCGCAGACGAAGGACGACACCGGATTGCCCGGCACACCCAGAACCTGCATGCCGCTCAGGCGGCCATGCATCATGGGCCGGCCCGGGCGCAACGCGACCCGCCAGAAAGAAAGATCGAGACCCTCGGCGGCCAAGGCGCGCTGAACCAGGTCATGTGCGCCAACCGATGCGCCGCCGGAAGTGACCAGGATGTCGGCATTCCATTTTCGCGCGCCGCGCACAGCGGACACGATGTCCTCGATGGAATCGCTGGCAATGCCGAGGTCGTGGACCTCCGCGCCCTCACTGCGCGCCATTGCGCTGAGCGCGTAGCCGTTGGAATAGACAACCTCGCCGGGTCTAGGTGCGCTGCCGGGCGGGACCAGTTCGTCACCAGTGCCGAGCACCGCCACTTTTGGCCGCCGATGCACGCAAAGAGCCGGATGGTTCATGGCGGCAGCAAGCATCAAGTCGCGGTCGGTCAGCCGGCGCCCTTTGTGCAACAGCACCTGGTCCTGTGCAAAGTCGATGCCGCGCGCGCGAACATTCCGGTTTTTCGCGGTTGGTTTTTGAATTGTAACGAGATCGCCGGACAGCGTGGCGAGCTCTTGGATGACCACGGTATCGCTGCCAATCGGCATCACGCCGCCAGTGAAAATCCGCGCGGCCTGACCACTGTCTACCTGGCCGGCGAAGGGATGGCCTGCCGCAACTTCACCTATAACTTTAAGCGTGACCGGCACAGTTGCCACGTCGCTTGCCCGCACCGCATATCCGTCCATAGCCGAAACCGCCGCGGGCGGCTGGGTCCGCAGTGCTGTTACATCGTCGGTCAGTACGCGGCCAAGCGTCTCATTGAGAGGCACCCACTCTCCGGGCAGCGCGCTTGCGTCAGCCAGCACCCGCTGAAGCGCCTCGGCAACCGGCATGAGGGCCATGGACTAAGACTCCGCGCGCCACTCGCCCGACTTGCCGCCGCTTTTATGCAGAAGACGGATGCCTTCAATGTGTACGCCACGCTCGGCAGCCTTGACCATGTCGTAGATCGTCAGGCACGCGATCGCGACCGCAGTCAGTGCTTCCATCTCAACACCAGTCTTGGCTGTGACCTTTACGGTCGCCTGCACCAGAAATCCTGGCAATGCATGCTCTGGATTGATGTCGACCTCGACCTTCGAGAGGGGAAGCGGATGGCACAGCGGAATGAGGCCATGAGTACGTTTGGCCGCCATGATGCCAGCTAACCGGGCGGCACCGAGCACATCGCCTTTCATCGCATTGCCCTCGAGGACGAGATCGAGCGTTTCCTTACGCATGATCACGCGGCCCTCTGCGACGGCAATCCTTTCGGTGGCGCCTTTTTCGGTGACATCGACCATGCGGGCTTCGCCACGCTGATCGATGTGGGTGAGGGGAGACGGCGCCGGAGGCACCGGCACGGAATTTTCCCCGCTCTGCTTGGCTTCGGTTGCTCTCCTTTTTGCCGTGGGGCGGTGCACAGCGCTCTTTTTGCGATTCCGTGAAATCGGCTTCCTGTGCCGTGCCATCGCGCTACTCCGCAACTGCGCGACGCGTCTCGCGAGCAAGCAAGGCGCGCGTCGCTGCGGTAACGTCCGATTGCCGCATCAGGCTTTCGCCGATGAGGAATGTGGATATCCCGATCCGGCTGAGGCGCGCGAGATCTGCCGGCGCGTTAAGTCCGCTTTCCGCGACGACCACGCGATCACGTGGGATTTTGGGCGCCAGATGCTCGCTTACGGCAAGCGACGTCTTGAATGTCCGCAAATCGCGATTATTGATGCCGATGAGCCGAGATTTCAGTTTAAGGGCGCGGGCGAGCTCAACTTCGTCATGAACTTCAAGCAGTACGTCCATTCCATGATATAAGGCCGCATCCTCGACAGCCCGGGCTGCCGTGTCATCGACTGCGGCCATGATGATCAGGATGCAATCGGCTCCAAGCGCCCGCGATTCCACAACCTGATAGGGTTCGTAGATGAAGTCTTTTCGCAGGACCGGGAGCGCAGTAGCCTGCCTGGCCGCGACAAGAAATTCGGGTTTGCCCTGGAACGAGGGTGCATCGGTCAGCACCGAGAGACAGTTGGCGCCGCCGGCCTCGTATGCCTTGGCGAGCGCTGGGGGGTCGAAATCGGCGCGGATCAATCCCTTTGACGGGCTTGCTTTCTTGATCTCGGCTATCAGGGCGTAGTCACCGCCAGCAATGCGCCGTTCGATCGCGCGAAGAAAGCCGCGGGGCGGCGGGGCCCCCTTTGCCTCCTTCTCCAGCACGGCAAGCGGACGGGCGCGCTTGGCGGCCGCGACTTCCTCGCGCTTGTAAGTTTCGATCTTGGCGAGGATATCCGACACGCTCATACCTCCACGGCATTCGAAACCGCGATCAGCCGGTCGAGCCGACCCTCCGCTTCACCCGTTTCGATCGATTTCGTGGCCAGTGCCGCGCCTTGCTTAAGGTCTTTTGCCTTGCCGGCAACGATGAGCGCTGCCGCAGCGTTAAGGATCGACACATCGCGGAAAGCGCCCGACTTGCCCTTGAGCACGTCAAGCAGCGCCTTTGCATTCTGTTCGGCATCGCCGCCGCGCAGCGCCTCCGGTTTCGAACGCGACAAGCCAGCGTCCTCCGGTGTCACCTCGAACGTGCGGATCTTGCCATTCTCCAGCGCCGCCACGCTCGTTGGACCGGCCGTGGTGATCTCATCGAGACCATCTGAGCCGTGAACGACCCAGATACTTTCGGAGCCGAGATTTTTTAGCACCTGCGCCATGGGCTCAACCCAATGTTTCGAGAATGTGCCGATCATCTGTCGCTTGACGCTGGCAGGATTGGACAGTGGCCCAAGCAAATTAAAAATGGTGCGGGTGCCGAGCTCAACACGGGTCGGACCGACATTTTTCATCGCGGGATGATGTGCGGGTGCAAACATAAAGCCAATACCCGCATCGCGGATGCACATCGCGACCTGACGCGAATCAAGTTCGATCTTGACCCCAAGCGCTTGCAACACGTCGGCCGCGCCCGACTTGGACGACAGCGCGCGGTTTCCATGTTTGGCGACCGGTACGCCGGCACCGGCCACAATAAATGCGGCGCAGGTCGAAATGTTGAAAGAGCCCGTCGCATCGCCACCTGTGCCGACCACATCGACCGAACCGGGTGGCGCTTTCACGCCCAACATTTTGGCGCGCATGGTAGTGACCGCGCCGGTGATTTCGTCGACGGTTTCACCACGCACACGCAATGCCATCAGCAGCCCGCCCATCTGTGAGGGCGTGGCATCGCCTGACATCATTCTGTCGAAGGCGCCGGCTGCTTCCTCGCGCGTAAGGCTGGCACCAGTCGCAACCTTGGCGATGAGTGCTTTGAAATCATCGGGCATTGTAGTTTGTCTCACGTCGCCGCGTGCAGGGGTGCCGCTTTGCGCGCCCGCGTCGCACGGCGCCCGCGCTGCTTGTTCCAGGCGTCGGCGATATCGAGAAAATTCTTCAACATTAAGTGCCCGTGCTCGGAAGCGATGCTTTCCGGATGGAATTGAACGCCGTGCACCGGCAGACTGTTATGCATCAAGCCCATCACCAGCTGATCGGCGGTTTCGGCGTTGATCATGAGTTCTTTTGGCATGCTGGCGCGTTCGACCACCAGCGAGTGATAGCGCGTGGCTTTCAGCGGTCCGTTAATGCCGCGGAAGACTCCGGTACCCGTGTGCCTGATCTCGGACACCTTCCCGTGGAGCGGAATTGCACGCACGACTTTACCGCCAAATGCCTGGCCGACCGCCTGATGACCGAGGCAAACCCCGAGGATCGGAATAGTTGACGATGCTTTGGCGATAAGATCGAGACAAATGCCGGCTTCGTTCGGCGTGCAAGGGCCGGGCGACAGTACGATCGCGTCCGGTTCTGCCGCCATGATATCGGCGACCGAAATCTTGTCGTTGCGATGCACGACAACCTCGGCCCCGAGCCCTCCCAGATAGTGGAAGAGATTGAAAGTGAAGCTATCGTAGTTGTCGACCAGGACAATCATGTTCCACCGCTTTGGCAAGGGTTTACGGTGCCCCCCAAGGGGGGTCAAGCAGCCCGCTTTTCCGGTGTCTACTGACCGCGTTTGGTGGTGCTCGCGAAGCGACGAGCCTCTTCCGCCGCGCGAAACAAGGCTTTGGCCTTGTTAATACACTCTTGCTGCTCGAGCTCGGGATCGCTGTCGGCGACAATGCCGGCGCCGGCCTGGACATACATCGTACCGTTCTTGATCAACGCCGTTCGCAAGACGATACAGGTATCCATCTCGCCTGCGGCGGAGAAATAGCCAACGCAGCCGGCATAGAGGCCGCGCTTCTCCTTCTCGAGTTCATTGATGATTTGCATGGCGCGCACCTTGGGCGCGCCCGAAACAGTCCCGGCAGGAAATCCGGCCGCCAACGCATCGAGTGCGTCACTATTCTTAGCAAGCTTACCTTCCACGTTCGATACGATGTGCATCACGTGGCTATACCGCTCGATGAAGAACTGGTCCGTGACCTTGACGGTGCCGATGGAGGCGACCCGGCCGACATCATTGCGGCCGAGGTCAAGTAACATCAGATGCTCGGCGCGTTCCTTCGGATCAGCCAATAGCTCTCTTTCGAGTGTCTTGTCCTCCTGTGGTGTTGCTCCGCGCGGCCGCGTGCCCGCGATTGGGCGGATCGTGACGACATCGTCGGAAACCTTAACCAGGATTTCTGGGCTCGACCCCGCGACCGCAAAGTCACCAAAATCCAAAAAGTAGAGATAGGGTGAGGGATTGGTTCGGCGAAGTGCGCGATAGAGCGCAAATGGCGGCAGGGTGAACGGCGCCTCGAAGCGTTGCGCCAACACAATCTGGAAGGCATCGCCGGCGACGATGTAGTCCTTCGCCTTGCGAACCATGGCTTTGTATTCTTCGGGCGTGGTATTCGAGTTTGCCGGGACGTCGATTGGCCCGTCGTCATAATCCGATTGCACGCTCTTCGTTGGGCTTTCGAGATTTTCGACCACACTCGCAAGCCTTTCAGTTGCGCGAGCGAGTGCTGTCTTTGCGTCAATGCCTTTCTCAGGTCGCACCGGCGTCACGACCGCAATCGAATCCTTCACGGCGTCGAAAATGACAACGATCGTGGGGCGAACCAGTATCGCGTCGGGAACCCCGATAGGGTCCGGCTTCGACGCAGGCAGTTCCTCCATCAGCCGCACCATGTCGTAGCCGAGATAGCCGAAAACACCGGCGGCCATCGGTGGCAAATTGTCAGGCAATGCGATTCTGCTTTCCGAGATCAGCGCGCGGAGCGCCTGGAGTGGTGCGTCAGAACAGCGCGCAAACGAGTCGGGTTTGGTCCGCGCCGTGCGGTTGATTTCAGCTGTGCCTTCGTTTGAACGCCAGATCAAATCGGGTTCGAGTCCAATGATGGAATATCGACCGCGCACAGCGCCGTCTTCCACTGACTCGAGCAGGAAACTCATAGCCTTGCCGCCGAGCTTGAGAAAAGCGGAGACCGGTGTCTCAAGGTCGGCGATCAAGGTAGTCCAAACCACCTGCGGCTCGTTCCGCCCATAGCGTTCAGCAAAGGCGGTCTCCGACGGCTCGATCTGCATTGGGCTGACTATTGCTGGGCGCCGCCGCCGACAACCTGATTTAACGCCGACGGATTGATGGACACGCCGAAATCATTTTCCAGCCGCACGATGTATTCGGAGACGAGATCTTCGGAATAGGAGTTTTGCAAAGTGTCGGCGATTGCTTTGCCCTGCGCCGAACTCGCATCAAACGCTGGATCGACGATCTCGGTCACGCGGTATACGAAACGATCGGTCTCTTTGTCGCCTTCGACGCTGGCCGGCACTCCCTTCGGCGTGCGGAATACTGATTCGACCACCTTTGCCGGCACAAAACCGCCACGTTTACCGCGCTGCAGGTCGGCCGCCGTCTCCACCTTGAGACCCGCCTCGTTTGCAATCTGCGCGAATGGAGTCCCAGCCTTGAGTTTCCCAATGAGATCGTCCGCTTTCGTCTGCAACCGCTTGGCAATTTCATCGTCGCGCCAACGCGCAGCCACTTGATCTTTGACTTCGTCAAGCGAGCGCTCGCGCGAAGGCGTTACGCCGGTGACGTCGAAATAGAGATAACCGCCATTCGGCAACTGCAGTGCGTCCGTGTCGACGCCGACATCGCTTGCGAAGGCTGCGCTGACAACATTCGGCGTTTGCGGGAGGCCGGTCACCGGCGTGCCTTCCGGTCCACGACCGGAGCGATCGACCGCTTCAACGGAAGTCGCCTTAAGGCCGAGTTTTTTGGCGGTCTCCGCTAATGTCGAGCCCGCAGCGCGTTCATCCTCGATCTTGTCGCGCAGGTTTCCGATTTCGGTCCTCACCCGGCTCTCGGCAAGTTCTTTCTTGATCTGGCCGGCCACTTGCTCATACGACTTTTCCTCGCCTGCTTCGATTTTGCCGACCGTCAACAAGACTGTGCCGAACCGACCTTTGACTGGCTGACTTATTTCCCCGGGTTTGAGTGCAAACGCAGCATCGGCAACTGCCGGATCGATAACGTCGGCTTTGGCAACCATGCCGAGATCGGTATCCGAGGCTTTCATGCCGCGTTCCTTGGCGATGTCGTCGAAACTCGCGCCCTTGCTGATGCGATCGCGCGCGGCCGCAGCATCATCCGCGCTCGGAAAGGCGATCTGACGCAGTTCCCGCTTTTCCGGTCTGCCGTAGTTTGCCTTTCGTTGCTCGTAATAGGTTTTAGCCTCAGAGTCGCTGATCGCATCGGGTTTGGCCAAATCGGCCGGAGCAAGCGCCACGATCGTAATCTTCCGATACTCAGGAGCGCGGAAAAGAGTTTTATGTTCATCGAAATATTTGGCGAGTTCTTCCGGCGTCGGCGCCGGAATATTGCCTGCCTGCGCGGTGCCCAAGGCGACATATTCGATCTGACGCTTTTCATTTTGGTACTGATTGAGCACCGCCATCGCAGTCTGCGGCACTTTCATGTCGCCGCTGACACTCTGCGCGATTTGCCGCCGCAACATCGACTTTCGCTGCTCGGCAACGAACCGGTTTTCAGTAAAACCAGCTTGGCGAATTAGCTGTTCGAAACGCGTCCGGTCGAACTGGCCGGTAGGGCCGCGAAATGACGGATCAGTCGTAATACGTTTCGCAATATCAGCTTCGCTCATGCCCAGCCGCAGGCGCTTGGCTTCTTCGTCGAAAGTGGTCTCGGCGATCAGCTGTGCAAGCAGCTGCCGATCAATCCCGCGTGTTCGCGCTTCCTCTGGGGTTATCGGGCGGCCGACCTGGCGGCCAAACTGCTGCAGACGTTCATTGTAATATTGCCGAAACTGCTCGACCGAAATTTCGGCGTCTCCGACATTTGCTACGGCATTCCGGCCAAAGCCGCGGAAGATGTCGCCGATACCCCAGACGGCGAAGCTGATAACAAGAAAACCCATGACGAGGGCCATGACGCCCTTGCCGAGCCAGGTCGAGGAGGCTTTGTGAAGACCACGGAGCATGCGCGCGTTTATCTTGGCTTGCGATGACAGGTTGAATGGATGGCGCTTGTCTAGCTCAAGCAAGCCGGGCGCACCATAGTGATCGACCCAACTCCTTGCAACTGAACAGGGATTGGCTTGTTACCCGGTACTCTGGCATTGCCCGGGCGGGTCTGATAACGGCACGCTACAAAGGGACTTTTCGATGGCGGTGGCCAAGATAATTCCGCTGGTTGCGGGTAACTGGAAGATGAACGGGCTTGCCGCTTCCAAAGTGGAGCTCGCCAAAATCATTACCGGGGCTGGGGCGCTCGCTGGCAAAGCCGACCTGATGGTGTGTCCGCCCGCGACCTTGATTGCGAGCTTTGCGTCGGCGGCGCGAGGTTCGCGGGTAACCATCGGGGGTCAGGATTGCCATCCCGAAGTTTCCGGCCCCCACACGGGCGACATGTCAGCCGAGATGCTGGCCGACGCGGGGGCGAGTGCCGTGATCGTGGGTCATTCGGAACGGCGGACGGAGCATCATGAGACCGATGCGCTGGTGCGCGCGAAGGCCCAGGCGGCATGGCGGGCCAAGCTGACCGCAATCCTCTGTGTCGGAGAAAAGCGCGCCGAACGCGAGGCTGGCAAAACGCTCGGCGTTGTCGACCGTCAACTCGATCAATCGCTACCGGAGGCCGGCGCCACCGCCGCCAATCTGGTCGTCGCCTATGAGCCGGTCTGGGCGATCGGAACCGGCCTCACTCCGACGGCAGATAATGTTGCCGAGGTCCACGCCTTTGTCCGCAAGTGCTTGCGCGAGCGCTTTGGCGCGGAGGGGGCGCATATGCGCATTCTTTATGGCGGCTCGGTCAAGCCTGCCAATGCCAGGGAGCTTTTGACGGCTGTTGACGTAAATGGGGCGCTGGTTGGTGGGGCCAGCCTTCTGGCCCAGGATTTCCTCGGTATTGCCTCGGTTTACCGATAGGCACGGCAAGGGTGGAAAAACAGCAAACGATCGTGTAGAGACCGCGGCGAATTCCTATATGGACCACAAAGCGCCGCCTGGGCGGAGAGCCCAGACCGGCGAAATTTGAACGGATATTGGCCTGAGATGCAGCACGTCATCATCGTTATCCACTTGATGCTGGTTCTCGCCCTCATTGGCGTTGTTCTCTTACAGCGTTCCGAGGGTGGCGGACTTGGCATCGGTTCGACCGGCGGCTTCATGACCAGCCGCGGTACCGCCAACGTGCTCACTCGGGCGACCGCAATCTTGGCCGGCCTTTTCTTCGTGACCAGTCTCATGCTGTCAATCCTGGCTGGGATAAACCGCAAGCCCGCCTCTATCCTCCAGGGCGGCCAAAATGCGCCGGCCGCGCCCGGTGCGCCGACACCGCTCGGCGGAGGGGGCGGTTTGCTCAATCAACTGCAAGGAGGCGCGCCACCGGCGCCGCCGGCGGCTCCAGCCGCCCCATCGGGGCCGCAGGTGCCACAGTCGAAATGAAAATCGCGAGCGAAGGGCCGGGGAATTCCGGCCCTTCGGCATTCTGGCAATGGCAATCGTCGAAAGGTTCAGGATCGGAATGGAAGCAAACATGAGAATTCTGTCGCAAGCATCTGGAAAACCGGAAATTTATCGAGCTACGCACAGGCGCGGATCGGCTCTGACTTTTTCGCGCTCGTCGAATCGATTCGCGGAGGCTAAAGCTTAGGTCCCATGGCGCGGTACATTTTCATCACCGGCGGCGTGGTCTCCTCACTCGGTAAGGGTCTCGCTTCCGCAGCGCTCGGCGCGCTGTTGCAGGCACGTGGATACAAGGTGCGCCTGCGTAAGCTCGATCCCTATATCAACGTCGATCCCGGAACGATGTCGCCATATCAGCACGGCGAGGTCTTCGTCACCGATGACGGAGCCGAGACCGACCTTGACCTCGGTCACTACGAACGGTTCACCGGTCGTCCCGCCACGCGTCACGACAACATCACCACCGGACGCATCTATCAGGACATCCTCGCGCGCGAGCGGCGGGGTGACTATCTCGGCGCGACTATTCAGGTGATCCCGCACGTCACCAACGCCATCAAGGAGTTCATCAGAGAAGGTAACGAGGGCTTCGATTTCGTGCTTTGCGAGATCGGCGGCACCGTTGGTGACATCGAAGGTCTGCCGTTCTTCGAGGCTATCCGGCAATTGGGCAACGACCTGCCACGCCAACATGCATTGTACATCCATCTCACTCTGATGCCCTTTATTTCAAGCGCGGGTGAGCTCAAAACCAAGCCGACACAGCATTCCGTCAAAGAGCTTCGCTCGATCGGCATACAGCCCGACATCCTGCTATGCCGGACCGACAGGCCAATTCCGGAAAGCGAGCGGCACAAGCTCGCGCTGTTTTGTAACGTGCGCGAAAGCGCCGTGATCGAAGCGCGCGACGTCGACAATATCTACGCGGTCCCGGAGGCCTATTCCGCAGAAGGGCTCGATGCCGAAGTGCTTGCAGCATTCGGGATCGAGCCGCGTCAGGCGCCAGACCTCGATCGCTGGAGGCTGATCAATGAGCGGGTGCGCAATCCGGAAGGCGATGTCACCATCGCTATTGTCGGCAAATACACCGGCATGAAGGACGCCTACAAATCATTGATCGAGGCGCTCTCACACGGCGGGATAGCCAACAAAGTTAAAGTCAATCTCGACTGGATCGAATCGGAAGTTTTCGAAAACGAGGACCCGGCGCCGTTTCTTGAACACGTCGACGGCATTCTGGTGCCTGGGGGATTCGGCCAGCGTGGTGCGGAGGGCAAGATCAAGGCGGCGCAGTTCGCGCGCGAACGCCACGTACCTTATTTCGGCATTTGCTTTGGCATGCAGATGGCAGTGCTGGAGGCGGCGCGAAATCTGTGCGGCATTGAAAACGCCAATTCCACCGAGTTCGGCGCAACATCGGAGCCGGTCGTTGGTCTCATGACCGAATGGTTGAAGGGCAACGAACTGCAGAGGCGCACCGCAAGTGGTGATCTCGGCGGCACCATGCGGCTCGGTGCCTACGATGCCGTGCTCACGCGCGGCAGC
>Ga0187788_10000513_pt1 | contig 10813 bp, 12 predicted proteins | sample 1015_BV01_MP10_2_FD_133008 | JGI IMG/M metagenome (GOLD analysis project Ga0187788, IMG submission 133008) | Tropical peat soil microbial communities from peatlands in Department of Meta, Colombia - 1015_BV01_MP10_20_MG | ecosystem: Environmental > Terrestrial > Soil > Wetlands > Peat | place...
CGCGTCGCCGGCTCCGGGCGCGGCGCCGGCGAAGGTCTCGCTGACCGTGGCCTCCGCCAGTGGGGCGATCGAGGTCGCGGGGACGTAGCTCTCGGTGGTGGTGTCGACGGTGTCGAAGTTCAGCTGGGCGTTGACCCGGACCACGCTGCGGCCGGGACCCAGCACCCGGTCGAGCATCTGCTGCAGCGAGGCGCTGATCCGGTCCTCGAACTGGGCGGTCTGCTGGTCGGTCTCACCGGCCACCGAGGCGGCGCCGTCCGCGCCGCTCTCCGGGCTGGAGAGCAGGCGCCCGCTGGAGTCGCTGACCGTCACCTGGCCGGGATCGAGGCCCTCGACGCTGCCGGCCACCAGGTGGGTGATCGAGCGGACCTGGCCGCGGTCCAGGGTGATCCCGGGTTGCAGGGCCAGCAGCACCGAGGCCGTCGGCTTGTCCTGCTCGGTGGCGAAGACGTCCTTCTTCGGCAGGGCCAGGTGCACCACCGCCACCCGGACGCCGTCCATCGCCTGCAGGGTCTTGCTCAGCTCGCCCTCCAGCGCGCGCCGGTAGGCGACGTTCTGCTGGAAGTCGGTGGCGGTGATCCCCTGCTTGTCCAGCAGCGAGTACCCCCCGGAGGAGGAGTCGCCGGCCGGCAGGCCCTTGCCGGACATCGCCACCCGCAGGTCGTAGACCTGGGCCTGCGGGACGAGGATCGTGCTGCCGCCGTCGGCGAGCTTGTACTGCGCGTGCTGCGCCTGCAGCTGCTCGACGATCGCGCTGGCGTCAGAGCCGGAGAGGTTGCCGAACAGCGGCGACCAGGTGGGCTGCGCCACCCACCGGGTCATCGCGACCACGCCCAGCAGCAGGCCGAGGACGGCGACGCCGACCACCGCGCGCTGCCCGGTGGTGAACCCGGACAGCGCCGCCCGGCCCCGGCCGAGCAGGCTCTGCGACATCAGCGGACTCACCGACCCACCTCGCGGCGGGCGCTCACAGCGGCATCCTCATGATGTCGTTGAAGGCATCCAGGGCCTTGTTGCGGATGGTCGTGGTCAGTTCGGTGGCCAGCTGGGCCTGGGTCGCGGCGATCACGTAGTCGTGGACGTCGGTGAGGTCACCGGTCGCCGCCTGCACGGCCTTGTCGGACGCCGTCCGGTCCAGCTGCTCGACCTGGCGCAGGCCGTCGCCGACCGAGGACGCGAAGTCGGCGCTGCGGCCGGCGGCCGCGCGGGCCGGGGCGGTGGCGGCGTCCTGGGCGAGCCGGTCACCGTCGACCACCTGCTGGCGGTACATCGCCGCCAGCTGGGACAGGTTGAGCCCACCGGCCCCGCCCACCGCGGGAACCGACATCAGCCACGACCCATCTGGATCGCTGCCTGGTAGGAGGCCCGCACCCGGTCCAGCGACGCGATGTTCGCCTGGTAGCCGCGCTCAGCCATGATCATCGTGGTGAGCTGCTCGGCCAGGTCGACGTCGGGCAGGCGGACCATGCCCTGGGCGTCGGCCAGCGGGTGCGTCGGGTCGTAGACCACCTTGCCGATCGGGCTGGACAGGGCGATGCCGCCGACCGACACCCCCGCACCGGTGCCGCCGTTCTCCACCGACTGCGCGATGACGTAGCGGGACTGGAACGCCGGCTGGTTGGTCGCGCGGACGGTGTTGACGTTCGCGACGTTGTCCGAGATCGCGTCCATCCACACCTTGTGCAGGTGCATCCCGGACGCGGTGATCCCCAGCGCGTCGAACATCGTCAGGACCCCCGGATCGCGGTGCGGAGCAGCGTGAACCGGTCACCGGCGGCGCGTAGCGCCAGCTCGTAGCGCAGCTGGGTGTCCACGCCCTGCACGGTCTCCGCGTCCAGGTCGACGTTGTTCCCGGTCAGCCCGCCCGGATCGGTGCTGTAGGTGATCGACGGGGTGACCGCCATCGGGTCCTCGCCGTCCTCCAGCGCGCGCTTCAGGTCACCCTCGAAGGAGACCTGGCGGGCCCGGAAGAACGGGGTGTTGACGTTGGCGATGTCGTCGCTGATCGCCCGCTGGCGCGCGGCGAGGCCGTTCAGCGCAGCATGAAGTGCGGTGATCGAGACGTCGTCGAGCATCACGGACCCCTGGCTCTTCCCCGCGGACGGAACGGTTGCGACTCGTCGCCGTTCCCTGGCGTCAAGGAGCTGTCCGTGCTCAGAGGGGAGTTCGGTGGGCCGGCCCCCGGCCTTGAGCCCGCGGGCGGGCCGGCCGCGCGGCTTCCACCCGATCGGGCCAGCCCGGCCCGGCCGGACGGCGGGATCGCTCAGCCGAGGACGTCGAAGTTGCCGCCGACCCGGCCCGGGCCCGGCCGGTGGCTGCCGTGAACCCGGCGGGTCAGGCCGGCCAGCTCGACCCCGACGGCGTCCCGGCGGCCCTCCACCCGGGTCGCGGTCTCGGTGAGCAGGCCCAGCACCTCGTGCAGGCGCTCCGACAGGTGCTCGGGCGGCAGGCCGGCCGGGGCGGCGAGCACCGGCCAGACCGGGGCGTGCCCGTCGGCGGCCTGCTCGCCGATCGAGCGGGCGGTCGCCTCGAGCAGGTCGAGGTACTCGGGCCAGGTCGGCCCGCCGTGCGTGGCGCCGTCCACCGGGATCAGGCCGCCCCGGGGATCCGGGTCGCCGCGACCTCGCCGATCATCGGCCCGGTGACCTCGTTGGCTGGCGTGACCAGGCCGTCCGGGCTCTCCGCGGCGCTGGCGGCGTACCAGGCGTCCCGCAGCGGGACCAGCAGGTTGTGGCACTCCGCGATCCGGTGCGGGTCGCGGTGCAGCCGGGCCGTCATCAGCTCGCTGATGATCCACAGGTAGAGCCGGGCCAGGGGCTCCCCCTCCGGCCAGATCTCGATGTCCAGGGTTGCGTGCAGTTCGAGCAGGATCTCCTGGGCTCGCCCGATCCGGTCCCCGACCGTGGCCGGGTCGCCGTCCTGCATCGCCTGCTCGGCCACCGCCAGGTCGCTGAGCAGCCGGTCGTACAGCATGGTCAGCAGCCGGCTGGCGGAGACCGTCTCCGTGGCGTCGCTGGCGTAGCGGGCCTGGGCGAGTCCGTAGGACATGCGGGGTCTCCTGGTCGGGGCGGCCGGGCGGGGGACGGTGATCAGGTCTAGCCGCCGCCGAACCCGGCCAGCCCGGACAGCGCGGAGGTCTGGCTCTTCAGGCCGGCCAGGGTGGTCTCCAGGGTGGCGAACTGCTGCTGCAGCTGGGTTCGCTTGTCGTCCAGGCGCCGGGTCCAGTTGTCGACCTGGTCCTGCAGGTCGGCCGCCAGCGCCTGCCGGCCCTGCTTGGCCACCTGGAGCGTGCCGCTCCCCAGCGCGGTCGCGCTGCTGATCACGCCGAGCAGGGCCTGGGCCAGCCCGGGCTGGTAGGTGATCGACCCGATGTTGCCGCCGGAGGCGGCGACGTCGTCGCCGTCGACCTGGGCGTGCACGGCCAGCCCGACCGCGCCGCCGGTGCCGGTGTCCAGCCGCAGCACGTCCCCGACGCCGGCGGCGGTCTGGCCGTCGATCGTGCCGGCGACGTCCTGCCCGGCCGCCAGCTGGGTGCCGGGGGCACCGTCGAGGGTCACGGTGAATGCCGTGGCGGTCCCGGGCGAGGCCGCCGTCAGCACGATGCCGGCCGGGTCCAGCGCGGCGCCGACGCCGAAGCCGGCGCTGGCCAGGCGTTCGTTCAAGGAGGCCACGGCGTCCGCCAGGGTCTCCCCGGCGCCGGCGGTGTAGCTGATCACAGTGCCGCCACGGACCAGGACGACGGTCTGGCCCGCGATCACGCCGCCGCCCGGCTGGATCTCCCACTTCTCCCGGGCAGGGGCGACCGCGACCTGCACGGCGTAGCTGCCGGCCCGGGGGGTGGCCGCCGCCCGGGACAGCGTCACGCTGCCGGTCACCCCGGCGGACGGCGTCAGGCTCACCGTGGCGCCGAAGGCCTTGGCCACCGCCTGGGGATCCTTGGCGAACGCGGTGAGGAACGCCTGCCGGTCGAAGGTCAGCTTGCCGTCCTTGGTCAGCTGCACGCCGGCCGCGCCGGCGCCGCTGACCGTCCCGAGGATGCTCTGCTCCAGCTGCCGGATCAGCGAGTCGCCGGGCAGCACCCCGCCGCCGGCGGTCTTGGTGGGCAGCGCGGTCTGCGTGTCGAGGGTGCTCAGCACGCTGTTGATCGTGTCGACCAGCCCGGACACCTGGTCGGCCACGGCGCTGCCGTCGACCGTGCCGGTCACGGTGACGTTGTCCTCCACCTTGCTCACCGTGAAGGACAGCCCGGGCACGACGTCGGAGAAGGTGTTCGAGGCGGAGGTCACCTGGTAGGCGGTGTCGGGGTCCTGCCCGACGGTGATCGCGGCGTCAGCGCCCTGGGTCAGCACGTTCAGGCCGGAGAAGCCGGTCAGGCCGTCGAGGGTGAACGCGGAGGCCGCGCCGGTGGTGGCCGAGGCCACCTGCAGCCGGTAGTTGCCGGGGGAGGTCTGCACGGCCGAGGCCACCAGCCCGGTGGAGGACCCGTTGATCGCGGAGACGACCTCGGACAGCGACCCGCCACCGACGTCGATGGTGGTCTGGGTGCCGTCGAAGGCGGTCAGGGTCAGCGGGCCGTCAGCCACCTGCGCCGCGGGGGAGGACACCGCGTCCGCGGAGATCAGGGTGTGCGCCCGGGCCACCGAGGTGACGTCGAAGGTCAGCGTCCCGCCCTGGGTGCCGGTGGCGCTCGCGATCACCGAGGCGGACGACGAGGTGGCGGTGACGCCCTTCCAGGCCGACGTCTTGGCGACCGCGGAGGCCTTGTCGAACAGGCCCTTGAGCGCGGTGATCGCGGCGTCGTAGGCGTCGGCGCCCTTCTGGGCGGCGGTCTGCCGGGTCTGCAGCGCCTGCTGTTGCTGGCCCTCGATCGCCATCAGCTGGTTGATCATCGTGGCGGTGTCCAGCCCCGAGATCGCACCGCTGACGCTGAACTGGGACATCGTGTCCCTCCCTGGTCTGGCGTGTCACGTCGGCGCTCCCGGTCCGGGCGACGGGTCCGGGGACAGGTCGGGGACCGGAGCGCGCGACGTGCGACCGGGTGGCGGCCGGCACGGGCCGGCCGCCACCCGGTACGGGACTACTGCAGCAGTCGCAGGACGAGCTGCGGTGCCTGGTTGGCCTGGGCGAGCATCGCGGTGCCCGCCTGGGTCAGGATCTGGGAGCGGGTGAACGACACCATCTCCTGGGCCATGTCGGTGTCCCGGATCCGGCTCTCCGAGGCGGAGAGGTTCTCGATCGTGACGTTCAGGTTGTTGACCTTGTGCTCCAGCCGGTTCTGCGAGGCACCCAGGCTGGACCGGGTGGTCGAGACCGTCTGGATCGCGGTGTCGATCGTGCTGATCGCCGCCGCGGCGCCCGTGGTCAGGTCGAGGGTGTCGACCCCCAGGCCGTTCGCGGTGGTGTCGTCGATCGTGATGTTCAGCGTGTCGCCGTTGGACGGGCCCACCTGGAAGTCCTTGTTGAAGGAGCCGTCCAGCAGCGCCGTGCTGCCGTACTTGGTGTTGTTGGCGATGTCGTCGAGCTCGTCGTTCAGCTCGGAGAACTCCGCCTGGGCGTCGGCCTTGGTGTTGGTGTCCTGGCCGCCGTCGCTGGCCGCCTGCACGGCCAGGTCACGCATGCGCTGCAGGATGGCGTGCGTCTCGGTGAGCGCGCCTTCCGCGGTCTGGACGACGCTGACGCCGTCCTGGACGTTGCGCACGGCCACCTTCAGCCCGCCGACCTGCGCCCGCAGGCTCTCGGAGATGGCCAGGCCGGCCGCGTCGTCCGCCGCCCGGTTGATCCGGAAGCCGCTGGACAGCTTCTCCAGCGAGAGGGCCATCTGGCTGTCGGTGACCGACAGGTTCCGGTAGGCGTTGAACGCCGCGATGTTCTGGTTGATGCGAAGACCCATGGTGTCCTCCCTGGCTCGGGTCCGCGCCGGTCCGTCCGTGGACCGGTGTCGACGTCCTTATCGGCGTGTCCGGTTCGCTGTTGAGGCTGCGGTCATGAGTCGGTGGGGCGATCCCTCGGGTGGCCGCCGGTCAGCGTGGCCCCGGCCAGGTAGGCCTCGACGTCCGCTCGCCGGCCGGGAGTGGACCGCCGGGCGACGGCGGCGACGTAGGCGGCCCGGCGGCGGCCGCGCACCCCGGAGTCGGCCTCCTCCGGCTCCGACGGCCCGGCGGGCTCGCCGTCCCCGAGCAGCGTCTGCAGCGCCTCCTTGAGCATGTCCAGGCCCTCGGCACGCAGCTGGGAGGCCCGGGACTGGGTCACCCCGAGCTCCTCGGCGATCTCGGTGAGCGGGCGCTGCTCCAGGTAGTACGCGCTGACCACGTGCCGCAGGCGCTGCGGCAGCTCGGCGATCGCGTCCCGCAGGTAGCCCAGCCGCTCGGCCGCCACCAGCGCCTCGTCCGGGCGCGGGGAGGCGTCCTCCAGCGTGGTCCCCAGCCCCTCCTCCCCGCCGGTCAGCGGGTCGAGGCTGAGCAGGGCGGCCCGGTCGGTGCCGTGGTTGACGGCGCGGATCTCCGCCTCGCTCAGACCGGTCGCGGCCGCGAGCTCGGCCTCGGTGGGCTGGCGGTGCAGGGCGCGGGCCAGTTCCTCGGCAGCGTTGGACATGGCGCGCGCCCGGGAGCGCACCGACCGGGTGGCCCAGTCCCGCTGGCGCATCTGGTCGATCATCGCCCCGCGGATCCGGGTGGATGCGAAGCGGGCGAACGGCACCCCGAGCGAGGGGTCGTAGGCGTGGGCCGCCTGCACCAGGGCCAGCGCGCCGGCGCCCGCCAGGTCGTCGGTGCCCAGGTGCCGGGGCAGCCGGGCGCCGGCCTCCCGGGCCAGGTGGCCCACCAGGGTCAGGTGCTGGGTGACCAGCGACTCGACCTGCTCGCGGGAGGGTGGCACGCAGTCTCATCGGCGTCCCGCGACGGCATCTCGAACCTCGATCCGGGACGGCCCCGAGGGACGCCGCGGCCTTTCACCCGTCCGGCGCAGGCACGGTCACCCGACGGGCGGGTGGAAAACGCTCAGGTCCCGTCGTGAGATGCCGACAGTGCTGCTGACCGCCTTCTCACATCCTCTGGGAGGCCCGGATGAGCGTCGCCGACCTGGTCGCGGTGCTGTGGCGCCAGCGGGATCTGCTCGAGCGCCTGGCCTACCGGCTGGAGTGCGAGCAGCTGCTGCTGGCCGCCGGGCGCACCAGGTGGCTGGCGATGGCCACCGGCGAGGTCGAGGCGCTGCTGGAGCAGCTCCCGGTGATCGACATGCAGCGGTCGATGATCGTGGACCAGGTCGCGCCGGCGCTGGGGCTGCCCCCCGGTGCCTCGCTCGAGGAGCTGGCCGGCACGGCGCAGCCGCCGTGGAGCGGCGTGCTCACCGAGCACCGCCAGGCTCTGCTCGCCCTCGCCGCCGAGCTGGCCGTGCTCGCCGAGACCAACCGGCACCTGCTCAACGCCGGTGCCTCCGCCGTCGAGGCGGCCCTGGCCGGTCTCGGCGGGTCGCGCATGGCGGCCCCGGTCGGCTACGACGCCCACGGCCGGGCGGACCTGCTCTCCGGGGGCGGTCCCGGCGTCGTCGACCGGGCGCTGTGAGGCCCGGATGACCGGTTTCTCCGCACTGAACACCGCCGCCCAGGGGCTGGCCGCGGCCCAGCGGGCGATGGACGTGATCTCCCAGAACGTGGCCAACGCCAACACCCCGGGGTACTCCCGGCAGCGCGTGAAGCTGGCCGCGCTGGGCGAGACCTCCGGGGCCACCCTGTTCACCGGCGCCGGCGCCCCGTTGTACGGGGTGAAGGTCGAGGCGATCACCCGCACCCGGGACGCCTTCCTGGAGGCGGCCCGCACCGCCGCCGGGAACCGGCTGGCCGCGCTGCAGTCGCGCGCCTCGGCCCTGCATGCCGCCGAGCAGCTGGTCTCCGAACCCGGCGAGAACGGCATCCAGGCCGTGATCGACGACTTCTTCGCCTCCTGGCACGACCTGGCGACCCGTCCCGGGGACACCTCCGCCGGGGCCGTGGTGATCCAGCGGGGGATCGCGGTCGGCGACCAGCTCCGCTTCGTCGCCGAGGGGCTCGCGGCCCGCTTCTCGACGATGCGCGACACCCTGTCCAGCGTGGTCACCGAGGCCAACGAGGTGGCCAAGTCGCTGGCCGACCTGAACGGTCAGATCCGGCAGAGCACCGTCGCCGGGCAGACGGCCAACGAGCTCATGGACACCCGCGACCAGCTGGTGCGCCGGCTCGGCGAGCTGGTCGGCGGCGTGGCGCAGGCCTCGGACGACGGCACGGTCAGCGTCTCGGTCGGCGGGCTCGTCCTGGTGGCCGGGGTCAGCGCCCAGCAGTTCGACGTGACCGGCAGCCAGGAGCTGGGCGCCGCCCTCACCGACCCCCCGACGATCAGCTGGAACGGCACGGCGGTGCCGGTGGACTCCGGCCAGGCGGCCGGGCTGCTGGCCGCGCTGCGCACCGACCTGCCGGACCTCAACACGCAGTTGAACGGGGTGGCGACCTCACTGCGCGACGTGGTCAACGGCGTCCACACCGCCGGGTTCACCCTGTCCGGCGCACCCGGCGGGGACTTCTTCTCCGGCGCCGACGCCGACTCGCTGACCGTGGCGGTGACCTCCCCGGACCAGCTCGCGGTCGCCTCCTCCACGGGTGTGGTGGACGGGTCGAACGCGATGCAGATCGGTGACCTCTCCGACGAGCGCAACGCCACCGCCGCCCTCGGCGGCCCCGGACCGTCCGAGCGCTGGCGGGACCTGTCCACCGGGATGGGCGTCACCGTGCAGAGCCTGGAGCGCGCGATCAACGTGCAGGACGGCGTGGTCTCGACCGCGGACTCCGCGGTGGAGTCCGACGCCGGGGTGAACCTCGACGAGGAGATGACCGGCATGTTGCTGTACCAACGCGCGTACCAGGCATCCGCCCGGGTGATCACCACGATGGACGAGATGCTGGACACGCTGGTCAACCGCACCGGCCTGATCGGCAGGTGAGCCGGTGAGCATCAGCCGGGTCACCTACCGGGCCACCAGCGACACCGCGCTGCGCGGGCTGCAGCAGGCGCTCACCCGGAGCCAGCAGTTGCAGCAGCAACTGTCCAGCGGGAAGCGCGTCTCGCGTCCCGCGGACGACCCGTCGGCGGTGGGTTCGGCGATGCAGCTGCGATCCGACCGGCGCGCGGACGACCAGTACCTGCGCAACATCCAGGACGCCTCCGGCCGGCTCGGCGTCACCGACACCGCGCTGACCGAGATCAGCGACCGGGTCCGCCGGGTGCGGGACCTGCTGGTCCAGGCCGGCAACGGCGGGATCAACCCCGAGGGGCTGGCCGCGATCAGCTCCGAGATCACCTCCATCCGCGGGGACGTGGTCGACCTGTACAACACCCGGTGGCTGGACCGCCCGGTGTTCGGCGGGACCGCGCCCGGCTTCATGGCGGTGGACTCCTCCGGCACCTACGTCGGCAACGACGCGGTGATCATGGCCCGGATCTCGCGCGACGCCACGCTGAGGATCGACACCTCCGGCACGGCCGCGGGCGCCGGCACCCTGCCGGCGCTGCTGGACCAGATCGCCAACGACGTCACCACGAACACCGGCGCGGTCGGTTCGGACCTGACCGCGCTGGACGGGGAGCTCAGCAAGGTGCTGCAGACCCTCGGCGACGTGGGCGCCCGCGCGGCACGGCTGGATACCACCAAGAACGACGTGCAGTCCGAGCAGATGGACTTCACCAGCCGGATCAGCGAGAACGAGGACGTCGACCTGCCGGCCACGATCATGAACCTGCAGGCGTCCCAGGTCGCGTACCAGTCCGCGCTGGGCGCGGCGGCCAAGGTCCTGCAGGTCTCGCTGATCGACTTCCTGCGGTGACGCTCGTGGCCGGTGCCCAGCCCGGATCGGATAGCGTTGGGCAGGTGGGGGAGGCGGAGCTTCCGGAGATCCGCTTCGTGCGGCCGGTGCCCGGCTTCCCCGGGCTCACCCGCTTCGTGCTGGTGCGGGTCGGGGGCGAGGACGAGCCGGACGACGGCGAGCCGGACTCGGCGGTCCTGTACGAGTTGCGCAGCCTGGAGCGGCCCGAGGTGTGCTTCATGGTCGCCGTGCCGGGCGCCTTCTTCCCCGACTACGACGTCGACCTCGACGCGAACGCCTGCGAGGACCTCGGCCTGACCGACGCGCGCGACGCGCTGGTGCTGACCGTGCTGACGATTGGCGCCGATCCGAGTGCCACGACCGCTAATCTCTTGGCACCGGTCGTGATCAACGCCCGGACCAGGGCGGCGGCCCAGGTGATCCTTTCCGGGTCGGACTGGTCGGTACGCGCGGCCGTCGCCTGACCGAGCGGCCGCCGGGGACGCCCGCGCCGGTCGACGGCGCGGACGAAGCGCGCGAACCGACCGCGCGAACTGGGGGATCCAGGGAGGGAGCCCGCCGTGCTGGTCCTGACCCGCCGCGCAGGGGAGAGCATCGTCATCGGCGATGAGGTCCGGGTCGTGGTGCTCGAGGTGCGCGGGGACACCGTGCGGCTGGGCATCGAGGCGCCGCGCAGCGTCCAGGTGCACCGGGCTGAGGTCTACGCCGAGGTGCAGGCCGCCAACGCGGCGGCGGTGAACCCGGGCGCGGACCTGGAGTCCGTGACCGGCAGGCTGCGGCGGATCGCGCGGCCGCGGCCGCCCCGGGACCGCACGCCGACGCCCCCCGTCCAGGCCACGCCCCCCAGCCGGCCGACGCCGTCCACTCAGCCGACGCCGTCCACTCAGCCGACGCCGTCCACTCAGCCGACGCCGTCCACTCAGCCGACGCCGTCCACTCAGCCGACGCCGTCCACTCAGCCGACGC
>Ga0187788_10000514_pt1 | contig 10807 bp, 9 predicted proteins | sample 1015_BV01_MP10_2_FD_133008 | JGI IMG/M metagenome (GOLD analysis project Ga0187788, IMG submission 133008) | Tropical peat soil microbial communities from peatlands in Department of Meta, Colombia - 1015_BV01_MP10_20_MG | ecosystem: Environmental > Terrestrial > Soil > Wetlands > Peat | place...
CGGAATGGAGATGCTGATCCGGACCGTGCCTCGCTGAGCCCGCCGCGGCCCTCGCTCCATCCGGCCCATTCAGGAAACGCAATACAGGAGACCAAGAGCATGCAGTCGGAGGTTTCGCGCGCCCTCTTGAAAGGGCTGCGATGGCTGGTGATCGCGGGCTTGCTGACACCGGGAGCAAGCGGGTTCATGAACGCGCAGGAGAGCAAGCCCCCGGGTGGGCCGGGTTTCGACGAGAGGCTGCTGGAGCTTGCTCCCTCTTCGATACCGGCGCTGACTCCCTATCTGCAATTGACCAAGGAGCAGCAGGCAAAATTCCAGCAAGTTCAGCAAGCCTACATGGCCGGACTTCAGTCCGTGCACAACGATTCCTCGCTGACGGAGGACCAGAAGTTCGAGAAGAGCAGCGCGCTGACCGAGGACACCACCAAGAAGATGCTGGCTGCCCTCTCCGAGCCGCAGCGGCAAAAAATTCTGCCGACGCTGACGCTGTTCGCTTCTCTGTACGCCGTGCGCATCCCAGTCGATCTGGCCGGAGACCTGAAGCTCACCCCCGATCAGCAGACGCAGGTGGTCAGCCTGGCCCAGCAGCTACGCCAGCAGATGCACGCGCTCGCGCCCGAGGATCGCATGTCGGCGAAGGGGTTCGCCATGCTCAAGGACTTCAATGCCAGGGCCCAGGCTTTGCTGACGCCGGAGCAAAAGGCGGTCCTGGGAGCGGATCCGGCGAAGGCCACCTTGGCCAATCCCGCCTCGGTGAACTGCGGAAAACGCGGCGGCAAGACGGTGATCCGCAAGAATGCTGACGGCAGCGAGTACGGCGTGTGCGTCTTCCCCAACGGCGCGGAGTGTGAGGAGTGGGCCTTGTTCCGCGGACAATGCTCGCCCGAAACAGCCAAGAAGCCGTAGCCCCAGGCTCTTCCTACACTGGACTGGAATAGGTGGGAACTTTGTGGCAGCCGGATCTGTAAGCCGAATTCTGTCCGCCGGTTGGCCGGCGGGACGGTCATTCCTCTGGGCGCCGCATCGCTGCGCCGCTCTAGCGACCTACCCGGAACTTCCCTCCATCGCGGCTTCAGCCGAAACGGAGCCCCGAAGAGGAGCGCGCCGAGCCAGCACGCGCCGGCATTGCTGCCGGTCTCGTTCCCTATTTGGTCTTGCTCCGTGTGGGGTTTACCCTGCCCGGGCCATTGCTGGCCGTCCGTGACGGCGAACTCAGGCTTGCGCCCGGCTCGCCCGGCGGTGCGCTCTTACCGCACCTTTTCACCCTTACCCCGCCGTCGTTCTAGCCTCACGTGCAGATGGGTGAAGCCACAACGACGGTGGGGCGGTATCTTTTCTGTGGCACTCTCCGTCGATCAGGCTTGAACCTGATCTCCCGGACGTTATCCGGCACACTGCTCTTGGGAGTTCGGACTTTCCTCCTGCTCCGCGCCCGAAGGCGCGGACAAGCGACCGTCCGATCCGGCTGCCAACCTCTTCATTATAGATGTTCCTGGCGGACTCCAGGAACGTTCTTTCGTTCCACGACGATGGAGCTGCCGGCCGGCAACGGGCCCACTAGGTCGCGGAACCGCACTGGGACCAATCGCGCAAATACCGGGCAGGGATGGTCTTGCGGCGAAGTCCCGCCGCCTTGCCGTCTGCTAGACTTTCTAAGAACCCCTTTTTCCCAAAGCGACCGATCATGAACCACATTGAGGCCGTGCGCATTGCCCTGCAATCGCTGTGGGCGAACAAGCTGCGCTCCATCCTGACGCTGCTGGGCGTAGTGATCGGCGTCTCCGCCGTCATTGCGGTCGTGACCTTCGTGAACGGGATCAACGGCTATGTGGCGGAGAAGATCTTCCGCCTGGGCGCGGACGTGTTCATCGTCAGCAAGGTTTCCCCCGTCATCACCAATATCGATCAGTTGCTCGAAGGGCAGAAGCGCAAGGACATAAAGCTCGAGGACTACGAAGCGGTGCGCGAGGCCTGCAAGTCCTGCACCTACGTCGGAGCCTCGACCTTCAACACGAACGGGCATGTGAGTTACGGCGACCAGTCGAGCAGCGATACCTGGGTGCGGGGATTCACTCCTACCATGACGGTAATTTACGATCTGGAGCTGGTGGAGGGCCGCGCGATCAACGAGGCCGATTTGCGCAACGACTCGCAGGTGGCGGTAATCGGCTACGACATCCTGGACAAGCTGATGCCGGGCCGCGATCCCGTGGGCAAGGAAATTCGCGTGGATGGCCAGCTCTATCGCGTGATCGGCCTGGGGAAGAAGGAGGGCAAGACCCTGGGCCAGAGCCGCGACAACTACGTGATGATCCCCATCACCACCTACTTCAAGCAGTACGGTTCGCACACTAGTATCCGCATCTCCGGCAAGGCCGCGGCCGTAGGCTCGCAACTGGAGACCGCCATGGATGAAGCCCGCGCCGTCCTGCGGGCGCGGCGGCACGATCTGCCAGGCCAGCCCGATAGCTTCGTGATCGAGACCAACGCCAGCTTTCTGGGAATCTGGTCGAGCATCAGCAGCAGCTTCTTCATTGCCATGATCGCTATTGCCGGCATATCGCTGGTGGTGGGCGGCATCGTCATCATGAACATCATGCTGGTGTCGGTGACCGAGCGCACGCGCGAGATCGGTATTCGCAAGGCAATGGGGGCGCGGCACAGTGACGTTCTGCGCCAGTTCCTGATCGAATCCAGCACCATGGCGCTGGTAGGAGGCGTGTTTGGAGTGCTGTTGGGAATCGTGATCGCCAAAACCATTACCGCGCTGGTGGGCATGCCTTCGAGCATCAAGTTGTGGGCGATTGCGGCGGGCCTGCTGGTCTCGGCCAGCGTGGGCATCTTTTTCGGCGTGTACCCGGCGCGGCGCGCGGCGCGGTTGGACCCGATTGCCGCCCTGCGCTTTGAGATATAGAACGATGATTCAGCGACGCGACTACGGCGAGATCGTGCATATGGCGCTGACCACGATCGTCAAGAACAAGATGCGCTCGGCGCTCACCATCCTGGGGGTGGTGATCGGGGTGGCGGTGGTGATCGCCATCTCCTCTGTCGTGCGCGGGCTGAATTCCAACGTCACGCAGGCCATCGCCGACATGGGTTCGAACCTGGTGATGGCGTATCACATTGAGCCTTTCACCTTCACCCGCCCGAGCGAGGAGATGCGGAAACGCCGCGAGCTCTCCTGGGAAGACGCCATGGCCATGAAGGACCTCCCGCATGTAAAGGCGGTGACGGCAGGCGTGCGCTACTTCATGCCCGAGTTCGGCGCCGGCACCTACGTGGTGAAGTACAACGGGCGCAAGGCCAAGAACGTAATCCTCGAGGGCGATACCTCGACTGCGCGCGATGTTTACGATCTGAAGATCGCCCAGGGCCGCTGGTTCGACGATTCCGACGACCAACGCCACTCGGCGGTCATCATCCTGGGCGCGGACACGGCGGAAACTCTGTTCGAGAACGAACAGGTCGTCGGCAAGGAAATCAATATCCAAGGCCAACTTTTTCGCGTGATTGGGGTGATGGAGCGGGTGAAGAGTGCGTTTTCCGGCGGCAAGAATCCTGAAGATAACATCGTGCGCTTTCCCCTGAGCACCTTCCGCAAGCTGCACCCCGAGCTCAAGGACCACTGGATCACCGTGAAGGCCACGTCGCACGAAGAAATGCCCAAGGCGATGGACGAGATGCGTGAGCTGCTGCGGCGGCGGCGCAAGGTGGCTCCCAGTGCGCCTGACAACTTTGCCATCTTCACCCAGGACTCGCTTTCCGATGTGTGGAACCAGATCACCGGCGCGGTGTTCATCTTCATGTTTGCGGTTTCGAGCGTAGGGCTGATCGTGGGGGGCGTAGGGGTGATGAACATCATGCTGGTTTCGGTCACCGAGCGCACTCGGGAAATCGGCGTGCGCAAGGCCATCGGGGCGCGCAAGCGCGACATCCTGATGCAGTTCACGCTGGAAGCAATCACGCTGACGGCTCTGGGCGGCATCATCGGCATACTGGTAGGCGGGATGCTGACCTACCTGGTGCGCTTCATCTGGTCGTCGCTGCCGGCCACCATGTCGGCATTCTGGAGCGTCACCGGCTTTACGATTTCCTGTGCCACCGGGCTGCTGTTTGGGATTTATCCGGCGTGGAAGGCCGCCAACCTCGATCCCATCGAGGCCCTGCGCTACGAGTAACCGCAGCGCAGAAGGATGTTTTGGGCAGGCGAGGACTCGGGGCTTCTGGTACGCTATCCTTCTCACAACGAGCGCTTGGGGCGGTCTGCCGGGTCCTGAGGCAAATTCGGAGTCGTATCGCGCTGCATGCTTCATCATCTGCTCAAATTCCTGGAAGTGGCGTTCGCTCTGGGCGCGCTGGCTGGCGTGGGTTACTACCTGCTGTGCGTGGGCAGCGCGCTGAGCTTCCAGCGTTTCTGGCGCAGGGAAACGCTTCGCTTTCAGGACGGCAGGAGTCTTCATCAGCCTCAGGTCTCGATCCTCAAGCCGCTGCGCGGGACCGATCCTGACATCTACGAGAGCTTCCGCAGTCACTGCCTGCAGGATTATCCCGACTATGAGCTCATATTCGGGATCAGCGATCCTCGGGATCCAGCGGTAATCCTGGTCGAGCGCCTGATGAAAGAGTTTCCGCAGCGCCGGATCCGGTTGATCGTTTGTCCGGTGAGCCTGGGAACCAATCTCAAGGTCAGTAACCTGGTGCAGATGCTGCCCCATGCGCGCTTCGATCACCTGATCGTGAACGACAGCGACATACGCGTGGATCGCCGTTACCTGAGCCGCGTGATGGCACCGTTGGCAGACCCGGAAGTGGGGATGGTCACCTGCCTCTATCGCGGCATTGCCGGCCGGACTCTGGCTTCGCGCCTGGAGAGTCTGGGCATCAGCACGGATTTCTGCCCCGGGGTGCTGGCGGCGCGCACCCTGGAGGGAATTCGCTTCGGCCTGGGCTCCACCCTGGCTTTTCCACGCCGGGCACTGCAGGCGATTGGAGGATTTGAAACGCTGGTGGACTACCTCTCCGACGATTTCCAGCTGGGCGCGCGCATCGCCCACGCCGGATACAAGGTCGTGCTGTCGGATGAAATCGTCGATCACCACCTGCCGGACTATTCCGTGGGCGGCTACGTCCAGCATCAGATGCGCTGGGCGCGCGGCACTCGCGACTCGCGCCGCTGGGGATACGCCGGACTGGTCTTGACCTTTGGGCTGCCCTGGTCGCTGCTGGCGCTGGGGCTCTCCAACTTTTCCTGGTGGGCCTGGAGCCTGCTTGCACTCGTCCTCGGCATGCGCCTGGCGGTGGCCGCGGTCGTAGGACTAGGCGTCTTGGGCGACCGGCAACTGTGGCGCGACTTCCCGCTGATTCCGCTGCGCGACCTGAGTGCGCTGCTGGTGTGGGTCGCCAGCTTCACCGGCCACACCGTGGCCTGGCGCGGCCACCAGTTCGTGCTGGAGAAGGGCAAGCTGAGGCCAGCGTGAGTCATTTCGAACCGCCCCACAGAGCCTCGCGTAGATTGTCATCGCGAGGCCGCCGTGCCGGCCGAGAATCTGCGTTTCCCGCGATGCCCGCTCGCGTTTCCCGCACTGGCTGACTGCTGGTTGCTGAGTGCTGATGGCTACCTCGTTTGACCCCCTTTTTCCGCCTCGTTATAATCGAGTTCGCCGAGCGGGAGTAACTCAGCGGTAGAGTGCGACCTTGCCAAGGTCGAAGTCGCGGGTTCAAATCCCGTCTCCCGCTCCAGTTCTGAACGGCCGAGCCCGCTGACGGCGGGTTTCCAGTCCAACCTTCGACCGGCGCGGTACCCAAGTGGTAAGGGAGAGGTCTGCAAAACCTTTATGCGTGAGTTCGATTCTCACCCGCGCCTCCACTTTCTAGCGAATCCTGAGTGTTTTCCCAATTTCGCACGATCTCCGCATAGAAGAGCAATAGACTGACGCACTGCCGCGTTTCGGTTCATCCATAGCGGGAGAGATCAGGACCATTGATATCTACCTGGAGGACCTGTGAGCAAGCTGCTGGTGGTCGCGTTGCTTTCAACGATTTCGCTGTCCGCCCTGGGCCAGGGGTCCCCGCCCCAGTCTGCGGCAGACCAGCCATACACCATGGAGTACTACTACAAGGTGCAATGGGGGCATCAGCAGGAGTTCCTGCAGCTCTTTCTCAAGAACCACTATCCGCTGCTGGAAAAGGAAGTGGAGGGTGGCCGGATGCTGGCGGTGAAGATCGAGACGCCCGCCAACCACATGACGGAAGACGCGCGCTGGGACTATCGCGTCACCATCCGGTTCAAGAATTCTACGGTGGCGACCAGCGCCAACCCCGACGAAGAATCTCTGATCAAGCGGCTGTGGCCGGATCAGGAGACCTATAAGCGTGAAGAACAGCGCCGTTTCGAGATCCTGCTGGCGCACTGGGACCTGCCGGTCAGCAATATCACTCCCGCCCGGAAGTAGCGCATCGTGTTCTGCGTGGTGGCGACAGCTCGAATGCCTTGGCGCTTTTGCAGGATCATCCTGGCGGCAGCTTAATCCCAGTAATTGACTGATATGGTTACACTTGCGAGCTATCGGCCCGGGAGTATGTCTTCCGCCTGTAAGAATTCCGTAAATCGTACGAACAGGGCTGCGTGCCTGTAAAAAACGCGGTATAAGACGATTAAGGAGATGTGTGTCAAGACCTCCTGCACCCTTTTGGCAATGCGCGTGGAGCAAGACTAATGAGAAAATGAGTGATTGTGCGAATCTCCATTGCGACGGGCCGCGGCGGCAGCTGGCGCAGCCTGTTTTTTCTCATTAGCGTCTAATTGACAGTTCATGGCCTCGACAGAAATATCGACGGCTCCGCCGGAACAACCGGAACAGATCGAGTACGTTCCCGGAGTTGGCCTGGAAAACGAGCCGCTCCTGCTGCTCAAGCTGCAGGACGAGCTTGCCCGCTCCCGCTTGCGCGAAGCCTTTTGGATGTCGGTGGTTCTGCACCTTTTTGTGGTCATATTTCTGATCAATACCACCAGGATCTTTCCCTCCCTGCGGCCGATGCGAGTGGCGTCGGCGGAGGATCTGATCCAACAGCGCGAGCTGACGTTCCTGGAGCTTCCGCCGGACGCGCAGAAAGTTCCCAAGCGGCCCGACACCAACATCATTTCCGACAAGGATCGCATTGCCAGCTCGCGCGCTCCCTCGATCGACCGCAAGACGCTTCAGGAACTACGGGATTCATCGCGGTCGGGAGCTCCCGGGCAGCCCGGCATCACTGCTCCGCCCGCCCCGCCTGCAGCGCAGCAGCCGGCAAGCCCGACGCAGGGCTCTCAATCTCAGCAGCCGGTTGAGGTCGCACGCAACCAGCCCGGCTCGTCGCCGGTTTCTCCGCCCCCAAGCCAGAATCCGCTTACCAGCCTTCCGCTTCCCCCGGCCGGCGGTTCATCCGGCAAGGGAGCGTTCAACCTGGGGATGTCTCCTGGAGCGCAGATTGCAGAAGCCACCCGCGCCGCTGCCGCGAGCCGCGGCGGGATGGGCGGGGGCGTTTCCGGGGACTACGGACTGGGTCCCGGCGGCAATCAGGGGCGGATTCAGAGCCAACTGGACATTCTCAGCGACACCATGGGCGTGGACTTTGGGCCCTATTTGGCGCGCGTGCTGCACGCCGTCCGCACCAACTGGTACAACCTGATTCCGGTCGAGGCTCAGGCTCCGCTGATGAAGAAGGGCAAAGTGTCCATCGAGTTCGCCATCACCAAGAATGGCCAGATTGCGGGCATGAGGCTGGCGGGGACCTCTGGGGATGTCGCGCTGGATCGCGCGGCCTGGGGCGGGATCACCGCCTCCAATCCCTTCGCGCCCCTCCCCGCGGAATTTCGCGGGGAATATCTCGCGCTGCGTTTTCACTTCTACTACAACCCCGACCGGCGCGACCTGCCGTAAGTGCGCCGCCTTCGCGGGTGATACACTACCTGCCGTTGCATGGCCGAGAGCAGCGCCCAGCCTAGGAATGCGATCCTCTACCGCTTCGGCCTGTACGAGGCGGACGTGCGCAGCGGTGAGTTGCGGCGCGAGGGCCATCGAATCAAGCTCCAGGAGCAGCCTTTCCAGGTGCTGGTGGCTCTGGTCGAGAGGCAGGGAGAGGTGGTCACGCGCGAGGATCTCCGCCAGCGCTTGTGGCCGGAAGACACCTTCGTGGACTTTGACCACAGCCTGAATACGGCGGTCAACAAGCTGCGGGAGGCCCTGCGCGATTCCGCCCAGAATCCGAGGTTCATCGAAACCCTGGCACGGCGCGGCTACCGCTTCATCGCGCCGGTGGAGGCGGCGGAGTCAGAGCTGCGGCCCGCGGGGTGCGCCGATCCCCTGGGACGGACACCGCAAGCACAGGCGCGCGGTGAGGCACCCTTGCTCGAGTCCGCCGGCGCGCGGCCCGATCTCCCCAACGTCAACCGCGCCCTGGCGAGAGGGCTCTTCGCTCTGATCCAGGGGATGTATCTCGCCTTCTACCTGGTGAGCCTGGCGCGCCTGAGTGCTATTGCCGACATTGTGGATGGTACGCGAGGAAACTGGAGCCCCGTGGTGGTGATCCTGGTGCTGGTCACTGCGGCACTGGGCATTCCGGTGCGCCTGTATCTGCTGACGGCGGCGTTGTTCGATTATCCGCGGCTGGGCGATAAATTCCAGCGTCTCTTTCGCTTTCTGCTGCCTTTGGACGGGCTGTGGGCACTGGCCCCGTTTTTGCTGCTGAATCGCATTGGCCTGGGCCTGGCTCTGGCGGCGACTGCCGGCCTGCTCTACGTGCCGTTTTCCGAAAGAACTCTGATCCGCATGAGCTACCCAACTTCGGGCGGTTGACTTGAATTGGAGGAGACTCGGTGGCGCCCATGGCGACGCAAGCAAGAATTTCGCATTTCATGACCACCACCACGTTTGAGCTGGATGGATACCGCGTGACTCGCAATCTGGGGGTGGTGCGGGGAATCATCGTGCGCTCCCGCTCCCTGGTGGGAACCATTGGGGCGGGACTGCAGACGCTGATCGGCGGCAATATCACCCTGCTGACCGAATTGTGCGAGAAGACCCGCAATGATGCCTTTGAGCTGATGCTGCAGCACGCCGCCGAACTGGGCGCCAACGCGGTAGTCGGAGTGCGATATGACGCGACTGAGGTGATGCAGGGTGTGACCGAGGTCCTCGCCTACGGCACTGCCGTCGTGGTAGAGAAGGTCAGTTGACGGCCGAGGCCTGCGGTGTGGTGCGCGATGTCGGGTGCCGGCAGGGGTGCGAGAATGCCGAGAATGCAGGGCGCGGGGAGGTGGTGGGCAACAGCCGATTGTGCGCGTCGAGGCGCGAGGCCTGCTGCTGATCGGCCTGTTTCTGCTGCTGTTCCTGTTGCTGCGCTACGGACGCCTGATCCCCTGGAGCCTGCGCTGAACGATGTCTGAGCCGCTGCTGGTCGCTCTGCTGGGGCCCACTGCCAGCGGCAAAACGGCGCTGTCGCTGGTTCTGGCCGAGCGCTTTAGGGGAGAGATATTGAGCTGCGATTCGGTCGCGGTCTACCGCGACTTTGAGATCGGGACCGCCAAGCCCTCGGCCGCCCACCGCCGCCGCGTGCCCCACCACCTGCTTGATCTCCTGCCACCCAATGAGGTGATGACAGCCGGCGACTATGCCCGCCGCGCCCGCGAGGTGGTGGAGGACCTTAAGCGGCGGCAGAAGTTGCCGCTGGTGGTTGGCGGAACCGGTTTCTATCTGCGGGCGCTGCTGGAGGGGCTCTTTACCGGGCCGCAGCGCTCGGAAGAACTGCGGGAGCGGCTGCGCGCGATCGGCGCCGGTAAGGGCTCTGCTTATCTGCATCGCGTGCTGGCACGGATCGACCGTGCTGCCTCGCAACGCATTCATCCCCACGATCTGCCGAAGATCGTTCGCGCGCTCGAAGTCTGCCTGCTGGCGCGCCAACCCATGAGCAAGCTCTGGCAGGCAGGGCGGGAGCCGCTGCACGGATTCAGAATTCTGCGCATCGGCCTCGATCCCGATCGCGAGCTTCTCTACCAGCGCATCAACCAGCGCGCCCTGCAGATGTTCGCCGAGGGCCTGGTTGCGGAAACCGAGCGCCTGATGCAGAAGTATCCGAACTCTCCCGTCTTGAACTCCCTGGGATACAAGCAAGCCGGCCAGCTTCTGCGCGGGGAACTGGCGATGGAGGCCGCGCTGAGTGCTGCGGCCCAGGGACACCGCAATTATGCCAAGCGCCAGATGACCTGGTTCCGCCGCGAGCCGGGCGTGCACTGGCTGGAGGGCTTTGGCGATGATCCCCTGATCGAGTCGCAGGCGATTCGCCTGGTTGCAGCGCATTTGCCTGAAGAGGGCTGACTCCACACCTCTGCTCGCCTGCCGCCGTCCCGGAATGGCAGCAGGGAAAAGCTCGGGCAGTCAACCGACTCCTGCAATCCCCGCGTGCTTTTGCTATCTTTCGATCATGCTGAGATCCCTTCGTTTCGTAGTTTGGCTGGTTCTCCTCATCGCGCTCGTGCGTTCCAGCGCAATGGCCCGCAGCAAGGAAAAGCTCCTCAAGCCGGGTCCCCTTCAAGTGGACCGCAGCGGCGAGCAGTGGGCAGAGAAGACCCTAAAGCGGCTCACGCTGGAAGAGAAGGTGGGACAGCTGTTTATGATCTGGGCGCGGGTTACGTTCATGAACTTCGACGGCCCCGAGTACTTGAAGCTGCGCGACGCCATGCGCAAGTACCACGTCGGAGGGTTCGCGGTGAGCGTTCCCGTGGATGGCCCATTCCTGCTGAAAAACGAGCCATACGAGACGGCGATGC
>Ga0187788_10000516_pt1 | contig 10787 bp, 9 predicted proteins | sample 1015_BV01_MP10_2_FD_133008 | JGI IMG/M metagenome (GOLD analysis project Ga0187788, IMG submission 133008) | Tropical peat soil microbial communities from peatlands in Department of Meta, Colombia - 1015_BV01_MP10_20_MG | ecosystem: Environmental > Terrestrial > Soil > Wetlands > Peat | place...
GAGGCGGCATCGGTTTCGTGCAGCCTCATCGCCAGATCCAGCATCTGGTCCGGGCGATCAGTCTCGTAGGCCAGCATCAGGTCCTGATCGTCCAGGCCAAACGAGTACATCACATGGAGGCGCACATTGCGAAACTCGTCCCCGATCTCCAGCTGTTCATTGATCATGCGCTGCCGCTCTTCCAGCGGGAGCTGATACCAGGAGCGCGTCTTCACCAGCGGCGCTACAAACAGGTACTTTCCCGCCCCCGGCCGGATCACTCCCTTGGGATCGAAAAATTTATGGTGCTCCTGCTCGATCAGATACACCGACCGCTTGGTCATGCTCAGGTAGGAGTGGGCCACCTGCAGGTACGACCCCAGCCGCGTGTGCATGAAGTCCGCGTGCGCCGAGCTCAGGCATTCCAGCGAGTAGCAGATCCGCCACAGCATCATCTGGCAGTCGCTCCGCAGCCCCACCGTGGAATAGGTCAGCATCCGCATATCCGGATTGCACCAGCGCTTCAGCGTCTCCAGGGCTTCGTCTCTTTGCCATTCCCGCTCTTCCTTGGGCAGACCTCGCCATTCCGGCGCTATGCGGAAGAAGCTGAAATTCACAAATTGCCGCCGCGGATCCCCACCCCTGGCGTCGTCCATAGCACTCCTGCCCTTCGAGACTGTCCGATTCTAACAAAGCCGGCGGCCTCGGCCGCGATCCCACCCGGAGCGCACATGGCCCCCATCCTGCTCGATTCCTGCGCGGCTGCGAGGGTCGCACGCCGCGCGCAACCTTGGGACTGGGCGGGACCGGCGCCCCGGGAACCGGTCCTTACATTGACTCCTGCCTCCTGGGTCGATAGTCTCTAGGTGGCTATGGCAGTAAAGGCGATCCAACTGGGACAAGTGTGGCGTAATCAGGCCGATTCCCGCACTTACCTTGTCACCAAGGTTTACAACGAAGTCTTTACCCAATATGTCATCCTGCGCAACGCCGACTCCACCGCCGCCTCCGGTGAGACCATCCGCATCAAGGTGGAAAAGACCGGCGAGGGCGTGACCCTGCCTGGCTACAGCTTTACTCAGGAATCCGAGGACTTCTGAACTCTGCCCGCCCTGCCATCCATGCTTGAAAAGATCATTGCCGCGCTCAGCGGCTTCATCATCGCGGTCATCTCCGCCGGCGGATATCTCGGCATCATGTTGCTGATGGCGATTGAATCCGCCTGCATTCCCCTGCCTTCGGAAGTCATCATGCCCTTCTCCGGCTACCTGGTATACACCGGGCGCTTCCAGCTGCTCTGGGTCGCCACCTTCGGCGCCCTGGGCTGCAACGTCGGATCCGCGCTGGCGTATTGGGTGGGCTACCACGGCGGACGTCCGCTGGTGGAGAAATACGGAGCCTACGTGCTCATCAGCAAACGCGAGCTCGCCTGGGCCGACCACTTCTTCGCTCGCTACGGCAACAGTGCGGTATTCATCAGCCGCCTGCTGCCGGTGATCCGCACCTTCATCGCCCTGCCCGCCGGTGTGGCCCGCATGCCGCAGCTCCGCTTCCACCTCTATACCTTCGTGGGATCGTGGCCCTGGTGCTTCGGTCTGGCCTGGATCGGCCTGAAGCTGGGTGAGCGCTGGAACAGCGATCCCCGCCTGAAAGCCTGGTTCCATCGCTTTGACGCGGTGATCGTCGTCGCGCTGGTCGCCGGGCTTCTCTGGTTCCTCTGGTCCCGCTGGCAGCACCGGATACGCAGCGCCCCCGGCCAGAAGCCGGGCCGAGGAGTTCAGGAAGTTTGATCGGGTGAAGTCGGATCTGAAAATTGCCCTTCACCCGTTCTCACTTCGCTCGCTGCTCCTTCACAGGATGTTCACCGCTCGCGCGGCCAGCATGACCACGATGGCCAGCGAGATGATCGCCTGCAACATCATTCCCAGCTTGGCTCCGCGCGACAAAACCGCGGTATCGGTGGGCGAGAACGCGGTGCTGGTATTGAAAGCCAGGAACAGGTAGTCCACGAAGTGCGGCGACCATAACGAGTTAGCATCCTGCAGCATCTGTGGAAACAGAAACGAGCTCTTCACCGAAGTGTCCCGCCGGTCGCGCTTGAGCGGGCCACCGGCATCCAGCTTCCAGTACCACAGCGCGAACACCAGCACGTTAGTGATCCACAGCGTGCCGGCCGAGCGCAGCAGGGTTCCCGGCGGGTCGCGGTGGGCGGGCAGACCCAGTATCAGTAGTCCCAACGAGGCGATCAACGCCACCGTAATCACCCCATTGGCAGCGAAGGTGAGAATCCGGGTGACGTTGTAGTGGCCCCGGCGGTAAGTAAATATGATGGGGATCAGTAGCAGGAAGATGATCGCCAGCAGCAACCCGCGTGGGCCCACCGATAGCCGCGGGGGCAGCGCCAGGTACACCAGAGCGTCGGCCAGCATTGCCACGAACGCAGGCCAGCGAGGTTCACGTACCGCTTGATGGGTCATCGGTCTCGGGATCGCCGCAACCCGGCGGAGAAGCCGGGCGCTTCATGCTAGACCCTCACCCGCCACGCTGGGTAGTCCGCCTCTTCATCGCCATGCTGATCACGTTATGTTGCGATTCGCACGGCGGGCGATTCGCCCTTCAGGTGAGGGCCTGAGAATTTCGCCGAAATGATTTGTCGGATTGCCGAACGCCGATTGCGGAATGCTTCTTCTAATTCATTCCCGCCTGCGAGGCTGCGGGTCCTGCCTTGGCCAGGGTGCGCGTCTTTTGCACCTGGTTGGCGATCCCGGTGCATAGTGCCTCCGCAATCTTTTCCCGATAGCTGTCGGCCATCAGGTTAACGGCGTCGGTCTTGCTGGTCATGAAGGCGATCTCGGCCAGCACAGCCGGCATCTGCGCTTCACGCAGCACCACGAAGGGTGCAGTCTTCACTCCCCGGTCGCGCATAGGACTGCCCTTGCGCGAGAGCGCGCGCAGCAGCGACTTCTGCACATCGGAGGCGAAGCGGCGGGCGGCCTTGCTGCTCAAATTGGCGGCGCTGGTCCCGGTGGGCATGGGTGAAACCTTCACGCTTTCCATCGCTTCCGTGGAAGAGTTGAAGTAAAAGGTTTCCACACCGCTCACCGTCTTGTACTGGCTGCTGTTGGCGTGAATGGAGATGAAAAAATCGGCGTGGGCGTCGTTGGCGGTGGCTACACGCGAATCCAGCGCGACAAAGCGGTCGTCGGTGCGCGTATAGATCACCTCTGCCCCAAGCTCCTTCTCCAGCAGCTTGCCAAGTTTCTGGGCGACGTCCAGTGTCAGATCCTTCTCCATCAGGCCGGCGCTGGAGACGCTTCCAGTGTCGTGCCCTCCGTGCCCGGGATCGACTACGATCTTGATGCGTCCGGGCCCCGCCGGCAGCGGGGGCGATGTCTGGGTATTCAGCCCGGCTGCCAGCGAAGCCTGCGATCGCAGCATCTCGCCGGTAGGCTGGACGTTCGCGGGCGGTGTCTTGGGGCGGGTGTCTTTTTCGAAAAACTCGATGATCAACCGAGGTGGATTCTCCGCCATCGACGCGGTGTAGGCGCCCGCCACTTTCAGGTCGAACACGATCCGCGTCATACCCGGCCTGTACTCACCGATGCGGATGCTGCGGATCAGGCTGTCGTCCACCGTGAATTGCTTCTCGCGCACCTCCAGCAACTGCGTGTCCGGCAGATCGAAGTACACGCGCTCGGGGTCGTGAACGCGGTCTGAGGTGTACTTGATGGCCTTATCCAGCTGAATGGTCATGCGCGCATACCCGGGGCCTGACCAGTACTGAACGTGCTCGCCGAGCTGCCGGCTGCCCTTGGCGGTCAGCTCCTCGGGATTCAGCGGCGGTGTAGCCTCCGCCGGCTTGGGCAGGGCATTGTCGCTCTGCGCTCCCTCACCCGCCGGTCTTGCATTGGTACTGGGGGCCGGCTTGCTCGCGTGGATGGCTACGTGCGTTTGCAGCCAGTTCACCATCGGCAGCCGCCACATCCAGGCGCCGGCGAACATCGCTGCCACCAGGGCGCTCAGCAGAAATGCCAGCCCTCCCAGCTGACGCTCACCCGCGTTGGGCAGAGGCCTCGGTGTCCAGTAGGGAACTGGCGCCGTTGCCGGCTCGGCTTCCCCCACCGTGTGGGCATGCCGCACTACGCAACTCATGTCTTCCGGCTCTGCCTGCGAGTCTGCTTCTTCGTCCCGTTCCTGCCACGGCGGGGCGAATGCGTCCTGTTCGGGGCTGGGCAGGACGACTGCCGCGCCTTGCGCCACAGGCGCCGGCTTGGCTCTCTCGACGACCTCCGGCATCTCCACCCGCGCCAGCGACTCGAGCGGAGGCTTGCCGTTTTCGAGCGTGCCAGCTACCGGCTTGTTGATGAATACTCCGCCGGTGATCGGGGCAGCCGTATTGGGGGGTAAATCCGGGATGGGCGCAAGGCCCGCAGCGCCCTGGGGGCCGGCCGCGAGGCTGGTCCTGACGCCCTCCGAAGTCGCGGGTGCGCCCTGCGAATTGGCAAGATCGGTTTCTTCCGGCGTCTGATTCAGCGCGTCGATCACCAGCGCTTCCGCGAAGCGCAGGGCCCGCACGTCACGATATTGGAACTGGTAGGGTCTTTCGGAAAACACCCCCAGCAGGCCCATCAGTTCCGATCGCCAGCGCAACGGGTAGTACACCATCGAACCGATCCGCAGGCTGCGCGCACTCAGCGGATCCACCCGCGTGTCGGTCGCGGTGTTCACGCAGATGCGGGGCTCGCCGGTGCGCGCGCACTCCCCGGCAAGTCCTCGCGTCGCATCCAGATAGGAACCAATATCGGGCGCCGTGGTGCCGCTGCGGGCGATGCAGATCATCGATTCCACGCGGCCCAGAGCGATCGCCGCTCCCGATGCCCCGGTGAGGTTCTGCACGCTGGCCACAATGCGGTGCAGCACGCTTTCGATGTCGCCCTGCGCAGGCGGCTGAGGAGGAAGAAGTTGGGCGGTGCGCAGCGGAACTTCCGTCCGCCTCTGCGGCGGCATCCGCAATTCTTCCTGCTGGGTGGTATAGGCGAAGGCCAGGAGAACCTGCAGGGCGTCCCAGTCAGGAGCCGGCGCACTGGAGGCGCGCACACGAATCCGGTGCAGGCCGCGACTCGCGCTCGGCTTGTCGTTCGGTATCAAGCTCCGGAATCCCGATAGCCGCCCAAGTCACTGTGGCTTATCAGGTTGTACCCTTTGGCATTATTTTGCACGTCGCCCTGTAATTGCAAGCTCCGTTCGTGCTATCTTTCGTGCGAACCTGAACCGGTATTCCCCGGGGCTGGGAGATCATCTGGAGACAATGTACCTTTCTCCGACAACCTTGGCCCAATTTGGCATAGCTCCCGTATCCAAGAGGTAACCATGAAGACTGTGTACGAGGCCCTTCGCGAAGTCCTGCGGATCAAAGAGCTGGAAATCAAGCGTCTGGAGAAGGAAATCGAGGCTCTGCGCGTCGTGTTGCCCATAGTGGCCGATATCAAACAACCCCTCGACGACGAAGCCTTCCGCAACCCCAACGGCCAGCCCGTCCTCGATCCCAGCAAACCCTTTAACCCTGCGGATTTGAACACCGTCTTCGCGCAGGCCTCCGGAGGCTCCAACCCCGGCCCGCAGATCGCCGAGAAGAAACGCTCCAGCTGGCCGTGAGAATCGGTTAAGGACCGCCAAGCTCATCGATGGTACGCAGCCCCGGGCTGCGTCCTTGGCGCTCCCGGTCGGCTTCCGCGCCCTCTGTTCCCGCCCCGGATTCTGCTTGCCTTCCCACGGTGGTTTACTCGATTGTTACGTCAGTAATTTGGCGCCCCTTAACCCCCGTTTTACGATGGCCGGGAGAATGGGCCATCGCCACGAGGAGCGCACACCCCTACGGCTGACCACCCTCGTCTGGGGGGTCGATGGCCACGGCCACGTCTTCATGGAGCAGGTCCAGACACTGGACATCTCCTCCCGCGGCGCTCGCCTTAAGGGACTGCAGCATCCTGTCAGCGTGGGATCGGTTCTCGGAGTGCAGAACGGCGACAACCAGGGCCGCTTCCGCGTGGTGTGGATCGGCGAGGCCGGCAGCGCGCGGGAAGGCCAGATCGGCCTGCACTGCATCCAGATCGGCCGCAGTGCCAAGAAATCTCTGCTTTACGTCGACGATCAGGAACACGAACTGGATCGCCGTCGCTCCCTGCTGGAAGCCTTCGGTTACCGCGTTCACACTACGCTCCGCGGTCAGCAGGCCCTGGAGGCCCTGGAATCGATTCCCGTCGATGCCACCATCCTGGACCACCCGCTGCTCGACCTGGACACGGTGGCGATGATCGAGCGCATCAAGGCCCTGCAGCCCCAGGCGCGCGTCATCCTGCTCTCAGCCTTCCCGGCCACAATTCCCGAGCGCGCACTCGAGCTTTCCGATGCCTTCGTCCACAAGGGAGAAAATCACAGCCGGCTTACTACCACCATCGAACAGCTGGTGGGCCCGGGAAACAATTTGAAATGGCCCATTACCCGATGCCTCCAGCGCTACGCCGTCTCCGTTCCCGTCGCCGTCAACGTCCTTCGTTCCGGGATCAACACCCGCATTCACGGCCGCTCCACCGACCTCAGCGAAGGCGGTGGCGCCATTGAGATCGACGCCGGGGAGTTGGTGCCGGGGGAGATCATCTCCGTGGAGTTCTCTCTCCCCACTGCGACGAAGCCGCTGCACATGTACTGCACCGTCCGCCACCGCAAGGAGAACCGCTATGGCGTGGAATTCGTGACCATTGACCCCGAGCAGCGCCAATCCATCCTCGACCTGTGCCAGGTGCTGGTTCCTATGGACCAGCCGCAGTAGAAGCAAGCAACTCAGCAGTCGGAAGTCAGCACGCAGATCAGCATCCGCCCAAAACCTGGCCCGGCGCTCACCTCTCGTGACCGGGAGCTGCCGACAGGGCACACTCTTCGCCTCGAGCGCATCGCTAGGGTATTCTCGCTTCAAGTGACAGCATCGGCCGCTAGAGAACGCTGATTGCTGAGTGTTGCCTTCAATCGATCTTCACGGCTTTGGCCACCATGCGCTCGTAGCTGCGCCACGGCATCAGCGTCCGGAACCACCACTGCAGCTTGGCGTCGGTTCCGATCATGTAGCGCAGTTTCGGATTGGGGTTCTCGGCGATATCGGCAATCAGTTTTGCCACCGGTTCAGCCGACTTGCGGTTTCCGCTCTCGCTTTTGATGAATTCGGTAAACCGCCGTCCGCGCTCCCGGTTGGGCGAGTCCGGATGCGTGGCTCCCTGCGCCACCTCGACGTTGCGTGTCCATATATCGGTTTCAAACGCTCCCGGCTCCACCAGCGCCACCCGAATGCCCAACGAATGCGTCTCAATGCGCAAGGACTCGCTCCAGCCTTCCAGCGCGAACTTCGACGCCGAGTAGCTGCTGACCACAGGTTGTCCTACCCGCCCAGCGATCGAGGTCACCATGATGATGTGCCCCGACTTCTGCGCCCGCATGGTGGGCAGCACCGCCTTGGTGGTGGCGACGTGGCCGAAAAAATTGGTCTCAAACTGCTTCCGCAGCTCGTCCAGCCGGATGTCCTCGGCGAACCCGCCCATGGCAAACCCGGCGTTGTTCACCAGCACATCGATCCGCCCGTGATCCCGCACAATGTCCGCAATCACTCCCGGAATCGACGCAAGTTCCGTGATGTCGAGCCGCCGCACGTCAATGCGGTTGGCCAGGCCGTTCCCTGCGGCCTCGTCCAGTCGGCCTCTCCGATCAGGAGCGCGCATCGTCGCCACCACCTCATATCCGCGCCGTGCCAGTTCGACCGCCGACAACAGCCCGATGCCGCTCGAAGATCCTGTAATTACCGCGACTTTCTTGCTTGCAGTCACAACCGCCTCCGTGAGCTCACTTCCACATTCCCAGCGCGGTGGGATGCTTAGGCTGATACAAACCAAGGTCGCCGCCGGGGATCTCAATCGAGGTCACCAGACCGAAGCCCGCTTCCGTGACCGGCTTGCACTTCACGCCCTTGCGCTTCAAATCGGCGATGGTCGCCTTGATGTCGTCACACATCAGGTAGAGTTCAACCTGAGTCTTGCTCTCCGCTGCCGTACCCTCAGTTGGATGAATCCCCAGCTCCGCCGGTGGCAGGGAAAAGATCAGCCATCCGTGGCCGGCATCGACAGAAGGGAACTTCAGCACATCGCGGAAGAAGGTCCTGACCTTTTCCGCTTCCCGGGAATAAATCAGCGCATGCACGCCCTGAATCATCGCTTCACCCCGGCGGCATCCTAGTGAAGCATGCCCGCATGTGCAATCGGATTCGCGGCGCTGAATCCCTTCCTCTCCCCCGCGTTGCAAATCTCCTGCGGATACGCGAAGATAATGGGTTTGTTCCTCTACCTCACTACTGATAAGGACGTTTGATGGCAACGAAGCACGTCTCTGCTGCGCGCAGCGACCGCAAGAGTCTTTCGCCTACCTCGACCGAGATCCAGCCGGCCAAGGGCAAGCTGGGCATCATGATCCCAGGAATGGGCGCCGTCGCCACCACCTTCGTGGCTGGCGTCGAGGCGGTCCGCAAGAAGCTCTCCGAGCCCATCGGCTCGCTGACCCAAATGGGTACCATCCGCCTGGGCAAGCGTACCGACGCCCGCTCCCCCAAGGTCAAGGAATTTGTCCCGCTGGCCGCGCTCTCCGATCTGGCCTTCACCGGCTGGGACATCTTTGAGGACGATATGTACTCGGCCGCGGTCAAAGCGGGCGTCCTTGAGCACAGGCTGCTCGACCAGATCAAGCCCTTTCTCCAGTCCATCAAGCCGCAAACCGCCGTTTTCGACAACAACTACATCCGCAACATCGATGGCCCCAACAAGAAAACCGGCAAGTCCAAGGCTGATCTCGCCGAGCAGGTTCGCGACGACATCCGAAGATTCCGCAAGACCAGCAAGGCCGATCGCCTGGTGATGATCTGGTGCGGCTCGACCGAAGCCTTTCTCCAGCCCAGCGATGTGCACAGCTCGCTGGCCAAGTTCGAAAAAGGCCTGGCCAAGAACGACCCTAACATCGCGCCCTCGATGATCTACGCCTACGCCGCCCTGCAGGAGGGCGTGCCCTACGCCAACGGCGCTCCCAATCTCACCGTGGACATTCCCGCCATGTGCGATCTGGCGCGCGAAAAGCAGGCGCCCATCTGTGGCAAGGATTACAAGACCGGTCAGACGCTGATGAAGACCATCCTCGCTCCTGGCTTCAAGGCGCGGCTGCTGGGCATGAGCGGATGGTTCTCCACCAACATCCTCGGCAACCGCGACGGCGAGGTGCTCGACGACCCCGCCTCCTTCAAGACCAAGGAAGAGTCCAAGCTCTCCGTGCTCGAGTACATCCTGCAACCCGAGCTCTATCCCCAGCTCTACGGCAACATCTGCCACAAGGTGAAGATCAACTACTATCCGCCGCGCGGCGACAACAAGGAGGGCTGGGACAACATCGATATCTTCGGCTGGCTGGGCTATCCCATGCAGATCAAGGTGGATTTTCTCTGCCGCGACTCCATTCTCGCCGCCCCTATCGTCCTCGACCTGGTGCTGTTCCTCGATCTCGCCCAGCGCAGCTCCGACCTGCGTGGCCGCGGTATCCAGGAGTGGCTGAGCTTCTATTTCAAGTCCCCGATGACTGTCCCGGGCCTCTACCCCGAGCACGACCTGTTCATCCAGCTTATGAAGCTGAAGAACACGCTGCGCCACCTGAAGGGCGAGGAACTGATCACGCACCTGGGACTGGAATACTACGACTGAGCGTCACCACACTAATAACCCGTGGAGCCTTGGAGCCGCGGTTGACCGTGTCATATGATCGCGGGCTGGAGGCCTGATGAATCGTCGCGACCTGCTGCTCGGCGGTTTGACCGCAGCCTTGGCATCGGCTCTGCCCTCTGACGCCTGGGGCCAGGCGAAGTCCCCGGGCGCACCTTCCAAGTCCGCCAAAGTGAAGAAGAAGCGTGTCCTGCTGTTCACCAAGTCGTCGGGCTACGAGCATTCCGTTGTCAAACCCGACCAGAAGGGCACCAGCGTGGTGGAGCGCGCGCTCACTGACATCGGCTCCAAGGGTGAGTTCGAAGTCACCGCCTCCAAGGACGGCGGCATCTTCACGCCCGAACGCATCGCTACCTTCGATGCCTTTTTCTTCTTTACCAGTGGCGATCTCACCCAGCCTGGCACGGATAAGAATCCACCCATGACCGCAGAGGGCAAGCAGCTCTTGCTGGATGCCGTTCACAAAGGCAAGGGCTTCCTCGGCGTTCACTCTGCCGCCGACACCTTTCATACTCAGCCCGACCCCGCCGATCTCTCCCAGCGCTACCAGAATCACGGCATCCATGCCGATCCCTACGTCCAGATGCTGGGCACGGAATTGATCGGCCACGGCGACCCGCAGAAGGCCAAGCTCATCGTTGCCGACAAAGAATTTCCAGGAATGGCCGACTTTCCCGACGCCTGGGAGTTAACCGAAGAGTGGTATTCGCTGAAGGAATTTTCCGCCGACCTCCACGTCCTGCTGGTGCAGAATACCGCCGGCATGCAAGGCTCTTTCTACCAGCGCCGTCCCTATCCCTCGACATGGGTCCGCCAATATAGCCGGGGCAAGCTCTTCTACACCTCGCTGGGACATCGCGAGGAAACCTGGGCCGATCCCCTCTTTCTGAGCATGCTGGGTGGCGCTTTCAAGTGGATTCTCGGCGACCTGACCGTCGCTTTCTCCGACGTCACCCCCAACCTGCAGAAAGTGGCTCCCGGCTACGGCGACATGCCACCGGCCCCAAAGCC
>Ga0187788_10000517_pt1 | contig 10785 bp, 9 predicted proteins | sample 1015_BV01_MP10_2_FD_133008 | JGI IMG/M metagenome (GOLD analysis project Ga0187788, IMG submission 133008) | Tropical peat soil microbial communities from peatlands in Department of Meta, Colombia - 1015_BV01_MP10_20_MG | ecosystem: Environmental > Terrestrial > Soil > Wetlands > Peat | place...
ATAAATTTATTAAGAACTTTCTGAATATAATCCCTCAGAAATTAAGGTTGAATAAAATGAAAACTCCGCGGGAACTGAAAGTCAAACCCATAAAAAACGGCACAGTAATCGATCATATAACTGCAGGCAAGGCTCTTCGGGTGCTGAAAATCCTGCAACTACCCGATCAGAAAACTGCAGTGACACTGGCAATGAATGTACAGTCAAACCAAATGGGTAGCAAAGACATTGTTAAGATCGAAGGAAGGGAACTTGACTCTAGGGAAGTGGATGAAATCGCACTCATTGCACCCCATGCTACCATAAACATCATCCGTGACTACGAAATAATTGCCAAAGGCAAGGTTAATCTCCTGGATGAAATAAAAAATATTCTAATTTGTTCCAACCCTAATTGCATAAGCAATACCCAAGAACCAGTTGAAACACAATTTATCGTCATTGGAAAAGAGCCTCTCGTCCTGCGTTGCCATTATTGTGAGCGTATAATGGATCAAAATGATATTGAATCTCAATTTGAAATATTATAAATCCAATAAAATAAAATGCTATTAATATAATGTGATCCAAACTTTTGATGGTGTATTTATTGAAAATAAAAACTAAAACATTAAATCTTACTACTTCTCAAAGAGTGGAATTTATAGACTTAACTAAACAAATAAAAGTGGTTTTAGATAAAACTAATATAAAAAAGGGCTTACTAAACATTTACAGCCGTCATTCTACCTCCGCATTGGTAATAAACGAAAATGAATCTGGACTGGTCTCTGACTTCCAGAAAACACTAGAAAGATTAGTACCACAAGGGGCTGGATACCAACATGATCTTATCGATAATAATGCAGATTCACACATCCGCGGCTTTCTCCTGGGATGCTGTCAAACCATCCCTATAGAAGAGAGTAAGTTAGATCTGGGCACATGGCAAAGCATCTTTTTCGTTGAACTAGACGGTCCCCGCCAGCGCAAAATTACTATTACGGTAATTGGGGAGTAATTTATTAGCAACATGAGAAATATCTAAATATTATATACAATATTAAAAAATTAAAATTAATGATATTAACAAATTGAAATACTCTATTATTGGAAAAACATTAAAGAATGGCTTCATTTTGAAAATTAAAATTAAATATTATTGATTTTTATTTCTAAAGCCACTGCAGGATACTCTAATTGGAAGTTATTAATAACCTCTGGATTCATCTCTCCAAAGAAACCTTCTACTTCAATTTCATCATTGTCTTTTTTTACCCCTTTTAATTTGGCACATCTTCCATTGATGAAGCTCGGATGATTTAAGTCCTCTATTTTCATCAACATGCCTAAATTATTTATTAGAGCATTGCTTATTGATTTAATCTCGGTGAAGTTTGCCTGGCTATGTGTAACAATGACTGCAAGTTTCTTCACACCTCTAGTTTTAGTTTCACGCTCTCCATCCAGAAAAACTGTTTCTCCGACTTCAAACAATTTTTGTGGAAGTTCTTCATGCTTATTATCCTCTAAAAATTCCAAGAGTCCATTGAGTAGGCTCTGGCGAATCATGGTCCTATCCTGGCTAATAGGCTGAGATACTTCTATTCTTTCCTGTTCGGGGAGTAACATCTTTTGATAATGTTGTTCCTCGTTTGTAAGCATTAAACTCATTACTTCCATAAAACCCATTCCAATCATGATTTCTCGAAGTACATGATCAATTGAATGAAAAGTGTCTTCCTTGGCAATAGTGGCAACTCTGGGTAGTTCTGGTAGTATTTTATTAAAACCATACCCTACCGCAATGTTTTCAATGATATCTACCTCATGAAGAATGTCCACACGATAAGGTGGTACCATGACCTTGATAATATTCTCGTTTAAGGCTTCTGCATCTAAACGTACACTATGGAGAGCATTGACTACTTGATCCTTTTTAAGAGATACTCCTATAATTCTTTGTGCATTATTCACATTTATCTGATGTTCCTTAGGAGTTAGATCTGGTCTTTCTACTGTTTCATCAGGATAAACGATCTTCATGGTCCTGATCTTCGCACCAGATTCAGCAAAGCTAGCGGATATAATATTTAAGGTTCTATCCACAGCCAGTTTATTTGTACCTGTGACATCTATTAGGACATTTCTTGTTTCTAATGTTAATTTGGTCAACTCTCCATTAATAATTGGGGGCATGGAAAGTACTTGGTTATTGGAGTCAACAATAAGTGGATATTTATCGTATTTATCTATAATGTGCGCATAATAACGTCCTTTCTTATGCTCCTTAAGAATCTGCCTGAGCGTCCTTTCTTCATTCATTTCTAGTGGCACAAAAGACATCTTATCAGGATTTGCTGCTAAATATCTAAAAGGTTGCTGTAGAACATCCAGGTTATGTATGCCAATAGCTACTTTCTTACGGTCCCTACCCATAACCCAATGTAAGTCTTCCTGAAAGTCCATTAGCTGACGAAGCTTATCCTCAGTTAGGTTTATGCCTAATATGCAGCAGCATGCAATATAGGGTCTTATATCCACTAGTTCCTCATCAACCAATATGCTAGTTTGAGAACTTTCCAATGGATAGTAAGGTATGCCCTGTTCTATTCCCATTACGCCCTTAAGCGTGCGTGCTACTCCTTCTACACTCAAATAATCTGGACGGTTAGGAAAGAATTCTACTTTGATTTCTTCATTATCATAATCCTCAATATCACTCCCTATCATAGGAAGGAGGTTAATAAGTTCATCATGGTCAATTTTTCTTTTTATTAAATCTTCTAAATCTTTATATGCAAATTTTATTACAGGCATGTTTAAAGCGCCTCATCTAAATTTTATTGGTTGAGAACATAATAAATCAAAGGGCATACAACAAAATAAAGAACAATGACTCAAAGGTGAAATGAAAAGCTCTATGCTGCAACCAAGTCATCTGCAGCCCAGCAGCCTCATGATACAAATCTAACACCAAATGCACCGCAGCTGCCAAAAAACCAATCTCTAGTGAAATGAAAAGCAGTGAGAGCAGCACAAAGTGGAACACCGCTTCCATAAGTTCGTGGACCATCCATAATCTAATATTTGAGCCAACTGTTCTTTGGATGACTCCAGCCAGAAGCACATAAAAATCGAAGAACATCTTCCAGAAAATCTGACTATGCACTTCGTCGCTAATTGCTAATATCATTGCAATGTAAAACCATAATAATTCCATGTATATACACCTATCTTAATTAAAAATGGTTATAATTCTAATTTTGTAAATTAGATTAATTTAACCACCTATAACGCACCAATGTATGTTGTAATATGAATATCACTTGAAAGTGAATTATTGATTATATTAGTTATGATTTTTTCTTAATTTTACATAATATATAATCCCCTTCCCATAAAACACATACCCCCCTAATCCCAGTTATCTTAGATTATTTGTATAGTTGGTTTAATTTATGATTCTTATAATTATAATGAAAACGTTTATAAGTTATGTTGTTCTAAGATGTATTTGGATGAAATAGATTGTAAAATCTAATCCAAATTCATGCCCTCTGTACCGCCTCCAAAATAGAATGGCATGATAAGTTTTCCTGGAGCATAAAAACTCCAGGAAACTATTTTCTAATTTTTTAATTTAGAAGTAATAATCAGAGGCTAAAATGCAAAAACTTATTTATTAGTGTGTACAAAATTGCAGTAAGGTGATTTAGTGTGAAAGACGAAAATAAAAATAAATTTATCAGTTCTAAGGATGTGAAGGATAAAAATGGAAACATTTTAGGTGCAGTTTGTGTTGCACCTGCAAAAGAAATTGGCAAAAGAGACATATTATTAATGGAAAACAGCGGCACTCAATCCGTTAGAAGTATTACAGAATTAATAAATATGCTTTCCAAAAAAGATGTTTCCCTTGAAGAAAGAAAGTTGGTTTTAGACTTCTTATCAGAAAGATTAAGAACTTTAGAAAAGGGTATGTTACCAGATAAACCTAAAACATCAAAAAAACCTAAAAAATAAGAGTTATTTATTAGTATCTTTAAGATATAGGAGACTAACCATATGTTACTCTTCTAAGATTGATGCCCCTAATTTAGGGGCTTTAATCTCAAAGATAAATAAATTCTGTACTTGTAAATAAACCAAAAAATTCAATCTATCCAAAAAAATAAGAAATTCATCTTGAGATTATTAATATAAATCCATTCTATATAACATAATAATTGTTTTTAAGATATTTCATTCTACATGAAGATACCAAAACTATTTTGGGTCTCAAAATGGACTATCATTGAGGAACAAACATATGAGAAGACGGATGAATTCTAGCTCAGACAAAATTGAAATACTACTGGTTGAAGATAATCCTGCTGATATTCGTTTAGTCCAAGAAGTATTTAAAGAAGCCAGAATTAATAATAAGATGCATGTTACTCTTAATGGTGAAAAAGCCATGCAATTACTACGAAGAGAATCTGAATATGCACATGTATCTCGTCCTGATTTGATTATCTTAGACTTAAACCTTCCCAAAAAAGATGGAAAAGAAGTTTTAAAAGAAATCAAGGAAGATATGAACCTTAAAACTATTCCAGTAATTATACTCACTACTTCTAATGCTGAGGACGACCTTATTGAGACTTATGAAAATAACGCCAATTGTTACATTACAAAACCAGTTGATCTTGACAATTTCATTAAAGTTGTCAAGACAATAGAAAATTTCTGGCTCAGTGTAGTAAAACTACCTCCCCGTGTTGATTCATATGGACATTGAAGAAGGTATTAAAGTCCTTTTAGTTGAAGATAATCCTGGAGATGTAGTAATAATCATAGAAATGCTTAAAGAGGCATCAAAAAGCCATTTTAAAGTAACAGCTGCCGAAAATTTAGAAAATGGGCTTAAATATCTTATTAATGAGAATTTTGATATTTTGCTACTGGATCTTAATCTTCCTGATAGCGAGGGAATAGAAACCTTTAATACTATTCTTCAAGATGCTCAAGATTTGCCCATCATTATACTAACTGGCCTTGCAGATGAGAAAATTGCAATCAATTCAGTTGGAAAGGGTGCCCAAGATTATCTGATTAAAGGGCAAACTGACGGTCAACTATTGGCTAAATCTATAATATATTCCATAGAGCGCAAAGGTATTGAAAAAAAATTGAGGGATAGTGAAGAAAAATATCGGCTTATGGTGGACAAGATCCAATCTGGAGTGTTTTTAATCAACCCTGAAAATAAATTGAAGTATGTCAACGAATCTATGGCTAAAATGTTAGGATACACAGTTCAAGAAATGCTTAATAAACAAATATCCAATTTTACAGATAGAGATGGGGAGTCTAAACTTAAATATCATTTAAGTAAACTAAAAAAAGGATCTGCACAAACTTATGAATTAGAATTTATCAAAAAAAGAGGTTCCAATATTTGCGTACTATTGTCAACTACTGCCTTGTACAAAGGAGATGGTGAATACTTCGGTGCATTATCAATAATGACCGACATTAGTGCTCGCAAGGGAATGGAAGCGTCATTAATGGATGCTATGATCGAGAAAGACAAAAATTTCTTCTTAATTATGGGAAGTATGGTAGAAGCAATGAAGCCATTAATCCAACAAGAATATGCTGATGATTATCAAGATAAATTCACCTAAAAATTAAGCCAACTCGAATAGAACTTTAGAATATTAATATTACTTTTACTAGTTGACAATAAAATGCCTTATTATTACTTATTTTACTGAATTTCATGTTAAAATAATTATACTGAGTTTTTTGGATCAATGAATTTTTTAACGTTTTTAATAAAATTGTCCAAAACTAAATTGGAAAGATTTATTAATTTCATTGTGTTAAGATGTAATAAGATGAAATAAAGAAAAATCTAAGGGGAGAAAAGTTATGGATGAAAAAGAAGTAGAAGACTTTGTAAACAACTTCAAAGGAATGTTGTGGGATGAATTGGAAGAAGACTTGTGCAATATGAGTAAAGAGGATATGCAAGCCATAATACTTCAACTTAAAAAAAGATTCGGATAAAATATTTATTTATTAATCATCTTTTTTAAATCTAAAATCAAATTGTTTTTTTATAGAAATAATTTTTATCTGTTAAATATAATAACAAAGTAGATAATACGTTCAAATGGAAGAAAATGCAGGTGGTATGTCCTACCGGACTATGAAAGGAATCGACACTTCCCTATTCAAATTCTATTTAGAAGGACAAGATAGAAGGTCATCTGCAGCAATACTCAAAAAAAACAAGAAATATTACATGGCAAGCGCCAATAAAACAAAGGCAAGACTAGAACTGGCCAATATAAGAATTATGTATATTGAAAAACACCATAATGAAAATCAATTGGCTATTGATAAGATTAATCATGGTCTAAGTTGGCTAAAAATTCTTAAAAATGAAATCAATAATACTGATAATAATCATGAGTTAGAGACGGTGATTCCATACAGAAAATGGCATGCAGTAAAGCTTATCCCATCCGTAGCTGAAGGCTATGCCATATCTAATTCTATTAAAAGGAATATTAAGCAACTAAAAGATAAAGATCCCAAATTACCCAATTCACAGCTTGAAAAAGCTATAACTCATATAAGACATGCAAAAAAAATTTTTATAAATTTATTAAACCTAAATGAGAAATCTAACTTTATTTCAGCTGAAAAATCACGCGTAAAGGCCTATGAAGAAATTCAAAAAGCACAATCAATATTAAAATAAATAGCCACAAAGAATTTCATTAAATAATATTTAAGTTTATTTACAATCAATAAACTTTTTTTTTAGATTTTTTTCTATCATGCCAATATTGAACCCACATGATTTAATAAGCTCATAAACTTGTTATTTAAATATTTCTTTCAAAAATCGAATTTATTGTTCAAAGAAATTTCTATCTAATTAATGTAAGATTACTCTTGATAGGTATTGTCTAAAAGATGCCTAAATTGAATTTTTAAATAAATAATGGTGCTTAGAATCAGCAGATGGCAATGACTCCGCCTAAGAACATATTTATCAGATGAGGTAGAATCAACCAATATAAATCATTTCAGTGCAAACAAAATATAAGAAATAAGTATAAAAATTGCTAAGGTCTTTAGAAGTAGAATAATGCATCATCAATTAAATATTAATATTTATTTAGCCTATTCTCAAATTAAAATTTATTAGGAGAACTTAGATGAAGCAAGGTATAATCCCTAAGGATTACAATCACGATATAGAAACAGAATGGCAAGCAAAGTGGCAACAATCAGGGATATATCAGTTTAGGATGCATGAAAATCGTCCTCATTATATCATTGACACACCACCTCCCTATCCCACCGGATCTATACATATTGGACATGTGCTAAATTGGCTTTACATGGACATTATTGCACGATATAAGCGAATGGATGGTTATGAAGTACTTTTCCCACAAGGTTGGGACTGTCATGGACTTCCCACCGAAGTTAAAGTGGAGGAACTTTATTCAATTAAAAAAAATGATGTACCCAGAGAAAAATTCAGACAAATGTGCATAGAACTTACAAGTGAAAATATTCAGGGCATGAAAAGACAAATGCAACGAATGGGTTACTCACAGGATTGGACTCGTGAATATGTCACCATGACACCCCAATATCAGGAAAAGACCCAACTAAGCTTCCTAGAGATGTATCAGGAAGGCTTGATCTATCGTGCCGTGCATCCTGTAAATTGGTGTCCCCGATGTGAAACTGCCATAGCATTCGCAGAGGTTGATTATCAGGAAAACGAAACCTACCTCAACTACCTAGAATTTTCAGGACCAGAGGATAAAGGAAATGTTTCTATCGCCACCACCAGACCCGAATTATTGGCAGCCTGTGTGGCGGTGGCTGTGCATCCGGAGGATGAACGTTATCATCATCTAATTGGTGAAAAGGTCTCAGTACCCCTTTTCTCTAGGGAAGTCAAGATCATCTCTGACAGAGAAGTAGATCCTGAATTTGGTACCGGTGCAGTGATGATTTGTACTTTCGGAGATAAATCTGATGTTTCATGGGTTAACCGCTATCAACTTGACATTATTGAGGCTATAGATGAACAAGGAATGATGAAAAAAGTCTGTGGTGATTATGCTGGCCTTAGCCTCGCTGAATGTAAAGAACAAATCGTGAAGGATTTGGAAAAAGAGGGCTCACTAACCAAAAAACTACAAATTGAACAGAACGTAGGCCAATGCTGGCGGTGCAAAACACCCATTGAAATCCTGGTTAAAAAACAATGGTTCGTGGCAGTTAAGAAACTAGCAAACCAAGTAATATCAGCTGCAAATCATATGGAGTGGATTCCAAAACATATGAAAACCAGACTTCTGAATTGGACCGGAAGTATGGATTGGGATTGGTGCATTAGCAGGCAAAGAGTATTCGCCACTCCCATACCAGTATGGTATTGTAAGGATTGTGGAGAAGTTAAACTTCCCCGAGAAGAAGATTTGCCCCTGGATCCTACCGAAGAACAGCCAAAAGAGGAGTGCTCATGTGGATGTAAAGATTTTCAGGGAGAGGTAGATGTTCTAGACACTTGGATGGACAGTTCCATCACTCCTCTGGTTATTGCTGGATGGCCATCATCTGATTTTTGGGATCTATACCCCTCCAGCATCAGACAACAAGGTCATGATATAATACGTACCTGGGCTTTTTACACCATAGTCCGTAGCCTGGCTCTAACTAGGGAAGCTCCATTCAATAATGTTGTAATAAACGGAATGGTCTTTGGTGAGGACGGTCATAAGATGAGTAAATCTCGAGGCAATGTTATAGTCCCAGAGAAGGTAGTGAAGGAATTTGGTGCCGACGCCCTCCGTCTTTGGGGAGCCAATAGTGTTCCTGGCTCTGATGTGCCCTTCGCTTGGAAAGATGTACAACATGGCTACAAGTTTCTGAGAAAATTTTGGAATGCTTTCCGCTTTGTGCACATCCATTTATCCAATTATAATGAGGAAAAAATATCTACAGATGTTTTGAGGCCCCTGGATCGGTGGATATTGTCTCTTCTAAATAGATTGATACAGGAAGTTACCCTTGCCCTAGAAGATTATAACTTTGCCAAAGCATGCAATCGCATCCAAGCTTTTATCTGGCATGATTTCTGTGACGATTACATCGAAGCCGTTAAATATCGTTTATACAGCCAGGAAGATATGAAATCAAAGCAAGCTGCATTATATACTTTAAACACTATAATAAGAACTTCATTGAAACTTCTAGCCCCATTTACTCCCCACTTCGTTGAGGAGATACACCATTACCTGGAAGGAGGGGAAAGTATCCATTTAACCAGCTGGCCCAGAAGTAAAGAAGAATTGGTTGACATTAAAGCCGAAAAATTAGGCAGAATATGTGTAAAGGTAATTAGTGAACTACGACGCTTTAAAGCTTCCAGTGGGATACCCCTTAATTCCTCCTTAAAATCAGCAATTGCCCACACTGATAATCATAAACTCTTTCAGCATCTTGAAACTCTGAAAGAGGATATCATGGGAACCATACGTATAGGAAATCTGGTTATACAGGAGGGAAAACCAAAAGTCAGGGAAATCGTAGTTCAAGTCACCCCACGTATGGATAAGATAGGCCCAGAATTCAAGGCCCAAGCCCCAGTAATTGTTAAATATTTACAATCCCATGATCCACAGGAAATAGCGCGTAACCTAGAAAATAAATATCTTGATATCGAAGGTTCCCGGGTTACAAGAGAACATTTAATCCTCAAAAAGGAATTAGTAGGACATAGTGGAGAAAAAGTAGAATTAATACTCCTTGAGGACTTAAACCTATTAATGGAGATGGTGATCTAGAAATGGAACTTTTAGTGGAAAAGACTGACAAAATAAATGGCGAAGTTAAAGCTCCGCCATCTAAGAGTTACACCCATCGTGCTCTTTTCATATCATGCCTGGCACAAGGAGAGTCCCATCTTAAAGACCCTTTATATTCTCCAGATACCATGGCCAGTTTAGAAGCCTGTCAGTCTCTCGGATGTAATATTAAAATAAAGGATAATTCTTGCCTAATAACAGGTACAGGCGGAGAATTAATAACACCAGAAGATGTGTTAGATCTTAAAAATAGTGGTACTACACTACGTTTCTTAACCACCATGGTCAGCTTGGCTCCAGGTTGCAGCATCTTGACTGGTGACAAATCCTTAAGAGGACGACCTATGCAGAATCTGCTGGATTCTCTAAGTAAACTCGGCGTTCGAGCATATTCTACCCGTGAAAACGGACTTCCACCCATCATAGTTAAAAACGGCTTTAAGGGAGGTAAAACCTCTATTAGTGGCAATCTAAGTTCCCAGTACCTTTCATCACTCCTAATATCTGCACCATATGCAGAAAAGGCCGTGGAAATTCAAGTGGTCGATAATTTTATCTCTAAGCCTTACATAGAGATGACTCTAGACAGCATGCAGAAATTTGGGGTTCAAGTTACAAGACCAAACCCCAGAAGTTTCCAAATAGAAAACCAGATTTATCATGGACGGAACTACACCATAGAAGGAGATTATAGCTCAGCTTCATATCTCATAGCAGCAGCAGCTGCCCTGAAAGGGAATATTACTTTAAAAAATTTATTCCCTGATTCGAAGCAGGGTGACAAGATGATCCTAGATATAGTAAAGACTATGGGTGCCAAAATCAAACAGGGACAGGATCAAATATCAATACTGGGAAAAGGCCATCTACAGGGAATTAATGTCAACTTAAAGAACACTCCTGATCTCTTACC
>Ga0187788_10000518_pt1 | contig 10784 bp, 9 predicted proteins | sample 1015_BV01_MP10_2_FD_133008 | JGI IMG/M metagenome (GOLD analysis project Ga0187788, IMG submission 133008) | Tropical peat soil microbial communities from peatlands in Department of Meta, Colombia - 1015_BV01_MP10_20_MG | ecosystem: Environmental > Terrestrial > Soil > Wetlands > Peat | place...
CATCCCGCCACCGCCCAACTTTTCAACGATGCGATAGTGCGAGATAGTTTGGCCGATCATTCAGTTGCGCTATGTTATGCAGGGTAATAGGGCAAGTCAACGAGAGCTAAGGCGTTGACGGCGCGTCAGACAGATCGTTGGTGACTCATTGACTTGTAATTGCTGTAAACGCTGCCCCACGGATCAACGGAAGTGGTGACATTAGTGTTTGCTGAAGTGTGATAGAGCGATTGGCAGTTCGGGCCAAGCGTCTTAGAACTACGAGTAAGGAGCTTCTCCATGAAAGCGAAGCGAAATTGGATGGCCTTGCTGGCCGGGTTGACGATGATCGGCGTCTGGCCTAGCGCCGCCTTGGCGCAAGGCGTGGCAGTCAGTCCGGTGGCCCCCAGGCGCGAGCTGGTCGAGTCCGTGGTTCGGGAGGCATATGACAGATTCCGGAGTGACACCGGCGGCAAGAATGCCGACTACATCCCTTACCTGGCGCAGGTAGATTCGAAACTGTTTGGGGTGGCCGTGGTCAGCACGGATAACCATGTCTTTACCCTCGGCGACATCAACTACTCCTTCTCCATCCAGTCCATTTCCAAGGTCTTTACCCTGGCACTGGCAATGGAAGAGCTGGGCCCGGACAATGTGTTTCAACGCATCGGTTCCGAACCCACAGGCCGGGCCTTCAACTCCGTAGTCGCGGTGGTGGACATGCCCACCCATACCGCCAACCCGCTGGTCAATGCCGGCGCCATAGCCACCACCAGCCTGATCTCCGGCAAGAATGAAAAGGAGAAGTGGAACAAGATTCTGGATTTCTATGGCCGCGTCGCCGGCGAAAAGTTGGCCTTGATCGAGGAGGTTTACCGATCAGAGGCAGCCACCAACGCGGGCAATAAAGCCCTCGCCATGCTGCTGGCCAAGTATGAGCGTATCTATGCCGATCCCTTCGAGTCGGTCGATATCTACACCAGGCAGTGTTCGGTCGGTGTGAATGCGATTCAACTGGCGCGCATGGGGGCGACGCTGGCCAATAACGGGGTGAATCCCGCCACCGGCGAGCAGGTGATCAAGCGCGAAGACATTCCCTACATTCTGGCTAGCATGACCATGGCCGGGCTGTATGACGCGTCCGGATACTGGGCGTGGCACGTGGGCCTTCCCGCCAAGAGCGGGGTGGGCGGCGGCATCGTTGCCGTGGCCCCCGGCAAAGGCGCCATTGCGGTGTTTGCGCCACGGCTCGATGAAGCCGGAAACAGTGTTAAGGCGCAGAAGGTGATCGAGTACGTGGCCCGGAAGCTGAACTACAACCTGTATTCGCCGAGTTCGGTGGGATTGAAGTAAGTCCCAGCCTGGGCTGACAGACAGCCGCCCCTAACGGGACGGCTGTTTCTGTTTTCGCTGAGCGTAATCGGCTGTGATCGACCAGAGCACCGTCCAGATGGCAAAAACAACCCCGCAGCGATAAGAATCGCCAATCCATGCCTCCTCCTTCTGTGGTGCAGGGATAACCGGTAGGATGAGCCGCGGCAAAATGCGTCGGCAACCCGCACTCAATGCGCTCCAATACGCTCAGACCTGGAGGAAGAAATGACACGAACGTCTGGCGGCCTTGCCAGTGACCGGAGAGTGGGTCGTCGCAGTTTTCTCGGCGTGGCCCTTGGCACGTGCACCTTTACTCCTGCGCTCTCTTTCTTGCCCGCGCAGTTCGGAGCCAGCCTGAAGGACTCGCTGACGAAAGAGCAACGTGACAGCATGACGCCGGCGCAGGTGATTGAGGAGTTGAAGAAGGGGAACGAGCGATTCCACACGGGAAAGATGATGGCGCGGAATTACCTGGCGGAGAAACGATCGAGCGCGGCGGGGCAATACCCGGCGGCCGTAATCCTGGGGTGCCTCGATTCCCGAGTGCCGGCGGAGATCGTGTTCGACGCAGGCATCGGCGATGCCTTCATCGGCAGAGTGGCGGGCAACGTGGTGAACGACGACATGCTGGGCAGCATGGAGTTCGCCTGCGCGGTTTCCGGCGCCAAGGTGGTGCTGGTCCTGGGACACACGGCGTGTGGGGCGGTCAAGGGTGCCATCGACGACGTAGTGCTGGGCAATCTCACCGGACTGCTGGCAAGAATCAAGCCGGCGATAGCCTCCACGAAGTTTGAGGGCGAAAAGTCCAGCAAGAACGCCAGCTATGTTGATGCCGTGGCGCGCACGAACGTGATGCTGACCCTGGGCGAGATTCGGCGTCGCAGCCCGATCCTGGAAGAGCTGGAGAGGAAAGGCAGCATCCGGATCGCCGGCGCGCTGTACGATCTGGCAACCGGCGTCGTGGAGTTTGTCAGCTAGCGTCCAGATCCGCGAATGAATTTGTAAACGCCTGGGACCGGCAACCGAGCTGAGGCAAGCCGAAGAGAGCCTGTGCTAATTACTGCCAGCGCTACTTGGGCGGAAAATCCTTCAATAGTTTCTCCATTGCCTTATCCAGGTTCTTCTGGTTTTTCTCCTGGCTCTTGCTGGGGTCGATGGTTTTTGTTGCCGTACCTTTCCAAACCAGCTGTTTGGCGGCGGGATCATACATATCCAGCGCCAGAGTGCCCACGTTGATGGTGGAGCTGGTTGCGGTCCCCATGCCACCCCAGCGGACGCCACCACCCATGCCGTAACCATTCCACTGCTTCTCTCGATCGACAGCGACCTGATAGGCAACGAGGAGATCGGCGTTCTGGTTGTCCGTCTTGGTGAGGCCCTTGGCTGCCAGTTGAGAATCGACCGACTGCTTGATTTGTGCGTCAACGATCTGGTCCGGATGCACGCCACCCTCGATCGTCACCCACTTGTAGGTGTGATATTTCGCGAAGTTGGTTCCCGGCATCCAATTGGTTTTTACGTCCTGGGCGATTGCCAGCGAGGACGCCAATAGAACGGCTGCCCATGCGATAGAGATCCCTCGGGTCCTGCACCACTGCTTCCGCATGCTGCTCTCCTTTCCCTTGCACGACCAACGATCCGCTGTGTCATGGATGTGCGCCAACCTGGTATTTCGATCCTCCGGTACGGGGCACCTGAAGGCACTTCAGGAGTGTGAAACGCTAGCGTTGGGGAAGAGGGAAGAAAACTGGCAAATCTGACAGTCTGGCGGCGAACATCGGCGACTTGAGCGCAAGACAGTCGCCGCCGGCTGGCGTCAGATCGGCATGGCACAAGGAAGTTGGATCGTGAGCGTAATCGCCGGTTGTGAACTGTCTGGGGTATGTTCAGTCGAAGGTCCAGCGCGTAGCGGTTTTGGGAAAGCTCTTTTCGACCAGGCCGAAGACGCGTCGTGGACGCACGCGGTAGACAGGCTCGGAACCGTCGCCTCCGCTCATCCCATACTTGCGGAGAGACACCGGGTCCAGCTTCCGCAGGATGGCTGCGTCGGTCACCAACTCCGCCACGCCCTCGAGGATCACTGCCTCAGCGGCGTTTTGCGTGCCCACAACGCAGTTGGGATTTCTCGCCAGGTTGCGCGCCTTTTGCGTCTTGCCGCCAGTGCCGAACCAAAACGCGCCCTCGAACCACAGACCCCAGATGATCATGGCGTGGGGCCGGCCGTCGGGTCGCACCGTCATCATCCAGTACTCGCGGGAATCGGCGAGCTTCTCCTCCGCCCATTTCCAGGGCAACATCCCGCGCTTGCTTTTCGAGATGCCATACCCGGGGATGTTGGGCCGTTCCGTTCGGGGCGCCACAGGATTCTCTTTTCTTCGGGCCATGCGCACCTCCTCCGGCGAAAGCGGTGAGTCTAAGGCAACGGCGGGGCAATTGTCGCATTCCAGGCCCATTCGATCTTACAGCCAGCCCCGGGCGGGATGTCGTTTTGCGTGACGCCGCTCACCGGCAGCCCTCCTGGCCCTGCCAATTTTGCCAGGTTGAGGTTGACCCGATGGCAGTGTAATGGCCCGTTGACGTCAACGACAGGACCAGTAAGCTTCTGGCATCGAAACGGAGCTAATGAATGATGTTCAAGGCGATCGCGGAGCGAGGGGCGAACGCAGTCGGATCAGAGCGATCTACCATCTTGAAATCTTCTTTGAAATCCAACGATACGCGATCAAATTCTTGAGTCTGATCGCCGTTCATCAGCTTCACGACAACTGCTGTGGGCTTGCGCTCGCATTTCTCCCCAAGGCTGCCCATCACCTTTGGGGCGCGGCTTTGCCTCAAGAATGGAATCTGGAGCGTGAACTTTCCGTTGTCGAGCGTGGCCTCGCCCGATTCTCCCGAGCCCTGTGGGTAGATAAGTTGCACGCGGACGATAGCGCTGCGCGGCGGCTGCTCGACGCGACCTTTAATGATGATTACATCAACGCGGCAGATAGAGTGTGCCAGAGTGGAAGCAAGGGACACTGCGATAGCGAGAGCCAGGACGGAAATAGTCCAAACACGGGGCATCGACTTCCACTTCCGAAGGCAGAAAATGCTACCACCAAGTCAGTTGACGCAATATCCCTATTACACCAAGTATCCCGAGCGACATGCCCTTCCGAAGGGTCAATGAGTGTAATCGCCTTCCATGAGAAGGCCGGTCGGTGTGAAGTCGGTTCGTCCTTGCTTTTATTCGTCACTTGGGAGCGTACCGCATCCCGTTCGGAGACCGGCCTTCTCATCCCATCTGTTAACAACCGTTTTCATATTGCGCCGTCACTGCCTCGTGTACAGTATGACGATTCCGAACCGGTATCGAAACGGAATCCCCTTGCACCTTGGGGCGCGTAGCCTGACTTTTTGTTCGAGACGGACCACCGGCTTTTCCGTGCGCTGGTCTAGAATTTCTTGCACCTGCCCGAAGTCTGGTACGGCGGTTTGATCATGATCGGCACTCGCCTTGGCAACTACGAGATCACCGCAAAAATCGGCGATGGCGGTATGGGAGTGGTTTATCGGGGCAAGGATCTCCAGTTGCACCGCGACGTCGCCATTAAGGTACTCCCGCCTGAGTTCGCTGAAGATCGCGACCGCGTGGCCAGGTTCGAGCGCGAAGCGCGCCTGCTGGCCTCGCTCAATCATCCCAACATTGCGCAGGTTTACGGCTTCATTTGCGTTGGGCAGCTCCAGGCCCTGATCATGGAAGTGATCGAGGGCCCCACGCTTGCCGAGCACATCTTGTTGGGACCATTACCCTTCCAGGAATGCCTCTCCCTCTCCATTCAGATCGTCCAGGCACTTGCCGAAGCCCACGACCATGGCATCGTGCACCGCGATCTTAAGCCACAAAACATCAAGTTGACGCGCGGTGGCCGCATCAAGGTGCTGGACTTCGGCCTCGCCCGCAGGGACGCCGTACCTGGCTCCCAGCTCACGGAAGCGGCGACCTCGACCGGCGCCACTCAGTCCGGCGTCATCCTCGGCACCATTGGCTACGTGGCGCCCGAGCGTGTGCGGGGCGCTGCCGCCGATACGCGCGCGGACATTTTCTCGTTGGGTTGTGTGCTCTACGAGATGTCCACCGGCGTTCGTGCGTTTGCTCGCGATACGCCCTTTGACACGCTCAGTGCCATCTTGAACGACCGGGCGCCGGTTGCCAGCCAGCAGCGCCCCGATTTACCTTCAGGGTTCGACCGCGTTGTGGCGCATTGCCTCGAGAAAGATCCTGCCAACCGATTTCAGTCGGCCCACGATCTGGAGTTCGCGCTGGCCGCGCTTAATGCCGGCGACAGCTTTGCCCGTAGAAATCCGCGGCCCGCTTCTGTTGCAGTGCTGCCCTTCATCAATCTCAGCGCCGATCCAGACAACGAATTCTTTGCGGATGGAATGACCGAAGACGTGATTGCCCATCTCGCCAAGATCCGAAGCCTGAAGGTGATCTCGCGCACCTCAGTCATGGCATTCAAGAAACGTGATCGAAGCCTGCGTGAAATAAGCGAGAAATTGCGGGTCGTGGCCCTGTTGGATGGCAGCGTCCGTCGGGCAGGCAACCGCGTACGCATCGTTGCCGAGCTGATTGATGGAGGGACCGACGAGCATATCTGGTCGGAGACCTACGACCGCGAGGTGACCGACATCTTTTCCATTCAGACAGATGTCGCGTTGAGCATCGCCAACATGCTGCGTGCCGAGCTCTCAAAAGCCGAACGCGAGCGAGTCGGCCGTCCCCTGAGCGAGGATGTGTTGGCCTACGAGCTATACCTGCGGGGGCGCAATGCCTTTTGTCGCTTCAGCGAAGAAGGTTTCCGCAGCAGTATCCCTCAATTCGAAGCCGCCATTGCTCGCGATCCGGGATTCGCCATGGCATGGGCGAGCTTGGCGGAGGTTCACACTGAGTTCTGCATTCAGGGCTATGCCGGCAACGCCCACCAGGAAACGATCCGTCGTGCCAAGCAGGCGGCCGCTCGCGCTCTGGAGCTTGACGACGAGTTGGCGGAAGCGCATGGCATCTCGGGCCTGATTCGATTCGTCTTCGACTACGACTGGGCGGGCGCTGAGCGCGAGTTCCTCCGGGCCCTTGATCTCAGCCCCAGCAGCGCCCAGGTACACGATCACTACAGCTGGTTGTGCGCTTCGCAGGAGCGTTACGAGGATGCGGTCCGCCAGGTGCGGCTGGCGCAAGAGCTTGATCCCGGTTTAATTCAATCCGACGTTGCCACCAGCCTGCTGCGCGCGACTCGTGTGGACGAGGCGGTCCAAGAGGCGCGCCGCGCCCTGCAGGCAGACCCTGGTGCACCGCGTTGCCACGCCGTCCTGGGTTGGGCGCTGATCTTCCACGGGGAGAGCGCGACCGGAATCGCAGAGATGGAGCATGCCGTGGCGCTCGCACCCACTTCCAGCCTGTTTCTGTCGCAGCTGGGTCAGGCCTATGCCCTCACCGGCAGCCTAGAACGGGCACGACAGATCCTCGATCAGTTGCGCGACCGCTCCACCCGCGAGTTCGTCTCGCCTTATCACTTGGCGTATGTCCACGCCGGACTGGGAGAAGCCGATGCGGCAATCGATTGGCTGGAACGCGCTTTCGAGTGGCGCTCGGGTGCGATCTATGGAATCAAGGGGTCTTTCCTGTTCAGAAACCTGCATGGCCATCCGCGATTCACAGCGCTCTTACGAAGAATGAACCTAGCTTAGCGAATGCCTCAGAGATCAGAGACACATCGGCAGAGGTACTACCCATTGGGGAGTCAGGTTTGAAATGCGCAACTTTCATACTTGACGTAATCCCTATTACCCTCACAACTCGTTGAATGAGTGTAATCGCCTTCCATGAGAAGGCCGGTCGGTGTCAAGTCGGTTCTTCCTTGCTTCTATTCGTCACTTGTTTCTGCTCCGCCGATGCGCGCTGTCGCCACCCTTCCATCCGCACTCTCGATTAGCGATTTTCGCTCGGTGCCAGTTGAGTGTTCTCGTTACAGCCGGCGCTGCCACCTGATTTTCGACCTGTGCTTCCGTTGCAAGCAGGGAAGCTGGGCCAGGCGTTTAACGCAGTCACCGAAACTCGTGTCCTGAATTCAGCGATCAGCCGTACCGTCAGACCACTGTCGCACTGGAACCAGGAAGGTAGTCAGGCGCTCCCAGCTCTGGTTGAACGCGATGATGGGTGAGCCCGGCAGATCTGCTCCCCAGGCTCCGGGGTCGCCTTGTGAAACGAAGAACATGAGGTGCGGATGCCAGTGTCCGTCGCGATCGCTTAAGTAGCCCTGCTTTGACAGCATGTAACACATGGCCCCCGGTTCCATGGGTGGCAATTCGTTGCTGTCGATTGCTGCTGCGATGGTTTCAATCATTTGAGCTTTTGTGCGTCCAGCCAGCAGCAAGGCGGTCTTCTTGATGGTGCGTGGAAGGTAGGACCGTGCGGCCGCCGCATTAAGGCAGATTGGAGCCCGCAGCTTAGGATTCCAAAAGTTCGGGTCATCGATTGGAGCAGTCCAGGAACGCTCCACGATGCACACGAAACCGTTCTTTCCTCGAATCGCAGTTTCGTAACCGTGAGGTGCAAGAACCAGGACCTCAGCATCACGCGAAATGGACTCTGGCGCCGCACTCCGCGCCAGGGCGATTTCGGAACTCCGATCCGGCATCAGATATTGGTCAACCGGAGCCATGCTCGGATAAAGTTTCTTAGCATCCTGCGCTCCGGCTTGCCACGCCATACCCAGCATAATAACCAGTGCGATAGTGGTCACCGCGATTGCCCCGACCTCTCTTTGCTTCATGACGCCTCCCGACAATAGAGTCTGCCCTTCGTGGCACGGTTCTCCCAGTTACGGTGGATCGCAATTCCCTTGGAAAGGACGGTGGGTTTTAATTTTACCCGCCTGACTCCGCGAAGATTCGGCTGGGGACAACCTCAGATATTCCAGGGATCAGCACCGCGGCCCCTGCCGGCAGCTTAGTTCGAGCGCGTGAACCTGACCTTGACCGTGGTTTCCGTCTCGGTGGGGACGCCGTTGAGCTTGAAGGGTTCGTAGCGCCACTTGCTGACCGCGTCCGCCGCGGCGCCGGCGAGAACGGGATTGCCGCTGAGGATGCGGACGCTCTTCACCGAGCCGTCGGTCGCGACCACGGCGCTCAGCACGATTTCGCCTTCCAGGCTGCCGGTGCGCGCCAGCGCGGGGTAGGAGGGCATGACTTTGTAGATCAAAGCGCCGCCGGAGACGCCCTCCGAACGCCGGGTGGGGGAGAGCGGTTTGCCGGCAAGCGTCGGCAGGGTGAGAAAGACGACGTTGGTGGAGTGCTGGGCCAGATTGGCGGCAATCACCGGCGGGTCGGGAACCTTGCGGGCGGCATTCTCGGAAGAGGGCGGCTGAGGTCGTTCCCGGGTAGTGAACGAGTCAGGGGCGAGAGGCGCGGCAAGTCGCGCTGGAGTGCGGACAGCCGAAGGCTTCAGCGGCGCCGACGCGTTCTTTGTCCGGAGCGCGGGAGTGGGAGCGGGAGCTGCCGCGGCTGCCGGCGACGGCTCTGCCGGGCGGTCAGAGGCGACGGGCGCCGACACCAGGCTGGCAGCCACGGGCGTGGGCGAAGCGGCGGAGGCGGGGCGGGGCTGGGGCGGCTGCGGTCGCTGCGCGGCGCGGCCAGAGAAGAGCAGGGCTCCGCCAATCACCACCAGCAGCGCCGCGGCGATGATCCAGCGGATGGCGCGGAGGTCAGCCAGTCGCCGGCGCAGCGTGCCGGCCGAGAATCGCGGGAACCTGGGGCCAGCGGGAGCGGCTGCGGGCGGGGCGGCCGGCGCCTGCAAATCACCGTTGCCGGGATAGAAGGGAAGTGAAACTTCGCGAAAGGCGAGGATGGAAGCAATTTCTGCCAGCTCCTGCAGCCGGCTGACGTGCTCGCGGGAGAAAGCGTGGGTGCGCGAGGAGGAGACCTCCAGCACGCCGGCAAAGTCCTGCCATGCGGGTCCGGCGAACAGGGGAACCAGGACGGCGGAGCGCAGGTTGAGCTGGCGGCAGACGGCGGGATCGAGGCGGGAGTCGTTGTGCGCGTCGTCGCAGCAGACGGTGCGGTGCTGGCGAACGCAGTCGCCGGTCAGGCCGGAGTCGGGGTGGATGGGCACGCCCACCTCGGGGGCGTCGCCAAAGCTGGCGCGGCAGAAGCAGCCGTGCGGCGGCCCCAGCGCCAGGGCGGCGCCGCTGGCACTGGTGAGCTCGGCGGCACGGTCAACGATGAGGGCGAGACCGGAGTCCAGATCGAGGCGGTGAGATCGAATCTGCTCCAGCAGATCCTGGAGTTCGGGGGTCACAACGGGTGCCATGTACGACCGCGATTTCTGGGAGTGGGTCCGCTTGCAATCCCTTCCCGGCAACTTGGGCGTTGCGCCCACTGAGCGCCTTGGAGCGGAGCGGGAGCGAGGCCACGAGCCCACCGCCCCCGCCAGGTTCTCAGGCAGCTTTGCCCGCAGCAATCTTGTGTGCTGTGGACGTATCGACGTTGAAGGTTGCGACTACCGGGGTGGACTCCAGCAGCGGCCGGATGACCTCGCCGATCGCGGGATACTGCTCGCGATGGTAACGTTCGGCATCATCTTTTGTGTTCCAGAAGCTCAAGGCGAGGACGCGGTTGGGCAGGGCGTCACCCACCAGCACCGTCTCCTCGATGAACCCGGCTTGCTTGCGCAGGATGGGCAGAACCTTCTGGTTGATGGTGGAAGCCAGGTCCGCCACCTTGCCGGATTTCACGTTAAGCTCAACGACTCGGGTGTACATGGAACTACTCCTTTCGCGAGGCTGCGAAGTGGCGGCGAAAGGGGCGGCTGGTATCGGGTCAACATATGTCGTTTGAAAAAACGGGTCAATACCCGAAAGATGGTGCAATTGGGGTGCAGCCAAGGCTTGGGGAAGTCTCGCGGACGGCCTGGAGCGACGCCAGGGGCGAGAGGCGATGGCGGGGCGAGGAGGGCAGGGGAAGTCGATAAGATATTGAAGACAAACCTGGAGCGACCGATGATGAAGGGAGACGCAAGCGGCATTGCTCTGAAGCGCATGAGCGAGAAGGCGACACGGCTGTTGATGGTGGGAGTGCTGTTGCTGGGGAGCAGCCCGGGACTGCGGGCGCAGGAAAACCCGGCGGGCGTGAGCCTGCAGGCGTTCGGCAACGTGACGGTGAACGGCAAGGCGGCGGGCAGCGGATGGAGCGCAATCTTTGTAGGAGACAAGATCGTGACGGGAGCGGGGTCGGCGGTGATTCTGCTGGGAGCCGAGCAGCTGCAGATTGCCACCAATACGACGGTGACGCTGGGGGAGAAAGCGGTGGATTTGGGGTGCGGCAGCGCCAGCCTGAGCGGGGGGCAGGGTCCGGTGGAGACGCTGCGCGCCGCAGGAGTGGAGGTGGGGCGCGGG
>Ga0187788_10000519_pt1 | contig 10783 bp, 7 predicted proteins | sample 1015_BV01_MP10_2_FD_133008 | JGI IMG/M metagenome (GOLD analysis project Ga0187788, IMG submission 133008) | Tropical peat soil microbial communities from peatlands in Department of Meta, Colombia - 1015_BV01_MP10_20_MG | ecosystem: Environmental > Terrestrial > Soil > Wetlands > Peat | place...
ACATGTGTGACGCAAAACCGCTATGTCCGCTTTACCGCCAAAAGCGGACGAGTGCAGCGCGAGAACCTACGTCCGCTTTGGGCCAATAGCGGACATTAGCTTGTACGGCGGAAATGTCCGCTTTCGGAGAAATCGGATTTTACTGCGGCTGTGAGAATGTTGCCGCGCTGAAAACGACGCCACGGGCACGCGCTATCGCTCCCGGGCCATGCAGCACGTCGTCCGACGTCGCAATGGGCTAATGGCGGACGTCAAATTCGCAGCCAGCGAACCGAGCGAGCACCTTCCGTGGCTACTACCAAGGTGGCTCGGCATGGACTACAATCTTGCACTGCAAGCAAGGGACGGCCGCGACTGCAATGCGTTGGGTTCGGGCAAATATAAGCGGGTTTGTGCGGTTGGCGCTCTTTGCGCTTGCGGTGCAACTTGGCGTCACCTTTGGCCACGTCCATCTCGATGATCTGGCGCTCGCTTCTACGCAAGCGACGCAAGCAGTCGTTGTAGATCACGGCTCCGAGCCTCCGACCAAATCTGACAGCAAACACCAAACGCCGCACGGCGATGCTGATTCAGATTGCCCCATTTGCGCCCTCATCCAATTGGCGAACACATCGTCGCCTTCTGTGGCGCCGTTGTTACCGGTTCCGACGGCCTTCCACGCCGCTAATCTCGAAGCCGTCGAGGCGCGGGACTTTGCCGCTCCGCGCGCATTCGCATTTCAGGCACGCGCTCCCCCTACCCCCTAGGTCCGACCGCCGCGGCACTTATGCCGTCTGACGTGGTCTCCATTTGCACCGGCAGTTCGAACGGGAAACCGTTCGCGGCCGGATTCCCGTGCAAATATATTGGACAAGAGAGCGCATGCCCGTTGAGCAGAAGCCAGACAACAGGCGACACAGTCGCGTGCCGGATCCGTCAAAGCGGGACGGCGGCGTGCTCGAGCCGCTGCTTGGTACCTCACGTTACGCCAGAGTCATTGTCATCGGTATCGCCGCCGGCCTCCTTTGCTTCGGCGTTTACCGGGTATTGTCTCCGTCGCATTACCGCGGCGGTGAGGTCGTCGAGAAGGCCGCGCCGGTAAAACGTTCGGGCAACCAAGTGATCGTGCCCAGCGGCTCACCAGTGCGTAGTGCGCTGGCGATCGCGCCGGTCGCAGCGACGGACATTCGACACGACCTCATCTTGCCGGCGGCTGTCGAGGCCGACCCGGCCCGTACGGTCAAAGTCCTGCCGCCCGTCGCTGGGCGTGTGGTCAATCTGAAAGTCCAACTTGGCGAACGGGTCAACCAAGGCCAGGAGCTTCTGGTGCTCGACTCGGGCGATCTCGCGCAAGCATTCTCCGACAACGAAAAGGCGCGCACCCTGTTGAAGCTCACCAAACAGGTGCTCGATCGCCAACTCGGCCTGGAGAAAGGCGGAGGTGCGGCAATTAAAGATCGGGAACAAGCGCAGAGCGACTATGCGCAGGCACAAGCAGAGTTCGAACGGACCGAGACGCGACTGCGGTCCATTGGCGTGTCGCCTGATCAAACTCAGAACTCTCGGTTGCTGTCGGTGAATGCGCCCATGGCCGGAAGCATCATCGACCTCCAAGTTGCGCCGGGCGCGTTTCTCAATGATTCGTCGGCAGTGATCATGACGATCGCAAATCTCGAAACGATCTGGGTCACGGCAAATGTTCCAGAAAGCGACACCTCACTGGTCTCCAAGGGGCAGGCTGTCGATGTTGTGTTTACCGCCTATCCCGGCGAGGTGTTCAAGGGAGACGTGTTGTTCGTAAGCGATGTTGTCGACCCGGATACCCGTCGTACAAAAGTGCGCATCGCTTTCAACAATGCAGACATGCGACTGCGCCCGGGCATGTTCGCGACCGCCACCTTCTACGCGCCCACCAGAAACCTACCGGTGGTGCCAACCAGCGCACTGGTGCTGAAGGACAATCTTAGTCAGGTATTCGTTGAGACGGCGCCTTGGACGTTTGAGGCACGCACCGTGGATATCGGCTTTCAGCAAGATGATCGGGTCGTTTTGAAGAGCGGGGTTAAAGCCGGCGATCGCATCGTCGTCAGAGGGGGAGTGCTTCTCGGTGATTGACCTGCTGGTGAGCATTGGTCTGAGCAAGCGCCTGGTTGTGGCGATGATCTGCGTGTTCGCCGCCGCATACGGTTACTATTCGTGGACGCAACTCGCCGTCGAAGCCTACCCGGATGTAGCCGATACCGAATCCCAAGTGATCACTCTCGCGCCAGGACTTGCCGCCGAGGAGGTCGAGCAGCAAGTAACAATCCCGCTTGAGCGCGAGCTCAATGGGACGCCGGGCATGAGGATGATGCGCTCACGGTCGACATTTGGCTTGTCGATAATCACTCTGCAATTCCGCGATGGCATCGAAGACTATTGGTCACGACAACGGATCGAAGAGCGGATCCAGGGGGTGACGCTGCCGCCCAACCTGTCGCCAAGCCTCAATCCCTTGTCATCACCGACTGGACTTATTCTCTATTACACGCTGATTTCGCCTACCAAGAACTTGCGAGAGCTGTCCGAGATTCAGCAGTGGACGGTCATACCCACTCTTAAACAGGTGCCGGGCGTCGCCGATGTCTCCAATTTTGGAGGGCTCACGACCCAGTATCAGCTTGAACTCGACCCGCACCAGTTGATGCGCTTTAAAATCTCGCTTAGCGACGTAACCAACGCGATCACCGCGAACAATGCCAATGCCGGCGGCAGCGTGCTCAATCGCGGCGAGCTTGGCTATGTCATCCGTGGCATAGGACTCGTTCAGACGCTCGATGATCTCGGCAACATCGTCGTTACCCAGCACAATGGTACGCCAATCCTCGTCCGTGACATCGGCAAGCTCAAGCTTTCGAACCAAGAACGCCACGGCGTGGTCGGCCAGGACAACAAAAACGATGTGGTCGAAGGCACCGTGTTGCTATTGCGCCACGAGAACCCGTCGCAGGTCCTCAAAGGCGTGCACGCAAAGATTGCCGAGCTCAACGCGCGTTTGAAGCCTGATGACGTCGAGATTGTTCCTTATCTCGATCGCACCAATCTGGTCGATGCGACAGTCGACAAAGTCGCGCACACAATAATCGCGGGCATTGGCCTCGTGTTAATCGTGCTGATTTTGTTCCTCGGCAGCCCGCGCAGTGCTTTGATCGTTGGTGTCACAGTGCCCTTTGCCATGATGACTGCCTTCATTTTGATGCACCACGCTGGCATTTCGGCCAATCTGCTTTCGCTGGGCGCTATCGATTTCGGCATTATAGTCGACGGTGCGATTGTGATGACGGAAGCGATCCTGCGCCGGCGGGAAGCAAAGCCGAGCGAGCCATTGACCGAGGCCGACGTGCGTGAGGCCGCTCGTCAGGTAGCGCGGCCGATATTTTTTTCGACCGCAATCATCATCACCACCTACCTGCCCCTGTTCGCGTTTCAGCGCATCGAGGCCAAGCTGTTCTATCCGATGATTTATGCCGTCAGCTTTGCACAGCTCGGCGCCTTGGGATTCGCATTGCTAGTCGTACCGGGACTTGCTTATGCGGCTTATCGCCGGCCGCGCCGCGTCTTCCAAAATTCATTTTTGTTATGGACTGAACAGAAATATCGGACCGCGTTGGCCAACTCTCTCCGTCGTCCGAAATTCGCCTATCTTTTGAGTACTGGCGCTGCAATTGCCGTAGTTGCCCTTGGCTTGACGGTTTGGCGCGAATTTCTGCCCGATCTCGATGAAGGGTCGATCTGGTTGCATGCCGAAATGCCCCCCGGAATTTCGCTTCAGAAAGCCACTGACATGGTCGCCGATTTGCGGCGCGTTGTCGGCTCGTTTCCGGAAGTTTCGGGCGTCGTTAGCCATATCGGCCACAATGATGACGGCACGGATCCCTGGACGCCCTCGCATATGGAAGCCGCCGTGGTCCTCGCGCCCTACAGCACTTGGCCTGCCGGGGAGACTAAGCGTGACCTGGTCGAACGCTTGTCAAAGGCACTTGACCGCCTGCCCGGCTTTGAGATCGCATTCAGCCAGCCAATAATCGATAGCGTACTCGACACCGCTTTCGAGCCGCACAGCGCGCTCGCCGTCAAAGTATTTGGTGACGACTTCAACGAATTACGCCGCATTGGCAAGAGCATCGTAACCGCAGCGAATACCATTCCGGGAGTGAGTGATGCTGCGATTGATCAATATACGCCATTGCCGCAAATCACGATCAAGGTCGATCGCGCGGCGACCGCTCGTTACGGCATCAATGTTGCCGATGTTGCAAATCTGATCTCGACCGGCATTGGCGGAGCAGCAATTAGCCAGTTGTTCCTGGACGATCGCCATTATGACATCACCGTGCGTTTCCCCGCCGCAGACCGTAATAGCCCTGAGGCCATTAAGAATTTGGTGTTGTCCTCGAGCGACGGCGCGCTGATTCCGTTGTCACAGGTTGCCGACGTTAGGCTGCAGACTGGCGAAAGCATGATCAATCGGGAGATGAACCACCGGTATCTTTTGGTAAAACTCGACTATCACGATCGTGATCCGCTTTCCGTCGTGGCCGACGTAAACAAAGCTATCGATCAAAAGGTTTCTTTCGACGCCCGGAAATATCGGATCGAATGGGGCGGCCAACTTGAAGGTCAACAGCGGGCGGAGGCGCGATTTAAACTCGTCATCGGCCTGGTGCTGACGACAATGATCGTTCTGCTCTATGCCGAATTTGGCGCACTGCGTCAGGTTCTGCTTATCATCGGCGTCGTGCCGCTCGCTGCGCTCGGCGGCCTGATCGCGCTGCACACCACCGGCATCACCCTCAACGTCGCGTCCGGCGTGGGCTTCATAGCGTTGTCCGGTGTTGCCGTGATGAACGGCGTCATCATGGTCGCCAACCTCAATCGTGTCCGTCAGCAGGGTTTGCCACTATTTGAAGCGGTTTTGGCGGGAGCCAATGAGCGCTTGCGCCCGGTGCTGATGACGGCCTCGGTGGCGACGGTCGGCATGCTTCCAGCCGCGCTTGCGACCGGCGTCGGCAGCGACGTCCAACGCAATCTGGGAACTGTCGTCGCAGGGGGGCTCATTCCAGCGACACTGCTCACGCTGTTCATCGTTCCGACGCTCTACTTCGTGGTGGAGCGCTGGGCGGAGGGCCGGTCGCCAGCGGCACACGCCGCGGTAGATGCGGCCCAAGAGCCTTAGGAAACTGATGATCATGGTCCCTGGGGCTCGCACCATTTGTTTGTTTGCTATCGCCGCTTGGCTTGCGGGCTGCGCTGTGGGGCCCGATTTCGTACGGCCGGCACCGCCGGACGTAACCGGCTACACCCCTGAACCTCTCGCGCCAGTGGTCACCGGCTCGGCGACAGCCGGCGGAAATAGTCAACGTTTCGTGCAGGATCTCGATTTGCCTGGTCAATGGTGGACGGTTTTTCACTCCAAGCCACTCAATGAACTCATCGAGAAGGCGCTGATCGCCAATCAAGATGTCAAGGCGGCGCAGGCCGCACTGGTCGTGGCTAGAGAGAACGTCTACGTCCAGGCAGGCACACTTTTTCCTACGGTCGACGCCAATTTTACCGGCGTCCGTCAAAAAACCGCGATTGGGCAGCCATCAGATGTCGGCAGCAGTTCGATCTTCAACCTTTTCACGGGCCAACTGAATATTTCCTACACGCCCGATGTATTCGGCGGCAACCGGCGCGCAATAGAGTCGCTTCAGGCACAGGAAGATGCACAACGGTTCGCGCTCGAGGCCACTTATCTGACTTTGATCTCCAACCTCGCGGGTGCCGCAGTCGAGGAAGCCTCGCTCCGCGGACAGATTGCGGCTACACAGACCATCATAAAGCTCGAGCGCGACGTTCTAGGGTTGTTACGAAAGCAATTCGACCTGGGTCAGATCGCCGAGAGTGACGTCGTGGCACAGGAGGCGGCGCTGGCGCAGGTCGAGCAGACGTTGCCGCCACTGCAAAAACAATTGCTGCAGCAGCGCAATTTGCTATCGGCGCTGACCGGCGGTTTTCCCAGCGAGCGATTGCCACAAAAATTCATGCTCGGCGGGTTCCGGCTGCCTCGCGATCTGCCGGTTAGTTTACCTGCCAAGCTGGTCGAGCAACGTCCAGACGTGCGTGCGGCCGAGGCCAATTTGCACTCGATGGAGGCTGAGATCGGCGTCGCCGTCGCCAATCGCCTACCAAACGTAACCCTTACAGGTGTGATCGGTTCGACGGCGCCGCAGGTCGACCAACTGTTCACTCCTGGCCTCGGCTTCTGGGCTGCAGCGGGCAGCGTCACCCAACCGCTGTTTCACGGAGGTTCGCTTTTCCACAAACAACTTGCCGCCCAGGCCGCCTACGAGCAGGCGGCGGCGCAATATCAAAGTGTGGTGCGGGTCGCGACTCAAAACGTCGCCGACAGCTTGCGTGCCATTCAGACCGACGCTGTTGCTTTGCACAAGGCGGTTGCCTTCGAAGCTGCGGCGGCCAGAAGCTTGGCGATCATGCGAAAGCGCCTTGAACTCGGCGATGTCAACTACGTCGCGCTCTTTAACGCGCAACAGACCTACCAGCAGGCGCTCCTCACCCTCGTGCAGGTCAAAGCGGCGCGGTATGCCGACACCGTGGCGCTCTTCCAGGCACTTGGCGGCGGTTGGTGGAATCGGAACGACGTGGAACCGGAAAAGCCGCTATCGATCGGAGACTTCTTTCAGAGATGAGACTTACAGCGCGCTGCACTATTCCCGTTACCGCCCGCGAACCTGCCGGGTCTGACCTTCAATTTCACTGTGCCAATTCACTTCAATATTCGCTAATCGCAAGGAGATCATCATGAGAATGACTTTCATAACAATCGGCGTTTCGTTCCTATGCACTATCGCTGCCATTCCGGCCAAAGCCAAAACAGATCTTTCAACTTCAAAATGCGAGGAGCAATGCCAAGATGTCCACAATTGCTCCGTCAATGCGAACCCGATGGATTGTCGTTATTCATGCCATCACCTTTGTACTCAGAATCCCCGCGCAAATAACCCACGATAAGGACTGCTAAGCTTTAAATTTCGCAGCAGGCGTACCTAGGTTCAGGATCAGCAAAAATAAGCATTTTGCAGAAATGGTGTGATGTCGGCTTCTGGCCCTTAGCGGACACCACGTATTGCACTGCATATGTCTGCTTTCGGGAGTAAAAGCGGACATCCCAAACTCAAACCGCGAAGTCTGCTTTTAATCCCAAGCGGATATTTAGTGCCACCGACTTAGCTGTTGCCTTTCGGTGTTCACACGGGACTGACCGCCTTGTTTAACGGTCGTGGACATGCTGAATTTGCCGCTCGTAAACGGGGTATTGGGGCGTTTTCGATGACAAACGGTTGGGCAGGCCAACGGGCCGGTCGAGGCGTCGGCACCGTAAGGCAAACAGCCATTGCGGTCGCCGCCGTCGCCGGAGCGTTGGCGTTTTCCATGAACGCGGCACAGGCATTTTTCTGTCTGCTCTCCGGATCGAATTCCGCATCGGCGAGCAGCTGGGTCGCCGGCGCTCAGGCCGGTTACAACTGGCAGCAGGGACCCTGGGTATTCGGATTCGAAACGGACATTTCGGGTACCAGGCTCAAAAGCGATATGAGCGGAGGCCTCGTCGGGACCCCTGCCTTGTGCGAGCCCGACGCGACTGCCAACACGACCGGCACCGTGGATTGGTATGGAACGGCCCGAGGCCGTGTCGGCTGGACGTCAGGTCAATTTCTATTCTACGGCACGGGAGGACTGGCCTACGGCAAGGTCAGTCTGAGCAGCAACTTCAATGATCCCGATCCCGGCAATGACCCTGTTTCGAACCTGCAGCGATCATCGGTCAGGGCAGGCTGGGTCGCCGGCGGTGGCATTGACTATATGTTGCGGCCGAACCTGCTTCTCAATCTTGGCTATCAGTATGTCGACCTTGGAACAGTCAGCGTGGCCGGCTCGGCCACCGCGCCCGGGGGTTTCCTGACGGTAAGCCAGATCGCCAATGACCACGCGCATTTCCAGGTGTTCACCGTGGGCTTGAGCTGGCGCTTTGCTCCGACGTCTACGTGGGGGGGCCTGTATGTTGGCGGGCACGCCGGCGGAGCGTGGGGGAACAACACCAATGCTCTTTATAACACGACGCTTGGTGGCTTCCCGGACTAGCGTGCCTTGACCTCCGAAAGGGCAGCGCAGCAAGCCGCCCGCGCCGGCGTGAATTATCGTTTCTGATATTTGCCGCGGCGGGTCCGGTGATGACGGGGAGAGGATGTTCGCGCCTCTCCGTTGTCATGCCGGCCTTGTGCCGGGCATCCACGTCTTTCATTCGCGCCAGACGTGGATGGCCGCGACAAGCGCGGGCATGACAGTTGAGAGGCGGTGCCTCCCTAAGCAAGGTGGCCGGGACATCGCCGTCCTTCGGACGGCTCAGCCCGGCCATGACACTCATCTTCTCGGCTTGATCTCGAAATCATAGGCGCGCGGATCCGGTGCGCCGCCGTAGGAGAAGTGCCACCATTCGCGGAAGTAGCCGGAGAAACCATGACTGCGCATCGCGGCGGCGAGCACGCCGCGCCGGTTTTTCTGCTCGGGCGAAATCGCGCGGTTGGCGCCGTAGCTGCGCAGGTCGAAGCAGTCGAAGCCGGTGCCCATGTCGATGCTTGTGTCGGGCGCGCGCTTCGCGGCAGGTCCCGTGCAGGCGCCATAGCGCGCCGCCGGATCGAAGGCCTGCGCGGGCGGCGCCGGCACCCTGATCAAAGTGAGATCGACGGTGGTGCCCGTGGAATGCTTCGACTGCGCGGCGATGAAGCCGAGCCTGAACAAATTGCGCTTCGGCAAGTCCGGGTAAAAGCGCTTTGTGTTTGCGCCGTCATCGCCATCGTGGGCCCAGGCCTCCATCGCGCGCACCGCGCGGGCGGGGCGGTAGCAGTCGTAGACCTTCAAGCTCAGGTTTTCTTTTTTGACGTCAGCCTGCACTTTCCTGAGCGCCTCGGCCACCTCGCGCCGCAGGATGCATTCGGCGGCGGCATAGCCGGGCAAGGGACGGCCGGTGAAATTGTCGGCGGTCGCGTAGCGCATGTCCTGCGCGATGCTGGAGTCGACGTCGCGCAGGTAGACGAAGCCGGGCGGCAGCATGTCGCGGGCGGAAGAGGGCGAGGCCGTGCCGAGAAGCAGGAGTGCCGCGAACGAGGATACGAATTGCAACTGGCGATTCATGTTTGTCCTTCGCAATACCGTTCCGTATGAGGGCCTTGTCAATTTCCGCTCATTCCCGCGAAAGCGGGAATCCAGGTTCGCACCCTCGGCATTCGTTGCCCTGGGTCGCCGCTTACGCGGGGACGAGCGGGATGATTGGATAGCGGCCCGGGCGTCCGCACATACCACCCCCGCGCGGGGGCGTCTTGCTTTGCCGGAACTACGCATCATGTTTGCTTTGCCCGGCCTTGTTGGCGGCTATTTTTTGCTATACATGTATAGCAACAGGAGTTCACCCGATGCTTGCCCTTCGTCTGCCGCCGGCCATCGAAAAGCGCTTGGACGCGCTCGCCAGGAAAACCGGCCGAACCAAGAGCTTTTACGCCCGCGAGGCGATCTTAAGGCAGATCGAGGATATCGAGGACTACTATCTCGCGCGCCGCCGGCTGGCACGCGGCGGTCCGCGCGTTACGCTCGAGAGTCTTGAGCACCCGCGAAAAAAGCGCGCCGCGCGCTAGCCGAATAACAGCATGACGGGCTGGCGTGTCGAGTTCGACCGTGCCGCTGTCCGCGACCTGCGCAAGCTTGGCTCGGAAGCTGAGCGGCTGATCCTGCGATATTTGCGTGAACGCATTGCCGGTTCGGACGATCCGCGCCGCTTCGGTCATGCGCTGACCGGAGATCGCAGAGGGCTCTGGCGCTACCGCGTCGGAGACTACCGCATTGTTGCGTCAATTGAAGATGACCATTTTATCGTTCTTGTTGTGACAATCGGGCATCGGCGAGAGGTCTATCGGTGATGCCGCGCAGTTTTAGCACCTCCGCGTGCGGGCGCCGTGCTTTGCCGGAACCGCGCATCATTCTCCGCTCATTCCCGCGGCCCAGCCTACGCTCGCTGCGCGAGCTTCGGCGGGTATCAGTCCGCCGAAGCGCGGAGCGCGAAGGCGGAAAGCGGGAATCCAGGTTCGCACCCTCGGCATTCGTTGCCCCTGGGTCCCCGCTTACGCGGGGACGAGCGGGATGATTGGATGGCGGCCCGGGCGCCCGCACATACCACCCCCGCGCGGGGGCGTCTTGCTTTGCAGGAACCGCGGGTGCATTGAGCGGGTTGCCGCAGCAAAACGGGCACTTTCCGCTTCAGGCTCCACTTTCAGATTCACATTAAGCTCCACTTCCTGATTCACTTCAGTTTCGCCCCATGACCTCCGGAAAACCAAAATCAAAAGAAAGCCCGACCGCCAAGCCGGCCAAAGGGGGCGCAAAGCCTGCCGGCAGGCCCGAGCCCGAGCTGCCCGCGCTCACGCACCCGGAAATCCGCAGCATCGTGCTCGGCATCATGCTGGCGATGTTCCTCGGCGCGCTCGACCAGACCATCGTCGCCACCGCGCTGCCGACCATCGGCCGCCACTTCGGCAACATCAACGATCTCTCCTGGGTGGTGACCGCCTATCTGCTCACCGGCACGGCGGTGACCCCGCTCTACGGCAAGCTCGCGGATATCTACGGCCGCCGCATCCTGATGCTGACCGCGGTCGGCATCTTCGTCCTTGGCTCGATCGCCTGCGCGCTGGCGCCGAGCATGACCGCGCTGGTG
>Ga0187788_10000520_pt1 | contig 10777 bp, 7 predicted proteins | sample 1015_BV01_MP10_2_FD_133008 | JGI IMG/M metagenome (GOLD analysis project Ga0187788, IMG submission 133008) | Tropical peat soil microbial communities from peatlands in Department of Meta, Colombia - 1015_BV01_MP10_20_MG | ecosystem: Environmental > Terrestrial > Soil > Wetlands > Peat | place...
AACCAGGACGTGCGCGACTTCATCCACGGCTATACCTGCGTGAACGACGTGACCGCGCGCGACCTGCAGAAGAAAGACGGACAGTGGACGCGCGCCAAGGGTTTCGACACCTTCTGCCCGGTGGGCCCGCTGATCACTGATGAAGTGGATCCGTGGGCAGGAGTGACGGTGGAGTGCCGGGTGAATGGGGAAGTAAGGCAGCAAAGCGATACTACCCATTTCATCTTTCCTCTTGACCAGATCATCCGCTACATCGCGACGGTGATGACGCTGGTGCCCGGAGATCTGATCGCGACCGGGACCCCGGCGGGGATCAGCCCGCTGAAGGCGGGTGATGTGGTCGAGGTAACCTGCGGGGGCGTGGGGACGCTGAGCAATCCGGTGGCGGATGAGGGGTAGAGGGCGAGCCCGGCGCCTTCCGCCGGCGGAGACGCGACACGTGATGGAGCGGATTGCGCGCAAAGATCCTCAGCCATGGAAAAATCAGGCCACGCACGCCAAGAGCATGAGTCGGATACTCCTGTGGCCGATATTTGTTCTTCTGCTGACCATGCCAGGCTCGGGCATGCCATCGCCAACGGCGCAAACCAACCTGTTCAATGACGCCCCTGCGCACGAAGCCGATCGGCTTTATAGCTGTCTTTTTATTCGGCGCGCCGCTGACGGAAGCGAGTTTGGCCTAGAAGCCCTGGACCCGCTCTTCTGGCGATCGACCCAATATCTCATTACCGGCGAATCGCACCCGCAGGCCTTGGCCTGTCTCGATCGATTTCTCAAGGCTCGAGTGCAAGAGGACCTGTCGCCGCGAGAGCGTGCGATTCTGCAGCGCGATCTCTGGTATCTCTTCGACTGGTCAACCCAGGACACCGACTTCGCGCCACAAAGGCAGGAACTGCAGCTCAAACTCGCGGCGGTGCTGCGGCAGCTGGCAATGTCGGAAGAAAGAGTTCGCAAACTGCCCGACAATTACGCTGCGGCGCTCGCCTCGGGACGCTACCCTCGGCAATTTGATCCGCAGCAACCTGCGCGGAGCTTTCTGCCGCCGGATTTGTTTCAACCCACGGGTCCCTGGGTCTGCATAGCGGCAAAGCCGGCTGCACCCACTCATCTGCGGGAATTTTTTGGCCAGTCCCGTTTTCTGGTGTTCATCAACTTGCCGAATGGACGGGCCGAGACCTTCGACTATCTGCACCGGCTCTACACGTCCGGAGAACCCGCACGGCAGGTGATGGAGCCGCCACCTTCCGACGCGCAGTTTCCCCAGTTCCCCGCGGGAACCAAGGTCGCCCTGGTGCGCCAGATGACCTTGTTTGACCGCGACGGCCGACTGATCCCCACGCCGATTACAGAGAGCGTGCAGATCCGTGTGTACCGCTCCGTGGCAGCGATGCCAACTGCGGGTAACTCAGCGGACGATTCCAGCAATCGTGCACAGGAAGTCTTCGATTTTCGGCTCGACAAGCAGAAGTTCATGGTGGGGGAGGACAGCGGTCTGGTGGCCGCATCTCCAGAAGACAAGGCCTTCTCACCGTTCTTCAGGAGTCACGGCGTGGACCCATTCGAGGGCCCTGAGCGCGGTAACCAGGGGCTGGGCGAGAGCACCCTGGTTCTCGGTTCGTGCCGGGTTTGCCATTCAGGGCGCGGCATCTACTCGGTGCAAAGCCGCAACCGACTTCTGCCGCCGAATGCCCTGCAGCGCGATCCTGAGAATGGCCGCCCAGAATACGGCGCCCGCTACTGGGAAACCGAGTCTTCTCTACAATGGAAAAGGGAGCGTTACGACTGGGGACTGTTGAACGGTTTCTGGCAGGCCGCCGAGGCGGCGAGCCACCCTGCGCGGCGATAGATGTTTTCCCATTTTGCGCGACCGGAGTTGCTCCCCTGCCCCTGGAGTGATAGAAGAAGCTGCAGCGGTGACGACATGCTTGCCGGTCAGGCACTACGCGAACTTAATGTCGGGTGTGCTGGACTCCAAGCCCTGGATCGCATTGGGCTGAATATCGATTTTGACGAACTCCGGCGAAGCCGTGCCGCTGTCCCCGATGCCGTCTTGATCTGCGGTAAGGCGGAAGCGCTGCCTATAGCAGACAATGCGCTCCGCTGTGTTTATTCCACCGTCACGCTTCCCTACACCAATATTCCCCAGGCTCTTCGGGAAATCTGGCGCGTGCTTGCTCCCGGCGGAACGGCACATCTCAGGTTTCATGACTGGTGGATGTGGCGCGAGCGCACCTGGCGGAGCCTGCGGCGCGGAAACTGGAAGGATGTTACTTTCCAAGCCTACACGCTTCTGAATAGCCAGTTTCTCTGGTTTGGGACTGTGATGAGGTTCCCGCTGCGGAGGTCTCGCCTGGAGTCCTACCAGTCGCCCGAGCTTGTGCGCCATTTGCTCCAGCGCGCTGGATTCGGAGATGTGGTGGTTAAGCGTGATCATCCACACTTGCGTGCGTTCGCTGCCAAGCCCTGTTCAATTTTTGAGTTGAGCCACCGGTAACGATCCCGATGGCCGGGAAGTGAGACCGAGTCGCCCGGCGCTGCGCCGATTCGCGGTTTCACTAAAGTGAACAAGCAGGGGGGTACCCCCGATTCCGCTTTCCACAGAGCTGCCTCTTGCATCACGGCGGTGAATCAGGAAAACTGAGCAGCTAACAGCCGACCTGGAGTCTTACAGGACGGTTGCCCTAGCACTTCCACCGGTAGAACAGGCTCAAGCCCGATGGACAACCTTGGTTACATTCCGTATGCGGTGGTCGGTATCGCCATAGTCGCGTTTGGGGCCGCTTACCTGGGATACCGGCGGCGAAAGACTCCCGAGCAACTGGAAAGAGAGCGCCGCAACCGGCTCAACGTGGTGGGGCGAATTACCGACGGGACGGTGATCGACGCCTGCGAGCTGGCGGGCAACGGCAAGGGTGGGCCGGTGCAGGTATTGATCTACCAGTACGACGTGGCCGGGGTGCAATACGAAGCCTCCCAGGACATCACCTATCTGCGGCAACTGGTGGATGTGCACACCTGCAAGGTGGGGCTGCAGGCATCGGTGAAGTACGATCCGCAGAATCCCGGGGATTCGATCGTAGTGTCGGAAACCTGGTCGGGGCTGCACAGCGGCAGCCAGTGGAACCGCAAGAGCGGGATCACCTCAGCCCCGTAGCCGCGTCCAATCCAAAGAGGATTTCGATAGAAAGTTTGTAACGGCGGGCTTTGCCGGGCATCCCTGGAGTAGGGCCGGATAGGGCCGAAGCCGGGTTGCTACAATAACAACAATGTCGGGAGCACCCCTTCCCATCGCCGCCTTCGTGGCGGGATTACTGTCATTTCTCTCACCGTGCGTGCTGCCGCTGGTGCCCGGCTACGTGTCTCTGATCTCGGGAACTGGCGTCGAGAACCTGAACACGCGGCAGGAGACGGTGCTGCGGACGGTGATGGTGAACTCGCTGATGTTCATCCTGGGGTTCAGCCTGGTATTCATCGCGCTGGGAGCGGTGGCGTCCACGCTGGGACAGGTGACGCACCGCTTTTATCCGCTGCTGACGCGGGTGGCCGGGGTCATCATCATTATTTTCGGGCTGCACCTGACGGGCATCTGGAAGATCAAGGCGTTTTATGCAGACAAGCGCATGCACGGGGTTCAGGGGGGCAGCTCGGCGTGGGGATCGTTCCTGGTGGGATTTGCGTTTGCGTTTGGCTGGACGCCCTGCATCGGGCCGATTCTGGCCACGATCCTGGCGATTGCCGCCAGCGAAGACACGGTGCTGAAGGGAGTGCTGCTGCTGGCGGTGTATTCGGCCGGACTGGCAGTGCCCTTCCTGCTGACCTCGCTGGGGATCGATCGTTTTCTGGTGTTCTACGGCAAGTTTCGCCGGCATTTGCACACCGTGGAGGTGGTGAGCGGGGTGCTGCTGATTGCCATCGGGGTGCTGATCCTGACGCGGCATCTGACCATGCTCTCGGGTTATCTAGCGTTCCTCAATCGTTTTGCGCTTTAATCCAAGGAGTTTTTCGTGAGTCGCAACGTTCAGGTCTTTCTGGTTGTAGCGATTGTAGTTACGGGCATGCTGGTGGGGGGCAAGTACCTGGCCAAGCCCCCGGCAGGGTCGATGCACGGCGCCCTGGGGGCGCAGGACCCGACGGGGATTGCGGCGCCGGATTTCCAACTGACGGGGATAGACGGGAAGCCGGTGAAGCTCTCCGACTACCGGGGCAAGGCGGTGCTTTTGAACTTCTGGGCGACCTGGTGCCCGCCCTGCAAGATCGAGATTCCGTGGTTCGTGGAGCTGCAACAGCAGTATGGGGCGGAAGGTCTGCAAGTCGTGGGCGTGGCGATGGACGATGGCGACAGCCGCGACAAGGTGAGCAAGATGGCCCAGGAAATGAAGGTGAATTATCCGGTGCTGCTAGGCAACGACCAGATTGCAGATCTGTACGGCGGCGTGGAGGGCTTGCCGTTGACCTTCTACATCGGCCGCGACGGCAAGATTGTAAAGCGGGTGGCGGGGCTGGTGGGGCACAGGGAAGTGGTGGAGAATATCCAGGCGGCATTGAAGCAGGGACAGGTCCCGGGGAGCGCGGAAAATCGCCCTCAGCGGGCGCAGGTCGCAGCTCCGGTTGCCGGAGGCCAATGAAGAGAGTTCGCTTCGCAGCAGAGTCAGGGAAGGCGGGTTTTATGCCCGTCTTTTTTTGCCTGGCGACGCTATCGATTTGGGCGTGGGGGCAAGACAGTCCCATTCCGATGGGGCAGCCGCGCGTGACGTTGACGCCCATCAAAACCATCGCCGTGGTGCAGGGACAGTCGGCGCACCTGGAGATGATGTTCCGGGTGGCCTCCGGGTATCACATCAACTCCAACAAGCCCAGCTCGCAGCTGCTGATTCCGACGGCGCTGCATCTGGACCTCCCCACCGACATTTCGGTGGGGAAGCTGACCTACCCGGAAGGGCACATACAGACATTTCCCTTTGCGCCGGAGGAGAAGATCAGCGTCTATGCCGGCGAGTTCGAGATCACCGCCCTGGTGAACGCGGCGCAGAGTACGCCGCGAGGGCACTACCGCGTGCACGGCCAACTGAAATACCAGGCGTGCGACAACCGGGCGTGCTATCCGCCCTCGGTGGTGCCGCTGGCGTTTGATGTGATGGTGGCGCCGAATCGGACGACCAACACCATGCGAAAGAATCCTGGGCAGAGTCCGCACGTGCACCAGTAGGGGTGGCGTCTGGCAAGTCTGCTGCCGGCAATCATTCGGAATCCTAAGTGAAGGGCCCGGGTTCGGGGGATTACGGTTGCGCAGGCGAATTTTCCTTCTCACGTTCTGTCTCCCTCTCCTCCTGCGAGTGGAGGTGGTAGGGCAAGCAGGCGATCTCGCGGTTTTCAATCCCAACTTCATGGATCGCAGGATCAGTCCCTGTGAGGATTTCTATCAATTTGCCTGCGGAGGGTGGATTCGGACGCACGCAATCCCGCCCGACCGCTCAGCCTGGGATCGCTATTATCAGCTGGCGGAACAGAATGCGCAGGCGGTGCGCGAGATTCTGGAGCAGGCGGCACACCAGCCGAAATCGCCAGTGGAGAAGCAGGTTGGGGACTACTACGCTGCGTGCATGGACGAGACGGCGGTCAATGGCAAGGGGATGGAGCCGCTGAAAGCCGAACTTGCGAGAATTGCGGGAATTCAGGACCGGGATGGGCTGGCAAAGGAAGTGGCGCGTCTGCACCCCTGGGGCGTGGACGCGCTGTTCAGCTTCTATTCGACCCAGGATTACAAGGACTCCGAGCAGGTAATTGCGGAGATTGATCAAGGTGGCTTGGGGCTGCCAGACCGCGAATACTACCGCCGTGACGATCGAAAATCGGAGGAGCTGCGGCAAGCCTACGAGAAGCACGTGGCCAGGATGTTCGAGTTGGTGGGGCATGGGAAACAAGTAGCGGAAGGCGAAGCTCGGGCAGTCCGCGAAGTGGAAGCCGCGCTCGCTTCCGCGGAAATGGAGCGGGTTCAGCATCACGATGCCTCCCTGACCTATCACAAGATGAGCACGGGGGAACTGGCGCAGGCGGCGCCGGATTTCGCCTGGGAGACCTACTTTCAGGCAACGGGAGCGCCCAGCTTCGGGACCCTCAACGTGGTTGCACCGGATTTTTTCAGAAGCATGAACGGCCTGGCGGCTCGCGATCTCAGCAAGGTGCGGACATACCTGGCGTGGCACCTCATCCATAGTGCAGCACCGTTGCTACCTCAACCCCTGGTAGAGGAGGACTTCGACTTCTTCCAGCGAACGCTGAGAGGCGCGACGTCACTATCGCCGCGCTGGAAGCGCTGCACCGCCCTGAGCAACCGTGATCTGGGCGAAGCCATTGGGCGGATCTACGTCGATGCGCACTTTTCGGCTCAACAAAAAGGTCGAGTGCTGGGAATGGTGAGGGCGCTCCAGGACGGGTTTGCGAGCGAGGTCAACGAGGTGACGTGGCTGGAGCCGCAGACCCGGCGGGAAGCTTCCAGAAAGGTGCAGGAATTGACGGTGAAGATCGGGTATCCGGACCGATGGCGCGACTACAGCCAGTTTCACGTCGAGCGGAGTGATGCACTCGGCAACGCGCTTCGCGGGCAGGAATTCGAGTTCCGCAGCCAGCTTGCAAAGATTGGCAAGGGGGTGGATCGCGGAGAGTGGTTCTCCTTGCCACAAGAGGTGGATGGCTATCACACGGATCAGCTTAACGAGATTGTGTTTACCGCTGGAATCCTGCAGCCTCCCTTGTTCGATGGCCAGGCGGACGACGCCGCCAATTTCGGCGCCATCGGCCGCGTCATCGGGCACGAACTGGTGCACGGCTTCGACAGTCAAGGGCGGAAGTTCGACCAGCACGGGAACCTGCGAGATTGGTGGACAGGGCGGGATGTGGCGGAATACGAGCTTCGGGCCCGTTGCTTTGTGGAGGAGTACTCGAACTTCAAAGTGGCGGATGACGTGAAGCTCAACGGGGAACTGGGACTACGGGAGAATATTGCCGACAACGGCGGTCTGCGACTGTCGTTTGCGGCGTTAGAGAAGAGTTCCGGCGGACGTGAGGTGTCGGTCGGGGGCCTTACTCCCGAACAGAGGTATTTCCTCGCCTTTGCCCAGAGCCAGTGTGCGAACGTCTCGGAAAAGACAGAGCGGGTGAGAGTGGCTACCGATCCACATTCTCCGGCGCGCTTCCGGGTGAATGGGTCAGTGTCGAACATGGAAGAGTTTCAGAAAGCGTTTGCGTGTCGGGCAGGGGACGCGATGGCACCGGAGAAGAGATGCCGAATCTGGTGAACGGGGGCATTGCGGGGTTCATGGTTGGAATGACGAGCCGGAAGGACGAGGCTGGCGCCGGCCATGGCGGATTGTTAGTCGGGGTCAATCGGGATCGGGCAGTCGGAACGCAATCAGGAGTCAACAAGGGTAGAGGCAGCCCCCGACCAAGGCTTGGGTGGCCGTTAGGACATGTCCAAATGGGTTCTTCCCGCGCAGTGAGGTGCGCGGTGAAGCGAGCGCGGGCGATTGACGTGGCCATCCGATGCCCATATAGTTCTGAGCACCATGCCGCGGTTTTACAGGGCTTGAATTCTGTGGTTGTAAATAGTTAGCAACGCGGCGGGGCGGCGCGCGCCAGTTCGTTTCCGCGGTTGTCCAGACCGGGCTGTCAAGCTCCGCGTGGTTTACGGCTTTTTCCCTCCCCTGACTTGGCAGAGTTGTGGCTTTCCATGGATTCCGTTCTGGTAGCCATTGTGGTTCCGGGCATCACGGCCCTGCTGCTGTTGCTGGTGTTCAGCTACCTGTACCAGCAAAGCCGGGAGTCCTACTTCCGCGCCTGGCAACTGGCATGGGCGGCGTTGTGCGTGTACTACGCCATCCAGATGTGGCAGCAGATCTCAGGCCAGGCCAGCGCCACGCTCTTCTTTCTTGCCCAGTTGTGCCAGGCGGCGATTGCGCTGGCCATATTCGCTTCCACGCGCATGACCGACGGGGAACACTACCAGTTCCGCTGGTACGACGGAGCGCTGGCCGCCGCCGGAGCAGTGCTTGCGGTCTACAACACCTGGGCGCACTACCGCAGCGGAAACTTCACCGCTAGTCCGGTCGCGCCGCGCCTGGAACTGGACGTTCTGATAGCGGTCCTGCTGCTCTACTGCGCGGTGAAGTTCTTCCGCGCGGGGAGGCAGCGTGATTCGATCGGCTTTCAGGTGCTGGGCTTCGCGCTGGCAGTGTGGGCACTGTTGATGTGGTCACAGCTGTTCCACGGACCACTGGAAAACTGGCTGGGCGACATTGGGCACTTTCTGGGACCGATGCCGCAGATGCTGATGGGCATCGCGATGGTGATCGTGCTGTTCGAGGGCGAACGCCGGAAGGTGCAGGAGAACGCGCTGTATTTCTCCACGCTGGATGTGGACAACAAGGCGGTAATCGGCGCGGGCGAACTGACCTCGAGCTTCCACAAATTGCTGGACCGGTTGTGCCGGGTGCTCAAGGTGGATCAGGCGGCGATCTGCACGGCCGAGGGTTGGCGCAGTACGCTGCCCACGGTGGCGCAGGGATTTCCGGCAGGATTGATGCCGGCGCTCGACGCCAGCGAGGCGGACGAATACCTGATCGACCTGGCCTACCGCCGCGGCGGCCTGGTGACGGTGCGCGGGCTGCCGAGCGCAAAGGAGCCGATGCCGGCGGGCCAGCCGGGGCGCTTCGCCCGCCTGAAGGAAATCGCAGGGCAGTATGGGATTGCCAATGTCACCGCCGTCAGCCTGCAGACTCGGGAGAAGAATTTCGGTGTCTTGCTGTTTCTTCACCGGCAGCGCGACATGTTCGGGCCGTCGCAGCTGCGGCTGCTGACCGGGCTATCCACCCAGATCGCGATGACCCTGGAGAACCATGTGGCCATCCAGGAGACGCAGCGCAAGACCCGGGAATATGAGCTGCTGACGCAGATGGGGCAGGTGATCAGCTCGCGGCTGAACTCGGATGAGGTGCTGCTGGCGATTCACAAGGAAATCGGTCTGCTGGTGGACACGGACACGTTTTACGTGGCGTTTCTGCAGGGAGAGGATCTGCGCTTCGAGCTGGAGGTGGAGCAGGGAGAGGTGCTGCCCAAGCGGATGCGCAAGACGGCGAACGGGCTGAGCGAATACGTGATCCGGGCGGGACAGCCGCTGCTGGTGAAATCGGGGATGGAGGAGGTGCGAGCGCGGATCGGGGCCACGCACGTTCCCGGGCGGCCTGCCCAGTCCTTCTGTGGGGTGCCGATTTTCATGGGCGGGCGCTCAGTGGGCGTGATGGCCGCCATGAACTATGAACACGAATTCGTGTACTCGGAGCGCGACGTGGACCTGATGCAAACCGCCGCCGGCCAGGTGGCGGTGGCGGTGGAAAATGCGCGGCTGTTCGAAGAGCAGCAGCGGCGGGCGCGCTACCTGGGATTCCTCAACACCGTGTCCAAGACGGCGATTTCCAGCGAGGACGCGGAGCAGATGCTGGCGGAGATCGTGGCGGAGATCCAGAAGAACTTTCTGCTGGATCACATCGGCATCGGCATGCTGGATTATGCGACCAAGGAGATCGAGATCAAGGCGGCGGCCGGAACCGCCAAGGTGGCGCTGGGGCGGCGGGATCCGCTGGGCGCAGGGATCATGGGGCGAGTGGCGCGCACGGGCGAGATGGTGCTGGTGCAGGGCGACGACGAAGGTCACATGCTGAGTATCCTGCCGGGGGCAAAGTCGGTGCTGTGCCTGCCGTTGACCTACGGCGAAACCCTGCTGGGGGTGCTGGACGTGGAGAGCCGGCGCGAGCATGCCTTCGGCGAGCAGGACGTGCTGATTCTGCGCACCCTGGCGGACCTGCTGGCCACCGCGCTGCACAACGCCTTCGTGTTTCAGAAGCTGCAGCAGCAGTCGATCACCGACGGGCTCACGGGAATCAAGACGCGGCGGTTTTTCCTGGAGAGCGTGAGTGCGGAGTGGAAGCGCGCGTCGCGCTCCGGGCGGCCATTCTCCGTGGTGATGGTCGACCTGGATAAGTTCAAGGATGTAAACGACAGCATGGGTCACCTGGAGGGCGACCTGGTGCTGGCGCGGGTGGGCAGGTTGCTGGAGCAGAAGTGCCGGCAGTCGAACGTGGTGGCGCGGTATGGCGGGGATGAGTTCGTGATCCTGATGCCGGAGACGGGAATCGAGCAGGCACAGATCCTCTCCGAGCGGCTCAGGCTGTGGATCGCCACGGATCCGATGCTGAACGAGCGGCATATCACGGGGAGCTTCGGGGTGGCCAGCTTCCCGCTGCACGGATCGACGGTGGAAGACATCGTGCGCGTCTCCGACGCGGGGATGTACGTTTCCAAGCACGCCGGGGGCAATCGCGTATCCACGGCGGAGGAGTTCAAGGAGGGAGAGACGATCGCGGTGCAGCGGCAGTTGGTGGCGTCGTACATCGAAGGCTTTCTGCAGCGCGAGCACATGGGGCCGGAGTCGGCGGATGAGCTGGTGGCGACGTTGCGCAAGATGTGCAGCGGGCTGCAGGACGATCCCGAGCCGATGAAGGAGGCGATTCTGGCGCTGACGCGCGCGGCGGAGGCGCGCGAGGTTTACGGCACGGGACACGGACAGGATGTGGCGAGGTACGTGGAGGCGATGGGGCGGGAGATCGGCATGGGACCGGAGGAGTTGCTGGATCTCTCCTACGCCACGCTGGTGCACGACGTGGGCAAGATTGTGATCCCGGAGAGAACGCTGTGCAAGGCCGGCCCGCTGACGGAAGACGAGTAT
>Ga0187788_10000521_pt1 | contig 10776 bp, 9 predicted proteins | sample 1015_BV01_MP10_2_FD_133008 | JGI IMG/M metagenome (GOLD analysis project Ga0187788, IMG submission 133008) | Tropical peat soil microbial communities from peatlands in Department of Meta, Colombia - 1015_BV01_MP10_20_MG | ecosystem: Environmental > Terrestrial > Soil > Wetlands > Peat | place...
AGGCCTACTCCGACAAGTGGACCGGGTTCGTGGCGCAGCCCGAGAAGGTCGGGGTGCTGCTGTTCCAGTACGGCGCGTGGAGCTACTACAACGTCCAGCTCGCCTCCGAGGCGGAGGCCGCCAACGCGGCGAGCACGTCGGGCTCGGGCGGCTCGAACCCGGTGATCTGGGTGGCGCTCGCCGCGATCGTCGGGATCGGAGCGGTGATCGGAGGACTGGTGATATCCAGGCGGCGTGGCGGCGACCGGATGGACGTCGAGTAGCCACCGGGGTAGCCGGTGACGGTCGCCGACCCGGCTGCGGCGGCCCTGGCGGAAGCCACCCAGGGCCGCCGCCCCTCGGGGGGGATGCTGCGCTACACGGTGCGCCGGGTGCTGACCGCGCTCGGCACCGTGGTCTTCGTCATCGTGGTGAACTTCGTGCTGTTCCGGCTGCTGCCCGGTGACCCGATCGGCCTGTACACCCGGGGACGCAACGTCTCCGCCCAGCAACTGGTCAAGCTGCGCGAGCAGCTGAACCGGCCGTTCCTGGAGCAGTTCCTCACCTACATCCGCAACCCGTTCAGCAGCACGCTGAGCAGCACCAAGTACAACCAGCCGGTGTGGGACGTGATCTACCCGCACATCTGGCCCACCGTGCTCCTGCTGGGCGTCTCCACGATCCTGTCCACCGTGATCGGGATCTGGCTGGGGATCCGCAGCGGCTGGGGCCGGGGCACCCGCTTCGACCAGGTCACCACCGGGTGGACGCTGATCCTCTACGCGATGCCGGAGTTCTGGCTCGGGATGCTCCTGCTCCTGGTGTTCACCGGCGGCACCCTGGCCATCCCGGACCTGTTCCCGGTGAACGGGATGGTCACGCCGGGCGTCGACACCTCGACCCCGGCAGGGTGGCTGGACGTCGCCTGGCACCTCGTGCTGCCCGCGACCACGCTGACCCTGGCCTACCTGGCCGAGTACTCCCTGGTGATGCGCTCCTCGCTGCTGGACGAGCTCGGCGAGGACTACCTGGTCACCGCCAGGGCCAAGGGCCTGCGGGACGCCCAGGTCCGCCGCCGGCACGCCGTCCCGAACGCGCTGCTGCCGACCGTGACCCTGATCTTCCTCAACATCGGCTTCATCGTCTCCGGGGCGATCACGGTGGAGACGGTCTACAGCTGGCCCGGGCTGGGGCTGCTGTCCTACGACGCGCTGAGGGGGCCGGACGTGCCGCTGCTGCAGGCCCTGTTCCTGCTGTTCTCCCTGTCGGTGGTGCTGTTCAACGTCATCGCGGACGTGCTGTACGCCGTCCTGGATCCGCGGGTGCGCACATGAGCGCCGACGCGAGCACGCCGAGCCGGCAGCCGATCAGCGGGAAGGCGCTGGCCCGGGCCCGGATGCGCGCCTCGCTGGCCCGCAACTGGCGCGAGTTCCGGACCCAGCGCGACGGGATGCTCGGGCTGATCGTGCTGATCTTCTTCGTGCTGCTCGCGCTGACCGCCCCGCTCTACATCCACCCGGACGCCTTCGACGTCGCCCAGGCCACCGGCCCGAGCATGGCCCCGCCGTCGCTGGAGTTCCCGCTGGGCACCGACGAGAACGGGCTGTCGCTGCTGCCGCAGGTGATCTGGGGTTCCCGGACCTCGCTGCTGGTCGGCTTCGCGGCGACCGTCATCTCGATGCTGATCGGCGCCTCGGTCGGGATCGCCTCGGGCCACTTCCGCGGCTGGGGCGGCGCGACCCTGGAGCGGCTGACCGACTGGTTCCTGGTGATCCCGTTCCTGCCGCTGGTGATCGTGCTGGCGACGGTGCTGGGCCGCAGCCTGATCAACGTGATCATCGTGATCGGCATCACCTCCTGGCCGGGCACGGCACGCCTGGTCCGGGCCCAGACCCTGACCGCGGAGACCAGGCCGTACGTGGACCGGGCCAAGGCGCTGGGCGGCGGCGACTGGCACGTGATGAGCCGGCACGTGCTGCCCAACGTGATGCCGCTGGTGATGGCCAACACCGTGCTGACCGTGGCGATCGCGATCCTGTCGGAGACCACGCTGTCCTTCCTCGGGCTGGGCGTCCCGTTCGCGATCTCCTGGGGCAGCCTGATCGAGGGCGCCTTCGCGCACGGCGCGATCTCGGCCGGGGCGTGGTGGTACCTGCTGCCGCCGGGCATCTGCGTGATCCTGGTGGTGCTGGCCTTCACGCTGGTCGGCCGCGCCCTGGAGACGGTGATGAACCCCCGGCTGCGGGAGCGCTGATCACCGGTGGCCGAGCTGCTGGAGATCCGCGACCTGCACGTCACCTACCGCACGCGCGAGGGGGACGTGCCCGCGGTGCGCGGGGTCGACCTGTCGCTGCCCGCCGGGCGCGCGCTCGGGATCGCCGGGGAGTCCGGATGCGGCAAGTCGACGCTGGCCAGCACCGTGCTGCGGCTGCAGCCGCCCACCGCCCGGGTCAGCGGCCAGGTGCTGCTGCAGGGCACGGACGTGTTCGAGATGCGCTGGGGCGAGCTGCGGGCCGCGCGCTGGGCGAAGGCGTCCGTGGTCTTCCAGGGCGCCCTGCACTCGCTCAACCCGGTGCAGCGGATCGGCCACCAGATCGCCGAGCCGATCCGGCTGCACCAGCCGTCGACCTCGTCCGCCGAGGCCGGCCGGCGGACCGGTGAGCTGCTGGAACGGGTCGGGCTGCCGGCCCGGCGCGCCCAGTCGTACCCGCACCAGCTCTCCGGCGGCCAGCGGCAGCGCGTGATGATCGCGATGGCGCTGGCCTGCTCCCCCCAGCTGCTGGTCGCCGACGAGCCCACCACGGCACTGGACGTCATGGTCCAGGCGCAGGTGCTCGAGCTGCTGGTCGGGCTGGTCCGCGACCTGGACCTGGGCCTGCTGCTGATCAGCCACGACCTGTCGGTGCTGGGTACCACCTGCGACGAGGTCGCGGTGATGTACGCCGGGCGGGTGGTCGAGCGGGCGCCGCAGCGGGACGCGTTCGCCAACCCCCAGCATCCCTACGCCGCCGCGCTGGCCGCGGCCTTCCCCACCGTCGGCGACCCGCACTCCCGGCGGGCGCCGACCGGGCTGACCGGAGACCCGCCGGACCCGACCGAGCTGCCGCCCGGCTGCACCTTCCACCCGCGCTGCCCGATCGCCGTGGAGGCCTGCACGACGCTCGACCCGCCGCTGCGCCCGGCCGGGCCCGGCCGGGTCGCCGCCTGCCTGCGGGTCGGCGTCGACGGGCGGCGGCTGGAGCCGGAGGAGGTGGCATGACGAGCACCGGCCCGGCGCCGTCCGAGGTGACCGAGACCCCTGACGCCGCCGCGCCCCCGCTGCTGGAGCTGCGCGGCCTGAAGGTGACCTTCGGCACCGCCCGCGGCGGTGGCGGCGTGCTGGCCCGCGCCGTCGACGGCGTCGACCTGGCCGTGCGCCGGGGCGAGATCATCGCGCTGGCCGGTGAGTCGGGGTGCGGGAAGACGACGCTGGCACGCACCGTGCTCGGCCTGGAGCGCCCCACCGCGGGCGAGGTGCGCCTGAACGGGACGCCGATGCGCTACCAGCGTTCCGCGCTGCGCGAGTGGCGGCGCCGGATCCAGCTGGTGCCGCAGGACCCCACCGGCTCGCTCAACCCGCGGCGGACGGTCTACGACACCGTGGCCGAGGGGCTGCGGGTGCATGACGTGCCGACCAGCGCGCAGCGCTCGGAGGAGGAGCTGGTCGCCGAGGCGATGTCGCGGGCCGGGCTGCGGCCCCCGCAGCGTCTCTACCTCCGCTACCCGCACGAGCTGTCGGGCGGGCAGCGGCAGCGGGTGCTGATCGCCGGGGCGCTGGCCCTGCAGCCGGAGATCCTGGTCGCCGACGAGCCGGTGAGCAGCCTGGACGCCTCGGTCCGCGGCACGATCCTGGCGCTGCTGCTGCGGCTGCGCGACGAGCTCGGGCTGACCGTGCTGGTGGTCACCCACGACCTTGGGCTGGCCTGGAACATCGCCGACCGGATCGCGGTGATGTACCTCGGGCGGCTGGCCGAGGTGGGGACCACCGAGCAGGTGCTGGGCGACCCCCAGCACCCCTACACCCGGGCGCTGCTGTCGGTGGTCCCGGAGATCCGCAACCTCGAGCCGGAGATCCTCCGTGGCGAGCCGCCGGATCCGACCCGCGTGCCGGCGGGATGCCGCTTCCACCCGCGCTGCCCGGCGCTCGCCGCCGGGCCGGACGCAGGGGTGGACGAGACCGTCGCGACCGCCTGCCGGACCAGGGACCTGCCGATCCTGCCCGCCGAAGGGGCCGGTCACCAGGCGGCCTGCTGGCTGCACCAGCCGCTGTGACCCCGCCCGCTCGCGAGTTCCTTACTGACTGAAGAGTCAGTAAGGTGAGGGTCGCGGTAGACCGGAGGCAGGTGCGCATGAGCGCCGGACATGACGTGATCGTGGTCGGGGGCGGGCACAACGGACTGGTCGCGGCCGGCCTGCTGGCCCGCGAAGGGCTGTCCGTGGTGGTCTGCGAGGCCCGCGACGTGGTCGGCGGCGCGGCGGTGAGCGAGCATCCCTTCGGTTCCGACTACACCGTGACCTCGCTGTCCTACGTGGTCTCGCTGCTGCCCGCCTCGCTGGTGCGCGCGCTGCAACTGGACCGGCACGGTTACCACGTCTACCCGCAGGGTCCCTACTTCGCCCCCCGCCGGGACGGGCGCCACCTGCGGCTGCCGCACGAGCCCGGTGCCCGGCACGAGCAGATCTCCAAGTTCTCCGGCAAGGACGCCGACGCCTACGAGTCCTGGGAGCGCGACATGGCCGGCCTCGGTCGCGTGCTCGGGCCGCTGCTGCAGGACATCCCGCCCCGGCTCGGCTCGCGCCGTCCCGGAGACCTGGCCCGGCAGGCGCTGCTGCTGCGCCGCCTGAAGGACGTCGACGAGCGGTCGGCGGTGGACGTCGTCCGGCTGCTGTCGTCGTCCATCGCCGACCTGCTCGAGGACCGCTTCGACTCCGACGCGATGCGCGGCCTGCTGTCGGTGTCCGGGGTGATCGGCGCCTGGGCCGGGCCGCGCTCGGCCGGGACCGCCTACCTGACGCTGCACCACCACCTCGGCGACGTGGGCGACGGGCACGCCGGCGCCTGGGGGTTCCCCCGCGGCGGGATGGGCGGGGTGAGCCGGGCGATGGCCGACGCGGCACGCTCGTTCGGCGCCGAGATCCGCACCGGCGCCCCGGTGGCGCGGATCGATGTGCGGGACGGCCGGACCCGCGGGGTCACCCTGGAGGACGGCACCCTGCTGTCCGCGGACACCGTGATCACCACGGCGCACCCGCAGATCTCGTTCCTGCGCCTGCTCGAGCGGCGCGACCTGCCGCCGGACTTCGTCGCCGACATCGAGTCCTGGAAGACCCGCAGCGGGACCGTCAAGATCAACCTGGCGGTCGACCGGCTGCCCGGCTTCGCCTCTCACCCGTGGTTCGACCCGCAGGTGCACGGCGGCACGATCGTGCTGGCCGAGAGCCTCGACGACATCGAGGGCGCCTTCCAGGACGCGGTCCGCGGGTCGGCGGCCGAGCTGCCGTTCGCCGACGTGTGCATCCCCTCGGTGTTCGACGACTCCCTGGCGCCGGCCGGCCGGCACATCGTCTCGATGTTCACCCAGTGGGTGCCGCACACCTGGCACGCCCAGCCGCACGGCGCCGAGCTCGAGGCGTACGCCGACCGCGTGGTCGCCCGGATGGAGGCGGTGGCGCCGGGCTTCACCGAGTCCGTGCTGCACCGGCAGGTGATCGGCCCGTTCGAGATGGAGCGGACCTACCACCTGCTCGGCGGCAACATCTTCCACGGCGAGCTCACCCTGGGTCAGATGTTCCACGCCCGCCCGGCGGCCGGCTACGCCGACCTGCGCACCCCGATCCGGGGCCTGTACCAGGCGGGTTCGGCCACCCACGGCGGCGGCGGGGTGACCGGCATCCCGGGCCGCAACGCCGTCCGCCAGGTGCTCGCCGACCGGCGCCGCGAGCAGCGCCGGGAACGGCTGCGGGAGTGGGCCGGCAGCCTCGGCCGGGGCGGGAAGGAGCGGCGATGAGCGACCGGCAGCTGCAGGCGGCCCTGCCGCGGCACCACTACGTCGACCCGCGCTCGTGGCAGACCGAGCGGGAGCGGGTGCTCGCCCGGTCGTGGATGTGCGTCGGCCGGCTGGGCGAGCTCGGCCTGGACGGCGCCGATCGCCTGGCGGTGGTCGAGGTGGCCGGGGAGAGCGTGCTGCTCACCCGGGACGGCGCGGGCCGGCTGCACGCGCTGGCCAACGTCTGCCGGCACCGCGGCGCCCAGGTGGTGCCGCACCTGCCGGGCGCGCCGCCCGCGCCGTGCGAGGCCCGCTCGATGCGCTGCGGCTACCACTCCTGGACCTACGACCTGGACGGCGCGCTGCTGCGGGCGCCGCACACCGAGGGGGTCGAGGACTTCGACCCGGCCGGTTTCGGGCTGTACCCGGTGGGCGTGGACGTCTGGGGCGGCTTCGCCTTCGTCAACCTCGCCGCGACCGGGGCCGGGGACGGCGTCCCGGGCCTGGCCGCGGAGCTCGGGCCGGTGGTCGAGCGGGTCCGGCGCTACCCGCTGGAGCGGCTGGTCCCGGTCCACCGCACGGTCTACGACGTGGCCGCGAACTGGAAGGTGATCGCGGAGAACTACAACGAGTGCTACCACTGCTCGGGCGTGCACCCCGAGCTCACCCGGCTGGTCCCGGCCTTCGGCCGGGGCGGCGCGGGCCCGGACGGCACCGGGCTGGACTGGGACTCCGGCATCCCGCACCGGGAGGGCGCCTGGACGTTCTCGTTCTCCGGCACATCGCCGCGCGACCCGTTCCCCGATCTGGACGACGCCGAGCGGGTGCGGCACAAGGGCGAGCTGGTCTACCCGAACCTGCTGCTCAGCCTGGCCGCGGAGCACGTCGCCGGCTTCGTCCTGCAGCCGCTCGCGACCGACGCCACCCGGATCGTCTTCGAGGTGCTGGTGGCTCCGGAGCAGGCCCACCTCGACGTCGAGGACTGCGCGGGGTTCTGGGACCTGGTCAACCGGCAGGACTGGGCGATCTGCGAGTCCGTGCAGCGCGGCATGTCCTCGTCCTTCTACACCCAGGGCTGGTACGCCCCGATGGAGGACGCCAGCCTGGACATCCGGCGCTGGCTGCTCCCCCGGCTGGACGGCGCGGGCCCATCGTGAGGAGCACCTCGGCCGACGTCGTCGTGGTCGGGCTGGGCGGGCTGGGCAGCGCGGCGGCCTGGCAGCTGGCCCGGCGCGGGGCGCGCGTGATCGGCCTGGAGCGCTTCGAGTTCGGCCACGTCCGGGGCGCCTCGCACGGGGACTCCCGGATCATCCGGCTCAGTTACCACACCCCCGGCTACGTGCGCGCCGCGGCCGAGGCCTACGCCGACTGGGCGGAGCTGGAGGCCGACAGCGGCCGCGCGCTGGTGCTGCGCTGCGGCGGGGTGGACGTCTTCCCCGACGGCGCGGCGATCGACGCGCGTGACTACACCGCCAGCCTGACGGTGGCGGGCGTGCCGTTCACCACGATGGACGCCGCCGCGGCGCGTGAGCGCTGGCCGGCGCTGGCCGTGCCCCCCGGCAGCCTGGTGCTGCACCAGGAGCAGACCGGGATCGTGCCGGCCACCCTCGCGGCGGCGACGATGCGGCAGCGTGCCGCCGCCCACGGCGCGCTGTTGCGGGAGCGCTCCCCGGTGCTCACCCTGCGCGAGACCGACGGCGGGGTGGAGGTGGAGTGCGCCGACGGCAGCCGGGTCCGGGCCGGCTCCGCGGTGGTCACCGCCGACGCCTGGACCAACCAGGTGCTCGCGGGTCTGCCGGCGAGCCTCCCGCTGACCGTGACCAAGGAGCACGCGGTGCACTTCGACGTCCCCGCCCGGTCGGAGGCGGCGCACGCCACCGGGGCGTTCCCGGTGTGGATCTGGATGGACGACCCGTCGTACTACGGCTTCCCCAGCTACGGCGAGGCGACGGTCAAGGTGGGTCAGGACTGCGGCGGGCTGCCGGTCGACCCGGACACCCGGGACTTCGAGGCCGACCCCGGCTACGTCACCGCGATGCGCGCCTTCGTCGGCCGCCTGGTCCCGGCGGCCGGCGGCGTCCGCCGGGTGACCACGTGCCTGTACACCCTGACCCCGGACCGCGACTTCGTGGTCGGGCCGGTGCCGGGCCACGAGGCGGTCGTGGTCGGGCTGGGTGCGGCGCACGGGTTCAAGTTCGCGCCGTGGTTCGGCCGCGTGCTGGCCGACCTGGCGACCAGCGGGACGACGGGCAGCGACGTCGAGGCGTTCCGGCTCGATCGGGCGGCGCTGACCGACCCGGCGGCCGTGCCGCACTGGCTGGTCTGAGCCCGCTCCCGGCCGCCGAACAGCTTGCTCACCCAAACCCGGTTTGCTCGCTCAAACCCGCGTGGCAACGGTGTCATGGGTGGCCGGAGCGGCTTCCGGCGAGCAAACCGGCCGCTGGTGAGCAAAGGGTTCAGCACATGCGGCGGTCAGCTCAGCGCGGCGGTCAGCTCAGCGCGGCGGCGGCCAGGCAGACCGCCCCGCCGGTACCGCTGGTCAGGTCCACCTCCAGCGTCGCCGGCCCGCCCGGCGCGGTGAACCTGATCGTCACCACCAGGCCGCCGGAGCCGGCCGGCAGGTCGGCCTCGGACACCGCACCGCCGACCGCGGCCCGCAGGTGCCCGTCCGCCCCGGTGGCCCCGGCGTAGAGCAGCAGCGTCCCCGGCCCGGCACCGGCCGGTGCGCTGACCAGCATCCCGGTGACCGGGCCGCCGGCCGGCCCGCGCACGCTGAGCCAGGTCCGCACGCCGGTGCGGTCCTGCTCGGGCATCCCGCCGGACCAGGAGACCGCGAACGGGCTGTCGACCACCGACGGCGTCGGGTTGCCGGTCAGGTGCGGCCCGCCGATCCGCTGGCCGCCGTCCTTCGACCGCACGGTCACCCCGTCGGAGCGGCTGCCGGCCACCATCCAGTCACCGTCACCGGGCTCCGGCAGGGTGACCGCATGCCCGGCGGCCGCTGGCGCGATCGAGATCCGCACCGCGGCCCGGCCGGGGGCGGCCGAGCCGGACGGCGGCGGCAGGGAGGCGGCCGGCGACGAGGCCGTGGGGTGGCCGGACGGTGCCGTGGTCGCCGTCCCGATGGCCTGCGACAGCGTCGGCGTCGGGTTGTCGGACACCGCCCGGACCGGCTCCGTCGGGCCGGTCGCGGTGGGCCCGCCACCCGGCCGGGTGCCCAGCAGCGTGACACCGGCGACCACCACGACGCCCGCCGCGGCCACCGCCACGGGGGCGACCCAGCCGGCGAGCCGCCGCCCGGCCGGCGACGCCGTCCGGCCCGGTCCCGCGGCACCCGGCGGTGCCTCCGCCCGGCTCCAGACCCGGGCCAGCACCCGCCGGCGGTCCGGCTCGTGGCGCTCCGCCTCCTCGCGCAGCACGCCGGCCACCCACCGCTCGTCCCGGGACCGCTCCCCCTTGGCCACCCGCCTCACCCGCCGTCCACCTCAGGCCGCAACCGGCTGCGCAGCGGACCCGCCGCACTCGGCGGGGCCGCATCCCCCAGGGCCCGGCGGAACTGCTCGACCGCCCTGGAGGTCTGGCTCTTCACCGTGCCCACGCTGATCCCGAGGATCTGCGCCACCTCCGCCTCGGGGATGTCGAAGGCGTAGCGCAGCACCAGGCAGGCCCGGCGCCGGGCCGGCAGGCGCAACAGCGCGGCCCGGACGTCGAGGACGGCGGCGCCGTCCGGGCCGTGGCTGACCTGGGCCGCGTCGTGGCGGAACAGCACCAGCCGGCGCCGTTCCCGGGTCAGCCGCCGGATCCGGCTGGTCGCCAGGTTCACCATCGCCCGGCGGACGTAGGCCAGCGGGTAGTCGCTGGCCCGGACCGTGTCCCACTGGCGCCAGGCCGCCAGGAACGCGTCGCCGGTCAGGTCGTCGGCGGCGTCGTGGTCGCCGCAGAGCAGGTACGCCAGCCGGCCCAGCTCCCGGCCGTGCCGCTCGACGAAGCGCTCGAACTGCGCGACGGCGTCCCCCGAGGACTCCATCGCGCGATCATGCACCTTCCAGGTTCTACCGGTAGGTGACGTCCGAGGTCGAGTAGACGCAGGAAACGCCGTCCGGACCGGTGCCGACCTTGGTGGGCTCGTCCCCGGTGTCGTTGCCGATATAGCGCTCACAGATGTTGATCTTCCTGTCGGGGTCGCCGAGGACCGTGACCGCGCCGATCCTGGCCACGTCGCCGAAGTTGACGTTCACGCCGGCCAGCGCCTTGCCGGGCGCCGTCACCCAGACGTGATCGATGATCACGGAGCGCCGGAATATCGAGCTGCAGTTCCCGCACGACCGGTACAGCTTGCCGAAGTCCTCCACCTGGACGTTGCGGACCACCATCGTGCCCGGGCCGTTGTGCTGGAACACCTTGTCGGCGGCCGAGCGGGCGCCGCCCCCGTCGATCGTCATGGTCTGCGCGGCCGAGGTGCCCTCGAGCGTCGCGGCGTCCTCGCCGACGTCCTCCCACCAGACGTTGCGCAGGGTGCAGCTGCCCAGGCAGTGGATCCCGTCACCGGCGGGTGCCCCGATGATCACGTTCTGCATGGTGCCGCCGTCGGCGACGTCGAACATCGGGTCCTGGCCCTCGCCCTGCCCCCCGTCGCCGATGCCGAAGAACCGGCGCATCCCGCCGTCGAAGACCCCGCTGACGTCGGTGGTCCGGCTCACCTTCACCTCGGCGGTGGCCGACGGCCACGGCGGCGGCATGCCGGACGGCGCCGGCGCTCCGGTCGCGGTCG
>Ga0187788_10000522_pt1 | contig 10776 bp, 7 predicted proteins | sample 1015_BV01_MP10_2_FD_133008 | JGI IMG/M metagenome (GOLD analysis project Ga0187788, IMG submission 133008) | Tropical peat soil microbial communities from peatlands in Department of Meta, Colombia - 1015_BV01_MP10_20_MG | ecosystem: Environmental > Terrestrial > Soil > Wetlands > Peat | place...
AGTGAACAGTGTCAGCATCTGGCTTACGATCAGGCCGCCAACGATAGTGATGCCGAGGGGATGGCGCAGTTCGGAACCCACTCCAGTGCCGAGCATCAGAGGCAGCGCCGCGAGCAGGGCTGACAGTGTCGTCATGATAATCGGCCGGAAACGTAGCAGGCAGGCTTGATAAATTGCTTCGCGCGGTGTTTTCCCCTGCTTGCGTTCGGCTTCCAGCGCGAAATCGATCATCATGATTGCGTTTTTCTTCACGATGCCGATCAACAAAATGATGCCGATGATTCCGATAATGTCGAGATCGGTGCGCGCAAGCATAAGCGCAAGCAGGGCACCCACGCCCGCTGAGGGCAACGTCGAAAGAATCGTGATCGGATGGATGTAGCTCTCGTACAGCACACCGAGTACGATGTACACAGTGACAATAGCCGCGAGTATTAAGAGTAGCGTGTTAACCAGAGAAGCCTGGAAGGCTAGCGCGGCTCCCTGAAAACTGGTCTGCACGCTGAGCGGCAATCCGATTTCCCGCTGGGCGGCGTTTATCGCACTTACTGCATCACCTAGAGACGCGCCAGGGGCGAGATTAAATGAAATGGTCGCAGCCGGGAATTGACCGAGGTGATTGACGACCAGCGGCGCGGTATGTTCTGTCACCCGCGCGATGGTGCTGAGCTTTACCGGCTGAATTGGGCTGACCGTTGTCGACTGCGCGCCGGTAGTCGCGCTGGGTTGCGCGGAGGTGGTTGTGGTTGCTTGTATCGGGGCGGTCGCAGCCGGTTGCGCAGATGTGGTCGCCGCTGGTTGCGCAGTACCGCCGGAAGTGGTGCCCGAAGCCACGTAGACGTCGTCCAAGGACGCGGGGCCTTTCTTGAACTCCGGCTTTACTTCCAGCACCACGCGGTATTGATTGGACTGGGTAAAGATGGTGGAAATCAGGCGCTGCCCGAAAGCATTGTAAAGCGCGCTGTCGACGGTAGCGGGTGTGACGCCCAAGCGGCTCGCCGTGTCGCGGTCGATATCAACGAAAACGGAAAGTCCCTGGTCCTGCAAATCGCTGGCAACATCAGCGAGTTGCGGCAGCTTACGCAGCCTTTCGACCAGCCTGGGAACCCATACGCTCAATTCCTTTGGATCAGCGTCTTCGACGGTGAACTGGTACTGGGTGCGACTCACACGGTCTTCAATGGTGAGATCTTGTACCGGTTGCATGTACAGGGAAATGCCCTCGACCTGCTGGAGTTTGGTTTGCAGTCGGCGGATGACATCAGTGGCGTTAACGCGGCGCAGCCCGAGAGGTTTAAGGTTAATCAGCATGCGGCCGCTATTTAAAGTGACATTGGTTCCGTCCACCCCAATGAACGAAGAGAGACTTTCAACAGCGGGATCTTCAAGAATGACGCGAGCCAAAGCTTGCTGTCGTTGCGCCATTGACGAAAATGATATCGATTGCGGCGCTTCGGAAATTCCTTGGATAACGCCAGTATCCTGCACCGGAAAAAAGCCCTTCGGCACCAAAATATACAGTAGCACCGTGAGCACCAGTGTCGCGATTGCCACGAAAAGCGTCGCAGGTTGTCGATCCAATACCCAGTTCAGCATCTTGCCGTAGCGCGCGATCACGTTTTCAAAAAAAAGACCACTTGCCCGATAGAACCGGCCTTGCTCATCGGCAGGGGTATGGCGCAAGAGCCTGGCGCACATCATCGGTGTCAACGTCAACGAAACGACCGCTGATATAAGTATGGCTACGGCAAGCGTTATGGCAAATTCGCGGAATAATCTGCCCACCACTTCGCTCATGAACAGCAGCGGAATCAGCACCGCAATCAAGGAGAAAGTAAGCGAGATAATCGTAAAGCCGATCTGCTCGGCGCCTTTGAGTGCGGCGTGCAACGGAGACTCTCCCGCCTCGATGTAACGGGCGATGTTCTCAATCATCACGATTGCGTCGTCAACCACGAAACCCGTGGCGATTGTTAAAGCCATTAACGTGAGATTATTGACACTAAACCCGGCTAGGTACATGACGCCGAAAGTGCCAACCAGCGAAAGCGGCACGGCCACGCTCGGTATGACGGTGGCGGACAAGCTGCGGAGAAAAAGAAAAATCACCATTACCACTAGCGCAATGGCGAGCATGAGTTCGAACTGCACGTCTTTGACAGAAGCACGAATGGTGGTGGTGCGATCGGTGAGCAGACTCACCTTTACTGCGCCGGGTAACGTGGCCTGGAGCTGCGGCAGGAGCTTTTTCACCCGGTCCACTACCTCAATCACATTAGTACCGGGCTGGCGCTGAATGTTGACGATTAACGCTGACTGGTCATTGGCCCAGGCGGCGAGCCTGACGTTTTCGGCATCGTCCACCGTGTCGGCGACATCAGCCAGGCGGACCGGTGCGCCGTTTTTGTAGGCGATGATAAGTTGTCTGTATTCCTCCGCCGACTTGAGTTGGTCATTGGCGGTGATTGTTGATGCCTGGGCCGCCCCGTCAAAACTGCCTTTGGCCTGGTTTACATTGGCGTTGCCAACTGCGGCTCGCACGTCGTCAAGAGTCATGCCGTAAGCGGCAAGCGCTTTCGGGTTGACCTGGACTCGAACCGCCGGGCGTTGGCCGCCACTGATGCTGACCAGCCCCACTCCGGGTAACTGGGAAATTTTCTGCGCCAAGCGCGTATCGATGAGGTCCTGAACCTTGGGCAGCGGCAGCGATTGCGACGTGATTGCGAGAGCCAGGATTGGCGCGTCGGCCGGATTGACCTTGTTATAGATCGGCGGCATGGGCAGGTCCGATGGAAGCAGGTTCCCCGTTGCGTTGATTGCTGCCTGCACTTCCTGTTCGGCAATATCGAGGCTCAGGCTTAGACTGAACTGCAATGTGATCACTGAGGCGCCGCCCGAGCTCGTGGAAGACATTTGGTTGAGACCCGGCATCTGGCCGAACTGACGTTCGAGGGGTGCCGTTATCGACGAGGTCATGACATCCGGACTCGCACCCGGGTACAAAGTGATGACCTGGATCGTGGGATAGTCCACTTCCGGTAGGGCCGATAGTGGCAACAGGCGATAGGCGATTACGCCAGATAGCAGAATGGACACCATCAATAGGGATGTTGCGACCGGCCGCAGGATGAATTGGCGCGAGGGGTTCACTATCCGCCTTTTCTTTCGCCGGCCCGGCGTGAAATGGGCTCGACCTTGGCGCCTTCGCGCAATTTATCAGTTCCGTCGATGACAACCGATTCGCCCGGTGCAAGCCCGGAATCAATGGCGATGAGGTCGCCTTGCGCAGGCCCCGTCTTGACTGGGCGCACCGTCACTGTCTGGTCCGGTTTCATGACATATATATATGTACCTTGGTTGCCGCGCAGAATTGCCGCCGTGTTTATAACGGTCGCATCGGCCTTGACGCTCACCAGCATGCGAACGTTGACGAACTGGTTGGGAAACAGAGCATAATCGTCGTTTGGAAACTGCGCCCTGAGTTTCACCGTTCCGGTCGTGGGATCGATTTGGTTGTCTGCGGTCAGCAAGAAACCGCTTGCAAGCTTCGCCTTGCCTTCGCGGTCATACGCGTCCACCGGCGATTTTTCCCCGGCTTGCAACGCTTTCATTACTCTGGGCAGGTTATCTTCGGTAATAGTGAACAACACGCTGATGGGCTGCAGCTGGGTAATTACCACCAAGCCGTTCTGGTCGCTTGCATGAATGATGTTGCCCGGATCCACCTGGCGCAATCCTACGCGCCCACTGATGGGCGCAGTGATGCGCGTGTAAACAAGCTGCAGCTTAGCGTTGTCGATTTGCCCCTGGTCGGTTTTTAGCGAACCTTGATATTGAAGCACTAGAGCCGCTTGAGTATCCACTTGTTGTTTGGCGATCGAATCCTGCGCAAAAAGCGTCTGGTAGCGTTCCAAATCTAGTTCTGCATTTTTCAATAGGGCTTGGTCGTGAGCCATTTGGCCCTCGGCTTGAGTGAGCTGCACTTCAAACGGACGCGGATCGATTTCTGCCAGCAGATCTCCTGCGTGGACGAATTGGCCTTCCTTGAACGTTACTTTGATTAACTGTCCGTCAACGCGGCTTTTCACCGTGACGGTATTCAAAGGCGTGACCGTGCCCAGTCCGGATAGGTAGACATCGACATTGCTTTGCCGCGCGGTTGCGACAACGACCGGCACACCCTTGTCCGGCGATTCCGCCCCATGCTTGCGCGCACGTGGCTGCGCATCACCCAAGTTGGTCAGCAGAAAGTATGCGCCTCCTCCCAGGAGGCACAATGTCAGCAAGCCCAACCACCACCAGCGACGCGAAGTTTTTCCCACCGGGTGAGAAGAATCGGAAAACAAGTTATCTTTAGACATTAACCTTCCATGATGATTTTGTGCCGCTATCCCTTTTTTCGAGGAAACGTTCCTGGTTTTGCAGCTTTTCCTTAATCGCGTTTATCACAACCTGCTGCTGTTCAGCCGATAATCCGGAGTAAAACATCAGCGTATGTTTGCGGAAATCCTTGCGTGCCGCGTAATTTTGCTCGCGCATTGCATCCGCTGCGTTACTGAGTAATACGAGGTCAGGGCTGATCTTTGCGAATTCCGAATCGGCGGCATCTCGCAGACGCGCGCGCGAGTCATGCATTTTTTTGCGCAGCAATTCCTCTTCGTCTTTCAGCGCCTCCCATTCGCGCTCTTGTTCCGGCAAAAGATCAAGCCGTTTGTGTAGCTCCTGGTTGAATATGGAGTGTGGTTCGCTGCCCATGCTTTGACTGCGGTGCGCGGTAGCGCTAAAAAGAATTCCAGCCCCCAGCAATGCGGCACCAATCGCATAGTTTAGGGCGAGGCTCGACGTCTTCATCACAGCTCTCCTTTCTGGGTAAACTTTTGTTAAATTTCAGATGGCGGTCATTGCCCGCGTTAAAAAAAGCGGCGTGACTATTGCCATTAAATCACCACATTCCTTTTAGAGCTTCTCTGCGAGGAGACTTTTTGTAACGTTTCCTTACGGTGGCGCAAGCTGTAACATTGTGTTACACAAATTTGCTTCGAGCCAAATGCGCGCGGGGTATAAATTTCCATGGAAGTCACAGATCACATTCTCTTGGTGGACGATGATGCCGAAATCAGGCGCCTTTTGGGCCAATATCTCTCGAAGTCTGGTTACCGTGTAACGGCGGTGAAAGACGGTGTCGGCATGTGGGACGCTCTGGAGCACGGGCGTGTCGACTTGATCGTACTCGACCTGATGCTGCCGGGGGATGACGGCCTGTCATTGTGCCGAACATTGAGGAAGAAATACGAAACGCCGGTCATCATGCTTACCGCCCGCGGCGACGAAACCGATCGGATTGTCGGTTTGGAAATCGGAGCGGACGATTATTTGCCGAAGCCATTCAATCCGCGGGAACTCCTCGCCCGCATCAAAGTGGTTCTGCGGCGGGCGCGGTCATTACCCGAAAATCTCAAGCCCGACGAAGCGCGAGGCTTGCGCTTTGCAGAATGGCGACTGGACACGGTATCTCGCCATCTGGTTTCACCGACCGGCGTAGTGACGCCGTTGAGCGGATCGGAGTACCGCTTGCTACGGATATTTCTCAGGCATGCCAACAGGGTTTTGTCGCGGGATCAGTTGATGGATTTGATGCAAGGCCGCGAGACTGAGCCATTTGAACGAAGCATTGATGTGCAAGTGAGTCGCTTGCGTCGGCGCCTGGGCGACGACGCCAAAGAGCAAGCCATCATCAAAACAGTGCGTAATGAAGGCTATGTCTTGGCTGCCGATGTGGAGATGGAAAAATGAAATGGGTGCTGCCCAGAAGCCTTATTGGCCGAATGGTATTGGTTTTAGTGGTGGGACTTATTGCCGCGCAGATACTCAGCGCGGCGATCGTGTTTCGTGAGCGCGAGCAGCATGTTCTTCAAATACGTGTTACACGGGAAGCTCAAAGAATAAGCGATGCGGTGCGTGTTTTGGAGGCGCTTAACGCGCAAGAGCGGGGCCGTGTCGCGCAATCACTCGGCAGCAATTCCTTCTCTGTGTCGCTGGGAAAAAGCATAGTGGCGCTAGGTGATTCGGATCCAAATTTGAAGGATACCGTGCACGACTTCGAGGCGGGGTTACGATCTGCACTCGGCAATCAAAGACCAATTAAGGTGCAAGCGCGATATGGCTCGGATGCAAGTCCTAGTAACGCGGAATCGGGATCGACCGGTCCCGGTCAGCCAAGATCCAATTCCGCGATTTTGCCACAGGAGAAAAGATTTCAGCCGCTGATGGTGGCTGCGCAAATCGGCCTTTCAGACGGTACGGTGGTGAATTTTCGGGACCAATTTTCCTGGGAAGCGGGGAGATGGCCTTTCCGCCTGGCTTTTGACCTCTCCGTGCGGCTTGCCGCAGTCGTGATACTTTCGCTGATCGCTGTTCGTTGGGTCACGCAGCCCCTGTCCTCGCTGGCCACAGCTGCAGAAAATCTCGGTGAAAATATCAATAGTCCGCCCCTGAGCGAGACGGGTCCGTCGGAAGTGAGCCGCGCCGCCCACGCATTTAATAAAATGCAGTCGCGTTTGGCAAATTATCTCAACGACCGAGCCCGAGTCCTCGCGGCCATGTCACATGATCTAAAAACACCGATCACGCGATTGCGCTTGCGCACCGAAATGCTCGATGATTCCGATCTCAGAGCCAGGTTCGAAAAGGACCTGGACGAGATGGAATCCATGGTTCGCACGACGCTGGACAGTATGCGCGGAGTTGAAACCGGGGAAAAATTTCAACCGATCGACGTTATGGCGCTCCTGGAAAGCCTGCAGGCGGATTACGAAGAGACTGGACATCCGGTCCGTATCCGAGGTCACACTTCGTCGACCTATCTGGGAAAGCCGCGTGCACTGAAACGCTGCCTCAACAACCTAATCGAAAACGCCGTTAAGTACGGTAAAAATGCGACCATTGTGGTGCAGGACGAAGAAGCCCGCCTATTGCTCAAGATCGAGGACGAAGGCCCCGGTATTCCTCCGCGCGAGCAAGAAAATGTTTTTGCCCCGTTTTACCGGATTGAAAATTCCCGAAGTCGCGACACCGGTGGTACCGGCTTGGGTCTTAGCATTGCGCGCAGCATTGCGCGCGACCACGGTGGAGACATTACTTGCAAGAATCTGGAAACATCGGGGTTGCAGGTAACCGTTTCATTGCCCAAAAGGGCATCGCTCAAAGAATCGGAAGCGCTGAACGCTTAGTTTGAGTATAATTTAACAATCCAGGCGACCGCATCCGGTTAATTGCTTTTAAGCTAGCTAGCAGCGCATTGCATACTTAGGGAGGGTTACAATGGGTAACCCTTTTTGTTTTTCTAGAATCTGTATCGCGGGCCGTCGGAACGCTTTTGAAAATGACTGAACTCAGGAATCTTTATGACGATGTGATCATGGATCACATCAGGAATGCTCGCAATTTCCGCAAGCTGGAGGGAGCTAACCGCGAGGCGGAAGGCTCTAATCCCTTGTGCGGGGACGTCATAACTATTTACCTGAGGCTGCAAGGAGAAGTTATCGAGGATATCGGTTTTCAGTGTTCCTGTTGCGGAATCTCGATGGCCTCCGCTTCAATCATGACTGAAAGCGTGAAAGGCAAGAATACAATTGAGGCAAGATCTGTCCTTCGGCAATTTTCCCGATTGCTTGCACAATCCCAATCAAACAGTTCTTCTGCAAGCGACGATCTTTACGTTCTGGCAGCAGTGCGTGAATATCCGTCGCGCGTGAACTGTGCAACCTTGGCATGGGAAACATTGGAACGGGCACTCGACCTGGCATGAATGCATCGCTTTGCTGCAACGATGTGCGAGAGACGAACCATGAGCGAAAGACAAGTTGACAATTTAAATGTCCTTTCGCAGGAATTGCTGCTCACGCCCGACGAAATACGGAAGCGGTTGCCACTTACTGAATCCGCTCGTGGCACGGTACTCGCAGGCCGGCGTGCGGTCCAGAACATTCTGGAACGAAAAGATCACCGCTTGTTGATAGTAGTAGGTCCGTGCTCCATTCATGACCTTGTAGCTGCTCGTGACTACGCGCGCCGCCTGAAAAGTCTCGCTGACGAAGTTTCCGATACGTTGCTCGTCGTAATGCGAGTTTATTTTGAAAAGCCACGAACGAGTATCGGCTGGAAAGGATTCATCAACGACCCGGAGATGGATGATTCGTTTCGCATCGAGGAAGGCCTGCAAAAAGCACGGCGATTATTGCTCGATTTGGCGGAAATGGGCCTTCCCGCGGCCACCGAAGCACTCGATCCCATCGTTCCCCAGTATTTGTCGGACCTAATAACGTGGACGGCGATTGGCGCTCGAACCACTGAGTCGCAGACGCATCGCGAAATGGCGAGCGGTCTGTCATCGCCGGTTGGTCTAAAAAACGGCACCGACGGCAGCCTCAAGGTGGCAATCAACGCGCTGCTCTCAGTATCGCGTCCTCACAGTTTTCTGGGAATTGACAAGACAGGGCGCTGCACGGTGGTCCGCACGCGAGGTAACCGCTATGCGCACGTGGTTCTGCGCGGCGGCAACACGCCCAACTATGATTCGCAGAGCATAAAACTGTGCGAAGAAGAGCTAAGGGCAAACCATTTGCCGGAAATCATCATGGTTGATTGCAGCCACGCCAATTCCAGCAGGAATTATGCTATGCAGCCCTTAGTGTTGCGTGATTGCGTTCAGCAAATTTTAAACGGTAATCAGTCGATCGTAGGGTTCATGATCGAGAGCAATCTTGAAGCAGGCAACCAGCCTATATCAATTGACCGGGCTCAACTCAAGTACGGGGTCTCGGTAACCGACCCCTGCATAGATTGGCCGACCACCGAATCCATCCTGCGCGAAGCTCATGCGGACCTTGGACGTGGGTGGAAACGAACTGCTTGATGAAGCGCGCTGAAGGGCGCCTCGTCATTTTCTTACGGCCACGCCGTAGGGATCCCCACCCAGTTTAATCGTTGCAAGCCTTTTCTTCGCGACGACGTCCACGACCGACAAACCCGCATCCTTTCCCGAGGGTCTTTGCGGCGGGTCCTCGGCGGTGCGTTTTCCAATTAACGCGAGATACGCATGGCGGCCGTCAGGGGAAATATCGATCGAACTGGGTTTGTCTCCCACCTCAGAAATGCGGAACGCAACGCTGCCGCTTGCCAGTTCGACTATGGAAATATCGTTGGAGCCGCGGTTTGCAATGAATACCTGGTCGCCGTTGGGTTTGAGTGCTAGGCCGCGCGGATCAACCCCGGAGCCGTACTTGCCAAGAACCCGTTCTTGGCCGGGATCGACTATGGCATAGGCGTTGTCTGCGTCCGCGATAACAATAAGCTTTTTACCATCGGGGCTCATTACCATACTTCCCGCGTCTTGACCGACATCGCGTATGATCCCGCTAATTTTCAGGCCGGTGACATCAAGGACGGAAAGCGTTCCGTCTCCGCTATTGCTGATGTAGGCCTTCTTGCCATCAGGCGTGAACAATGCCATGGCCGGGCGCTTGCCGACCGGTATTGTTTTGATGGGTGCAAGGCTGCGTGCGTCATAGACGCTTATTGTGTTGTCTCCGCGATTGGTCACCAGCAGCAAATTGTCATGCGGGGAAACGGCGACATGATGGACCAGTTTGCCCGCGGGCACCGTTTTAATCGGCAGGTACGAGTTTGCGTCGATTACGGTGAAATCATTGGATTTCAGATTAGCGACATAAACCTTATTTTCATCCGGGCTGAACGTTATGTTATGGGGTTTTTTCCCGGTCGGTATCTTGTGGATTACCTTGAGAGTACCGCTGTCAATTACTTCAACCTGGTCAGTGCGCTGGTTGGTGACCCAGATTTCATGTGCCTGGGCAGAAAAATTCGCTGCTACGAGCACCAGCGCCACGCCGGTCAGCAGTGAAATTTTACTTGCCAAAGTTGGATTCATTACGGCGAAATTGGCACAGTCAAGCGCGTTGCGCTCGTCCTATCCGCCAGCCGGGAAAAAAGTGTAGGAAATGAAGATCAGAATGACCAAAAGCACGACGCCAAGCCCTAAGCTCCACGCAATCAGTTTTTTTTCGACTGGTAAAAGAGGTTCGTAAGGCATGTTTTTAATTTCATCGCCAATTTTCGGTTGCTGTTCCATGATTTCTGCGCCTCGCTTTCAACCGGTTGCCAGTGGTGGCTTGACCCCAGAGAAAAATATGAAGGATATTACCAGTCCCACCCATATGACAAAGCCGAACAGGCAAAGTAAATATACTGCTGCCAGCTTGCCGATGCCTTCTTCCCAAAGCTTTTTGAAGTTGGACATGACCCCAATCGTAAAAAATGTCATCACGAAGAAAATACCGCGAAATGCGTTGGCTTCGCCCATTGCTGACTTGATTTTGGCAGTGAATTCCGGAGTGGCTCCAAGCCCCATGACCAGTATGACAACGAAAGTCAAGACATAGCCGATGATGAATTTCGGGAAGCGCTCCCAAATCTCAGCGACTCTCGCCTTATCGCCTTCCCGCACGTTAATACGACTGGTCCAAATGTAGGCGAGTATGAATGCCCAAATGCCGATGAAGATATCAATAAATATTTTGACCGTGGTAGTCGTCCCGAGTATCCACCCTTTCTGAAAATTTACACCTTGCGCCGCAGCGACCGCCAGGATCAGCGATTCGGTGATTGCACCGCTTGCGACTGCTGCGCCGTCGGTCTTGACCGAAAGCCCCATCCAAGCTCCCGCCACCATGGGTTCGTGGGACAGAAAAGCTTGTG
>Ga0187788_10000523_pt1 | contig 10736 bp, 10 predicted proteins | sample 1015_BV01_MP10_2_FD_133008 | JGI IMG/M metagenome (GOLD analysis project Ga0187788, IMG submission 133008) | Tropical peat soil microbial communities from peatlands in Department of Meta, Colombia - 1015_BV01_MP10_20_MG | ecosystem: Environmental > Terrestrial > Soil > Wetlands > Peat | place...
GCCTTCACCGGCGAGATCTCTCCACCCATGCTCAGGGAAGTGGGCTGTCACTACGTCATCATCGGTCATTCTGAAAGGCGGCAATTTTTTGGAGAGTCAGATGAGACAGTGAATCGAAGAATCAATGCAGCACTGGCCCAGGGCTTGAAGGTGATCTTCTGCATCGGTGAGACATTAAAGGAAAGGGAAGAGGGGAAGACCTTTCTGCTGATCGAGAGACAGATGGAAGGCGGGTTGAAAGGATTGCGTGCTCAGGAAATGAGAGATATGGTGATTGCCTACGAACCCGTCTGGGCGATCGGTACAGGGAAGACAGCCACTCCTGAACAGGCTGAAGAGGTGCATCGGTTTATCCGGGGGGAAATGGGCAAGCTTTATTCGGGAGAGGTCTCTGAGGAGATCCGAGTCCAATATGGCGGAAGCGTGACCCCCGATAATATCAAAGGACTGATGAACCAGCCGGATGTCGATGGCGCGGTGGTCGGTGGGAGTTGCCTCAAAGCAGAGTCCTTCTCGAAGATTGTCAGATTCAAGGAAATGTGATATAAATAAAGGCCAAAATCCGAAGCACGAAATCCACAATGGTTAAAGCTCTAAACACTAAACTCTAAATCCTAAATAGATTCAAAATCGAAACGTGTAAGGACCGGGTTTTGGATTTGAAGTTTTGAATTTTGGGTTTGTTTAGAGTTTAGGATTTCGGGTTTAGAGTTTGAAATTTCTCTTTTGCATTTTGATATTTGGATTTCGGATTTAATGAGAGAGTGAAAAGGGGATTGAATCTATGACCGTCATCATTGTTATTCATGTTTTAGTATGCATTGCGCTCATCTTGATCGTTCTCCTTCAGGCTGGGAAAGGGGCAGAGATGGGAGCAGCATTCGGAGGAGCGAGTCAGACCATATTCGGGAGTGCCGGCGCCATGGGATTTTTGTCCAAACTGACCACTGTGGCTGCGGTTATTTTTATGATTACCTCGCTTCTTTTAACCTTCTCTTCAACAAGGAGGGGTTCCACAATTATGAGGGAAAGGCCGGCTCCCGCGGCTCCGGCAGCACCCTCGGAGATGCCGGTTCAACCTCAGGCCCCTGTCCCCGAGCCGAAAAAATAGGTTTTAAGAACTAATGAACGCCGAAGTGGTGGAATTGGTAGACACGCCATCTTGAGGGGGTGGTGGGTAATCCCCGTGGGGGTTCAAATCCCCCCTTCGGCACCAACCTTCCTATTCTGTTATTCAACTTCTTTTTTCCCTTTTCCTCTCTCGTTTTTCGCCCTAACCTCCTTTTCTACTACATGGTCCGCAATCTTTCCCTGCTCCCTTCTGATTTCGTCGTTAATGGAGTAAAACTCTTTCCCTTCAGAGCGCATCTTTATTATCTTTTCAGGCGGATACCTGTAATATTCTGACATTAATTTGAGGTTGACAAGGTTGATGATATCGTTGTCGCTGAGGACGATCGTTTTCCACTCCCTTTTAGGTTTACGGTTGTAGTACCCATATGCCTTTCCATAGAGTGAATCTTTAACCACCGAACTCACAGGAATATAAAATATCTCCGGGCCAAGACCAAAACGAAGCGTGGTATAAAGCCAGGTATTGCTGCGGAGTCTAAGATCCGTTACTATGTCCGGCTCGACATGGGCCCTTTTCGCAATCAATAAAACAACCGGAATCTCATCGGCAGGGATGCCCCTTTCCCTGATGATCACAAGCTCGGCCTGAGGAACTCTATAGTAGTCTTCAACGGCAAGAAAGAATCCGCTTAAGGTCTCCTCACCGGGGAACACCTCTGTATCCATACTACCTGCACCCGATTCGATCACTGAACCGGCCGCAAATATTAGAACCGCCATGATGATTCCTATTAAGCGCATTGCAACCGCTCCAAATCCACAGGCTCTTCTTCGGTCTCAAAATTGTCGTTGGCCGAAAAGCTCCTGAGAAGATACTCTTCGTTTATTCCAGTTAGCCCAGTGATTTTCGAAGAGAGCTCCTTGATCGTGTTTAACACCCCTCCATCCATTTTCCCGTAATAACCACGGATCAAGAGCTTCAAGGTGGCAGAAATAGAGATGAGATGCCCTCTCATGTCGTCTGACATGGCCTCCATTCTGTTCAACGTCTTTTGATTGAGGTCTTGTTCATACTCTTCGGGGTGAAGATTACTTCGAAGAAGCTTCAACCTTTCTAGGCAATGATTGACACACATCTCCAGTTCCGTTAATTCGAAGGGTCTGAAAAGACAGTCATCCGGGGAAGATCGGATGATGCGGCAAATGGGGTCCCATTTATTACGAGTGGAAAAAACGACAACTCCCATTGTTTCTGGATGGAGTTCTTTCGCCCTTTCCAAAACCGCCAAGAGATCGGTGATTACAAGATCGAAACGATTCGCCTGTACCACGTCCATTGCGGAATCATGATTTGATGGCATTGTGACGTGATAGCCTTTGCCTTCGAGAGCTAACCTGATCGCCATGGAATAGCGAGAATCTCCGTCTGAAAGTGCCAGTAAAATTCCATGCTTTTTCATAATTTCAGCTCCTTTGCACTTTTAATCTATGATTTAATAAGGATTGTCTTAGCATGGGCTATCGCGCATTGAGATAGTGGGAGGTGTAAGTAATATCATTTATATCCGCTGAACCTCTACAACAATCCTTCTGTCTTGACAGTCTTCTTGCAGAGTGAAGGCTTGGAGCCTTCACTCTGCAAGACGTTGGGAATCAATTACTTGAGGGACTAAGGTGAGGCTGGAATCGTTAGGGACTCTCTTTTATCACCTTACCATCTTTCACCGAAACCCTGTCTCCAACCTTGACTTCCTTCAGGCTCTCCTGATCTTTAACCTGCACGGTTGTCTTCTTACCCATGTCGTCTTGAATGGTCAGCTTGCTGCCTTCAATTTTGGCAACTGTCCCTTTCGTCTCCTGTGCTGAAAAGCTCAGACCTGCAACGCCGAGGGTAAGTGCCATAACCATCAATAATGCGATAAACCTTTTAGCCACCATAAGATTAGCCTCCTTCACTCGATAAGATTAGACCGCCTTCTTCGGAACCACACCTTCACCCATTCGAGAGTTTGGTATGGTCCCTGCAATTTTCTTCACCTCCCTTCTTTAAGAAGCGCAGCTACTTGGGAGTGATAATGGCAAATGGCGTGCCGGAAAGAGGCGGATTGTAAAAACGATTGGATATTTAAGGGAAAATTATGAACTATTGTTCTGGTGGGCTTCCCTTCAGGGGAATTCTTTTGTATTAATTATCATATATTAAAGATGCGTCGAAGTATACAGAATTTCCAATACCAAGTGTGGACACGCTTTAGGTCTATTTTTCTTTATCGAAGCTTTTGAAATCTTCCGGTTTCAGGTTATGTTTCTTGACAAGATTGTAAAAATCGGCCCGGTATTTTCCTGCCAGTCCGGCTGCCTTACTCACATTGCCTTTAGTGAATTCAAGAAGGCGAACAACGTATCCCCTTTTAAACTCTTCCACCGCTTCTTTAAAAGGTTTTAACGATTTTGCGGGCAGATCCTTCGTGGGGAGAACAATCCCTTCACTTATGACATCGTTCTGGGTTATGGCAACGGCATGCTCAATTGTGTTTTCCAGTTCCCGCACATTCCCAGGCCAGTCATAGAGCATCAACTTCTGCATCGCCATGGCCGACAGGCCTTTTATCTCTTTTTTCATTCTCTGACTGATTTTCTTGAGGAAATGTTCAGCCAGAGGGGGGATATCCTCCTTCCTTTCCCGCAAGGGCGGAAGATCGATAGGTACGACATGGATCCTGTAGAAGAGGTCCTCCCGGAAGGAACCATTTTTCACGGCCGCTTCCAAGTCCCTATTGGTGGCCACGATCACCCTTACATCCACCTCCACGGGTTTTCCGCTTCCTAATGGATAGAATTTCTTTTCCTGAAGAACCCTGAGAAGTTTTGCCTGGATGGAACGGGACATGTCCCCGATCTCATCCAGAAAGATCGTCCCCTGATGGGACTGGGCAAAGAGTCCCTGGTAGCTCCTTTTGGCATCAGTGAATGCCCCTTTTTCATGGCCGAAGAGTTCACTTTCCAGAAGAGTTTCAGGAATGGCAGCGCAGTTGATCGCCACAAAGGGTTTATCTCTTCTTTCACTGGCAAGATGGATTGCCTTTGCGATCACCTCCTTACCCGTGCCACTTTCTCCGGAGATGTAAATGGTGGAGTCGGTTCCGGCGACACGGGATACCAACTCCAACACCTTCTGCATCTTTTCACTTCGTGCAATAATGTTCTGAAAATCGTACCTCTCATTTAGAAGCCCTTCAAGCCTTCTCACCTCAGAGACAAGCCTCTGATTCTCCATGGCCTTTTCTATTTGCAATAGCAACTCCTCAGGATCGAAGGGTTTGTTCAGAAAGTTAAAAGCCCCCTTCTTCATCGCCTCCACGGCGCTTTCAATACTTCCGTGGGCCGTAAGAATGATAATGGGCATATAGGGATTGATCGAATGCATCTCTTCCATCAAAGAGATTCCGTCCCTATGAACGAGCTTGAGGTCAACGATGGAAACGGCGAACGTCTCTTCCCTAACTTTGGCTATTGCTTCATCTTCGTTGACGACGGTGGCCACTTCGTAGTTCGCCAACTCGAGTCTCATCCGAATCAATTTTAAAAAGTTACTGTCATCATCCACCACTAATATCCTTTTTGAATACGGAGTAGTCATTTTGAAAGCTCCTTCTTCTTTTCATCGATCTCGATGTCTACCTGCTTCGACTTCTTTATGGCCTTGTTCAGCTCCTCAATTTCTCTGGTTAATTTCTCATTCTCCTGAAGTATCTCGACCCATGTTTTAGCCTGACCGAACAAAGAACTCTGGGGAAAGACTTTCACAAGCCTCTTGAAGTAATCAATCGATTTCTGATAGTCTCTCTTGGGATACCCATAATGGGCGTAAATCAGCCCTGCATTAAAAAGAGCTTCATCTGCAGGGGGAACATTGTAATACAATAATAAGACTTTCTGGTTTTCTTTCAGAGACCCCTCGTAGTCCCCTTGGTTAAAGAGTTTTTGTGCCGTGATCAGGTATTCACGGGCCTCCCTTTTTGCCTCCATTTCTTTCAGCGCGGCACAGCCAGCAAGAGATGTGAAGATCATGCAGGCAATACAAAGATAAAGGTGCTTCCGTGCCCCATTTTGCTTTCTACCCAAACTTTACCTCCATGAGCATTGATGATATGTTTGACAATAGCCAAACCCAGGCCAGTTCCCTTAATTTTATTATGGCCTGTCAGAGTGGCCTGTTGGAACTTATCAAAGATTGCGTTTAAATCCTCTTTTGGTATGCCCGGCCCTGTATCTGCGACAGAGACGCTCACCCCCTTTTCCATCGGTTGGGCGGATATCGTTATGCGACCACCTCCTGGTGTAAATTTAACGGCATTCCCGATCAAATTCCTGAGGGCTTGAAGAATCCTTGCTCCATCCATTTTGATATAAGGCAAATCTTGCGGTATTTCCATTTTGATGCCCACATTTTTGGCCATCGCCAAGGGTTCCATCCCGGAAACAGCTTTATGGATGAGGGGGCTGATATCCGACTGTTCCAGGTTGAGGGCGATCATCCCCGCCTCCATTTTTGACAGATCCAGCAAGGAATTGACCAGGTCAATCAGATGGTTGCTCTCCTCGGCGATGATGGTGAGAACCTCTCTCCGTTTTTCTCTGAACTCCTCTCCTATGCCTTTCAGCAAGAGATTGGTTCCCTCTTTAATAGAGGCAAGGGGCATGCGCAGCTCGTGAGCCATCAATGAGAAGAAGTCGGACTTCATTTTATCCATCTCCTGCAGCTTCTTGCACATCAGATTAAAATCCTGGGCCAGATCTCCTATCTCAGGCGGAGAGGAGAAGTCCAAGTTTCCCTCAAAATCCCCGTTGGCGACTTGCCTTGTCTTCTTCTTCAAAAAGGAAAGGGGACCGGTGATGCTTCTGGTAATGAAAATAGAAATAACGATTCCAGAAAGGACAAAACTCACACCCATGAGTATCGCAACCTTATTTGCCTCTGCCCCGGACTCTCCGAGATGTTTTATCTTTTCATAGGTATCTTGCTCTGCGTAAAGTTTCAAATTTCTTAGTTCCCACAGGATCTCGTCAACCACTTTTTCTTTTTCTTCTTTGTACCTATCCTGAGGATAGGGTTGTTTTTTCCTTATAAATTCCACTTCTTCATTAAATAGAGATTTATAACGCTCATAGTAATTCTTAATCCTGATTAACACCTCCCTTTTATGTTCCGTATCTGCTACGGATACGACCTCATCGATGCGTTTACGAACCTCTTGCTCGGCGAGCATAAACTGATTATGGAGTTCCTCATCTTTTGTAATAATATACTTCTTTTCGTACCGTGTTTGCGCGAGAATGGAATCGGTAACCCTTTGCTCAAGGTCCCTCATGCGATTGTCAATCTGTAAAATCCCACCCGTGACCCTGCGAAAAAGGGCAAGCTGCGAAAAGGCGTAGGTACTTACTGCCACTACGGGAATGAATATGGCAAGATAGCCGATAACCATGCGGGAAAAAATAGTTGGTCTCACCGGGGACACCTCATCTTTCAAAGAAGGGAATGGGATATGGACACTTGAACGTTCATTTCGGTAATCCCGGGATCGGATATTAAATTTTCGATCACCATTTTTCGTTTGTCAAGACCACCTTGCAGGATTCCTGTTTCTGATCATCACCGGACTGAAATATATTAACGTCGCTCCTGAAAACCCCGGCCCGTGGCCGTGGTTCTTTATTTGTAATTTTGAAATATGAGACGGATAGTGAGGCAAACTCCCCGACGCGATCGGTTGTCCGAGATTGGGGCCTGTCCCGTTAAGAATTTCTCGGATGGGGAGACCTTGTAAAGCCACAAGAAATATAACATAATGGCTCCGTCGGACAGCCGAGAGGAGGCTAGGTATGGATGTCCTTCCTCCTGTCATTTCCTGACAAAAATGGAATAATTCTTCACGTCACTGCGAATTGAAGAAATAAACGTGAGTTGATTACTTCTCCTATGGGCGAATACTCTCTTGAGGTTGAGACCGCGATTCAAGCGGCCATCAAGGCATCGACACTCTGCGAAAAAATAAGAATGGATCTTGCAGGCGGGGATTCTTACCTAAAAAGCGACAGGAGTCCTGTGACCATAGCAGATTATGGATCTCAGGCGATTATCTGCAAAACGATCAGAGACAGATTTCCCCGCGATACGATTGTCGCAGAGGAGGATTCAGAAGAATTAAGAAGACCGGGTCGTTCGAAGATCCTCGAGCGGGTCACGGACTATGTCATCCCCTTCATTCCAAACTCCTCTCCAGAAGAAGTGTGCTCCTGGATTGATTTTGGTTCCAATTCTGTCACCGACAGGTTTTGGGCTTTAGACCCCATTGATGGGACGAAGGGATTTCTCAGAGGAGATCAATATGCGATCGCCTTGGCTCTCATCGAAAAGGGGAGCGTGAAATTAGGCATTCTGGCCTGTCCCAATCTCTATCCAGATATCCACCATCCTCTTGGAGAGAAGGGATGCCTTTTTCTTGCCCTGAGAGGAAACGGTTCATTCCAGATGGATAGGAAGGGTGCAAACAAACGACCCATTTATGTATCCAAAACGAAGACGCCTTCCGAGGCAATGATTACGGAGAGCGTTGAACCCGACCATGCCGATCATCTTACTCATCAACGTCTCGCACAGAAATTGAACATTTCGAAGCCCCCCCTCAAAATGGACAGCCAGGCAAAATATGGGATCTTGGCAAGGGGGGAAGTCACCCTTTATCTGAGAGTGCCATCCACTGCTGAGCCAGGGTATAAGGAAAAAATTTGGGACCACGCCGCAGGCTCGATCATTGCCGAGGAGGCGGGGGGAAGGGTGACGGATGTGTTGGGTCGTCCCCTTGATTTTTCAACTGGAATAAGAATGGAAAAGAATCAAGGCATCTTGGTGAGCAACGGAATTTTACACAAGGTGGTTCTAAAGGCTTTGGAGATGTGATAAGATGAATCATCATCACAATTGTGAAGCTCCCCGCCCACAGGGCGGGGCCGTTCGACCGAGCTCACGGCCCTGAGTATGTCGAAGGGGCTTCGCGGAAAGAAAATTTTATTCTGATTGTGCCCCTTCCTGCCTGCCGGCAAGCAGGGACCCCGCCTACAAGGCGGGGCTTGCGGGGCACTTGCCGGTCAAAACCTGTGAAAGGTCATTTGGAATAACGGAATATCGGAATGATGGAATCATGCATGAAAGGGAAAATATTTTTCCCATTTGGACGTTAAGATTCAAATTTCATGGTTCAAGAAAGGATTCGCAATGGAGAAGGATTTTGTAAAAGTGATCGAGGCCGAGATTCCAAAGGACTGTATCTTGATCTCCGTGGGACTCCCAGGAAGCTGGAAGAGTCCGGTGACGGAGGAGATTGCGAAGATGAAAGGGTTTCAGATTTTAAGGTCGGACATCGTTAGGCTCGAGGTCCTGAAGGGGCTTGATGTCTTCGATAATAAAGTGGCCTCCAATCCGGAGAACCGGAAAAGAGTCTATGATGAGATGTTCCGGCAGGCGACGGAGGCGTTGAAAGCATCCATGCAGGGATTGATCCTCGACGCGACTTTTTTCACCCAGGACTTGAGATCGAGTGCTGCTGAGTTGGCCCAAAAGGCGAACCGGACGTTTGTGATTGCAGAATGTGTCTGCACGGAGAAGAAGTCGATTGAGCGAATCTTAAAAAGGACGAAAGAGAATTACGAGTCGAATGCCTTGACCCGGGAAGCCTATCTCAATAATAAAGCTTTGTTCCAGCCGGTTGATATTAAGGATTTGAAGAAGAGATTTAAAACGGTTCCGATGATTCACCTTACGATTGATACCGAGCATAACAGCCTTCCGGATTGGAAAATCAAAAGGATCGAAAAGAATTGACCATGGATATTTCTTCTCTCCAGAAAGCGCTCCTCAATCCCAAAATTTATCCCGATCGTCCGCCCCTCATCAACTGTGTGGAGACCCATATCTCCCTTCTATTCTTGACCGGGACTCACGTTTACAAGTTGAAAAAACCTGTGGATTTTGGCTTCTTGGATTTTACCTCCCTTGAAAAGAGGAAGTTTTTTTGTGAGCAGGAAGTCAATTTGAATCGCCGGCTATCCCCTGCCATTTATCTGGGGGTCGTCCGCATTACACAGGACGGCACCCAGATCCGTCTTGAGGGGAAGGGCGAACCGGTGGAGTACGCCGTTAAGATGAAACAGATTCCGGAAGAAAGGTTGATGGACAAATTGCTTGAGCGGAGTCAGGTCACCCCTGAGATGGTTGAGGCGGTTTCAGAGAAATTGGTCAAATTCTATTTTGCTGCGGAGACCAATGATCTCATCAAAAGTTTCGCCAAACCAGAACGTGTAAAACAGGACACCGATGAGAACTTTGGACAGACTGAGAAATATATTGATGTCACCATTCCCGGGAAAGTTTATGAAGAGGTAAAGAATAAGACGAACGAATTCATTAGAACGCATGGGAAAATATTTGAGCAAAGGATCGCCTCGAACCGAATTCGAGACTGCCATGGGGATCTTCGTTTGGAACATATCTTCTGGGGAGATGAGATCTCGATTTTCGATTGCATCGAATTTAATCAGAGGTTTCGATATACCGATGTGGCGGCGGACATTGCCTTCCTGGCCATGGATCTTGACTATCACGGCAGGGAAGAGCTGAGCGAACGTCTGATTCATGCCTATGTCGGAGAATCGGGAGATCAAGGGGTAATGGAGGTACTCGATTTCTATAAATGCTATCGCGCCTATGTTCGCGGGAAGGTGGAAAGTTTCCGGTTAGATGATTCCCACATCCCGGAAGGAGAAAAAAGGGAAGCCCTGAAAAGGGCGCAGAAGTATTTTGACCTTGCCCACCGATATGCGCAGAGATTTTAATCATCATTTCCCTTGTTCCTGAAGGAGCCGAATAGAATATCTCTCACCCGCTCACTGGAAGCGGGGAAGCTGAAGAGGATGATGTAAGGAATGAAAGATATGCGTTCATTTGTACCGCAATGACATTCTTCTTAAAAGGAGGCTGAATATGAATATCCAGGACTTGGAAAAATTGATTAAGGGAAGGCGTTCGATTCGGCAGTGGAAAAAACAGGAGGTTCCGGAAGAGTTGTTAAAGAAGGCGGTGGAACTGGCGACATGGGCTCCCAATGGAGGCAATTACCAGGGGTGGCGCTTCATCGTAGCAAAGAACAAGGCAGTGATCGGGAAAATGGCTGATGCTGTTCAATCCGTCGCGGATCAAATGGCCTCGTGGCCTGAAGCGAAATCTTGGGAGGAGGATATCAAACGGTATCAAAAGAATGCCTCCTTCTTCAGGAACGCACCCGCTTGCATCGGATTTTTCACCAGCGAATATCAAAGTCCGATGGAGAAGTTGCTGGCAGCCCGGGAATCCTTTGATGCTGAAGCAAAAAAAGTATTGGGGTATCGAAGAACAGCGCCTACCGTGATCCAGAGTGTGGCGGCTGCGGTGACCACGATGCTGCTCGTGTTTCATCAGATGGGTTTGGGCGCGGTTTGGCTTGTCTCTCCCCTCCAAGCGAAAAAGGAGATCGAGACGATATTGAAGGTACCCCCGACAATGGCTCTTGTCTGCCTCGTCGCGGTGGGGTATCCTGACGAGTCGCCGCAGAAAGATAGAAAAC
>Ga0187788_10000524_pt1 | contig 10721 bp, 7 predicted proteins | sample 1015_BV01_MP10_2_FD_133008 | JGI IMG/M metagenome (GOLD analysis project Ga0187788, IMG submission 133008) | Tropical peat soil microbial communities from peatlands in Department of Meta, Colombia - 1015_BV01_MP10_20_MG | ecosystem: Environmental > Terrestrial > Soil > Wetlands > Peat | place...
GCCACTACTACTACGGCTGGCAGACCAGTTCCGCCTGGGCGGGCACCTGCCGCCAGTTCAGCCTGCAGCTGAACGACGGCACGGCCGCGCACACGGCCGTCTTCATGTTCTTCGCATAGCACTCAAGGCCGGGGGGGCGGCGCGATCCGCTCCCCCGGGTTGACATCCAATCGACGGCAATCGAGGATCGACCGGGGAACCGGGCAACCGAGGGGAGAGGGACATGAACAGAGGCATGATCTTGGGCGCGCTCGCCGGTGCCGCGCTCGTCATCGTGGTGGCAGGGCTTCCGGCACTTGGCGCATCGAAGGCCGCGGCGGATCCGCCGGCGTGCTCCTCAGGGGCGCACTCGCTCTCCAAGCTCGGCGACCGTCTGTACCCGGAGATGGGCAACGGCGGCTACACGAGCCGGCACACCGACCTCTATGTCGACTACGACGCGATCACGAACCTGTTCCTGCCGGGCACGCACGCCGACCTCCAGGTGCGCTCGACGCAGTGCCTGAGCGACCTGAGCTTCGACTTCGAGCAGACGAACGGGCACACCGCGGACGGCACGGGCCCGAACATGACCGTCAACTCGGTCGAGGTCAACGGGCAGCCTGCGACCTTCACGTTCAAGCAGCCGACCTACCCGGGCGATCCCAACGGCCAGGACGACCCCGACCCGGCCGCGCACGCCGTCTCGAACTCGAACCCGGTGAGCGCCACGAACCCGAACCCGCCCGCCTGCTCCCCCCAGGTCGGCAACAACACCCAGAACGGGACGCAGTGCCCGGCGAACAAGCTCGTGGTCACGCCCTCGGCGCCGATCCCCGACGGGACGACGTTCACGGTGACGATCGACTACACGGGCCGCCCCGGCGTGCACACCGACGGCGACGGCTCGACCGAGGGCTGGTTCCGCATCGCGACCGCCGGCCAGGAGGGCTCGTTCGTCACGACCGAGCCGGTCGGCAACGACTCGTGGATGCCGATGAACAACTTCCCGACGGCGAAGCCGACCTACGACATCTACGACACGACGAACATCGGCAAAACCGCAATCGGCCCGGGCGAGCTCGTCGGCTACACGGCGCCGGTGGGCACGACGTACCAGCCGGTCCCGCCGCCGCCGTCGAACCCGCCGGACGCGAACTTCCCGCTCGGCTCGGTGACGTGGCACTGGCATTCGCCGGAGACGATCGCGAACTACCTCGTGGAGAACTCGATCGGCCAGTACGACCTCAGCGCCCGGACGAGTCCGGCCTCGGGCGTCCAGTACTGGGAGGCGCAGGCCAACTCGATCACCGACGCGCGCAAGGCGACGAACAAGATCGCGATGGACAACCAGGAGGACATCGTCAACTTCCAGACGAACTTCAACGGGCCGTGGCCGCTGACCACCGACGGCGTCGTCGTCGGCACGCCGCCGGCGAGCTTCGAGGAGGAGATGCAGGGCAAGATCACCTTCGCGGGCGGCACGATCGGCGGTTCGACCGGCACCTCCCTCGGCACGCTCAACCACGAGAACATGCACCAGTGGTTCGGCGACAACGTGTCCGAGGGCTCGTTCAACCTCACCTTCTGGAAAGAGGGCTTCGCCACCCTCGGCGAGTACCTCAACACCGCGCGCGGGACGCCTCCCGGCATCACGGGCGGCCCGGCCTTCGAGAACAGTCTCATCTCGCGGTTCAACACGAACTACGGGACGACGAGCTCCTCGTTCTGGACCACCGCGCCGTCGAACCCGACGGTGGGCAGCCTGTTCACCACCAGCAACACGTACACGAGGCCCGGAACCACGTACCTCGCGCTGTGGGAGGCGCTCAGCCGCGACCGGATGATCTCGGCCATGAAGGACATCCAGAGCACCTACGGCGGGGGGAACATCACGGAGCCGCAGCTCGAGCAGGTCTTCCGCAACTGGCTGCCCGTCCCGAGCGCGTCGTGCAACGCGCGCCTCACGCAGTTCTTCACCGAGTGGTTCGACACTCCCTACCCGACCGGGGGTGCGAACACGACCAACAAGCCGAAGGTCACGGGGCCCGGCCTGAACGGCACCGGCTTCGTCTGCGGGCAGGTCTCGCCGGCGAGCCCGGACGGGCTGAACGGCTGGTACCTGAGCGCTCCGACGGTGACCTGGCAGGGCTTCGGCGCCTCGGCGTTCACGAAGACCGGCTGCGTCGACGGAGCGGTCGCGACCGAGGGCGTCAACACGCTTCCCTGCGACGTGACCACGACCGCGGCTCCGATCTTCTCGGCCGGGCCGGTCTCAGAGACGGTGAAGCTCGACCTGAACCCGCCGACCTCGTCCGCCTCGATCTCACCGGCGATCCAGAACGGCTGGTACGCCTCGCCGACGGTGACGCTGACCGGCGACGACGGCGCCGGCTCGGGGATCGACCACATCAGCTACAAGATCGACGGCGAGCCGAGTTGGCACACCTACAGCGGCCCGCTCTCGGGCTTCTCGACCGGCAACCACTTCATCCAGTTCCAGGCGACCGATGTCGCGGGCCGGGTGGAGCCCTCCGTCAACCTTTTCGCCTTCAAGGCCGACGCCGAGCCGCCGTCGGTGAACATCACCCGGCCCAAGGAGGGTGACAGCTTCAAGCTGCACAAGGCGGTCAAGGCGAACTTCAAGTGCGCCGAGCAGAACAAGGCGCACGGCTCCGGCCTCGACACCTGTGTCGGCGACGTGCCCAAGGGCTCGCCGATCGACACCTCGACGGCCGGCCAGCACACGTTCACGGTCACCGCGACCGACAGGGCCGGCAACGTGACGTCGGTGACGCATCACTACACGGTCACCGCGCCGGCAAGGCCTTTGCGCGTGTCGGCGATAGCTCGCTGGAAGACCTGAACCTGGCCACAAGGAGCTCTCTCCGGGGAGCGGCGCTGGCCGCTCCCCGGCGCTCGTCGTAGGCTTGACGCGTGAACGAGCAGCTGCTGCTGGTCGAGGACGACGCCTCGATCCGCGAGGTCGCGACGCTCGGGCTGGAGCAGGCGGGCTTCAAGGTCACCTCGTCCGGCGACGGGCGCGAGGGCCTGGTCGCGTTCCGGCAGGGGCACTTCGACCTGGTCGTGCTCGACGTGATGCTGCCCTCGCTGGACGGCTTCGAGGTCCTGCGCGAGCTCCGCAAGGAGAGCCAGACGCCGGTGGTGATGCTGACGGCCCGCTCCGACCTGCACGACGTCGTGGTGGGTCTCGAGCTCGGCGCCGACGACTACATCACGAAGCCGTTCGAGCTCCCCGAGCTGGTCGCGCGAATCCGAGCCGTCCTGCGCCGCTCGGCCGCCGAGCCGGGCCACGAGGTGATCGCGACCGACGGGCTCGAGATCGATCCGGCCGCCTTCACCGTGCGGCGTAACGGCGAGGAGGTCGCGCTGACCGCGACGGAGTTCAAGCTGCTGCTCGAGCTGGCCCGGCGGCCGAAACAGGTCTTCACGCGCGAGCTGCTGCTCGAGCTGGTCTGGAACTACGACTACCTCGGCGACTCGCGGCTCGTCGACGCCGCCGTCCAGCGGCTGCGCGGGAAGATCGAGGACGACCCCCATGAGCCGAAGCTGATCCGGACCGTGCGCGGGGTCGGCTACCGCTTCGACGCCCGCTAGTGCCTCTGCGGCGCCGGCTGACGATCGCGTTCGCGCTCGCCGTGGGGGTCTCGGCGATCGCGCTCGCGGCGGGCTCCTACTTCGTCGTCCGTCACAACCTGCTCCACGACTCGGTCACCTCCTCGGCCAAGCAGTCGCGCCAGAACCTCGCGATCGCGCCGAAGTACCTCCCCGACCAGCCGGCGAAGCTGCTCGCGGCCTACAAGCAGATCGGCGGGTTCGACACGGTGCTCGTGAACGGCGGCCAGCCGTACTCCTCGACCTTCAGGCTCACCGTGCAGCAGGTGCCGGCCGGGCTGCGGGCACTCGTGAAGAAGAACCGGCTCGGCTACCAGCGCACGACCGTCGCGGGGACGCACTACCTGGTCGTCGGCAGCCCCTCAGACGACGACGCCGAGCTGTACTTCTTCTTCTCCGAGCAGGGGATCCGGCACGAGCTGGCCGTGCTGCGGAACATCCTGCTTGCCGGCGGCGCGCTGCTCGTCCTGCTGGCGGCGATTCTCGGCGCCGTGATCGCGCGCGAGGCGCTGCGGCCGGTCGCGCAGGCGAGCGAGGCGGCGCACTCGCTCGCGGAGGGCCTGCTCGAGACGCGGCTGCCCGTGGAGGGGCGCGACGAGTTCGGCGCCTGGGCGCAGGCGTTCAACGAGATGGCGGGCGCGCTCGAGGCGAAGATCGCGGCGCTCTCGGCCGCGCAGGCCCGCGAGCGGCGCTTCACCGCGGACGTGGCGCACGAGCTGCGGACTCCGCTAACCGGGCTCGTCGGCGAGACGTCGCTGCTCGCCGAGCACCTCGACCGGATGCCGCCCGAGTCGCGCCGCCCGGCCGAGCTGCTGATCTCCGACGTCGACCGCCTGCGCAAGCTCGTAGAGGACCTGATGGAGATCTCTCGCCTGCAGGCAGGAGCGGAGAGCGTCCACGCCGAGCAGGTCGACCTGGCCTTGCTGACGGCCGCGATCCTGCGGGCGCGCGGCTGGGCCGGGCGCGTTCGGCTCGACGCGGACGAGACCGTCGTGACGACCGACCCGCGCCGGCTCGAGCGGATCGTCGCCAACCTCGTCGGCAACGCGCTCGAGCATGGCGGCCAGGACGGCGTCGCGGTGCGGGTCGGCCGCGACGGGGGCGGCGCTTTTGTGGAGGTCGCCGACCACGGCCCGGGGATTCCCTCCGAGCACCTGCCGCACCTGTTCGAGCGCTTCTACAAGGCCGACCCCTCGCGCACGGGCCGCGGCTCAGGGCTCGGCCTCGCGATCGCGCACGAGAACGCGCTTCTTCTCGGCGGCGGAATCGAGGTCCAGAGCGAGCCCGGACAGGGCAGCACCTTCACTCTCAGGCTGTAGCAGAACCGTTACGCGGCGGTCACTTGGGCGTTGCAGGCCGTGTCGAGGATGGAGCCATGAAGTCTTCCCTCGCGCTCCTCGGACTCGCGCTCCTCCTCGCCGGCTGTGGCGGCGGGCCTGCCCGGCAGGCCCGCCACGCGGCCGAGTCGTGGCGGAAGCTGCCGCCCGCGCCGATCCGCATCGACACCGGGCTTCAGAGCGTCTGGACCGGCAAGGAGCTGATCGTCAGCGGCCTGCGCGCCGCTCCGGACGGCACGTACACGAACGCGACCGAGGTCGTCGCGGCGTACAACCCGGCCCGCCGCTCCTGGCGACGGCTGGCGCGCCCTCCGAAGATGGACGAGTACTGCACCCGCGCTCTCGCCCGGACGGGTCACGAGGTCGTGCTCTGGGGGTGCAGCCCGGTCGCACTCGACCCCGCGACCGGCCGCTGGCGCAGGCTGCCCAAACCGCCGACCGGGGAGGGCTTCGCCGTGTGGGCCGGTCACGAGCTGATCGGCTGGGGCGGCGGCTGCTGTGGTGATGCCTGGGACGCCGGCTCTGCGTACGACCCGGCGACGAACACCTGGCGGACGATCGCCCGGGCGCCGCTCGCTCCCTCGCAGGGCGCGCTCGGCGCCTGGACCGGGCACGAGCTCCTGCTGGTCGTCAACGGGATCAATCCGGCGAGCGGGAAGCCCTATCCGGCGAGCTTCGCCCGTGCGGCCGCCTATGACCCGGACGCCGACCGCTGGCACCGGATCGCGGCGCCGCCCGAGACCGGTCTTTGGGACGGCAGCGGCGCGGCCTGGGACGGCCAGAAGCTGGTCGTTGTCGGCGCCGCTACCGACGCGCGCTCCACCTACGCCTACGATCCTGCAACCGACCACTGGAGCCGGCGGGCTCCCTCGCCAATCGGCCTCGGGAGCGAGATCACCATGTTCCGGGCCGGCGACCGCCTCGTCGTCTGGGGCGGGGGCGAGATGCGCCGCGCTCTTTCCTACGACCCATCTGCTGACCGCTGGACGCTGCTGCCCGCCGCTCCCTTGAAGGGTTCGGAGCAGACAGCCGCCTGGGCCGGCGACCGCCTGATCGTCTGGAGCACGGCGGGCGGCGCAGAGCTGACCGAAGGGAGCTCACGATGAAGAAGCTCGTCGCACTCGCAATCCCGCTTGCCGCCCTCGCGCTCGCCGCCGGCGCCTCGCCGGCCTCGAAGGCCAAGCCGCTCAAGGTGCGCGGCGGCCTCGAGCACCTCTTCACCCGCGGCGACCGCGTTATGGCGCGCTACACCGTCTACGCGGGGAGCAAGGCCGTGCGCGGGACGCTGTACGTCCGGACCGACCTCACGCGCCGCTTCACGCCGCTGGCCCTGACCGCGAAGAACGGCTACACCGTCCGCGTCCCGAACCGGCTGATCCGCGGGCACAAGCTCATCTACAAGGCCGTCATCCGCGATCCGAAGAGCGGCCGAAAAGCCACGCTCTCCGGGTCGGGGTGGATTCTCGCCAGGCCCGTCGTGATCGACCTGGGCACGCACACGTTTGGGCAGACGCAGGCCCCGGAGGCCGTCGTCGCCCGCGCGCGCGCCGACGAGGTCGGCTGGGACATCAACGACGTCGAGGGCTTCCACCTCGGGCCGCAGACCTTCCAGCTCGGCGCCGACGGCAGCGCCTGGCTGCTGGACTCCTTCAACAACCGCCTGCTCGTCTGGAACGCGGGTGCCGCCGACCACTTCGTCCGCTCGGTGCCGGTGCCGTACGGGGCCGGCGTCAACGACGTCGCCTTCGGGCCGGCCGGAACGCTCTACGTCACCCGCAAGCTCACCGACCCCACCCGGCTCGTGCTCGACCGGATCGACGGCGTCACCGGCGCCATCCTCTGGGAAACCCAGGTCGGGAGGGTGTACGGCGGCGGCCCGACCGGCGACGAGTATCCGCTGATCGGCAACGACGAGCCGCTGCGCCCAGGGCCGGACGGCACGCTCTACTACCTCGTCCAGATGGGGCACCAAAGCGGCGAGTGGGGCTGGATGCCGGTCGCCACGCCCGACGGCAAGCCGCTCTCGATCGCGGCGCAGGTCAAAGGGATCCACTGGCCCTACCAGCCCCTTCCCGGCGGCCGCCGCCTCGTCGGGCCGGAGATCTACACGCCGCACGACGACATGGCGCCGCACGAGCTGCGCTACGCCCTGCTCGACGCGCACGGCAAGGTCGTCCGCTCCTGGCGGATCGTCAGCAAGACCGAGCTCAACTTCCACCAGAACGACCCGCAGCTCGCCGGAAACGACCCGGTCGTGTTCGTCGACTTCATAGCCGCGCCGCGGACGGAGTACGTGGCGCTCCGCCTCGGGCCGCACGGCGCGAAGGCGCAGCTCTCCCTGCCGCGCGCGGTCTGGGGAGACACCTACCTGCCCGACCTGCGAGTGGGGCCTGATGGCAAGCTGTACCAGCTCTCCACCTCGCCGACGAACGGAGTCACGATCAGCCGCTACTCGCTCCAGTCGTGAAGGGCGTCCTCCCAGTCGCGGCCGCGCTCGCTCTCTGCGTGGCCGCCGGAGTGCCGGCCGCGACCCCGGTGGACGCGACCAGCCGCGTCAACGTCTCCGGCAGCGGCGACCAGGCGGACGCCGAGAGCTGGGGCGCCGCGATCAGCGCCGACGCACGCTACGTCGCCTTCGACTCGCACGCCTCGAACCTCGTTCCGGACGACACGAACGGCGCCACCGACGTCTTCGTCCACGACGCTGTGACCGGCGAGACGACCCGCGTGGACGTCTCGAGCGAGGGCAAGCAGACGAGAATCCTGCCGAGCCACGCGACCTCGATGAGCGCCGACGGCCGCTACGTCGTCTTCACCTCGGAGGCCTCGAACCTCGTCCCGGGCGACACGAACAGGGCCACGGACGTTTTCGTCCACGACCTGCAGACCGGCCAGACCACGCGCGTCAGCGTCAGCAGCAGCGGGGCGCAGGCGCACGGGTTCAGCGGGGACGGCGAGATCAGTGCGGACGGGCACTACGTGGTGTTCGACTCCTACGCGCGGAACCTCATCCGGCACGACACGAACGGCGGCCAGGACGTCTTCCTGCACGACCTGGTCACCGGGAAGACCACGCGCGTCGACGTCAGCAGCCGGGGCCGGCAGACGCTTCGCGGCAGCCAGAGCTTCACGCCCGCGGTCAGCGCCGACGGCCGCTACGTCGTTTTCGCGTCCACCGCGAGGAACCTCGTCTCCGGGGACACCAACGGCGTGCCCGACGTCTTCGTCCGCGACCGCAAGCGCGGGGTGACGGTGAGGGTCAGCATCGGACCGCGCGGGCGGCAGGCGCGAGACGCGCGCACCCGGAACGGAAGCGGACTGCCCTCGATCAGCGCCGACGGCCGCTACGTGGCCTTCGTCTCCTCGGCGGCGAACCTGGTCTCGAGCGACACCAACCGCCGGACCGACGTCTTCGTCCGCGATCGCCAGCTCCGCCGGACGATGCGCGTCAGCGTCGGCAGCGCGGGGCGGCAGGCAAAGGCGGAGAGCGGCGTGCCGGTGATCAGCCCGGACGGCCGCTACGTCGCGTTCTCCTCGTACGCGGCGCTCGTCTCCGGAGAGCCCGGAGGGATCGGCCAGCTCTTCGTCCGCGACCTGCAGGGCGGGACGACGATCCTCGCCAGCCGGAGCGACGCGGGCGAGGCCGGCAACGACTCGAGTACCGTCGCCGCGTTCAGCGCGGACGACCGCTTCCTCGCGTTCACCTCGTGGGCCCAGAACCTCGTCCCGGACGACACCAACGGCACCCTCGACGTCTTCGTCCGCGACCTGGGGCCGTAGCGTGCGGACGCTGCTGGCGCTGACGGGCCTGGTCGTCGCGGCGCTTGCGGCCGGCTACTTCCTGGCGCGCGGGTCCGAGCACGCGGTCTCGCTCGGTCGGCCCCCCGGGACCGGCGCCTCGACGCAGGCCGCGCAGCACACCGGGACACCCGCCGCGTCGCGGTCGGTCGAGGTCTGGTTCGCGAGGGACGGAAGGCTCGTCGAGACCGTGCGCACCTACCGGCCGACCCGCAAGGTCGCGACGGCCGCGCTCAACGCGCTGCTGGGCGGCCCGCTCGCGGCCGAGCGCGCCGCCGGCCTCGTGTCGGAGATCCCATCCGGCAGCCGCCTGCTCGGGATCTCGATCGCGAACGGGGTCGCGAACGTCGACCTCAGCTCGGCCTTCGAGTCCGGCGCCGGCTCGCGCTCGCTGCAGCTCCGGCTCGCCCAGGTCGTCTACACGCTGACGCAGTTCCCGACCGTCCACGCCGTGCGCTTCTCGGTCGAGGGCACGCCGGCGCTCGATCACGCGGTCGGCCGCGGGGCGTACGCGAGCCTCGCGCCGTCGGCCAAGCCGCTCCCGGGAGAGTGGCGCACGCTGCCCCCGGCGCCACTGCCGGCGCTCGCCTCGCGCCTGAGCGTCTGGACCGGCCACGAGCTGCTCGTCCTCGGCCGCGTTGCCGGCGACTTCTATCTCGCGTCCTACGACCCGCGCACGGACTCGTGGACCCGGCTTGCGTCGCCGCCGCGGCCCAGCCGTGCGGGGCCCTACCGAATCGCCTGGTGCAAGCGAGCGCTCCTGCTCTGGGGCCAGGGCTTCTTCGAGTGGTACAGCCCGGCGAGCGGCCGCTGGCATGCGCCGGCGCAGCCGCCGACGACCCAGGCCCCAGCGGTCGTCGCCTGGACGGGAACCGAGCTGCTCGGCTGGGTGGGCTCGGGCGGCGCGGCCTACGCTCTCGACAGCGACAGCTGGCGAAGGCTCCCGCGCGCTCCGGTCGCCGCGGCTCGCGGCTCCACAGGCGCGTGGACGGGTCGCGAGCTGATGGTCGTCTCCGGCGCGCGGGCCGCCGCGTACCAGCCCGGCACCGACTCCTGGCGCCGTCTGCCGAGCCTGCCGGAGCCGAGGCCCGGCGCGAAGGCGGTCTGGGACGAGAACGAGGTTCTCGTCGTGACCGGCGACGACGCGCCGGAGCTCGGCTTCGGCTACGACCCCGACGCGAACCGCTGGCGGACGCTGGCGCCGATGGGCTCGGGCAGGTCGCATTCCGCCGTTGTGTGGAGCGGCAGCGAGTTGCTGCTCTGGGGCGGCCTCACGGGCTTCCCCGGCGCGCTCGCGATCCCGCCGCACGGGCTCGCCTACGACCCGACCGCCGACGCCTGGTCGCCGCTGCCGCAGGCGCCGCTCGCCGGCCGACCGGACCCGGCAGGCGCCTGGACGGGCCACTCCTTCATCGTCTGGGGCGGCAGCCCGGGCTTCACCGACGGCGCCGCCTTCACACCCGCGGGCTAGACGTCGAGGCGGACGTCCTCGAGGTCGAGGTCGCGGACGACGCGGCGCATGACGTCGTCGTCGATCCGGCCCTCGCGTCTCAGATCGACCACCGCCCTGCGCTCCGCGGCGAGCAGCTCGCGGCGGAGCCGCTGGTAGTCGGCCGAGCGCTGGTCGAAGCTGCCGTCGCCGTCCGGGTCGAGCCGCGAGCCGAAGCGGTTGCGCCGGAACGTGTACAGGCCTCGCAGCCGCTCGACGGTGTCCTCGCGCACCCAGTCCTCGTCGATCAGCTCGTCGAGCCGGGCGACTGCGGCATCGGCGGCGTGGATGCGCGCCTTCGCCTCCTCGCGGGCCTCGAGGCCGTCGTCCTCGGGCCGCAGCGCGCGGATCAGCATCGGCAGGGTCAGCCCTTCGACGACGAGCGTGCCGAGGATGACGCCGAAGGTCAGGAACACGATCAGCTCGCGGTTGGGGAAGTGGTCGCCGGCGTGCGTGGTCAGCGGCAGCGCCAGCGCCGCCGC
>Ga0187788_10000529_pt1 | contig 10672 bp, 12 predicted proteins | sample 1015_BV01_MP10_2_FD_133008 | JGI IMG/M metagenome (GOLD analysis project Ga0187788, IMG submission 133008) | Tropical peat soil microbial communities from peatlands in Department of Meta, Colombia - 1015_BV01_MP10_20_MG | ecosystem: Environmental > Terrestrial > Soil > Wetlands > Peat | place...
CCTCGGTCTCCGCGCCGAGCACGTCGAGCGGATAGGGCTCAACGGCCCTGTACGCGGAGGCCTGCAGCGCGAGCAACCCGACCTGTGGCCCGTTGCCGTGGGACAGCACGAGCTGATGGCTGGAGGCAATGGGGGCGAGCGCTTCGGCCGCGGCGCGCACGTTCTCGCGCTGCACCTCGGCGGTCATCGGCTCACCCCGCTTCAGCAGCGCATTGCCACCGAGCGCGACGAGGATGCGCATGCTGCCCCCTCAGCTGCCGAGTGTCGCGACCATCAGCGCCTTGATCGTGTGGAGCCGGTTCTCGGCCTGGTCGAACACGATGCTTGCGGGCGACTCGAAGACCTCGCCGGTGACCTCCAGCCCCTCGGTCATGCCCGTGTGCTCCATCATCTCCCGGCCGACGACCGTGTTCGGGTCGTGGAATGCAGGCAGGCAGTGCATGAACTTCGCGCGTGGGTTGCCCGTCTTCTCCATCAGCGCGCTGTTCACCTGATATGGCGTGAGCAGTCGCACGCGCTCGGTCCACACGTCCTTGGACTCGCCCATCGACACCCAAACGTCGGTGTGCACGAAGTCGACGCCCGAGACGGCGCTCCCCGCGTCCTCGGTGATCGTGATCCGCGCGCCGGTGCGCTTGGCGATGTCGTCGGCGATCCCGACGACGTCGGCGGGCGGATGCAGCGCGGAGGGACCGGCGAGGCGGACATCTGCGCCCATCAGCGCGCCCATCGCGAGGAGCGATCGGCCCATGTTGAAGCGGCAGTCGCCGACGAACGCGTATGACAGCGCGTCGTAGGGCTTGCCGCTCGACTCGTGCATCGTCAGGAAGTCGGCGAGCATCTGCGTGGGATGCCACTCGTCGGTGAGCCCGTTGTAGACGGGCACCCCTGCGTTGGCAGCGAGGTCCTCGACGTCGACCTGGCGGTTGCCCCGGAATTCGATCGCGTCGTACATGCGGCCGAGCACGCGTGCGGTGTCCGCGACCGATTCCTTGTGGCCGAGCTGGGAGCCCGAGGGGTCGAGGTAGGTGACGTGCGCTCCCTGGTCGAACGCTGCCACCTCGAACGGGGAGCGCGTGCGCGTCGAGGTCTTCTCGAAGATGAGGGCGATCTCCTTGCCCTCGAGCCGCTTGACCTCGGTGCCCGCGTACTTGGCGATCTTCAAGGCCTCCGAGAGCTGGAGGAGGAAGCGGAGCTCTCGCGGCTCGTAGTCGATCTCCTTCAGGAAGCTGCGATTGCGCAGGTTGAACATCGGCGGCCCTCCCGCGGCGTCGATCGACATGCACCCTAAGGAAGTCAAGTTACGTCAAGGCGAACGGCGGGTGGCACAACGCGAACGTGCCCGAGGCGGGACCTCGGGCACGCTGCGCGGGGGGCGGATCGATTGTGAGTGAAGTCGATCGGTCAGACGGACGTCGCGTTGGCCGACGGGGCACCGGACGGCGCCTGACCACCCATGTTCGGGCAGTTCGCGTTGTTGTATGACGGCGCCGTCGACTGGCTCGGCGGCGTGGACTGGGTCGAGGGCGTGGGGGTGGAGGTCGACCCGCTGTCCTGCGCCGATGCGAGCGAGGCGCCACCTACGGCGAGGGCGCCGACGATGGCTCCGGCTGCGAAGAGCTGCTTGAGCGTCATGTGATCACCTCCCTCTGCTTCTCGGCTCTGTCTCGTTTCGTGCCCCATCACACCGCGCCGATGTCAGGGCGACGTAAGCGCCGCCTGTGAAGTTGGCGAGATTCGGTACACCGTCCCCGTCGCCCAGTCCGCGGTGAAGAGATCGCCATCCGCGTCGAGCGCCAGGGCCACCGGGTTCTCGATCCCGGTCAGGAAGGGTCGTGCCGTCCCGGTCGCAGCCGTGCCGTCTGTGCTGAGCGGCACGAGCAGCACGCTGCCCTTGGCCCACTCCGCGACGAGCGCCGCGGTGCCCACCGCGGAACCGAGCTGGCCCGTGACCAGCGCGACATCGCTGACCGCCGCATGGGGGTCGAGCTCGGCAATGGGAGATGGCGCGTTCGCACACGCGGTGCCGCCCTGCCCATAGCAGTCCGGGAAGCCCCAATGCTGACCCGGCGTGACGATCGAGAGCCAGTCGCCGGGAGTCGCGTCACCGAGGTCGTCGCGCTGGTTCATCGTCACGAACAGCGTGTCGGTGCCGGGGAAGTACTCGAGCCCGACCGGGGCGCGGATGCCCGAGGCGTCGACGCGGAGGTCGCTGCCGTCGGGCGCGAACGAGACCACTGCGGCCGAGTACTCCGATTCGGGCGTGCACGAGTCGCACGGAGACGAGATGCCGAGGCTGATGCGGCCGTCGGGTGACATCGCGAGGCCGTTCACCTCGCCGACCCCGTCGGGCAAGGTGACGATCGGGTGGTGCTCGGCGAAGGTCGTGCCGTTGAACCCGGTGTACGCGTCGACGCCACCAGCGCGGGACACATAGAGCACCCCGTCGTGCCACAAGAGGCCGAGCGGCGTGTGCGCGTCGTCGATCACCTTTGTGGGCGTCGCGCCCGCCGAGTCGATCACGTAGACCGCATCGGTGCCAGCGTCCTGGTACGCGGCGGTCGCGACCCACAGATGGCCGTCCGCGTCGAACGCCATCGCCGCTGCGTTCGTGAGCCCTTGCGCGTAGACGTCAGCCTGCAGCCCCGAAACGCCCTGCAAGTCTGCGCCGATGTTCATCAGGCGGCCGTTCGTGCCGCCCCCGCACGCGGACGCGAAGAGACCGAGCGTGACCGTGAGCGCGGCGGCAGCCGTGCGGCACCTCATGACGAGCAGGCTGCGCTGCCCGTCGACGAGGAGCCTGTGAGATCCCTGCGAAGATGCTGAGATCAGCCGACGAGGGCGTCGATCTCCGACTTCACGTCGAGCACGGCCTGCAGGTGCTCCGCATGGGTGGCCTTCGGGAATGCCAGGCGGGGGAAGCCGAACGACAGCGAGTCCACCCCGACCTCGAGCGCCTCGTCCACCTGCCGCTGCCACCCGTCGGCCAGGTACACGCGGGCGTGGATCGGCATCGTCTCGGGATCTCGCCCTTGCCGCACGCACAGCTGACGGAGCCGCTCGGCTGCGGTGGGGAAGTCGACCGGATCGAGGCCGGGGAGGAGGAGCGGCATCCATCCGTCGGCCTTGCACGCGACGCGGAAGAGCGCGGCGTCGGAGCCGCCCGTCCCCATGTAGATCGGGATGAGACCGCGTGGGCGTGGGTTGATGCCGACGCCCTCGAGGTGATGGAACCGCCCGACGAAGTCGACGTGCGGCTGCGTCCAGAGCGCGCGCATCACGTCGATCTGCTCGTCGAGCACGGCGACGCGGTGTGCGAAGTCGGCGCCGAGGCCTTCGTACTCGGCCCGGTTCCAGCCGACGCCGACGGCGACGCGGATGCGGCCCCCGCTCAGGAGGTGCAGGGTCGCGATCTGCTTCGCCGCGAGCGCAGCAGGACGCTGCGGAAGCACGAGCACGCTCGTGACGAAGTACATCCGCTCGGTGATCGCCGCCAGGTGGCCGAACAGCACCATGATCTCGTGGAACGTGTGCTCCGCCGTGTACGGCGCGGACGGGAAGCTGCCGACCGGGCCGGATCCGAGGCGCTCGGGCGTCGCGCCGAGGATGTGGTCGTATGCCATGAGGTGGTCGAACCCGGCGTCCTCGGCGTCGCGCGCCCATTGACGGATCGCATCAGGATCGGTGCCGCTGTCGGCTTGCGAGAAGATCACTCCGAGGTCCATCCACCTACCATCGCACGATGGACCCGTTCTCGCTCGAAGGACGCACCGCCCTGGTCACCGGCGCGTCCCGCGGCATCGGCGCGGCGACTGCCCGCGCCCTCGATCGCGCCGGTGCTCGCGTCGCTCTCGTCGCGCGGGACGAGTCAGCGCTCAGCGCGGTCGCCGGCGACCTCACGCACGATCCGATCGTGCTTCCCGCCGACCTTGCCGACGTCGAGGTGCCCGCGGCGTTGGCCCGCGCCGCGCTCGAAGCGCTCGGTGCCGTCGACGTCCTCGTCAACAACGCCGCGATCGCCGCGCGCCTCTCGACCGTCGATCTGAATGCCGATCTCATCGACAGCATGCACGCCGTGAACGTACGGGCGCCGTTGCTGCTCATCGCGGCGCTGCTGCCCTCCATGATCGAGCGACGCTCGGGCTCGATCATCAGCCTCTCGTCGGTCTCGGGCGTTGTCGGCACGCCGCGTCGCGCGGCGTACGCATCGACGAAGGGGGCGATCGACGCCGCCACTCGTTCGCTCGCGATGGAGCTCGGACCGCAGGGGATCCGGGTGAACTCGGTTGCCCCGGGCGTCGTCGACACCGCGTTGTGGGCTCGGAACAAGGCGATCCCTGGCGTCGTCGAGCAGATCGAAGCGCAGACCCCGCTGCGGCGGTGGGCCCAGCCCGACGACATCGCCGACGCGATCGTGTTCCTCGCGAGCGATGCGGCGCGCTTCGTCACCGGCGAGACCCTCTGCGTGGATGGCGGCATGGCCCGCACCCTCGACGTCTACGGCGGCGCCGTCTGATCCAGCACGCGCTGGCCGCGCGGCGAGATGCGATAGCCGACCTTCAAGCTCTCGGTCAGGCCGAGTGCCTTCAGCTTGCGTACGTCGCGCTTGAAGGCGAGCGTCTCGAGTCCCTGTGACGCAGCGAGATCGGGGGCGCGGACGCCAGGGTTCGCGGCGATGAGATCGAGCGTTGGCCGCGTCCACGGTCCGCGTGGGCTCGACTTGTCCATCTTCGCGAGCCGAGCCCCGATCACAGCGACGTCGTCGTCGGAGAGGTCGGCATCCTCGCGGAGAGCGACGCGCTCGTCGGGTCCGTCGTAGTGCAGCTCGATCCGGTAGACGTCGCCCGCGCCGAGCTCGTCGAGCTGAGCATGCAGCGCGGCGAGGCTCGCGAAGCCGGCGCGGTGGGCGTCGGCTTTCGCGATCGCGTTGCCGTCCACGACGCGCACGTCATCGACCATCAGCCAGCCACCCGGGAAGCGCATGCGACGGCCGGCCTTCGCGTTCGGGCGCGTCCACCGTCGGAACGCGACCGTGATCGTGCCGTCGGTCAGCCCGTCCCAGTGCTCCTGCTTGAACAGCAAGGTGGGGGCGTCAGCCCTCGATCACGACCGCGTGCTCGGGGCAGTTGAGCTCGGCCAGTCGTGCCTTGTCTTCGAGGCCCGCGGGCACCTCGCCGTCGTGAAGCACGACGGAGTTGCCGTAGTCGTCCGATTCGAAGAGCTCCGGTGCGAGCGAGTAGCACCGACCGTGGCCCTGGCACTGGTCGTTGATCACATGCACCTTCATGGGAACTCCCTCATGGGAACACCACCGGGAGCTGCCGCGGGCCGCGCACCTGACCGCCCGCCCATGTGACGATCGCTCCGTCCGCGAGTCGGAACTCGGGGATTCGCGCCAGCCACTCCTCGAGCGCGACGCGCAGCTCCATGCGGGCGAGGTTCGAACCGGCGCACCGATGGATGCCGACGCCGAACGCGATGTGGCGGTTCACCTCTCGGTCGATGATGACCTTTTCGGCGTCGGGGAACGCGTCGGGATCGCGGTTGGCCGCAGGGAAGTTGAGGAGCACGCGGTCGCCGGCGTGCATGCATGCGCCGTCGACTTCGGTGTCGTCGTTCACGATGCGTGCCATGGTCACCGGGGAGTACGCCCGGAGGAATTCCTCGATCGCTGTGGGGATCAGCTCTGGCTCACGCGCCAGGCGAGCGCGGTCTTCCGGATGCGTCGCGAGGTGCCACAGCGAGGACCCGATGCTCGACCAAGTGGTGTCGATGCCGGCGATGAGAAGGAGGCCGAGGGTGCCGAGGATGTGGACGTCGGGCACCGGTTGGCCGTCCACTTCGGCGGCGAGGAGCTCGCTGATCAGGTCGTCGCTCGGGTTCTCCTTGCGCTTCGAGATCTCAGCGGCGAAGAAGCCGATGAGCTCCTCCCGCGACTTCTGCCTCAGCGGCGGATCTTGCAGGCCGAGCTCGAGCACGCCGCGGACCCACGTCGTGAACTGGTCGGACATCGACTCGTCGATGCCGAGCATCTGCGCGATGACGCGCACCGGGATCTGCTGCGCGTAATTCTCGGCAGCATCGGCGTGGCCCTTCGAGATGAAACCCTCGATCAACGACTGGCACAGGCCTCGCGTGGTCGCCTCGTACTTCGCGACCGACTTGGGCGAGAAGCCGGGGAGGATGAGGCGGCGCGCCCACAGGTGCTCGGGCGGGTCGCTGCTGATCGGTGGTGCCTTGATCTCGTTCGGAGCGGAGTCGAGCGCGTAGGCCCGCGGCGCCACGGTGATCTCTCGAGACGAGAACCGTTCGACGTCGTGTGCGATGGCGACGACGTCTTCGTAGCGCGTCGGTAACCACGAGCCTCCCCATCGCTCGGTGTGCGCAACAGGGCACTTGCCTCGGAGCTCGGTCCAGACCGGTGTCGGATCCGCGACGTAGTCGCTGTCGAAGATGTCGTAGTCCGACGCCCAATCGAGCACGGGTTCGGTGGTCATGGACCAACGGTACTCAGGAGCGGCGCTGCGTTCCTTGCTCCAAAGCGGGTGAAATCGACAGGTCGAGGCCTGCGACCGCACCGATGACGATCGCCGCCGGGGCCTCGATCGGCGTGTCGCCGAGCGCGCCGAGGGTCGTTCGGGCGACCTCCTGCTCGGGGCGGGTGCCGTAGCGCACCGCGGCGACGGGCGTGTCGGGCGAGAGCCCGCCACCCATCAGGCGACGTGCGATCGAGGCGCGCTCCGCCACACCCATGAGGACGACGATCGTGCCGCCCACTCGGGCCAGCGCGTCCCAGTCGGTCTCGTCCTCGTCGCCGAACCGCCGGTGCCCGGTGACGATGGTGACGCTCGCAGAGACGCCGCGCTGGGTGACGGGCACACCCGCGACGGCGGGAGCTGCGATTGCGGAGGTGATGCCTGGCACGACCTCGAAGGGCACCCCAGCGTCACGGAGCGCGAGCGCTTCCTCTCCACCACGACCGAAGAGGAACGGGTCGCCACCCTTCAGGCGCACCACCGTGCGATGCCGATGCGCGAGCTGGATCAGGAGGTCGTTGATGAGCTCCTGTGGCACGGGACGCCCAGGGCGCTTGCCGACGTCGATGCGCTCGACGTCGTCGGGCACGAGGTCGAGCACCTGCGTGTCGGCGAGCGCGTCGTGCACGACCACGTCGGCAGCCGAGAGCAGCCGAGCGGCGCGGAGCGTCAGCAGCTCCGGGTCGCCGGGGCCGGCGCCCACGAGATGCACGGTGCCCGCCCGCGCGCTGTCCACAAGGTCGTCGATGCGCGCGCGCCAGTCGCGCCCTTCGCTGGTCTTGCCGCGTGCGTGGAGGTCGCGCCGCTCCGTGGCGAGCGCGTCCACGACCGCGCCGAGCCCGACCGGCATCGTGTCTCGCACCCGATCGCGGAGCCACGCGGCAAATGCGGGGCTCTGCCCGTCGGTCGACACCGCCACCGTCACCGCGCCGTCCCGATGGACCGCGGGGAGCGTGAACGAGCAGTGCTCGACGTCGTCCGCCGAGTTCACCCAGACTCCCGCCGCCTCGGCGTCGTCGAAGACGGCGGCATTGACAGCCGGATCGTCGGTCGTGGTGATGACGAGCCGGAAGCGAGCAGCGTCGCCACGCTCGTAGGCGCGACGCTCGACACGAGCAGCGAGCTCGTCGATGCTCGCATCGACCTCCGGCGCGACGACGGTCACGTGCGCGCCTGCTGAGACGAGACCCTCGACCTTGCGGAGCGCCACACGGCCGCCGCCGACGACGAGGCAGTCGCGGCCGGCCACGTTCAGCATCACCGGGTAGAGCGTCATGACGCACCCAGCCCGCGACGACGGCGCACCGTGCGCTCGAGCGACGAGAACGCGATCACGTCGACCGCGACACCGATGACGAGGATGAGGAGCATCACGGCCATGAGCCCTGCTGAGTCCGCGAACTCACGCTCGAACTCCAGCCGCGACCCGATCGAGGGCTGGTTCGCGATGATCACGAGGAGCTCGCCCGCCATGAGGCTGCGCCACGCGAACGCCCATCCCTGCTTGAGGCCGCCGAGGAACGAGGGCAGCGCGGCGGGGAGGACGACGTACCGGTATGCGGTCCACCCCTTCGCACCGAGCACTCGCCCTGCCCGGGTGAGGAGTGGTGGCACGTGATCGATGCCGCTGATGACCCCGTTCGCTATCGAAGGCGCCGCGCCGATCACGACGACGAACATGATCGCCGCCTCGCTCAGCCGGAAGAGCAGGAGCGCGAGCGGGAACCATGCGATCGACGGCATCGTCTGGAGCCCGGTGATGAGCGAACCGACGGCTGTGCGCAACGAGCGGAAGCGCGAGACGGCGAGCCCGATCGAGACGCCGACGAGCAGCGCGAGCGCGAACCCGGTGGCGGCGCGGCGCAACGTCGTGCCGATCGCCCTCCATGTGTCGGGCTGGCCGAGGTCGGACCAGAGCCGCGAGAGCACGGTGACTGGTCCCGGCAACACGTAGGTCGGACGCCAGCCGCTCCACACGACGCATTGCCAGGCGAACAGCGCGATGGCGATCGCGGCGACCTTCGGCCACGCCGCGCGCCACGCGCGGCGCATGAACGAGACCGACGGACGCGTTGCGGCTTGCTCGAGTGCGTCGAGGCCGGCGAGCTGCGAGGCGAGCTGGTCGTCGAGCGTCGCGGTTGGCTCAAGCAACGTGGCCATGACGGGCCACCTCCCGGCGCAGCTGCTCGGTCACGCGAGTCGCCGTGGTCGTGACGCCCGGGTCTTCGATGCGCCGCGGCCGCGGCAGATCGACGGGGAAGTCCGCGGCGAGTCGGCCCGGTCGGCTTGCGAGCAGCACGATGCGGTCGCCGAGGCGTGCCGCTTCGCGCACGTTGTGGGTCACGAACACGACCGTGAGGCCGGTCTGTCGCCACACACCCTCGAGCTCGTCGTGGAGGAGGTCGCGGGTGATCGCGTCGAGCGCGCCGAACGGCTCGTCCATGAGGAGGACGTCCGCGTCCTGCGCCAGGGCACGAGCGAGCGCGACGCGCTGGCGCATGCCGCCGGAGAGCTCGTGCGGGCGCTTCGCCGCGAACCCTCCGAGATGCACGAGGTCGAGCAGCTCGGCCGCCCGCTTCCGGCGAGCGGCTCGCCCGACACCCAGGAGCCGCAACGCGAGCTCGACGTTGCCGGCCGCGGTGAGCCACGGGAACAGGGCCGACTCCTGGAACATCAGCGCGCTCCGACCGGTGACCGCCACCTCGCCGGTCGTCGGCTGGTCGAGACCGGCGATGAGGTTCAGCAGCGTCGTCTTGCCACAGCCCGAGGCCCCGACGATGCACGTGAAGCTGCCCTTCTCGACGTCGAGCGACAAGGCGTCGAGGGCCGCGACGCTCGCCTTCCCGGTGCCGTACACCTTGGTCACGGCGTCGAGGCGCACCGCCGCGGCCGGAGCGAAGGCGCGCGGCCCGGGGGACAGCGGGGAGTGCTCGAGAGCTGTGGCGATCGCGGTGTCGGCCATTCGCGGGCCTTTCGCAGGGGCAGCGACGTAGATTATATTTCCGATCAGTTAAGTCGGGATTAGATCACGCCGAATCAAGAGACGTCCAGATGGAGCCCCGATGAGCGCCCAGACCACGGTCGATCACCAGGTCCCGGCCATGGCGCGCCTGGGCTCTCCCGGGTCGGGTCGCACCATCTGGCTCACGGGCCTGCCCTCGGCGGGGAAGACGACATTGGCTCGGGCTCTCGCCGCCCGGCTTGCTGGCGCGGGCCGGGCGGTCGAGGTCCTCGACGGGGATGAGGCCCGCAGGGTCCTCACCGCGGGGCTGGGGTTCAGCCGCGCGGAGCGAGACGAGAACGTCCGTCGCATCGGGTACGTCGCCGACCTCCTCAGCCGCAACGGCGTCGACGTCGTGTGCGCGGTCATCTCGCCGTTCCGCTCCGCGCGCGACGAGGTGCGGGCCCGCCACGTCGAGAGCACGCCCGACCAACCCGACCGCTTCATCGAGGTGTGGGTCGCGACGCCCGTCGAGGTCTGCGCGGCACGCGACGTGAAGGGCCTCTACGCGAGGCAGCGCGCGGGGGAGATCCAGGGTCTCACCGGCGTCGACGATCCGTACGAGCCGCCGGTCGCACCGGAAGTGATGGTGCCGGCGCACGAGATCGCCGTGGACGACGCCGTCGAGTGGATCGTGAAGGTCCTGCCGTGACGGTGACGCTGTCCGACGCCGACCTGGCGCTGCGGTCCGCCGCCTTCGAGCGGGCGACAGCCGAGGAGATCGTCGCCTGGGCGGCCGAGACCTTCGGCGACGGCCTCTGCGTCACGACGTCGCTCACCGACGCCGTCGTGCTCGCCCTGGCCGTCCTGGCTGCCGCGACCCCGGCCGACGAGAGGCTGCAGGACTTCGTGTTCCGCCACTTCGTGTCCCACGAGGTGCGACTTCTCGCGAACGGCTTCACGCTCCTCGGCACGACCGAGGTGGCGGGCGTCGGGATGCTCGCTCTGGCCGCCGTCGCGTATCGGGCGGCCGACGCGCAGATGTGGCAGGCGGCGACCGGCGGCGTCATCGGTGTCCTCCTCGCGGGGCTCACGACGCAGGTCGTGAAGAACGTCGCCTGCCGCGCACGGCCGCGGCTCATCGACGGCTGGGGCGTGGGCGCGTCAGTTCCCCCCGACGACCCGGACCGCCGCG
>Ga0187788_10000530_pt1 | contig 10664 bp, 9 predicted proteins | sample 1015_BV01_MP10_2_FD_133008 | JGI IMG/M metagenome (GOLD analysis project Ga0187788, IMG submission 133008) | Tropical peat soil microbial communities from peatlands in Department of Meta, Colombia - 1015_BV01_MP10_20_MG | ecosystem: Environmental > Terrestrial > Soil > Wetlands > Peat | place...
AGCTGCAACTCATCGACAAGCCCGTTAATCCTCTTTGCAGTCTCTATGCCCCTGATAGAGGGGTCGCTCACGATAAGCAGTATATCCACCTTATGGGTAGTTCTCCTGCTTAGGTGTTCCATTCCGGCCTCATTGTCTATGACGACATATGGGTAAGTATCCGATAGTTTATCCGTGTATTTTCTTATGATATTGTTTGCGGCGCAGTAGCAACCCGGACCCTCGGGCCTGCCCATCACCATCAGATCAAACCCCTTCGATTCTATAAGAGACTGCTGAACCTGATAATCAAAGAGCTGCTCCATGGACATGCCACCAGGTCTATCCGCGCCGCTTCTTATCACCTGGAGGGACTCCTCCCTCAGCTTGCCTATCGTAGCGTGGACATCGACTCCTAATACGTCATTGAGACAGTTGTTGGAGTCGGCATCCACGGCAAGAACGGGCATTCTTTTTTTCTCGATGATATAGCGTATCGTAAGACCCGCAAGCGTCGTTTTACCCGTGCCGCCCTTGCCGGCTAAAGCGATTACAAATGCCATATTTTTATTATACATGAGTTGCAAATTTTCATTTAATAACGGAAAATATGGTATGGCTAATGTTCCCAGACTTTTGATACGATTTGTTACCGCCGTCCTTTTTATATCGGCCGCAATAACCTCCTCTTTAACCTATGCCCAAACGACTGGCAGAACACCCAAATATGTGGGTTCCGAGGCCTGCAAGACATGTCATGAAAGTGAGTATAAGAATTTTACAACCTACGCAAAGAAAAGCACTTCCTACAAGAGTATCGAGAGGGTGAAAAAGGGCCTGACTGAAGAAGAGATCAAAGGATGTTATGTATGCCATACGACTGGTTACGGCAAAGCTGGTGGTTTCATCAGTCCTGAAAAGACCCCGCACCTGAAAAATGCGGGGTGCGAAGTATGTCACGGTCCGGGTGAGTTTCACGCCAAGACGAGAAACCCCAGGGACATAAAGAGGCATCTGACGGTAAAAGATTGCGAGTTCTGCCACATACCCGAGAGGGTCAAGGCATTCAGATATAAACCTCTTATCCACGGCGGCGCTCATTAAGAGTGGAATCGTGACGGGGAAAGAAAATGTTCGGCTTTCTTAAAAAAAGGTTGGGGTACAAGATTATGGTGGCAATGCTTATTATCATCCTTATGGTATTGCTGGCCGAAATATATATGAGGATTTATTTCGGCACAAAAGACAGGCTGGAGATCGCGGCGACATTGAGCACCGAACTCGCTGATTCGGTCTATTCGGGAATCAAATATCCCATGGAGATCGGATATGCGGAGGCCATCAGAAGAGAGCTTTCGGACATAAAAGAAAAGATGAAAGACATAGAGGTGTTCATCTGCGACTTCGAGCAGGAAATAACCTATTCAACGGACGAGAACAAGGTGAAGACCAAGTTGCATGATTCTATTCACAGTGAAGAAATCTGGCAGACGATAGCCGGGACGTTAAAGACAGGGGTCGAGCCGAAGTTCAACCCGCGGAAACCCCTGGAAGATGTCGATTCCGGCAGAAGGCATCTTGTAGTCGTACGACCGATTCTGAACGAAAAAGAGTGTTATCACTGTCACGGGTCGTCCAGGAAGGTTATCGGGGGCATCGTAGTGAGGCTTGATGCCGAGCGGACGTATGCGCAGGTCGTCGCCCAGAGGAACAGGACGATTATGATCGTCGTTTTTCTCATTCCGATAACCATTGCCCTTATTTATTTTATGGTGAATAAGTTGGTGAGGCGTCCTGTGGAGAGCTTGGCCGACAAGGCAAAGCAGTTTGCCGAAGGTAATATGTCTATAGCTGTTGAAGTAAAGACAGAAGATGAGATCGGCATTCTCGGCAAGACCTTTAACTATATGGTAGAAAGCGTATCCTCTACGAGCAAGAAATTGGAAGAAGAGGTGAAGAGAAAAACCGCACTATTGAACGAAAGGACCAGACTGATGAATTTGCTCGAAAGAGCGAATAAGGATCTCAGAGAGCTCGACAAATTGAAATCGACGTTCCTTGCGAATATGTCTCATGAACTCCGTACGCCCATGAACGCGATCATCGGCTACACGGATCTCCTTCTGGATGGTGTCGACGGACCTATCAACGAAGACCAGGGGAAGAGTCTCAACAAAGTCGCAACAAATGCGAGACACCTCCTGCAGTTGATCAATGACGTCCTTGACATTTCAAAGATCGAAGCCGGAAAGATGAAAATAAATCCGAAAGAGATCGACCTCAAGTGGCTGGTCCAATCCGCGTTGCCGACCTTTGAGCCGCAGATGAAGTCGAAAGGGATTACCTTCACTGTCGATATCCCGGATGGATTGCCGCTTGTATACTGTGATGAAGCAAGGATAAAAGAGGTCCTGATTAATCTGTTATCGAATGCCATCAAGTTTACCAATAAGGGGGGAATTACGATATCGGCACGCATTTCAGAAAGGGGCATCAAGCCTGGAGAACCTCCGGTATTCATCGAAATTTGTGTCCAGGATAGCGGGATCGGCATTAAAGAAGAAGACATAGGTAAAATCTTCGATAAGTTCGTACAGGTAGACCTCACCACCATCCGCCAGTATGAAGGCACCGGGCTCGGCTTGAGCATAGCTCGTGGTCTGATTTCATTGCATAAGGGGATAATCTGGGTAACCAGCAAAGTGGGTGAGGGAAGCAGGTTCTGTTTTACCCTTCCGTTCAAGAAAGAAATCCTCGAGAAGCCTTCTAAGCCGGTGATCGAAACGCGAATAGCAGAGGCACTGGCCGAATATTATGAAAGACCTGCGGAGGATTTCTTAAAGGAACCGGCATATGCAGGCAAACCTCTTCGATGCTGGGAGTATATCCGCTGCGGACAACCGAGTTGTCCTGCCTATGGGAGTCAAGAGGGCAGATGCTGGCTGATCATGGGAACCCATTGTGCAGGCATGAAAATAGCGGCTTATCCGGAAAAAGTGGATTTCTGTAAGGGCTGCGAACTCATGAAGGCTATTGTTACGAGTTCCGAAGAGGAGCAGTTCGCAGAGCAGATAGGCAAAGACAAGCAGGGCAAGAAAATTATCATGGCTATAGATGATAATCCCGAGGCAATAGACATTATTTGTAAATATCTCGGAAGTGAATACGCCGTAGTTGGTCTCCTCGGCGGTGAGGGAGCCGTCGATAAAGCGAAACAGCTAAAGCCCATGGCCATTACCCTTGACATCATGATGCCGAGAAAAGACGGGTGGCAGGTATTGAGGGAATTGAAAGACGACCCCGAGACACAGGATATTCCGGTTATTGTTCTGTCCATTGTGGATGACCAAAGAATGGGGTTTAGTCTGGGTGCTGCGGAATATATTCTGAAACCGGTGGAAAAAAATGTTCTTCTGAAAAAATTGAAGACCCTTGAGAAGATGGCGAAGATCAAACGGATACTGATCGTGGATGATGACCCGAACACGGTGAGATTGATCGGCAATGTTCTCGAGGAGGCGGAATATCAGGTAACGACCGCATACAACAGCAAGGATGCTATAAGATCCATAACAGACTTCAGGCCGGACCTGATAGTCCTGAACCTGACGATGCCCGAGGCCGGATTTGATGTGATCGAATACCTAAAAAGCGAGAAAGGCGCAAAAGCCATTTCTTTGATTGTCCTTACACAGAAGGACCTCACCGAGAAGGAGATAGACGACCTGAACGGCAGGATACAGGGCATCTTGAACAAAATGGTTCTTAGGAAGGAGGATCTTCTGCAGGAGATCAAGGATACGATCAACAGGATAAGTGAGTCACAATAACGCTAAACGTTGCATTAGAGTGGAGGCAGATGTGCTGAGGAGGGCTGTAACGTGTCGACGGCTGTCTTTTTTCAGCACATCTGCCTCATTGTTTGATTATACATGAGAGTCATCGCGGCCTTATTTTTCATGCTCCTTCCGTGCAGTGCGTGGGGTTATGTGCCCCACGAATACCCCGCGATTTATCCCCAGCAGCTCGGGAGAATATTCCTCTTTACCGCATTCCTTATCGTGCTGTGGTCCATCGTCCGCAATCGTCTTTACAGACAGAAGGGTTGGAGATATCTTTGTCTTTCCGTGATATTTTTTGCGATATGGGACTTGGACGTTTTTGTCGGGCGGCTGGCGGAATTTATTTCGATCCCCGAAACGATAGGCGGCACGGAAGGATGGGAGTATTTCAGAAGGTATATAGAAATTGAACGTTTCGAATATCTCTATTATATCGGCAGGCTCGATTTCGCCCTGCTCAATATCGCTATGCTTCTTTTTTATATCGGGCTTAAAGAACACTTGAGAGAGGAAAGAGGAGGTGCCCCGACTGACGTGACGATCGTACTTCCCCTTCTCCCTGTCTTGATTACCGATATGGTGGGGAACGGAATTTTCATTGTGCTGTCAATCATGAGTCTTAATGTGAGTATCAGGCTTTACAAGAAAGACAAAGAGAATGTTTTATGGAATTATATGGTCTGGCTTGCCGCTTCCTGGCTCATGTTTTCTATTTCGAGATCCTTCGGGCATATCATAAGACACATCCTTATCCCAACGGGGAATGAGTATGTTTGGAAATTCTTCGAGCCGATCACCGGAAGTTTCAATACCTTTGCTCTTTTCTTCGTAGGTTCGGTATCTCTTTTCTTTATCCGTATTTATGAATCGTATATGCGGACAAGTGAAGACAAGAGAAAATTGGAAAGCCTTGTGGTGGAACGGACGAGATTTATAGAAGAGCTGGAGCAGGATAAGATAGAACTTAAGGAACTTGACAAATTGAAATCTGCGTTTCTTGCGAATATGTCTCATGAACTCCGCACCCCTATGAATTCTATCATCGGCTATACGGAGTTATTGCTCGATAAGGTAGACGGTCCTGTCAACAGAGAACAGGAAAAGAGCTTGAACACGGTGAAGGAGGCCGCAAAACGCCTCCTCAAACTGATCGATGATATCCTCAGTGTATCACGTATAGAATCTGCAGGGGCGAGATTGGCGGTCAAAGAGATAGATCCCAAACGCTTGATAATATCCGTTATCCCTGACTTTGAGCCTCTGATGAAGCAGAAGGGGCTGATATTAAAGGTTGATCTGCAAGAGAATTTGCCTGCCGTTTACTGTGATGAAGATAAGATAAAACAGGTTTTGATAAACTTATTGTCAAATGCGGTTAAGTTTACCCACCGGGGAGGTGTTTCGATAGAGGCGGTACCGTCTGAACATGGGTTGAAACCCGGAGAATCTCCCGTATTTTTGGAGGTCTGTGTGGAGGATACCGGTATCGGAATCAAGGAGGAAGATCTTAAGAAAATTTTCGGTAGATTTTTCCAGGTAGACGTCACTCTTATACGCAGGTATGAGGGTGCAGGGATCGGGCTGAGCGCAGCTAAGGGCATAATAGACATGCACAGAGGCGAGATATGGGCTACAAGTGAATTCGGAAAGGGAAGTAGATTCTGTTTTACCCTTCCTTTGAGGAAGGAAATGCTCGAAAATACGGGGTGAAAAGGAATATAATGATGAAAACTGAAGGACGGACTAAGGTAAAATAGGCTATGCCAAGGAAGATACTAATCGTTGAAGACAACGACGATAGCCGCGAACTTGTGGTGAAGGTGCTGAAGAATAAGGGATACCAGATGATCGAGGCCGCTGACGGAGAGATTGCGTTAGAGAAGGCCGTTGCGGAGAAACCTGACCTCATCCTGATGGATATTTCTATTCCGAAAATGGACGGGTATGAGGTTACAAAAAAACTCAAGAGCCTGGAGGAGTTTAGCGAGATTCCTATCGTTGCACTGACGGCGCATGCCATGAAGGGCGATAGGGAAAAGGTCATCATGGCTGGGTTCGAGGGTTACATCTCAAAGCCGATTAATGTTCGTGAATTGCCGGAACAGGTCAGGTCCTTTCTGAGGGGAAAGCGGGAGAGTGTTTTAGGTGGAGAAGAAAAGCAAGATACTAGTTGTTGATGACGCCGTGGATACCGTCGAGCTTTTAAAAAAGAGGTTTCATGCCGAGGGGTATGACACGGCAGAGGCCTATGACGGGGAGGAGGCGCTCAGTAAGGTTCAAGAATATGATCCCGACCTCATCGTTCTCGATGTCATGATGCCGAAAATGGACGGCTATGAAGTCTGTCGCCGGCTCAAATCTGATGAGAAGACGAAATATATCCCTATTCTCATGCTCACCGCAAAAGGGGAGGTTGAACATAAGGTGAAGGGGCTTGATATCGGCGCCGACGATTATATGGGGAAACCCTTCGACTATAAAGAACTCTCTGCCAGGATGAGGTCGTTGCTTTCGATTAAGGCAACCCATGAAAAGAAGGTGGTGGAGGAAAAAAAGGGGGCGCTGGAGCAGATGATGGACCAGGTGGCCCATGAGATAAGAAACCCGCTCACCTCTATCGGTGGTTTTGCACGAAAGGTCTATGGAAGGCTTGCGGAAGGCGATCCCAACAAGAAGTATATGGAGATGATCATAGAGGACGTCGGGGTTCTTGAGAGTATGATAAAGCAGCTTATTGAGCTTAAAACTACTGATATCTCCAGCAGGGAGCCGGCCGATATAAATGAGGTGATAAAGGAAGCCCTGCGGGTATTTGAACAGGATTTTCAGCAAAGGGATATACAAGTGGAAACCTATTTGACGGCAGTTCCTGCCTTGATCCCCGTTGATAGGAAGTTGCTTAAGAGAGCTTTCTGTAACATTATAAAAAATTCCATAGAGGCTATGGAGACGGGGACTAAAGAGCTTAAGGTCGCCAGCCGGTTGACAGGGGATATCCTGGAGATACAGATATCCGATACCGGTGTGGGCATCTCTCAGGATAAGATAAAAAACATCTTCGACCCTCTGGTAACCTCAAAGATATATGGACCGGGACTTGGCCTGACCTTTGCGCTGAAGATAATCCAGTATTACAAGGGGACGATCGATGTAAAGAGCGAACCGGGAAAGGGGACCACTTTTACGATAAGCCTCCCGGTTTGACGACGGGGCTACTTAATCCTCAGCGTCCGCAACCTTGCGATCTCTTCCTGATAGCCGTAGATATGGGCGCCGGCGCTATAAGCATACATCGATCCATTTTTCAGGGTTGCCTCTGAGGCGACGAACTGTTTAAGGAGTTCAATGCCGCCCATGTTTGTGGGGAATCCCGCCCAAAGGTCCCATGATCTGAAATAGGCGCTGACCGTGAGCACCAAATCGTTCTGGACAGGAATAACCTTAAAATCGAGCAACCTGAGGCAGGGAGGGTCAAGCTTTCCGTCTTGACCGTAGCAGATATCGAGGTCATCGGGCGTCCCTATTTCGATGACAGCCTGGTTCGTAAGCGGCGTGTCCCTGAGCATGTCTATAATGCGATCGAGCTGCGTTCCCCCCTTCGGCATGGTGTGCTGTATTCTGCTTGCGTACGTATATGTTTCATTGTCGGCGAGTTCAGGGTTCATGAGGTAATTTGCAAAATAATCCTCAATATAGTCCATTGTGGTCGGGGCAGGTATTCCGAGACCGGGCGGGATGGGCGGCACCATATCGTAATATGGATGCTCGATGGACACAGCTATCCCCGGGTACTGCAGACGGTACTGTTCGTTCTCGAAGGAGCCCTTCTGTATCTTTTGAGAATAGGCTTTATCAAAGAGATTATAGATCAACTGAAACCACGCATCGGATATTGTTTTCGCAGTAAGACAAAAGGGAAGCATACTTCTCTCCTTTTCAGAAAAAATTACTGTATAGTCTATCATTTAACTTGCATGGATTAAAAGGAGAAGATGTCGGTCATGACTTAAAAGGGCGCTATCCCTTTCTCTCGAACGCCTTTCCCGCTATCAGCACAAATGCCGCAGAGGCAAGGATGATCACCAATACGCTTGTCATTATCGAAAAGTCGGGGCCCATGCTTCCGGTCTCGTGTGGAAAAATCGCATGCTTCATGACATCGATACCATAGGTGAGGGGATTCAGCTTCGCTACCAGCCTGAGAACGGCGGGCAGGAATTTAACGGGATACATGGCACCCGAGAGAAAGAACATCGGCATAATGATGAAGTTCATTATCACGCTGAAACTCTCGTAACTCTCATAGAATGACGCGAGCACGATGCCGAAGGCAGATATGCAGAAAGATACGGAAGCACAAATAAAGGTGACGGCTATTATCTGCAGAAAACCGAGTTTGAAGCCTATGACGGGGAAGAAGGCAAGGATGATGAGGGCCTGTATGGTTGATACGATGGTTCCGCTCAGTGCCTTTCCGACGACTATCGAGAGCCTCGATACGGGCGCAACCAGGATTTCTTTCATAAACCCGAATTCCTTGTCCCAGATTATTGATATGGAAGAAAACATCGAACTGAAGAGGATGGTCATGCCGATTATCCCGGGGAATATGAACTGGGTGTAAGGCACGCCCGTGTCGCGGGGTACCAGCCGGGACATGCCGGCGCCCACTATGAACAACCAGAGCAAAGGCCTTGCTATAGCCGAGAAAAGGCGGCTCCTTTCCCTGACGAATTTTTTGAACTCCCTTGCAACGATTACATATACGGCGTTGAATTCCATAAGCATAAATAAAGGGTTCGAGGATTCAAGGGTTCCATGGGTCGAGTGTAATAAATGATATAGCTTGAACCCTTGACTCTTTTTTCATTGGTGTCTTCTCCTGTAAGCTCGTATCGATTCCCTTATAGTGTCCTCCGAGGCGGTCTCTTCCTCCCTTATGGTCTTCCCGGTAAGTTTTAAAAAGACATCATTCAACGTAGGTCTCTCTATTCTCACAGAGACGACCTTTTCACCTAATGTCCTAATAATTTCAGGGATGCAGGTATCGCCTTTGCTGCACGTCATATAAAGCACCCCGTCTTTTTCCGAGACATTCAGATTGAATGAATTTTCTATCTCCTCTTTTGCCTGTTCGTTATCCATCGTCGTGAGTGAAACAACATCGCCGCCGACGGTTTTCTTTAATTCTTCGGGTGTGCCCACGGATATTATCTTCCCGTTGTCTATAACAGCAATACTATCGCAGACCTCGGCTTCCTCCATATAATGGGTCGTCATAAATATCGTTACGTTATGTTTCTCAGGCAGTTCCGTTATGAATCCCCAGAGGGTAGTTCTGCTCTGGGGATCAAGTCCGAGAGTCGGCTCATCGAGGAAAAGAACCCGCGGTCTGTGTATCAGTCCCCTGGCAACTTCGAGTTTCCGTTTCATACCGCCGGAGAATTTCTTGACAAGGTCATTCCGTCTTTCATAAAGATCAACGAATTTCAGGACATCATCCACTCGCCCTTTTATTTCTCTCTTCGGGACGGCATAGAGGTACGCATGAAATATGAGGTTTTCATAAGCGGTCAAGTCTTTGTCGAGGGTGGTATCCTGAAAGACAATACCGATCGCTTTCCTCACGTCCGAAGACTCTCTCTGACAGTCATGACCCGCAATAAAGGTCCTGCCCGAAGTCGGTGAGAGGAGCGTACACAGGATATTTATCGTTGTTGTCTTCCCTGCCCCGTTCGGACCGAGGAAACCGAAGATCGTACCTTCCTCCACTTCGAAATTGATATCATTGACGGCGGTGACTCCGTTAAATCTCTTTACGAGATGTTCTACCCGGATTATCGGCATTTATTAAGTTTACCATGAGATTTTCAGTTAACCTAAAACTGTAACCTATCAAATACACAGGAGGGCAGTAAACTCGACCCCGGCGTGCCATGGGACGCCCTTTCTCAAATGGAGGGTTATTTGAAGACCATTGGGGAACTCTAATTTAACCTTTATTCTTAGGAGTTCCCGGCCCCTTTTGGTTCGGCCTTCAGGAAGGAACACCCAGCTTCGGGAAAACGACGAACTGTAATACCGCCCAAACAACGAAGACGATTAGAACGACAATCCAGTCCTTCATTTCTTATCAATAAGCCCCTTCAAGGCATTTGCGTCCTTATATCCGGTAACAACTCTTCCGTTAGGCAATATGAGGGTAGGCGCTCCCGTAATACCGAGTTTTTCAGCGAGTTTCAGATTTTCATCAATGACGGATGTCTTGCATTTAGGCGCCGGCAGCTGCTTTTTCTCAAAGGCACTGTCGAGAAGGGCAAGTGAATTCTCACAGACTATCGCCTTAGCTTTATCGTATGCGCCCGGATGGATTTTCAGAGCAAACATCTTTATGTAAAAAGCGATGTCCTTTCTCTCCTTCACAACCTTCTTCATCTCCTGATGAAGTTTTGCGCAGAATGGTCATTCGGGATCGTCAAAAACGATGATCTTATGTTTTGCATTCTTCTCACCCAACACCAGGGCATCCTTAAGCGGGATTTGTGATACATTGACCCTGTTGAGTTCTGAAAGTCTCTCCTCAGCGAGATTCTTCTTGTCCTTGATATCTATGAGGGAGCCCACCAAATGTTTTTTAGGAAGATCGATATATACGACTCCCTTCTTGCCGTTCGATTCATAGGAAACTTCCCAGAGATATTTTACAGGGCTTTTATTGACGGTGAGCACATTGATCTTCTGATCGAATTTTTTCAGTATGGCTGCCGCCTCCTCTTTTTTTATGGTATGACATTTCGAACAATCTTGCCCTTTCGTCGCAAAGGCATAGGAATTCTGCAGGGG
>Ga0187788_10000531_pt1 | contig 10640 bp, 11 predicted proteins | sample 1015_BV01_MP10_2_FD_133008 | JGI IMG/M metagenome (GOLD analysis project Ga0187788, IMG submission 133008) | Tropical peat soil microbial communities from peatlands in Department of Meta, Colombia - 1015_BV01_MP10_20_MG | ecosystem: Environmental > Terrestrial > Soil > Wetlands > Peat | place...
ATCTTTCTCCTCTTCCTCGCGTGCCCGAGCACGGGCGCGAGTGCCAGGCAAATCCTTGGATGCTTCGCCCGCGACTTGAACCAAATCGATATCAGTCGCAAGCCTGGCAACCTGCCGTTCGATAGACGGCCCCCAGGTCCAAAGCCTGGGCTTCTCTTCGCGGCCTACAAGGAGCTTCGAGGCATTATGTTTGCGCGAATAATCCACCAAAGCAGAGGCGACGCTGGTACCAGGAATTGTTGCCGTCTGCGCACCGAGTTCCTGCGCCAGCTGCAGGACCTTGAGTATCTTTTGCCGCTGCCCTTCTGGCAACCGCTGCAATGAGGGCGTTTCCACGTACACGCCATGCCAGTTCGCACCCAGTCTATCCGCCAGGCGCGCGGCAGCACGCACGACCTGTTCCGCGCCGGTCTCCGGGCCAATACCCGCCACCAAAGTCTCGCGCGTCGCCCATACTCGCTGGATGGCCTCCCGGTCACGGTAAGCACGCACATCTTCTTCGATGCGGTCCGCCGTCCGGCGCAACGCCAACTCGCGCAGTGCGATCAAATGGCCCTTGCGGAAAAAGTTTTCAAGCGCTTGCTCGGCTTGCTGCGGCAGATAGACCTTCCCCTCTTTTAGACGCTGCAGCAATTCATCCGCTGGCAAGTCGACGAGGACCACCTCGTCGGCTTCGTCAAAAACGGTGTCGGGAACCGTTTCGGAAACGCGGATATTGGTAATGCTGCCCACCACATCGTTCAGGCTTTCGATGTGCTGGACGTTGAGGGTGCTATAAACATTGATGCCGGCGGCGAGCAATTCTTCGATATCATTCCAGCGGCGGGGGTGGCGCGAACCGGGCACGTTCGAGTGCGCGAGTTCGTCAACGAGAATCAGCGCGGGTCGACGGTCAAGGGCGGCATCCAGATCGAATTCCTTGAGCATGCGGCCGCGGTATTCGATTTCGCGCCGCGGCAGTACGTCTAGCCCCTGCAGCAGAGCCTCGGTCTCCTTGCGGCCATGCGTCTCCACCAAGCCTACGAGGACATCAACGCCATCGCGTTTGGCGGCTTGCGCCGCGGCCAGCATTGCATAGGTCTTGCCAACGCCGGCCGAGGCGCCGAAAAAAATTTTGAGCTTGCCGCGCTTCTGCCGCTCTTCCTCGCGGCGAAGCTCGGCTAACAGCCGGTCCGCGTCGGGGCGAGTTTCAGGCATGCATCAATTAGTTGGGAAATGGAGTAAGCCTTTATCGAGTGTATCTACTCCAAGATTTAGTTTCAACACGTTGACCTCAGTTAACCCGGAATCGGGATCCATGGCGAACCTCAACCACTGGACGGCCCAGTTCGGGGCGCCGAGTGATCACGCCAGCCATCATTAGTTGAATTTTATTCGTGCGCTCTGCTTAATGCCCTACTAATTTCGGAAATGCGCTCGCCGAGCCGGGAAGCATATCGCAGTACGCGTCCGATTCGGTTTTTCATTGGTATCTTTTTTTCCGTTATTTTCATGTCGAAAATCCGCACCAGTGCAATCCAGGTCGCCCAGCCCATCAATACCATTCCCACGAATAACAAGGTATACGAGATTCTCCAGTCGATGCCATTGGTCATCATCGTGTACTCGGACATGCCGCCAATGCTCGCAATGAGCGTGAGCGGAAGAAAGATTACGCTAATGAGGGTTAGATTCTTCAGCAATACACTCACATTATTGTTTATGATGGTACCTCGTGCGTCCATGAGTCCGGACAGCACCGTGCTGTAAATGTGTGCCTGCTTGGCACACTGCTGATTGTCGACCATGAGGTCATGTATGAATTCAATTTGCTGCTTTGGCGCCTCCAGGCGCTCGGCATTTACTCGCAGTTTTGCCAACACGGCGCCGTTCGCCTCTATGGCGTTGAGATAGTAGATCAGGCTCTCTCCGAGAGTGAACATTTGCAGCAAGTAGCGATTCTCCATCGAGGCGCTGACCTTCGAACCCAACTCGACTGTGATCTGCTTGATTACTTTCAAATGCCCCAGGTAATGATGTACCGTTTGCAGGAGGAATCGCAAGACAACGTCAACGCAGGACCCGACACCTTGAAATTCCTTGGCCGAAAACGGAATGGCGTTTTCACTCATAATTACAATCAAGCGCTCTTCGCGCAGAAAGAGCCCGAGCGAACTGACATCGAATCGTAACTGCTGACCGCATGCCGCGTTCCGCGGTCGCTTCCAGATCAGGGAAATGCAGCCGGGTGAAAACTCCACTCGCGATATTTCATACGGGTCGAGCGCAGAATCGATATCGTAGGGATCCAGACCCAGCGTCTCGACAAGCTCCCGCTTTTCCCTCTCATCTGGTGCAACGTAAACAAGAATACTCGCCGGTTCATCCTTGACTGGGATGATGGACCCGCTCTTGAGTGCGAAACCAGTTTTCATGGGCTGCGCCGCGTTACATCGTCATTTTTTATCGAGCGCGAGATTCAGCTTCAACACATTCACCCGCGCCTCGCCGAGAACTCCGAACTGGCGCTTTTCGGTGTGTTTGGCAATCAGTTCGCGCACTTCGTTGGGATCGATATGACGCACGCGTGCCACTCGCTCCGCTTGGTAATACGCTGCCGCCGGACTGATATCTGGATCGAGGCCGCTCCCACAAGCAGTGACAAGATCCACCGGCACCGGAGCCGTATTGCCGGGATCCGCCTCCCGCAGGGCTTTGATTCGATCGCCCACACCATCGAGCAAAGCCTGATTCGTCGGTCCGAGGTTTGAGCCGCTTGAAGACGCGGCGTCATAAGGCTTGGGTGAGGTTGCTGATGGCCGGCTCCAGAAATATTTTGGGCTGCTGAAAGGCTGCCCGATGAGTTCGGAACCAACAGCGTTGCCATCCTTAATTATCAGGCTGCCATTTGCCTGGCGCTTAAACAGGGTTTGCGCGACAGCCGTCACCAGCAGCGGATAAACGATACCGGTGATGACCGTCAGCGCCACCAACATGAAAAATCCGGACTTCACATGATTCCACATAGCATCTCCTTTAGGCCAGGCCCAAGCCGACGAGGATCATGTCAATCAGCTTGATGCCGATGAAAGGTGCAATCACCCCGCCCACGCCGTAGATCAGCAGATTGTCGCGAAGCAGCCTGCTGGCTCCGATCGGTCGGTAACGCACGCCTTTGAGCGCCAACGGAATGAGGGCGATAATGATCAATGCGTTAAAAATTACCGCCGAAAGAATCGCGCTAGCGGGTGTCGCAAGGTACATGATGTTCAATACCTTGAGCTGCGGGTAGGTCGTTGCGAACGCCGCAGGGATGATGGCGAAATATTTTGAGACGTCATTCGCAATTGAAAACGTCGTGAGCGCCCCGCGCGTTATCAGGAGTTGTTTGCCCGTTTCCACGATTTCGATTAGCTTGGTGGGATTGGAATCGAGATCCACCATATTGCCGGCTTCTTTCGCCGCCTGCGTGCCTGTGTTCATCGCCACAGCAACATCGGCCTGCGCAAGCGCGGGCGCGTCGTTGGTGCCGTCCCCGGTCATGGCTACGAGCCGCCCTTGTGTCTGGTGCTCGCGGATCAGCTTGAGCTTGGCTTCAGGTGTCGCCTCAGCCAGAAAATCGTCCACACCGGCCTCGGCAGCGATGGCAGCGGCAGTGAGTTTGTTGTCGCCGGTAATCATCACCGTCTTAATACCCATGCGGCGCAATTGCATGAAGCGCTCCTTGATGCCGCCTTTGACGACGTCCTTCAACTCTATAACGCCGAGTACTTTGGTGTCCTTGGCAACCACCAGCGGAGTGCTGCCGCGGCGCGCCACTTCTTCAACCAGCGAAGTAACTTCCGAGGGGCAGCGCCCGCCGCGGGATTCAACCCAGGTATGAATTGCATCGGATGCGCCTTTGCGTATCTGGCTATCCGCCAGGTCCACGCCGCTCATGCGCGTGTGAGCGGAAAATGGCACGAACGTCGCGCCGAGCTTTTGGATGTCCCGTTCACGAATTCCGTACCTTTCCTTGGCGTGCACCACCACGCTGCGTCCTTCAGGAGTTTCATCCGCAAGCGAAGCAAGTTGCGCCGCGTCCGCCAGTTGTTCGCGTGTTATTCCAGGTGCCGGTATGAATGCGGAGGCTTGCCGGTTGCCGAGAGTAATGGTGCCGGTCTTATCGAGCAACAGCACATCGACATCGCCCGCTGCCTCGACGGCTCGCCCCGAGAGCGCGATGATGTTCGCGCGCAGCATGCGCCCGATACCGGCAAGACCGATGGCTGAAAGCAATCCACCAATGGTGGTAGGGATTAGGCAGACCAGAAGCGCAACAAGCACAGTAATGGAAACGGGGGTTCCAGCCTTGGTAACTTCAACGCTATAAAGTGAAAATGGCAGTAGAGTCGCGGTCGTCTTCAGGAAAATCAAAGTAAATCCAACCAGCAATATAATGAGCGCGATTTCGTTCGGGGTTTTCTGGCGCCGCGCAGCTTCGACCATCGCGATCATGTGGTCGAGAAAGGTTTCACCCGGGTTAGCGCTGACGCGCACGACCAGCCAATCGGAGAGGACCTGGGTTCCACCCGTCACTGAACAGAAGTCGCCCCCTGCTTCGCGTATCACCGGCGCGGACTCGCCGGTAATCGCGGCCTCGTTGACCGAGGCGATGCCTTCGATAACTTCCCCGTCGGTGGGAATGATATCTCCGGCTTCGACCAGAAAAACATCGCCTTTGCGCAGCTGCGTTGAACTAACTTTGCTTACCGAAGCATCGCGCTTTGGTTTCGCAAGTTTTTTCGCCATCACATCGCGCTTCACCGCACGCAATGCTGCAGCCTGGGCCTTGCTCCGGCCTTCGGCTATCGCTTCTGCGAAGTTCGCAAACAGCACGGTAAACCACAACCATAGCGAAACCGCCAAAATGAATCCGGCCGGTGCTTCGCCTTTGCCACCCAAGGCCTGGAAAAATAAAATCGTGGTCAAGATGCTGCCGAGATAGACGACAAACATCACGGGATTTCTCCACTGGTACTGAGGCAGCAATTTGACGCATGAATCAATCAACGCCTGCAGGAAGATGTCCTTGGTGACCAAGGACCGGCGCACCAATTGTGGTACTGGAATCGCTTGCGTGTTCATCATCCGTAATGCTCCTTGAAAATTCGGTCCTAGTGCACGCCAACCATGATGAGATGCTCGACGATCGGCCCGAGCGCGAGCACCGGGAAGAAAGCCAGCGCCCCGACGATGATCACCGTCCCGACCAGCAAGGCGACAAAAAGCGGGGTATGAGTGGGCAACGTGCCGGCGCTCACCGGAATCTTTTTCTTGGCCGCGAGCGCGCCGGCTATGGCGAGCACCGGTACTGCCAGCCAGTAACGACCTAGCAGGATTGCGATTCCGAGCGCCGTGTTATAGAAAACTGTGTTGGCCGAGAGGCCGGCAAATGCACTGCCGTTGTTATTGGCGACAGAGGAGAACGCGTAGAGTATTTCCGAGAAACCGTGAACGCCCGGATTCGCTACGCCGGCTTTGCCTGCGTCAGTAAGCACCGCGATCGCAGTGCCCACGAGAATCACCAGCGGCACAAGCAGAAGTGCCACCGCTGACATTTTCATCTCAAACGCCTGTAGTTTCTTGCCCAGATACTCTGGCGTCCGGCCGATCATGAGCCCGGCCACGAACACGGCAACAATGGCAAAGATCAACATGCCGTAAAGGCCGGAACCAACACCGCCAAAAATCACCTCGCCCAGCTGCATATCCCACATCGGAACCAGACCGCCCAGTGGGGTAAATGAATCATGCATTGAGTTCACCGAGCCGTTCGATGCGACCGTGGTGGCGGTCGCCCAAAGCGCAGAATTGACGATTCCAAAGCGCGTTTCCTTGCCTTCCATGTTGCCACCGGCTTGCATGGCGCTCGCCGTTTGATCAACCCCTTGTTTCGCGAGCAGCGGATTGCCTGACTGCTCCGAGCCGACGCAAAGCGCGAGCATGGCAACAAACACAATCGTCATCGCAGCGAGCACCGCCCAGCCCTGGCGCGTGTCGCCTACCATGCGTCCAAACGTGTAGCACAGCGCCGCGGATATCAGGAGAATCGACAGTACTTCGAGAAAGTTGGAAAGCGGGGATGGATTTTCGAAAGGATGCGCTGAGTTGACATTGAAGAAACCACCGCCGTTGGTGCCGAGCTGTTTGATCGCGATCTGGGACGCTGCCGGACCGAGTGCAATGACCTGCTCTTTCGCCACCGCCTTTTCAGTGACAGGATTTCCCTTCTCGTCCTTGACCGGTTGACCCGCAGCATCGAGTTTCGGATTGTCATATTCAACCGGCTGCACAAGCGGCACGGTTTGGTAGGCGGAAAAGGTCTGTACCATGCCCTGGCCGACATAAACCAGAGCGAAAATGAATGCAAGCGGCAAAAGGATATACAAGCTGGTGCGGGTCAGATCAACCCAGAAATTGCCGATGGTCTCGGCACTCTGCCGCGCGAAACCGCGGATCAATGCCACTAGAACCGCCATTCCCGTCGCAGCGGATAAAAAGTTTTGCACCGTTAGTGCTGCCATCTGTGTGAGGTAGCTCATCGTGGTTTCGCCGCCATATCCCTGCCAGTTGGTGTTGGTAGCGAAACTGACCGCGGTATTAAAGGAGGAATCCGGGCTGACCGCGGAAAAAGCCTGCGGGTTGAGCGGCAGATAAGCTTGCAGCCGCTGAAGCGCGTAAACCGCGAGTGCCCCGAGCACATTGAATATCAGCATTGCCACCGCGTATTGGGTCCAACGCATCTCCTGCGCCGGGTTCACACCGCACAGCCGGTACAGCAGCTTCTCGAACGGCGCACAGAAGCGATTGAGGAACTTAATGCGCCCCTCGTAAACACCGGCCATGTACGCACCGAGGGGTTTAACCAACAACAGCAAGACAACTAAGTAGAGGGTAAGCTGCAAATAACCGTTGCCAGTCATCAGAATTTCTCCGGAAAAAATAACGCGACGACCAAGTAGACAAACAACGCGATGGCGAGTATCAGGCTTAACAGGTAGGTCCAACTCATGAGCCTCTCCTCAACAGCCGATCGAAGCCGTATACCAAACCGATGGTGAGCACGAAGAAACCGACCATGAGCGCGATAAAGATAACGTCCATCATGTGAGCCTCCAATTGCCACTAAACCTGGACTAGATTCTGGGGCTGAGCAGATCAAAAAGCCGTAGAAACTTGTACCAGCGGTGTTAAAAATTTATAAAGAGCCGACATGATGCGGCAGCACCTTGACCCGGCCGTGCTGGAATGGAATAACCGTTGGTGCGGATATTTGTCTTTAGACTACAGCGGAATTCCTACTTACCATATTGTGTGGCAAGGTAGTCGACGATTGGCGGGACGTCTTCTTGATTGATCGGCGCAGCCATAACCTTGACCATTTTGTTGACTTCTCCCTCCCAGCCTTTCCGGTCAAGGAATACCGAGTTCATCTGAATGTAATCGAGGCTATGACAGTTGCTGCAATTAGACGTCACCAGGTTTTTGCCGGGGGCTTCTTTGAGAATGATCTTACCTTCGTCAGCCATTGCCGGGGCGCATACAATTAGCATCCAAATGAACAGTATTTTTTTCGTTCAGGTTCCCGTTTAGTGCTGAACTGTCCAGGGTACCGGAAGGCAAGGTCTTGGGTCCGAGTTCAGTTGGGTAATCGGCCCCGAACAAGGCCTTGCCGGTCCATGCGGCTCCGCCAGCCATCATTAGGCTGCCAGCCGCTGTTTTCAGAAACCGACGTCGGGAGTACATGGCTCCTTCCTGCTCTTATTTATTAAGCTGATTCTAAACGATGGAAATTGCGCGACCCGCAAAGCTGGCTATTAGCCTGTTTTTCGCGTTCAAGGAGAGCTAATTGGCGCTTATCATTGATAAATATTGCCTGCAAAAACTGGCCTTAATTTGTTGCCACCTGGCAACATTAAATCCTGTAAGCAATCAAGAAAATAACCGCTTAGCTTGCGTTTATGTCGCCCTGCTGCGACGTTGGTTGCGATGAATTTCCTTCAATATTTTCTTCGTGCCGATTGTTTTACCTAAAAATTTATAGCCTGGCACGCAGACTGCTTCAAATTTAGGGTGGAACCGGGCGAATGACGACCAAAAACCGCGCGTAGCGAAGCGGACAGTTATATCGCGAGCAGCCTGGTATCGAGAGATTCTGGAGGATCACAGAATAGGAGATACCATGGTTGCGAAGCTAGGCATAGACACGAAATCAAATCCCCGGCGCATAGGAATTTGCGCTCTCCTTTTAGGCCTTCTGATAATTGCGGCGCCTGAACTCCTCGGCGTTGGAAACACTGCGGTCGACCCAGGCGTGAATCTCAACGCTCCGCCGCGCGCGGGTGGTCCCCTTCCTGATTTAAGCCCAGAGGAATCACAGCTTTTCTACGCCAGTTTGAAAACCTTCACTGAAAGAGATTCGGTGAAAGGGACTTTCGTAAGTCCGGACTTTGGAGCGGAAACCGGCGAAGGCCTGGGGCCGCGCTTCAATGCTAACAGTTGCGCTGCCTGCCATATACAACCGGCTATCGGCGGAACAAGCCCAATTATCAATCCGCAACTTGCAATTGCTGCTGATGCCGGGGCCAAGAATACCATTCCATTTTTTATCACCAAGAACGGGCCCATCCGCGAAGCGAGATTCCCGCTAGCGGTGGATGCCAATGGCCAAATCATTCATCCCACGACGCGCGACGGCGGTGTGCACGCCTTGTTCACCATCACCGGCCGCCAAGATGCACCCGGGTGCAACATCACCCAACCACCTTTTGATTTGGAACAGGCGCAAAATAATCTTTCATTCCGCATTCCGACACCGGTTTTTGGTGCCGGCCTGATTGAAGCCATCGCCGACTCAACTATTCTTGCCAGCCACGCGAGCACCTACACAGCGAGGCGGCTAATGGCAATCGCCGGTCGCGAAAACCGTGGTCGGGAAAACAGGACTGGAAATGATTCGACCATTACCCGATTCGGATGGAAGGCGCAAAACAAGTCTCTCGCCATCTTTTCCGGGGAAGCCTATAACGTCGAGATCGGCGTAACGAATGAGCTGTTTCAGAATGAACGGGACACTGAACCTACGCCTCTTCCTGCTTCCTGCATATTCAACGGAATACCGGAAGATCACACCAACTTCGATCAATTGAAACCGGGTGCGGCATTTACCGACGTTGCAAGCGACATCGTGCAATTTGAAATCTTCATGCGCTTCCTCGCACCTCCCAAGCCGACCTGTGATTCGTTTAAAGGATCGTGCCCATTCAATATCCAGCAGGGGCGCGCTGCGTTCGATCGAGTCGGCTGCGCTCTATGCCATACTCCGGAGCTTGCGGTGAGCCAATCTTCGAGCGACGCGATCACCAAACAGGGTACCGCCCGCTTGTTTTCAGACTTGCTCATTCACCATATGGGCGAGCAGCTAGCGGATGGCATTACGCAGGGCCTTGCCGGTGACGATGAATTTCGCAGCGCACCGTTATGGGGTGTGGGTCAACGTACCTTCTTTCTTCACGATGGGCGCACCAGTAACCTGTACGAAGCGATTCAACAACACGCCAGCCCCGGTTCCGAAGCCAATCGGGTAATCGCTGAGTACAACCGGCTTCCTACCTACCTGCAGCAGAATATTATTTATTTCCTGCGGAGTTTGTGAAATGGGTCCCGGGCGCCGCTGTGCAGTTTAAGCTCAAGGCGCTCGGGAAACCCGGAGCCAGTATGCTGAATCATCCCGGCGACAGAATTCGCGTTGTACGCGCGGTCTTGCTTGTCAGCCGAGATTGGGTGCGAATTTTAGACTGCTACCAATCGTTCGCGGCGCCCGGGGAGTTCTTATATTTATAAAAGCGGTTGTTAAGATACTGGGTGACGTCTTCGACCTCGTCGTCAGTCCAATGGTAGCCCTTGTAGCTCTCCCACTGGATAACCCATTTACGGATATCGTAGACCGATTTAGCCACCCGATTAGGGCGTCCGCTCACGCTTTTCGTGTGGCATTCGCCGCAATTTGTTTCATAAAGAAGCTTGCCACGCGCTAAGTCAGCAGCAGCCGTCGTTTCACCGAACAAGCCTAATGACGTGGCAATCATCAAAAATGTGTAGAGTCTGCGGTGCATAATGTGCCCGCTGCGCATATGCTTTATCTCCTGAACGGTTTTAACTTGATCCACGAATTTGAATCGCGTTCTGATGCTGTGCTGTCGCATACTACAGCAAAATGAAGCGTTGAGCATTGAACCCGTCGCTGCTCATCTTATTCTTCGATGTCTATGACCGCAGGGCTTCTGTGCGTTTGCGATTGCCCAATCAAGTTAGTCAGTGGCATCTCACTGGTCCAAAAAGGGGAGTTTTCAGGATGCGCCGATCTCGCGGGCAACATTCTGCCCTCCGAAAGCCGAATACGCTCGCGAGCCTTGCGTTTCCGCAAAGTGCAACACTTTTCGATAATGAGAACGGACTAATAGCCGGATTGAGGAGGCGGCTGCGGCGCTACTCGCTGCCACCCTTCGGGGCATTCTCTGACGTGAGGGTAGTAGGCATTTGCACTTGCGCAATAATACCAGTATGCCTCAGCAAGCCCTGATTCCTCCTGATCACCATAAGCCGGCGGCAGATATGAC
>Ga0187788_10000532_pt1 | contig 10629 bp, 12 predicted proteins | sample 1015_BV01_MP10_2_FD_133008 | JGI IMG/M metagenome (GOLD analysis project Ga0187788, IMG submission 133008) | Tropical peat soil microbial communities from peatlands in Department of Meta, Colombia - 1015_BV01_MP10_20_MG | ecosystem: Environmental > Terrestrial > Soil > Wetlands > Peat | place...
AGCGTGCTCACTGAATGGGGTGGAGACGAGGGGAAACTCAAACAGGCCGACTTGGCTCCGTTAACCAGCGCGCATGAGCTATCGCTGCTGCAGCGTTTGATTGAATACCCTGAAATCGTGGAAGGGGCTGCGCGCGAGTTGTCTCCACACCTTATCGCCTTCTATCTCAAGGAACTGGCCGCCGAGTTTCACAGCTACTACAATGCAACGCGCTTTCTCGTGCCCGAAGCGCAAATCAGGAATGCGCGTCTTGCGCTGGTAACCGCAGTCCGCCAGGTCTTGCGCAACGGCCTTGGCCTTGTAGGTGTCAGCTGTCCGGAAAAAATGTAGGATATGCGGGTGTCCAGAGATTATAAAACCAACTCCAGCAGATCGAGCTCGGGCAACACCGGCAGTGCATTTCTCCTTGGTCTGTTGGTTGGATTGATCCTGGGCTTGACGACTGCTCTGGTCGTCGCCTGGTATGTCAACAAAATTCCCAGCCCATTTGTAAGCCGCGAAAAACCGCCGTCAAGCCTGCCCGGCGCCGAATCCAAGATCGAGCAGCCCGCTCCCCAGATTGCGCCAAAACAAGAAGAAAAACAGGCCAAGGCGACAACCAAGGAGAAGCCGCGCTTTGATTTTTACAAAATCCTCCCGGGGGTAGAAGAGCCGGTGACTGAAAAAGAATTGCGACAAGCCGCAAAGCAGCCCGGTCCCACCAAGGATGTCTATTTTTTGCAAGCGGGTGCCTTCCAAAATATTTCCGAAGCCGACAACCTGAAAGCTAAACTTGCGTTAATAGGTGTTGAAGCCAAGATTCAGAGCGCCACTTTGGCCGATAAAGGCGTATGGCATCGGGTTCGCGTCGGGCCTTACACTAACGTGGACGAACTTAACCAGATGCGCACGACGCTGAAACAGAATGGCATCGATGCCAGCCTGATTAAAGTGCACGACACGACCGCGCACTAGCTGGAAGAATTCACCAGGAGATGTGGATGAGACTAATTAATTATCTTCTTTTGTCATGCATGCTGACGGTTGCGGGTGGCACGTTTGCCGCCGCTCCGGTCCTGGACAGGGATTACCGCCTGGTTGTGCCGCCTCAGCCGACCGAGACCGGTGAGAGGATCGAGGTTATTGAGTTTTTTTACTACGGCTGCCCGCATTGTTTTGCGCTGGAGCCGTATTTAAAAAAATGGCTGAGCAATGCGCCGAAAGACGTGGCGTATCGGCGCATTCCCGCAGTATTCAACGAAAGCTGGGTTCCGCTGACCAAAGCATTCTACGCGCTGGAAGCCCTGGGCGAGCTCAACCGATTAAATAACGGTCTGTACGATGCCATTCACGTCAGTCACCAGATCGATCTTCGTAATCAACAAAGCTTGGAGCAAAGCTTATTTGACTGGGTAGCGAAGCAAGGGATAGACCGCAAGAAATTTGCTGACGTTTATAATTCGTTTTCGGTAAATACCCGGGTAGCATTTGCAAGCAATTTGACCCGAGCTTATGGAATAGAGGGCACGCCAGCGCTGGTAGTGGCAGGCAAATACTTGACCGCGCCGTCGATGACAGGCTCAAATGAAAGCGTCATACCGGTGCTCAACCAACTGATCGACCAAGCGCGGCAAGAGCGTTCTTCCAAACGCTGATGCCAATTAAAGTTGTCATCACTGGCGCGACGAGCGGCATCGGCGAAGCGCTGGCGCGCGAATACGCGAAACAGGGGGCGACCCTGGGCTTAATTGCGCGGCGTGAGCGCGTGCTTGCCCAACTCAAAGATTCACTTTCCACCACCTGTCTCACCTACGCGGCAGATGTGCGTGATGCTCACGCCATGCAGCAAGCCGCTGCCGATTTCCTTAAGCGGCAAGGTTGCCCTGACGTGGCGATCGCCAATGCCGGTATTAGTCACGGTACCCTAACAGAATACGCGCAAGATCTGGAGAGCTTCGAAGCCATTCTGGACACCAATGTGATGGGCATGTTAAAAACATTCCATCCCTTCCTGGCCGCAATGTGCGCCCGAAAGCAGGGTACGCTGGTAGGTGTCTCGAGCATTTCCGGGTTCCGCGGATTGCCTGGCGCAGGAGCTTATTCGGCGTCAAAAGCAGCTGCGATCAGTTATCTTGAAAGCCTGCGGGTGGAACTGCGTGATAGCGGAGTGAACGTGCTAACCGTGTGCCCGGGCTATATCGCCACCCCGATGACTGCGAATAACCCTTACCCCATGCCGTTCATTATCAGCGCTGAAGAGGCGGCAAGAAAAATCATTCGCGCCATAGAACAGAACAGGAAATTTTTGATCATCCCGTGGCAGATGGCGCTTCTTGGCCGAATTTTCAGATTGCTTCCGCTGGGGCTTTACGATCGGGTGCTCGCAAAAATGCCGCGTAAGCCGCGTGACGTCTAGCTTTTCAAAGAGCGCCGAGCCGGCGCCTGATTTCCGCTTCGCTCAAATCGCTAATCTCGACCAGCTTTCTGGTCGAACTAAAGCCGGAAACGATTCGCACATTGTTTTTGGGCAGGCCAAGCGTGGTGGCTAGTATTTCTTGTGCTGCGCGGTTAGCTTTGCCTTTTTCCGGAGCGGATTTCACGCAGATCTTAAGGCTGTCGCCGATCCAACCCGCAATTTTGCCTTGCGAGGACCTAGGCACGACTTTGATTTTGAGTCTCACGCCGGGCCGCTAACTCACGCACATAGGACTGGTAAACCTGTTCTTCAAAGCAAACAAAATAGACGTGCTGTAGCGTGGGCCAGGACTGCAATGCCGCCAAGGCTTCGGTAACCGCAATGGCGCAAGCCTGCTCGACGGGGTAAGCATATACACCACAGCCGATAGCGGGAAACGCGATGGATTGAAGCCGATGTTCACCCGCGAGCCTGAAGCTCTCCCGATAGCATGAAGCGAGCAGCTCGGGCTCACCATTTCTGCCGCCTTTCCACACCGGGCCGACCGTGTGAATGATGTGTCTGGCTTTCAAGTGATAGCCTTTGGTCATTTTAGCCGCGCCGGTTTTACAACCGCCCAGCGCGCGGCATTCAGCAAGTAATTGCGGCCCGGCTGCCCGATGAATCGCACCATCAACACCGCCGCCCCCCAGTAAGGAGTTGTTAGCGGCGTTGACGATCGCGTCCACGTCCAAGGAGGTAATATCCCCTTTTAGTAACTTGATTCTCAGGTCAGGCGCCGCTGCACTCTTTGATTTCATGCCAGTTTCCGAACATATTCAGTGATCCTGTGATTGGAAAATATTTTTGGTCGCAGGCCGCGCGCGACCCAGCTAAACGGCAAGATCATGAAGACCAGGCCAAGCAATGTAAGTACAGAACCGGCGAAAAACAGCAATTGCGCTTTCTTCCCGTACACACAGTTTCCTTTCCCGGTTAAGTAGACCATCTCTCCAAAATGGCGAAATCCCCAGATTACCGACGGTACCCTGGGCACGATATCGGTCGAATTGACCACCCTGAAAACCGGCACTTTCCTTCGATCAAGCACGCGCGCAAGTAGTGAATCCGCCACCCGCGGGCATCCAAACGTGCATAACATTGCCGGGGGACGCGGGCACGCGGCCAGACTTGCAAGCGCGCCGCCCAGGCTGTGCCCGGTCATAAACACCGGGATATCGCGCCAGTTATTTTCCTCAAGAATGTCGAATAGCGCGTCGCTTACTCCTTTTGCCCCGTACCATTTCGGAGCTTTCATATGTTCCTTGGGAGTGAAACCGTCGATTGCCACGCCCCATGCAACTTTCAGTGCGTAGATAAATCCGGTGTGCGCCCGGTAAGTTGCGCCGGTTGTCTCCGAAACGCTCAACGCGGGACTCAATTCGTCCGGCAGCGCCGACTTGAAGACTGCCACGTCACTCAAAATATCCGCCCAGTCATTCTCGGTGCCGCGAAACGCGAGCACTGCGAACTGCCCCAGGCCGGCAGTTCCCGGGTGCGAAGCCAGGTAGCCTTGCGTGGCAAGCGTGTCAAAAAAAATTACGAATTCAAATCCCGCATCCGCCAGTTCGTCGTAAACGCGGCGCTTATTTTCATACGCCAGCCTCGAACATTCGGCAAGCCACCACGCGTTGTCCTTATCGAAACCCGTGTTGGCCGGGTTGAAATCCGGCCGTGCTTTGCCTACTTTTTGGAAGTACTGCGGGCCTGCTTTTGGCATTCTAACTCCGGTTGTGCGCCGCAAATTTCTGCCTGGTAATTGCGCGAAGTGCTTATCACTGTAACGGTAATGCAGCCACACTAGGGGTATTGCTATCCCCAGCTTGCAAGCGTTACCTTAAGGTTTTCGCACATTTTAGCGCGTCGCGCAAAAACCAGGCATGACCGGCTCAGGAGCCACACAATGAAAACCTATCGCCAGGAATTGCTGTTCAAATCGGCCTCCAAGGAAGCGTTCATAAACATTACGCCTCAGATCGAGGAAGCCCTGAAGGCAAGCGGAGTCAAGGAAGGTTTGGTATTGGTGAATGCCATGCACATTACTGCTTCGGTCTTTATCAACGATGACGAACGTGGTCTGCACAGTGACTTTACGCGCTTTCTCGAGGGTCTTGCGCCGCATGAACCCATCAAGCAATACCGCCATAACGATACCGGCGAGGATAATGCTGATGCGCACATCAAACGCCAATTGTTCGGCCGTGAAGTTGTAGTTGCGGTGACCGGTGGAAAGCTGGACTTTGGACCATGGGAACAGATTTTCTATGGTGAATTCGACGGACGCCGTCCAAAGCGGGTGCTTGTGAAAATCCTCGGCGAGTAGTCTTTGGAGCTGAATCTAGATTTCCACTACGAGTGCAGGATTGAATTTCTTATTTAGCCTCAGGCCGTGGTGCCCGCGCGGATTGCACACGACGTGCGTGCCTGCTATTTCATAGTCGAATTTGCTGTGCGTCTGGCCGTGCACCCATAGCGTGATCGGCTTGCCCATCAGGTACTCCAAGCGGTTGAAATACGCGGCATCCGCGTGCATGCGGTCATCCAGGTACTCGGCCGCGATCGACTGAATCGAGGGAGCGTGATGGGTAATTACTACTGTCTTGCCGTCGTAGGATTCGTCAAGCTTCTTGCGCAGCCAAAGCTTGAACTCGGCGTGCTTTTTCTGGGTGTCCTCGGGACGCAGTTTGCGCAAGCCCATCCCCGCCCTGATCTCCCGGTAATCGCTCACCGTGCGACGCGCCTCGGACATGGCAAGCTTGAGATTACCGGTTGTTGAGAAATCGGTCCAACAAGTGCCGCCCAAGAAGCGAACATTGTCCTGAAAAGCCTCATCGCATTCGAGGACGTGCACATTGGTACCAGCGGCTTTTTGCTTGAGTCGCTGCACCGTGCGCTCGATGTGCCCTCCATAGAACTCGTAGTTGCCGGCGACATAATAAACGGGCACCGAAAATTGTTTTAGCGCCCAATCGATGCCGTGCTCCTTTACATGAATGTCGCCCGCAAGAATCACCGCATCCGCGTCCGTTTTGGGGGGCACAAAACCGCCCAACTCCAAATGCAGATTACTGAGTATGTGCAGCCGCATGCCGTCCCCAGGATTGATTTAAGCTAAGTTAAACACACAGTTTATCCCGGGTCGCGTTTTGTCGTAAGCCCCCAACGCTTTGAATCATTTCCGCAACACTGAAAATCGGTCAACCGCCTCGAACTATGGTAACCTCCGAAGCCAGCATAGCGACGCAGCTAGAAGTACAAACTGTAAAATGCGTACGGGTCGACCCCGATTCGTTTTCGCTGAGACCGAACTCGCATGGCTTATCCAGGTCGGTATTATCAACTGCTGGCGTCACGCGATCCGGGGTTTTTGCGGGGCATGCCGCGGATTTCTCTCCGAAACGTTAAGGAACCGATCGTATAGCGTGTTACGCTTCGCGCAGAAACATTATGCTAAGCCTTGTACTTTCGACCATCGCGTTCTTTGTCGCGGCCTATTACTTCCGGCGTTATTTGGAGGAAATGGGGATGCCAAAAGGTATATCACGCAGTCTGTTGATCTTCTGTGTGGCGTTCGTCGTTTCTTCCGGCGTCGCGTATATCGTCAGCTGGGCTTCGTCCTGAAGCAAACACGCGTGCAGGCAATTTGGGTAATCCGAATCGGGCTTGCGTGCAAACCCCGATGTTCACACTTGGTGTGCCGTTTTTTGCTAGGCGGCAAAACGCACGCTAACTCGATATCCTTGGTAAGCGAGCGCTTAGTTACGCCTATGTAGAACTTGATCAATACTCCACACCCCGCTACCGGAAGCCGACAGATAAAGAAAAATAAAACAATAAAGCACGGCCAGCTCACCATGATTTAGCACGGGATCTATTCCGTGCGGTGCGTGCGCCATGAAATAGGCAAAGGCCATTTCCCCGGAAAGTATAAACGCAACCGGGCGGGTAAAGAGGCCCAGGAGTACGAAGAGGCCACCGACCAGTTCAAGAACACCCGCAAATCCAATGAGCGAGAACAGCTTGAGTCCAGCAAAGGCCTCAGAGGATGGGACGCCAAGGAGTTTCATTGATCCGTGCTGAACGAAGAGAAATGCCGTCACGATACGCAGGACACTGAGCAGACGCGGTGACCACTGTACATAAAATGTCTCCAACTTGGACATATTGCCTCCATGGCTCGCGAAGAAAACAGCACTCTATCACAAGGTTTCTACGCGCATGTCCGCCAAAATTTGTTGACCAACTTCAGGCGCGCTCAGCTCGGCATTTTCACGGGTTGCCAACTAGCCCAACCGGCGTTAGAACTCGTATTCGATCTGACCCCGGATATTCTGGCTGGGGGCATTGTTTGATTTAATAAACAGGAAAGCAGCGTTATAACGAATTGCTTGGCGCCCGCCCAATGCAAATTTGCCAAATATCGCTGGCCCCATGCGATTCTGCGGCGATGGCTGGTCTATGGCCTCCCAATGATTCCAGCTGCCCAAATCGCCAAATCCCTGAAAGCCGAATTCGAATTTTGGCTGCCAACGGTATTTGGCCTGCCATTGATAGCCGTACTCGGCACGTTGCGAGGAATGACTTCCAAAGATCTGCGTGAGCAGAAAATTAGCGTTCAGCTGCACTTTACCTAGGTCTTTTTGCAGAAGTGGCCCGATGAGCACCTGATATCCGCCTTGGAGATCGTTGGGCTTTTCGATTTCCACAATAAAGCCGGCGTCTACCGGATACTGGCCGGTTTCAGTAAGTTGAAACTTGTTTTCCCATTCCCAAGCATCGAAATGCGCCCCGCTATCGCTGGTGTCCTGGAATACGGCATAAAATTCGGTAAACCACCTTTGGGTTAGACCCAGGCCAAGGCCAATGGACGCCGCGCTGGTCCGGCCTTCTTCGGACTGTTTCCAGGTGCCCAATTTGAGATCGATCTCGCGTTCGCCGTATTCAACAGCAGGCAGAAATACATAGTCGTTTGGTTCACCAGCAATCGCGACGAGAGGAATAGTGCCCAGCAAAATTGCAAAGGCAGCTCGGCGAAAACGCATTGGCTTTCTCATTTTGGTGGTCCTAAGAAAAAAACCGCCACCGGGGCGTGCTTGCGTTTGATGGGCTCAGCCGGACCTGTTTTGCTGAAGCCGAAACGAAAATGCCGCGGAATAGTTCAATTGGAATGACCATTGCCAACCCCTTCTTTGATCCGCTGCGCGGACCGGCTTTATGGCTGGCTACCCCGCGCCAGAAGTGGCGCGGCTGGCTGGCTGATATAAGTGCAGCAGCGGGATAAAGGCTACTTCGTGAGTATTAGTTTTCCCGCGGCAGTGATTCGCAGACGGTATTTCTCGAGACCGTGCCCTATGATGATTTCGCGCTTGCCTTGCATCAGTTGCTCGCTTGCAATTATAGGCACAATTCGCCCGCCAGGGGACGGCGCACATCGTACTTCCGGAGCGGTCGTGTTCATCGACTTGTAGTTTCCAGTATTCTCGAATACCTTTTCGTTAACCAAGCTTTCACGCGACCGCCGGCCGGCGAGTCACCGTACCCAGCAGTCGCATGAGGATGAAGATCGTCGCGAGTGTACCGAGATAAGCAAAAAGCTGGAGGGCGGTCGGCCGATCCGTATAGCCAATCAATGCATGCAGGATCTTGCCGAAAATGCTGTCGTCAGCAAGGTAATTCGAGGTATCCCAAAGCGTCTTGGCAAAAGATTTCACGACACCGGCAACCTGGAGGAACGCAACGGCCTGGGCTGCCATGCCTGCAGCGAGCAGGGCAATGAGCCAACTCGTAACAGAAAAAAGATAACGTACCGGGATGCGCAATAACCCCTTGTACATAATTAACGACACGCCGGCGCCAAGCAGCACGCCTGCAAGACTTCCCACTGTCATTGCAAGTGCCGAATCCTTGCTCGACACCGCGACCCCGAACAGGAATAGCACCACTTCGGAACCCTCGCGTAGTACCGCAATGCCGACCACGGTGGCAAGCGCGGCCATTGTTCGGCTACCCGCTGCAACCGCCTCGCCAACTGACTTCACCGCCGCGCTAATCTCGCGACCGTGGCGCGACATCCAGATGTTATGCCATGCCAGCATGACAACCGCGACCAGCAAGATCGCTGCATTGAACAGCTCCTGCCCTGAACCGGCAACGGCATTACTGATTGCTCCCGCGAAAACTGCCACGAGGCATGCGCCAGCCGTACCGCCGACTATGCCGTATGCGACCCACAGGCTTCGCTTCGCGACACCGCGTGTCGCCGCAAGCACGATGCCGACCACGATACCGGCCTCAATAACTTCTCGAAAGACGATAATGAGCGCTGCGATCATCGCGTCGCTTACTCGGCAATGACCACGCCTTTGGCGGTATCCGAGTGGAACTCGCCAATGAACGGATATCGGCCGGGCGAAAGTGGCCCAATATAAATTGGCGCCGAAGATTTTGCGGGGATAACTTTTTCTCGATTCAATGCGTGACTATCGAATTCTTCTGCAGATGAGTCCTGATTTTCTACGATGAGCTTAAGCTTTTTCCCAGCGGGAACCCGCAGTTCAGCGGGTTTAAATTGGTGATCCTGAATCGTCAACTTGTATTCGTAGTCCTCTGCCAAGGCTAGAAACGGGAGGAAAAGGAGTGCAACAACGAATGTGCGCATGAAAATACTCCCAAGGTCTTTCGATAATGATAATAATTCTTATTTAAAAAAGCAATCCGCTGCTCAAGAACCGAATGTAATATTTTAAATTCAAATACTTAATTTATTTATCACCAGAATTGCAGCATGGAATAATTAATAATTCAACCGATAATTTTGACTCGAGTCATGAATAACTTTAATGCACGGGATGCAGGTGAAATCTTGCGATTTCCAAATTCAATTGCAGGCGCATTTTCCTAGAATCCAACCAACCTTTCGTTGGCATCTTCCCTTTGTTGCCGTGCGCGCCATTCAAGACCCGAAAAAAGTGTAGAGCTGTTGCCAGCCTATTTCCCGGCGACGAAACGGCTGAAAACAGGACCGAGTTTCAGCCTTCAGGAGCCTCAAAGTGTGCCTTGACAAAAGTGGATTGGTTTTCTTCGACGTCGACCCTAAAAACATACGTGTAGGGAGGCATTCGGCTTTTTACCACCACCCGGTGTGTCCCGCGCGTAACCGAGAGCTTTTTCAGGGGTGGCGAAAAGCCGACTTTGTATCCATCCACAAAAATCTCGCCTCTCGGCGTCACATCAAAATTCAAGTATCCAACTTCGCCCCCAGGCGCTAACGGTGCATTGCTAATCTTGCCGCTTTGCGCCGTTCCTGGCGATTTCTTAGCATCAGGCAGCGAGGACTCCTGGTCGCTAGCCGCACTTTTAGGCAGCTCTCGTTTGGCGCTTTGCGATGTCCCGGGATTTCCTGCAATACGTTTCTCGTACGCAGGCCACCATTCGCCGAAAAACAAGTATGACCCCAGCGCTACGACCCCGAGCCAGCTAGTGACCACGAGGAATGATTTGCGGCCAGAATGTTCTTTACGCACCGGAATTAATCTGTGCTGGCCTTCTCTACCTTTCGCGCCCGGTAACTCAATAATGGGGTACGCGCGATCACTCTGCTTTGCCGTGCTTTTCATTTGGGTCGCTGGCGGAAACACGGGTTGTTTTTTGGTGTCGGGTACTAATTCAAGTGTTTTTACTGCAGACTCCGTTCTGCGGGTCGCCCTTCGTTCCAGCGTTTTCTGTGGGGGTCCTTTCAGCTGCGCAAGCTGGGAGGACGGCGGTGACAAGTCTTCATAGTGCCTCAAATCGTGGGCAAGCTCGCTGGCTTTCTGGTAGCGTTGCTCGGGAAGCTTAGCCAGTGCCTTGGAAATTATGAAATCGAGCCCCGCTGGGATGTGTTTGTTGATTTGCCTGATATCAACTGGCGCTTCGTTTAGGATGCGATACATGATGGCGCCGATGGAATCCCCGTCGAACGGCGCTTTGCCAGTCACCATTTCGTATAGAACTACCCCCAGCGAAAAAATGTCGGATCGGCCATCCACAGTTTTTCCCACGATTTGCTCGGGCGACATGTATTTGGGCGAGCCGAGAATCGTACCGATCTCGGTCTTTGAGCCCGAAGGAAGGTAGGCAATACCGAAATCGGTGATTTTCACCTGGCCGGACTTCGTAATCATGATATTTGCCGGTTTGATGTCGCGGTGCACGAT
>Ga0187788_10000533_pt1 | contig 10621 bp, 10 predicted proteins | sample 1015_BV01_MP10_2_FD_133008 | JGI IMG/M metagenome (GOLD analysis project Ga0187788, IMG submission 133008) | Tropical peat soil microbial communities from peatlands in Department of Meta, Colombia - 1015_BV01_MP10_20_MG | ecosystem: Environmental > Terrestrial > Soil > Wetlands > Peat | place...
GTCAACTCTTTTCGAAGTCGGAAGCCTGCTCCTTTTTTGATCGCATACCTCGGGAAAATAGAGCTAAGAAACTTTCAGCAAGGGAAACCCATCGGGGTAATCCTTTCCCCTCAAAGCCAAGATGGGAAAAGATAATTTTTATGTCTTCAGAGATAGTTCTCCAGACTCAGCTTCTCGTAGCCAGGGATGGCGATCGGCTTAAATTTCTCCTCCAAGCTCCCTGCCGGGGCAGTGGCGTCGATGCCCAGCTTAGTCCCAATTCCGCCCGAGGAGGATGGGTCGAGGAGAGAGGTCTGAATCTGGGGAACTACCAGCAGGTCACGGTCTCCTTGAAACCGGGTGGCGATTGCCCATTCGACCTGCTCCGTATCGAAGATGTTAATATCCTCGTCGACTACCACTACATGCTTGATGTCGGCGTTGTTGACCATGGCCGCAAGCATGGCCGTGCGAGCTTCTCCTTCGTTCTTCTTGGCCAGTGAGATGACCAAATGGTACCGGCAAGTCCCTCCGTAAGTAAGATGGACCGCCTGGACCGACGGAACAGCCCTTTGCACATCAGCCAGAATGCTGGCCTCCCGAGGGATGGCCCCCAGCAGGAGATGTTCCCGGCTTGCCGGAAGGATAGAAAAGAAAAGAGGATCTTTTCGGTAGCAGATCGCTTTCAGATGGAAAGTGGGGCGCGGGGCTGGAGGGCTGTAATACCGAGGGAATTCCCCAAAAGGCCCCTCCACTCTGGTTTGCGAGGAGTCAATGATTCCCTCCAGCACAACTTCGGCATCGGCAGGAATCTCTACATTTACGGTAGCGCAGCGAGCTAGTTTGAGAGGAAAGGAGGAACGCATCGCATTTGCCACTTCTAGCTCATCCACCCCGAAAGGTAAAATAGCCTCTGAGGCCAGCATGGTAAATGGATCAACACCAATGGCTACAGCTACTTCCAAGGGACGTTTCATCTGCAAGCATTTCTGAAGGCATAAATTCAGGTGACGGGGAAGAATCAGGAGACTGGTTACCCCATCTTCGAAAACCTGGATACGATGGATGGAGGCATTGCGAATTCCCGTCTCCGGGTCTTTTGCGACAATCACTCCTCCTGTAATATAAGGGCCGGCATCTCTCTCGTGATAGGTGGGAATAGGAAAAATCTTAAGCAAGTTGAAATTTTTGGTAAGCACACACTCTTGGAAAGAAGCACTCCCTACAATCTCACAAGGACGCGGTTTCTCCATTGCCGCCCTGAAACGAGGAATCACATCCGCCTCTTCCATGCCCAAGGCCGTGGCCAATGCCTCGCGGGAGAAGAATAGGTTCGTCACCAGGGGAATGGTATATCCTGAAACCTGTTCGAAAAAAATCCCTTTCTCTCGTCCAAGTCTTCGGGTAATCGCCCCGAGAGTGTATTGAGGGTTGACAGGTTTAGGAATTCGGGTGAGCCAGCCTCTTCTTTCCCAATCCGCCAACCATGAACGAAAATTCTCTCCGGTCATATCGATCCTTTCTGCGCGAAAGTTGTAATAGAAAGTGGGTCGATTAGTTTCTTATTGACCATGATATTGCGAAAAATTACTTAATCCAACAAACAGGAATGCTGGAAAAGCTTCCTACTTCTGCGGGCTATCATCAAAAATGGGCTGACTGAGTTTGGATAATTTCTTATAACCCTCTTCAGTGATGACAATCTGGTCCTCCACCCGGATGCCTCCAATGCGTCGGAGATAGGCTGTTGTCTGAAAAAGGGCCATCACCATCCCGGACTGCAAGATATCTTGACCCTCCTTTAGAATGACCGGGAAGAACTCTGACTGCCGAAGACCACTTCCATATCCGATATCATCTGGAAGGTATCTCCCGTATCCGTGGGCAGCAAGAATCTCTTTTGCTGCAGCGTATACAAGGCCGGTTTTCGTTCCCGGTCTGGCGGCCTCAAATGCTTCCTTTTGAGCTTGAACAAGAATCTTGAGAAAATTTTTTTGTTCCGCTGAAGGCTTCCCAGTAAACGTAGTCCGGCAAAGGTCGGATGAATAGCCTCGATATTTGGCGCCCAGATCTATGACAACTACATCTTTCCGGCCGATTTTCCTTGGAGAAGCATATGGATGGGCAAGCAAGGTCCTTGGCCCGGAGGCCACAAGGGTCCCAAAGGCCAGTCCTTCACTTCCGGCACGACGCATGGCATATTCCGCCTCGGCAGCGATGTCGATTTCAGTCACTCCAGGCCTTACAGCAGCCAGAGCAGCTTTCATCCCTGCTTCAGCCATGGCCGTTGCTTTCTTCAGGGAACGAATCTCCTCAGGAGTCTTGATGGCCCGCATCTCATCAAGCGCCCGCGTAATGGGGACGAGGCCCGCCTGGGGAAACGCGCTTTGAATGGTCTCCAGGAACTGTACGGTCATAAAATCCTTCTCGATGCCAATCGACAGAGGAGGATTGAGGCGTTCCCGGATCAGTCCTGCCATCTTCTCGGCCATTGAGGATTCAGGGAATCGATAACCAACAATCTGGAGGAAAGAACGATTCTTTTTCCCTTCGTGTCCGTCCAGCCAGATGCATACTTCGATGGGAGTCGACTGGCGAAACACCAAGAGGCCTGAGCAAACGGGTGCCCATCCCGAAAGATACATCACATCGTGAGGTTTCAGGACGATGGAGACATCGATCCCCTGATTCTCCATCCACCTCTTGAATCGTTCAATTCGTTCTTTCATTGCTGAACCCTCGGCATCAAGCCCAAGAAGGCAGTCTTTCACCCATGCTTTCGCCACTTCTCCCGCAGGCCAGAGGCAATATGTTCTGCGATCTTCACGTCATCCCATCCACTATCAAGGCCTTCGAGGAGCCGGTTGAGTCCGACCTCTACCTCCCGCGTTGGCCCTGGGAGGGCAATGAGGCGCGAGACTCCCACTTTTCCGACGGCGATGCGCACACCCTCCTTCACATGCCTTCCCGTTCCCACGTCAAACTTCAGAATGTAGGGAGTAGCTGCCTGGGGATCCACCCTTAGCAGGGCCTCCACTGTCCGGTCCTTTTCCTCGGCCCCAACTCCGCCTGTTGTCAGGATCAATCCGAAGCCTTCATCCAGAGCCTTCTGAAGACGGTAGGAGATGGCTCCTTCCCGGTCGGGCAAGACCCCGCCGAAACAGACCGAGTAACCATTCTCTTTGAGCCGCTTCGCAATGAGCTGAAAATTCGTGTCTTCGATCAGCCCCTCTTCGACTTCGAATCCTGTCGAAAAGACAATGGCCCTTTTCGCAACGCGCCTTTGGATCTCCTCGCCCATTTCCGACGCTTTTGCGATGGCAGATCTGTAATCACCCTCATCGAGGCAGATCCATCCGAGAGCTCCTTCGGAATGGAGAGAGGCCTTGGGTAATAACTTCACTCCCTGAATCCCTGAGATCTCGCGAAGGATCTCCCTTCCCTTTCCAGCGATCTGGTTCGCCTTGAGGACCGGCCGCAGGACATCGAGGACCATGTAGTCCTCCCTGACATCGATGACCATGACTTCCCTTGGCTCAAGTTCCAAGACCTGCGCTACCTTCTCAGCAATCTCGTCGAGCCTGGCATTCTGCAGGGTAATCCCCTCGATCCACAATTCTGTTTTTTGAAGGAGATTAATCTCAATATCAGAAGAACTCATCGTCACATGCCTTTCCGAATCTTTTCTTACCTATCTGACTTCTTGCGATTCCGCTGGCAAAGAGAGCAAAGAATAAGAAAATAGATTACATCCAAATTGTCCGGCTGAATTCACTTCCAGCCACAGGTCATCTGCCCTAAGGATTCGTTCAATAGACGGATCTTCCACCGCTGATGTCGTAACATTGACCCGTCACAAAAGAGGCGTCGTCAGAGACGAGAAATTTGACCACCGCCGCCACCTCTTCCGGCCTCCCCAATCTTCCCATAGGAATTTTGGAGGTCAGGAGAGCCCGCTGCTCCGGGGTCATCTCCCTGGCCATGTCCGTTTCAATAAGGGCCGGAGAAACACAATTTACATAGATATTATACGGGGCCATCTCTTTCCCAAGCGTCTTCGTCAAGCCGATAATCCCCGCTTTTGCCGCCGCATAAGGGGCCATATTTGCATTCCCCTCTTTCCCAGCCACGGACGCCATGTTAACGATCTTCCCGCTTCGCTGCTCCTTCATAACCTGGAGAACGCCCTTGCAGCAGAGAAACGTCCCCTTTAAATGGACGGCAATGACCCGGTCCCAGATTTCCTCCGGATATTCCATCACCGGGAAATAAGGCCCCAAGATGCCGGCATTATTTACCAAGATATCGATCTGTCCAAACTGGGTAATCACCTGTTTGACCATATTCTCTACGTCTGCCCATTGGCTTACATCCACAAATGTGAATAGAGACCTGCGACCCGTCTGACGGATCATCGCCGCCTTCTCTTGGCCGAGGTCCCTGTCAATTTCCGCGATTACCAGACTGGCTCCATCTTGGGCTAGCCTTTTGGCAATGGCCCAGCCGAGACCCTTCCCAGCCCCGGTGACAATCGCTACTTTTTCCGATAAATCCATCTTTTCTCCCATGACTCGCATCTCCAGTTAGTCCTCCTTTGACGGTAGGAAGAATCCTTTCAACTGAATCGACCAAAGGGATTCTTCAGCTATCGGCTCAGGATGACATTGCGATACACCCTTCCTGTAAGGGTGAAAGTAATTAGTCGAGTTCCGTCTTCTGGTCTTTACTTCTTTTACTTAACAATAAACGGCTGGCCGACGCTGCTCACGCCGTTGGCGCCAAGGAGGGGCGTGGTCCAATGGCCGAGGTTGGCGATCATCTTGGGTTCAACACCAGCGCCGGAGCGGACAATTTCGCCAATATACATGGGTTGAACCATCTCATGTTGGGCGTCAAGCCACACATCCCCACGGGGGCTAACAAGTTTCAAGTTCTCCATGGCCTTTACGATGCGATCAGACTTCGTATCGCCTCCAGTCACCTCCAGAGACTTCAGGATCATCTGACCGGCATCGTAGCCATGCACCGAGCTCATGGAAACTGCCACGTCGGGATCGTCTTTGGTGAACTTGTTATATTGAGTGATGAATTCCTTGTTGAATGGGGTCGTCAAGGTGCGTGTCCAATTAAAGCAGCAGAACCATCCTTCGGCGGTCTCCTTCTGGGCGGCAAGGAGATTGTCCTCGAAGAACCATCCTGTGGTGCTCATCTTCACTTTCTTGCTGAGCCCGAATTGCGCTGCCTGACGACACAAGTTGACAGCATCGTTTCCGGCAAACCATCCGAAGTAGACTTTGGCGCCAGAATCCCCGATCTTCGTCAGATAGGAGGCGTAGTCCTTCTCATTGAGCGGCGGCCAGACAGCCCCGAGAATCCTTCCGCCCTTGCCGCGATAGGCAATTGTAAAGGCCCAGACTTGGTGTTGACCCGCTGCATAGTTCGCTCCTGCGACGAAGCATTCGGGACCGAGGTTGTCGTAAACCCAGTACCCCATGGGATGGGCGAAGATCCAATGGCTGATCGACGACCGAAACACATAGGGACTGAAGAGGTTTCCGGCCAGCTCGATGTTTCCGGCAGTTGGAACGATGTGGGGAATTTTCTTCTCGTGGGAATAGTTACGCATGACGACGAAGACAGCACTGCTTACAGGGCCGACCAGAAAATCGACTTTATCCTTCTCGACGAGCTTCTTTGTCTTGGTCAATCCCACATCGGGCTTCATCTCGGAATCTTCCTTGATCACGGTAATCTTCCGGCCCTTAAACGCTCCGCCAGCCATATGGATCGCCAGGTCCAGACCTGCCTGGACCCGGTCTCCAATCACCTTGTAACTCCCGGAAAAGGGCAGGATCACTCCGATCTTAATGGGGCTCGAACTGACTGCTGCATATGCCGGAGCGCCCTTCAACAACGAGCTGGCTACTCCGGCAAGCGCCGCCGTACTTCCGATTACTCCGGTACCTTTGAGAAATGAACGCCTGCTGATCCCTTTTTCTTCTTCCATACGGTTCCTCCTTTATTTGGGATAAAATATCGCGTCGCCCATAGGGCATAATCCATCGCGTGATGAAACGTGGTCAGGACCAATCAACTCTTTGAAAAACTCTGTGCTCCAACCTGGAACTTATTGGAAGTTCGATCCCACCAAGATAAACCAAAATTCCAATTTTCAATCCCAGATGCCCCACGGTTTGCTCTAGTGAATTTCAGCCGTTAGAGCTTGTCTGTAATTTAGTGCTTGGCCCTTGGTGCCTCCCTTATCGGTCACACTGAAACGCCCAGGTACTGCAGCATGACGTCGCCATTCTGGGAAATGGTCTCGGTCGTTCCCGTAAACCGGATCTCGCCCTTTTCGAGGATGTAGTGCCGGTCGCAGGCAGAGAGGGCCAACTTCGCATTCTGTTCGGCCAGGAGAACTGTCACCCCCTCCCCCTTGATCTTGAGGATCGAATCGTGAAGCTCTCTCACCACCAGAGGAGCCAGTCCCTCCGTCGGCTCATCCATGAGGAGGAGGACAGTTTTTCCGATCAAAGCCCGGGCAATGGCAAGCATCTGTCTCTCCCCGCCGCTCAAACCCCTCACCCTCTGTCTCCTTCGCTCGCCAAGAATCGGAAAACGGTGGTAGGCTTTTTTCATTTCTCCGGGCGGGTCTGCGACCTTCGTCCCGACCATGGCGAGACGGAGGTTTTCCTCCACCGTGAGCTTCGCGAAGACACGACGCCCCTGAGGAACAAGTCGGATTCCTTTGCCAAAGATCACGTGGGACCTGAGGCGTGTGATCTCCGAGCCGCCAAAAATGACCTGACCGCTTCGGGCGGGCGTCAGGGCCATGATCGTCCGCATGAGCGTCGTCTTCCCTGCTCCATTTCGGCCCATAACCGAGACCGCCTCGCCCTTTGCCAGGGAAAGATCGATGCCGTGCAGGACATGGCTCGGACCGTAATAGGTGTGAACCGCTTTCAGCTCGAGCATTGCTCACAGACCTCCAAGGTAGACCCGCTGGACCTCTTCATTCTTCTCGATCTCTTCCGGAGTGCCTTCGGCGATCTTCTGCCCGTAGTGGATGACGAGGACGCTGTCCGAGACCCTCATGACGAGCTCGATGTCATGTTCGATGAGAATGATCGTCACGCGCTTCGAAAGATCTTCGATGAGATCGATCATGGAGCGGCTCTCAAAGCGGCTCATGCCGGACGTGGGCTCATCGAGAAGGAGAAGGTGGGGCTCGGTTCCGAGAGCAAGACCGATCTCCAGTTTCCTCTGGTCTCCGTATGACAGGTTCATTGACAGCTCGCCCCGGTGCTCCTGCAAGCCGATCCATTCCAGGACTTCCAGTGCCTTCTCCTCGGCGCCATTGCCTCCGGCAAAACGGCGCCAGCTCGACGTTCCGTGCTTGAGGCGGGACTGGACCGCAAGTTCAACATTTTCAAGTGTCGTCAAATTTGGAAAGAAGTTATTGATCTGGAAAGATCGCGCCATCCCAAGACGCGAGAATACGTGGGGCTTTTCCCGCGTCACGTCCTTGCCGCGGAAGAAAATCTGCCCTGAATCGAGGGGTATCCTGCCCGTAATCACGTTGAAGAGGGTCGTCTTCCCGGCCCCGTTCGGACCAATGATCGATTTTAATTCTCCTTCCCGAACCTCCAGGTTGATGTTCGTCAGAACGGCGAGGTTGCCGAAACTCTTTTTGAGACGGTGTGCCTCAAGAAGTAGCATCTTGCCCTTTCTTCCCCCTCCCCCTAAGAATCAGACCCAGGATTCCTTGGGGAGCGAAGAGAATGGTGAGAACGAAAAAGCTTCCGATGAAGATCATCCAGTTCTCCGTGAGGGAGCTCAGCAGGTCTCCCACGTAGAGGATGATCGCTCCTCCGAGAACCGGACCGACGAGAGTTCCCATCCCCCCCAGCACGGACATCAAGATGAAGTCTCCCGAAAGGGTCCAGTGGAGCATACCCGGAGAGACAAAATCCTGATACGTTGCAAATAGGACTCCGGCGGTGACACCCAGAAAGGCAGAAATCATGAAGGCCTTGATCTTCACCATTCGAACGTTGAAGCCAAGGAAACTGACGCGTTCTTCATTCTCCCGGATGGCGACAAGAACCTTCCCGAAAGGACTGGAGATGATCCGGTGGCACCATAGGTAAGCCAGTACCATGAACCCGAGGGTGAGATAGTAAAACCCATGAGGCCGCGAAACCAAGACCTCCCAGACCTTAGGAATACCAATAGTGACCTTAGGAAGGGTGATACCGTTGTCGCCTCCCGTGAGGGTGGTGAGGTTGAAGGCCGCCAGATAAAAGAACTGGGCAAAGGCCAGCGTCAGAAAGACAAAAAAGATCCCCTTGGTCTGGATGGAAAAATAGCCCACTACAAGCCCTACCAACACGGCGCAAAGGAACCCCACCAGGAGGATCGGAAAAAGGTTGGTGGACAGGACTTTCATCGAAAAAGCCGCGCAGTAACCCCCCAGACCGAGAAACATAGCATGGCCAAGGCTGACAAGTCCCGTGTAACCTGCGATGATGTCATATCCGAGGAGAGCGATCCCAAAGATCATCATCTTCGTAAGGAGGTCCACGTAGAAATCAGAAAACAGAATCGGCGACCCCAGAGGAAAAAGAACCAGGATCACAAGGACCAGAAGCAGGTATCGCTTGCTCACAATCGACTTCATCGATCAATCCTTCCCCGTTATTCGGCTTCGGCCACCAGTCCGCTTGGCTTCAGAAGCAGGATCGCCGCCATCACGATGTAGATGGCGGCGTCTGAAAACCCTGTGAGAAAAACCGCCCCAAATTGCACGGCCTGACCCAGAAGCAGCGCCCCGATCACCGCGCCCCGGATTGACCCGAGTCCCCCAATAACGACGATGATAAAAGCATCGATAATGATATCAATCCCCATTTGAGGATAAACGGTCCTCATCGGCGCAATGGCCACACCGGCCACGGCGGCCAATCCGGTCCCTGCTACGAAGACGGCAGTAAAGAGCTTCCGGCTGTCGATCCCGTTGGCCTCGAGGGTTTCAATATCCTCCGTCCCCGCTCTAATGGCGACTCCATAACGGGTCTTGCTGATAAAGAGCCACAGAAGAATGGCCATTCCAACGCTGAAAAAGAGGACGAAAAGATGGTAGGTCGGATAGGAGATCCCTAAGAAACGAGTTGCGCCAGAGAGATAGCTCGGCGGAGGAACCGTGTAGATATCATTTCCCCAGATGAACTTGATAAGGTTCAGAATGATCAGGCTGATCCCAAAGGTAAGGAGCAGATGGTGAAGAGGAGGCCTCCCATAGAGGGGCCGGAGGGTGAAGAATTCGATCAGAAAACCGAGACCGCCCACGATGACTGGAGCAATGAGAAGGGCGAGCCAGAAACTTCCCGTGATTTTGGCCAGGGTATATCCGAGATAACCTCCCAGCATGTAGAGGGAACCGTGTGCGAAGTTGAGGACATCGAGCATCCCAAAGATGATCGTCAGCCCACCGGCGACAATCACTAAAACCATGCCGAGGATCAATCCGTGAAGCATCGATGTCAGAATTGTGGAAAAATGAATCTCCACCTCTTATCCTCAGTTCTTCACGATGATGCAATCGTTCTGAAAAAGATCTTGTCGATAAAGATCTTACGAGAACTTCGTTTTCACGTCTCCTAGGGGCCCGAAATCAGCTCGGACAAAATCACCTGCTCCAACTGGCATTGCGGCCGTGAGTGATCCAGAAAGGATCACTTCTCCTTTGCACAGGGTAATGTCATAAGCTGCAAGCTTATTGGCCAGCCACGCCACGGCCTGGGCAGGGTGGCCGAGGACAGCAGCACCCGCCGCAGTAGCCACTGCTTCACCATTCTTTTCCAGAACCATGCCCACCGTTCGGAGGTCTAACGAATGCAGCGAGGTGATCGTTCCTCCCAGAACGATCCTTGCGCTGGAGGCATTGTCGGCGACCGTATCCGGAAGCTTGATCTTCCAGTCCACAATCCGGCTGTCTATAATTTCCAGAGAGGGAATCACCCCTTCACTGCAGCGGATCACCTCTGTTAGAGTGACCCCAGGTCCTTGCAGGTCCTCTCTCAAGATAAAGGCCAGTTCTCCTTCGATTCGCGGTTTGATCAAATCGGTTGTTAGAATCTTTTCCGCCTCCATGACTACCATCCCGTCCAAGATGTGTCCGTAATCGGGTTCTTTGACTCCGAGCATGTTCTGCATGGCCAGGCTGGTGAGGCCGATTTTCTTTCCGACCACCACTTGACCCCGCGATTTTTTCATTTCCATCACCAGGAGCTGAATGCGGTAAGCCTCTTCTACAGAAATCCCCGGGTCCGACTCCGTAAGAGGAGGGATAGGCTTTTGGCTCTGTTCGGCTGCAAGGAGCATCTCGGCCAATGCCTTCATTCGATTCTGATCCATAAGGATTCCTTTCTTTGGGGCGCTCAGGGTAGTTGTTGGAGAATTTTGGGGTCAATCCCCCTTTGGTTCATCCATTTTGGCAGGAGTTCGTTCTCCACCTTCTCATTCACCTCGGGTGCAGCGTCCTCCAGGCGTTTGGCTAAAGAAGCGCTGAGATTCAATCCGCCTGGGGCTCCGTCAAAAATGATAACTTGGTCAGTTCCCGTAACCTTGTAGGCGAAATCCA
>Ga0187788_10000535_pt1 | contig 10586 bp, 10 predicted proteins | sample 1015_BV01_MP10_2_FD_133008 | JGI IMG/M metagenome (GOLD analysis project Ga0187788, IMG submission 133008) | Tropical peat soil microbial communities from peatlands in Department of Meta, Colombia - 1015_BV01_MP10_20_MG | ecosystem: Environmental > Terrestrial > Soil > Wetlands > Peat | place...
GCTTGGTGGACGCGGCGCGCCTGCTGGCACAGGAGCCCGTGACCATCCAGCTGCGCTATCTGCAGACGCTCACCGAGATCGGGGTGGAGAAGAACACCACCATCGTCTTCCCCCTGCCGGTGGACATCATTCATGGCCTGACCAAAGCCGTGGGCCAGATTCCAGAAGCACCCGCCCGCCCGGGCACCTAAGGAGAACCAGGGAGACTATGGGAGAACAGGACACAGAAATCACGCTGGGCACGGCCAGGCTGCTGGGCCTGTTTTTTGGGCTCGTCACCGTGTGTGGAGCATTCTTTGGCTTGGGATTTTCCATGGGTCGCAGCTCGGCGAAATCCACCCTGCTGCTCACCGACAATCCCGCTTCGACCCTTCCCGCCTCGGGAGCGCCCAAGGCGTCGGCTAACTCAACCTCGAAAGCAACTGAGAACGCGCCCGCCGCCGAGGCCGCGCCTGCAGCTTCGAACGCCAAGTCCGGTTCCGCGGCCTCCGACACTTCGACCGTTCTGGCGGCCGCCCCGGAGCCCAGGAACTCAACTGACCAGGCTGCGGAGCCGCCTGCTATCGGCGCACCAGGCGGTTATGTGGTACAGGTGGCTGCGGTCACCAAGCAGGAGGATGCTGAGGCCCTGGTCGGCGCGCTGCGCGCCAAGCACTACACGGTTTTTGTCAGCCCAGGCACGGCAACCGACAAGCTCTTTCACGTCCAGATCGGTCCCTTTGCCGACATCAAGGATGCCGAGACGGTGAGGGCTCGCCTCGTCAGCGACGGCTATAACCCCATTCTGAAGAAGTAGCTCGCAACTCGGGGCCATGCTGACCCCAGCCGTAGGCTTCGTCCTTTTCGGAGTGGCGGCTTCCGGCTTCACGATCATTACCGCCTGCCGGGGACCATGTCCATTTTGGGAACCTGCCACCCAACTCCCTGTTGACAGAGCCCTCAGACCATACTTAGAGTCAATTGAAACTTCCTCGACTAGGCACATTCCCCCTGTCGCTCATTGGAAGCTCGGCCCTCGTCTGCAGGAGTAGCCCATCGAGCAGAATGGCCATCCCGACCGCCGCTGGTCTCGTTACCAGATCGATTGCCGGGTCAAAATCTACGCCGGAGTCGGCCCTGACAAAACCGTGCTCTTCGGCCGCGCCGACGACATCGGTGAGGGCGGGCTCTTCCTGGTGGCGGCCATTCAGTTGAAGGCCAACGACGTCATCGATCTCGAGTTCACCCTCCCCTACTCCAGCGAACCCTTACGCTTGCGCGGCCTGGTCCGCAATCGCCAGGGATATGGCTACGGAATCGAATTCCTCAATCCCAGCGAGGCCGAGCGGCAGCAGCTTCTTCGCATGTGCCAGGTGTTATCCATCCTGCGTTAACCCTATCTGCCTGAGCCTTTCTGGTTGTGTGTGCGTTCCTGTTGGCGGGCATGCTCGACGCCTCTTGCCCGATCTTTCCTGGCTGAGGGGTGAGTGCGGAATGCTGCGTCCTGCCCTTCCTACGCCACGAAATACTTCGCCGCCGGATGGTGGACGATAATCGCCGAGGTGGACTGCTCGGGATCGAGCAGAAAGCCGCTGGTCAACCGCACCCCGACATTTTCCTCGGGCTTCAGCAACTGGAAGAGCTTGCTCTGATCCTCAAGGTTGGGGCAGGCGGGATAGCCAAACGAATACCGCGAGCCCCGATACTTCTGGTGAAACAGATCCTGGACCCGCTTCCCATCCTCGCCCGCGATCCCCAGCTCTTCGCGGATCTGCTGGTGCACATATTCCGCCAGCGCTTCTGCCGTTTCCACGCTCAGCCCGTGATGGTAGAGATAACGCGTGTACTCGCCGGCGTGAAACAGCTTCTGGGTTTCGTCCGAAGCCCGCTGGCCAATCGTGACCAGCGATATCCCCAGCACGTCCATCTGCGTCGAACCGCGCTGCACGAAGAAGTCGGCGATGCACAGGCGCCGTCCCTCGCGCTGCCGCGGAAAGCGGAATCGCAGGAGCTCGCGCAGCGGCTGCGATCCATTCGAGCTCTGCCGCTTCACCGTTTCCGGGTCGTACACGATCACATCGTTGCCTTCACTCTGGCAGGGGAAGAAACCGTAAACCGCCTTCGGCTCGTACCAGCCCTTCGCGATCACCTCTGCCTGCACTTCTCCTAGGATGCCGCGGAATTTCTCCTCCACCAGCCGCGCGTAATCTTCCTGCGACGCCGTTTTCAGCTGCCACTGATTCTTGAACAGCGCGGTTTCGTTGATGTACGCGAAGACCTGCCGCAGGTCGTAGTCCTTTCTCACTCTTACCCCAAAAAACGGCGGCTGCGGAATGTTCGGCGCCGGCCCAACCACCGGACTTCGCTCAGGCGCGGGGGCAGCGGTGTCGGCAACCGCTACGGACGCGGACGCGGTGCTCGCCCCTGCTGCCCGCGCCACCTCGGCCACCTTTTTCCCCTCCGCCAGCCTCACCTCGCGTTTTTCAGCCGACTGCGTCAAATCATCCATCACATGCAGCCCATCGAAGGCGTCGTTCGCATAAAACACCGCGCCCGAGTATTCCCTCCGCAGATCATCCTCCACGTACTTGCGGGTCAGCGCCGCGCCCCCACAGATCACCGGGTACTCCAGCCCCTGCAGCTGCAGATCCTGAATGACGTATTTCATCTCCAACGTCGATTTCACCAGCAAACCGCTCAGGCCGATGGCGTGAGCATGGTGCTCCCGTGCGGCGTGAATGATGGTCTCGGCCGGCTGCTTGATCCCCAGGTTCACCACCTTGTATCCGTTGTTGCTGAGAATGATGTCCACCAGGTTCTTGCCGATATCGTGAACGTCGCCCTTCACTGTGGCCAGAACGATGATTCCCTTCTCCGTCCCTTCGCTCTTTTCCATCCTGGGTTCGAGGTAGCCCACCGCTTGCTTCATCACCGCCGCCGAGTCCAGCACTGAGGGGAGCTGCATCTTGCGCGCGCCAAACAGCTCGCCCACCGTGCGCATCCCATCGAGCAGAACGTTGTTGATCAGATCCAGCGGCGTGTAGCTCTTCAGGCCTTCTTCCAGAATTTCTTCCAGCGCCTGTTTCGTGTTTCCGCTGCCCAGCGATTTCTCCCCATGGATGATGCAGAACTTCAGCTTGTCCTCGACCGAGAGCTGCTCCACCGGGGTCGCGGGCCCCTCCTCGACTTTCTCCCTCCCCGCAAAGTGCTGCATGTAGTTCTGCAGCGGATCGCCGTTGGAGGTGTCGTAATAGATCAGCTTGCGCGCCAGTTCAACTTCTACTTCCGGAACTTTGTATAACGGATAGATTTTGGAATAGTTAACGATAGCAATGTCGAGGCCGTTCTTCACCGCTTCATCCAGAAACACGCTGTTCAGCACCCGCCGCGGATACACCGCCAGCCCGAAGGAGATATTGCTGACCCCCAGGATCGTCTTTACCTCGGGCAACTCCTGCTTGATGCGGCGCACCGCGTTCAGCGTCTCGATCCCCGCCGTGCGGTAATCCTCCTGACCTGTTGTGATAGGCAGGGTCAGCGCATCGAAAATCAGATCGACTGGACGAATCCCGTACTTCTGCGTCGCCAGGTCAAAAATCCGCCTGGCGATGGCCGCCTTCCGCTCGGCAGTCAGCGCCATTCCCTCTTCATCGATCGTCAGCGCAATTACTGCTGCGCCATAGCGCTTCGCCATGGGCAGCACCCTGGAGGTGCGCTTCTCCCCATCCTCCAGGTTGATGGAGTTGATGATCGCCTTCCCCGGTATCCGCTTCAGCGCGGTTTCGATAACGTTGGCCTCGGTGGAATCCACCAGCACCGGCGCGGGCACGCGGGTAGCGATTTTCTCCATCACCCGGTCCATGTAGCCGTTCTCGTCCTCACCCACGATGGCGCAGCACACGTCCAGCATGTGCGAGCCTTCGTTGACCAGGCGCTTGGCGAGGGCCAGGATGTCGTCATGTTTGCCCCCACGCACCAGGTTGCGGAAATGCTCCATGCGCGTGGTGGTATTCATCTCCTCGGCCACGATCAGCGGCTTTGGCTCCAGATCCAGCGGAACCGAGCTGTAGGCGCTGGATGCTGCTCCCGTCTCTTTCACCTCGCGCCGCGCCGGCTCGATGCCGGAGACCGCCTCCACCACCGCCCGCAGGTGCTTGTCGGTGGTACCGCAGCACCCTCCCACGACGCGCACCCCGTAATCCTTCACAAAGTGTCGGTGATATTCCGCCAGCTCGGCCGGCTGCAGCTTGTAAACCGCCCGGCCCCCCTCGTTTTGCGGAAGCCCGGCATTGGGCAGAACGGAGATCTGTTTCGGCGAGTACATCGAGAGGTGCCGCACCGCATCGTTCATCTCCCGCGGACCGGTGGCGCAATTCATGCCAATGATGTCCACCCCGTACGGCTCCAGCGCCGTCAGCGCGGCTCCAATCTCGGTGCCCAGCAGCATGGTGCCGGTCGCTTCCAGCGTCACCTGGACCTGCACCGGTACGCGCCGTCCGGCTTTCTGCATGGCATCGAACATGGCGACCACCCCGGCCTTCGCCTGCAGCAGGTCCTGGCAGGTTTCCACCAGCAGCACATCCACTCCCCCTTCCAGCAATGCCTCTGCCTGCTCTACATAGGCCGCCACCATGTCATCGAAGCTGATGTGCCCCAGCGAGGGCAGCTTGGTGGTCGGTCCCACGGATCCGGCGACAAAACTCCGCTTGCCGCCAGCGGAGAAGTCGCTGGCTGCTTCCCGCGCCAGCCTGGCGGCGGCACGATTGATCTCCGCCACCTTGTCCTCAAGCTCATACTCCCCCAAAACGATGCGCGTCGCGCCGAACGTATTGGTCTCGACCACGTCGCAGCCTGCTTGGAAGAAGCTGGCATGGATGTCGCGGATGATGTCCGGCCGGCTCAGCGCCAGGAGCTCGTTGCAGCCTTCCTTCCCCCAGAAGTCATCTACCGACGGGTTGCGCTGCTGGATCGACGTACCCATGGCGCCGTCGTAGATCACTACCCGTTCCTGCACCGCTTTGAGAAAGTCGCTCATCGCCGCTTGCTTCCCGCTCTCCATCACCGCTTCCCTGAACCTACCCCAATAGACGAATGCCGGTCCAGCGGCGGACCGGCGATTCTTTCCAGGAGTAGCTGATCGACAACTAGCTGGTTATCGCCGGCTTCTGCCTCTCCTCGACCTCCTGGGTGTTGAATACCGCGTTGGAACCCAGGTGCGCCGGGAGAGGCGCCAGCATTTGCTCCTTGCGGTAAACCAGATTGCTGGCGTTGAAGCTGGCTACTTCGAAGCCGTGGCCGTGGGTGATGGCGTCAGTGGGACACGCCTCCACGCAGTAACCGCAAAAGATGCAACGGTTATAGTCGATGTTGTAAACCTTGGCGTAGCGCTCCGCCCCGCTGATCCGCTTCTCCCCTGTGTTTTCCGCTGCCTCGATGTATATGCAGTTGGATGGGCATGCCGCGGCACACAGGAAACAGGCCACGCATTTCTCCAGCCCGTTTTCGTCGCGTTGGAGAACGTGGACCCCGCGATACCGTTCCTGAAGTACCGCACCCTTCAGCGGCCCAGGCCCGTCCGGATAGTTCTCCACAATCGTGGGCTGCAGCATTTCCTTGAAGGTCGTGCCCATGCCCTTGGCGATGGCGGCGATGTCTTTCACGATGGCCATGCGATATTCAGTATAAACGGTACGCGCTTCGCTGGCGATTACGTCCTGGCCCGCGCGCAGACAGGGCGCTGCCGCCTCCTGCCGGCGCTGTTTACCGCTTGCAACCGGCACGCGACCGCCGTACGCCAGCTCACTCCCCAGCTAGTCCCAGTTCTCGGGCTAGTCTCTTCCACTTCTCATCCACTATTGCCCTGGTCTTCTTGTCCATCCGGATCTCGTCGGGCCACGGGCGCCAGAAGCCTTCCGCCGCCCATTTACGCGTAGCATCGATCCCCATTTTGGAGCCGTAATCGGGATACCTCGACGCATGGTCCAGCGAATCCACCGGCCCCAGCGTGAACTGTATGTCCCGCTCCGGGTCGATGTGGTTGAGCGTGCGCCAAACCACCTCCCCGGGATCCTGCACGTTGCAGTCCTCATCCACCACCACGATGCACTTGGTGAACATGGCTTGCCCCAGCGACCAGATGGCATTCATCACCTTGCGCGCCTGCCCGGGATAGGACTTGCGAATGGAAACCAGCATCAGGTTGTGAAACACGCCCTCCACTGGCAGATTCACGTCCACCAGCTCGGGAATGGTGAGCTTCATCAGCGGTAGAAAAATGCGCTCTACCGCCTTGCCCATGTAAGCGTCTTCCATTGGCGGTTTTCCCACGATGGTCGTGGCATAGATCGGGTCGCGGCGGTGACTGACGCAGCTCACGTGAAAAACCGGATACAGGTCCTCCAGCGAATAGAACCCGGTGTGATCGCCGAAGGGACCCTCCCGGCGCAGCTCGTCGAGATTCACGTAACCCTCCAGCACGATCTCGGCCGCCGCGGGCACCTCCAGATCCACCGTCTCGCACTTCACCAGCTCCACCGGCTTCTGGCGGAGAAACCCCGCGACCAGGAATTCCTCGACGTCGGGAGGGGCAGGCACAATCGCGGAAAACGTCAGCGCCGGATCTGTCCCGATGGCCACCGCCACCTCCATGCGGCCGCTCGGTTGACCACCATCGGCAACCCGCGACCCCCCACTGGACCGCGCCATGATCTCCACCGCGCCTGACCTGTCCCCTTCCTCTGCTGCGGCTCTTCGCATTCGCTCCCGATAGTGCTCCGCGCCCACTTTCTGCCGCTGCCAGTGCATTCCCGCGCTGGTCGCGTCGTAAACCTGCATCCGGTACACGCCGACGTTTCGCTTCCCCGTTTCCGGATCGCGTGTGATCACGCATGGCAGCGTGATGAAGCGGCCGCCATCCCTGGGCCAGCATTGGAGCACGGGAAAATCCAGCAGCGAAAAGCCCTCCCGCTTGATGACCTCCTTGCAAGGACCGCTGGCCACGCTCTTGGGGAAGAACCGGCCCATCTCCGCCAGCATGGGCAGCATCTTGATCTTGTCCAGTAGCCCCTCCGGGCTCTTCACGTCCATGAACAGCTTGATTCGCTCTGCGACCTCATCGAGCGAATCCACCTCCAGGGCGAGCTTCATCCGCCGCACCGACCCGAATTGGTTGATCAGCACCTTCTGCCCGGAGTATCCCTTCACGTTGTCGAACAGAATCGCCGGTCCCCCGGGTTGAACGCCCCGCAGCCCACCCGGCTGGCCTCCCTTGGAAACCCGGTCGGTGATCTCGGTGATCTCCAGCTGCGGATCCACCTCCACGCTCACGTGCCTGAGCTCCCCGGCTTTTTCCAGCGTCGCCATCCACTCCCGCAGGTCGTTATAGGCCAATGCTCCCCCTCTGATTTGTCGAAGAACACAGGATTATAGAAGGGCTCACTTGCAGCCGGGAGAACGCCTTGTTGACCGGACCCCCAGTGCGGGGTAGATACTGCTGGCCGCGAGCGCATCCGTGCCCACCCTATCCGGTATCGAGCCGTTTGCTGACGCCTCCGCCGAGCCCGCGGTTCGCGGCTTCCTGCATCGCCCCGCGCAGGCCGATGCAGACTCCCTGGTCCTTACCCACGGTGCCGGCGGAAACAGTCGTACCCCCCTGCTGGTGGCGCTGGCGAGGACATTCGCCGAAGCCGGGCTCCTGGTCCTGCGTTGCGATTTGCCCTTCCGCCAGGCTCGGCCCCATGGGCCGCCCTACCCCTCCGCAGCGGAGAAGGATCGCGAGGGGTTGCAGCGCGCGGTGGAAGTCCTGGGAAAATTAACGACTGGCCGGGTCTTCCTGGGAGGTCAGTCTTACGGTGGACGGCAGGCAACCATGTTGGCCGCCGAAAAACCCGCTCTGGTGGCGGGGCTGCTTCTGATCTCCTACCCGCTTCACCCGCCGGGACGCCGCGCCGACCTGCGCGTCGCCCACTTCCCCCAGCTCCGCACCGCCTCGCTGTTTGCCCACGGTTCGCGCGATGCCTTCGGTTCGCTGGACGAAATGAAAGCCGCGATCAAGCTGATATCGGCGCGCACCATGTTGCTCGAGGTGGAGGGAGTCGGCCACGGCCTGGCGACCGCCAAGACCCTCAATCCCACTCTGACCGCACGGATCCTGGATGCGTTTCGCAGCTTCTTCCCCAAGCCCGCGGGCTGATTGCCTGCCGGCTCCCGGATCCCTGGCTGCGCCTTCCAGCTCTTACCTGTTCACCTGCAGGTTCGTCGATTGCGTGACCGTGCCCGAGGACGCCGTGATGGTCGTGCTGCCGGTGGCCACACCCTGCGCCAGACCGCTGGTCGTGACGGTCGCTACCGCGGTATTCGACGAGGTCCACGTCACCGAGGACGTCACGTCCTTGGTGGTGCCGTCGTTGAAGGTTCCCACCGCCGAGAACTGCTGCGTGGGCTGGCTCGACAAGCTGATGGACGGATTCTGGGGCGAGATCGAGATCGAATTCAGCGGCGAACTCACCACGCTGACTGTGGTCGAGCCCGTGATTCCCCCCGAAGTTGCCGAAATTGTCGCCGACCCCGTGGCCACCGCCGTCGCCAGTCCGGTCGCCGAGATCGTCACCACCTGCAGGTTCGACGAGGTCCACGTCAGGTCGCTGAGCGTCTTGGTCGTGCCGTTGTCGAAGACTCCGGAGGCGGAAAATTGCTGCGTCCCCCCCTTCAAAAGCGATGGGCTCGGGGGCGACACGGTGATGGAGGTCAACTGAGGATCGACAAAGAAGCCGCTGCAAGAAGACGCAATCCCGATCAGCAAAACCACAATACCCAAAAGAGCCCAGGATTTCCTACCGCCTTGTGACATTTGTATCTCCATCCCGTACAGCAATTTACCCCTTATATGGAACGTCTCGCCTCACCTCACGCTCACTCCCCGGAGGACGCGACTCCCGCTCCAGCTTTTCTCTCCAACTAAAGACCGCTTCAGGCGCGCCGTCTTGCGCACTATTCGCGCAAAAGAATGTGGCTCCATGATTAAACCACAGGAACACTCATCCCGGCGCATTGCCCTCCACCCGCTGGTAACCTCTCCGTAACCATCCCCGTCTCGCAGAGAAGCCGCACCACAGGGGTTCGCAGTTCTCGGCCGCCCAGGCGCTCATGGCGATACGGTCCTCCCGAAATCCTGGAGCAGTTGCGCAGCGGAGCTCGGAATCCAACCGCGTTCTCCTTGTGCATTGCGGACCAGCAACCATCCATGCCGCGCCTCCTGGACGGTTACTTCCTCCCCGGGCTTCACCGATAGCTCGCGTGCCGAATAGTCCTCCAGCACCCTGAATTCCGCCTCCGCGGCTAAGATCAACTCGACTGGAAGCCACCCCGCGCGCCCATCCCGCGCGCGACACCATCTCCATCCGGGAAACTCCTTGTCCTCGTCTCCCACAAGCATCGTTTCACCGGCAACAACCTCAATGGGGTCGCTGTACTGCGGCTGATATTCCGTAATGATGCGGGCCTTGTCGGTCCTGTTCATCAGACCCCTGCCGCTGCAAACCGCCACCATACTCCTCGGTGCCTCACCGAGGCGACCGACCCCTGGCAAAATTCTTCTTGACATAAGTTTTTACTTATATAAGCTATGGTTTATGGTTAGATTGGATGCCGCCTTCTCCGCTTTGGCGGACCCCACGCGGCGAGCGATTCTTGCGCGGCTCGCCAAAGGGGAGGCCACCGTTGGTGAACTGGCAGAGCCCTTCGACATGACACAGCCCGCAATCTCCCAGCACCTCAAAGTGCTCGAAGATGCGGGACTCGTCGTTCGTCGCGTCGAGGGCGCCAAGCGTCCTCGTCGTCTCGCCATCGACGGGATCGAAGCCATGGACGAGTGGCTCGCAATGTTGCGCACGGCCCTCGACAAGAACTACGAACGGCTGGACCACGTTCTGGCCGCCATGAAGCCCAGACGAAAAGGAGAATTGCGATGAGCAAGTTGACCCTGAAGACCGAAGGCGATACCCACGTGCTGGTGACCAGGCGCTTCGCCGCCCCGCCGGAGGCCCTGTACCGCGCCCATACCGATCCCAAAATAATTCAGAACTGGATGCTCGGTCCGGATGGTTGGACGATGCCGGTTTGTATCAGTGAGGCACGGCCGGGCGGCAAGATCCGTTTCGAATGGGCCAACGGCAAAGGAGAGGGATTCTACCTCACCGGTGAATATCTGGAACTGGAGCCCTGCCGCAAGATCGTGCATGTGGAACGGATGTACCTGCCCGATCCCACACCCGACAACCACGTTGAAACCAGATTCGATCCCGATGGCGAGGGCACTTTGATGACCATGCGCATGACGCTCCCTGATCCCCAGACTCGCGCGGCCATGCTCGCAACCGGAATGGAGCAGGGAATGGAGACCAGCTATGCCCGGCTGGAAGCAATTCTCTAGCTTGGCGCCTCGCCCCGATTCCGGTGGCCGACAGTGTTCTAAGTAATCGGAAAACTGGAGCGGGAGACGGGGATCGAACCCGCGACATCCAGCTTGGGAAGCTGGCGTTCTACCGCTGAACTACTCCCGCTGGCCAAGGCAGCGAAAAAAGATTACCACCCTGGCCCCAAAAACTGAA
>Ga0187788_10000536_pt1 | contig 10586 bp, 10 predicted proteins | sample 1015_BV01_MP10_2_FD_133008 | JGI IMG/M metagenome (GOLD analysis project Ga0187788, IMG submission 133008) | Tropical peat soil microbial communities from peatlands in Department of Meta, Colombia - 1015_BV01_MP10_20_MG | ecosystem: Environmental > Terrestrial > Soil > Wetlands > Peat | place...
AGGCGCCCACTATTTACCGAGGGGTGCCCCTTGACGAGAGTGGTGCCCCTGCCCAACAAACAAGGAGGGGCGAGGCCCTCATAGAAAAAATGCCCAAGACGCTGCATATCAAGACTTTCGGCTGCCAGATGAACGCCTATGACAGCGAGCGCATGGCGGATGCGCTCGGCGGGCTCGGCTACGCTTTGACGCAGGACCAAGACGAGGCCGACCTCGTCATTCTGAATACCTGCCATATTAGGGAGAAGGCCGCCGAGAAGGTCTATTCGGAGCTCGGCCGCGCGCGCCTTGCCAAGGAAGCAAGGAAGAGGGAGGGCCGCGACACTCTGATCGCGGTCGCGGGCTGCGTCGCCCAGGCCGAGGGTGAGCAGATCATGGCGCGGGCGCCAGCAGTCGACATCGTAGTCGGACCGCAGAGCTACCATCGCCTCGCCGATCTCGTGACGCAAGCCGAGACAACGGGCAAAGGCGTAATCGCCACCGAGTTTCCCGCTGAGGACAAATTCGCTCATCTGCCCGCGAGGCGAAGATCAGCGGCACAGCCTTCGGCCTTCGTTACCGTGCAGGAAGGCTGCGACAAATTCTGCACCTTCTGCGTCGTGCCCTATACGCGAGGGGCGGAGTTCTCACGCTCACCTGCGGAGATCGTCGCCGAGGTCGAGAGCCTCGCGCGCGCGGGGACGCGCGAGATCACGCTGCTCGGCCAGAACGTCAATGCCTATCACGGCGCCAATGCCGACGGCCGCGACTGGTCGCTCGCGAAGCTGTTGAAGCGTCTTGCGCAAGTGCCGCGGATCGAGCGGCTCCGCTTTACCACGAGCCACCCGCGCGACATGGACGATGAGTTGATCCAGCTTTTCGCCGATGAGCCAAAGCTCATGCCTTATCTGCACCTCCCCTTCCAGGCGGGGTCCGACCGCATCCTCGCGGCTATGAACCGCAAGCATACGGCTGAGGACTACGAGGCGTTGATCGGCAAGGTGCGCGAGGCGCGGCCAGGCATCGCACTGTCGACCGACATCATCGTGGGATTTCCCGGCGAGACGGACGAGGATTTCGAGGCCACTCTTGCGCTTGTCCGCCGCGCCCAGTTTGCCCAGGCGTTCTCCTTCAAGTACAGCGCGCGCCCCGGTACGGGAGCCGCGACCTTCGACCGCCAGGTGCCAGAAGGGGTGAAGCGCGAGCGGCTCCACGCCTTGCAGAGCCTGCTCGATAAGCACCGCCGCGACTTCGATCAGAGAACCGTAGGGCGCAAGCTCAAGGTGCTGTTCGAAGGACGCGGACGGAAACCCGGACAGGTGGCTGGACGTTCACCTTATCTACAGGCGGTGCATGCAGAGGGACCCGAGGGATTGATCGGCGAGATCGTTGAGGTTGACATCTTAGCCGCGGGCCCGAACAGTCTTCACGGTGTCATCAATTTGGGGTTTGCATGGCGCGAGCCAGTTCAGGCGGCCGTGTGACCAGTAAGGCCAGCGGAAGGAAATCGTCATTGGCGCGGGGGCGTGGAACTGCGCTGAAGCGCTCGGCCGCGGCGCGCGCCAATGGCGGTGGCGAGCCGACCGTCGTGTTCTTCGACGACATGCGACTCGTTCGCGATCTGCTAGGCGATTACGACGCCAATCTCGCCGTCCTCGAGGACCGTCTCGGCATCGAGGCCGTGGTCAACGGCAACGCGGTCAGCCTGCGGGGATCCGAGGCTTCCTGCGCGACGGCGAAATCCGTACTCGAACAGCTCTACGGCAGGCTCGCGCAAGGCGAGATGATCGGCGTCGGAGAGGTGGTCGGCGCTATCCGCCATGCGAAGGTCGTCGAGCCGGGGGTCAGCGAGGAACCGCGCGCAGAGCTGCCCGAGGCGGAACAGATCAGGACGCGCAAGCGCCTCATCACCGCGCGCACGCCGGCGCAAAGCGCCTATCTCGCTTCGCTGAAGCGGAGCGACCTTGTCTTCGCCACGGGCCCCGCGGGCACCGGCAAGACCTATCTCGCTGTCGCCTACGCCGCTGCCTGTCTCGAGGGCGGACAGTGCGACCGGCTTATCTTGTCGCGGCCTGCGGTCGAGGCCGGCGAGCGGCTCGGCTTCCTTCCTGGCGATATGCGCGAGAAGGTCGACCCTTATCTGCGCCCGCTCTACGATGCGCTCTACGACGTGCTGGCGCCGGAGCGCGTGGAGCGCGGGCTTGCTACCGGCGTGATCGAGATCGCTCCGCTCGCCTTCATGCGCGGGCGTACCCTTTCCCACGCCATGATCATCCTCGATGAGGCGCAGAACTGCACGAGCGTGCAGATGAAGATGTTCCTTACGCGGCTTGGCGAGCAGAGCAAGATGATTGTGACCGGGGACCCGACGCAGGTCGATCTGCCGCCGGGGAGGGATTCAGGTCTGATCGAGGCGATCAACATCCTCAAGGGCATCGAGGAGATCGACCACATCGCTTTCACTAGGGCCGATGTCGTTCGCCGCGAGCTCGTCGGCAAGATCGTCGACGCCTACGAATCCGCTCCCCTCAAGGGTGGGCGCAATGGCTGACGGTGGCCCTAGTCGCAAGAGCGCCATGCGCGAGACGAGCGCAAAGCTCGACGTCGCGGTCGTGCGCCATGACGAGGCTTGGCGCACGGCACGCGTGACCGATGCCATGCTTGCCGGCGCGGCCCGTGCCGGCGTTGCCGCGGCGGCGCCAACACGGTCGATAACCTGTGAAGTCAGTATCCTCCTCACCGACGACGCCGAGATGCGCGCGCTGAACCGCAAATGGCGCGGCAAGGACGCCCCGACCAACGTGCTGTCCTTTCCCGCGAGCGACCCGCTCGCGTGTGATTCGAGCGAGCCCAGGTATCTCGGCGACGTCGCGCTCGGCTACGAGACCATCGTGAAGGAAGCGCAGGCGATGGGCACTGCGCTTTCCGATCACGTCGCCCATCTCGTCGTGCACGGCGTGCTGCATCTTCTCGGTTTCGACCATATGAAGGAGGACGAGGCGGAGAGGATGGAGACACTCGAGAGACGCGCGCTCGCCTCGCTCGGCATCGCCGATCCTTACGCCGACAGGAGCGAGATTCGGACTACGGAGGTATCGTCATGAGCAACGCCCCGACGGCCGAAAACGACCTTCCCAAGGAGGAAGAGCGTTCGGCAGAGGAGGAGGCGTCCTGGTTCGAGCGCTTGCTTGCGACTTTCGGTCTCGGCGAGGAGCCCGACCTGCGCGAGCTGATCGAGGATGCGCTCGCCCGCAGCAAGAGCGATACGCTGAGCGCTCAAGAGCGCAACATGCTCCGGCGCATCCTCAGATTCGGCAAGCTCACGGTCGAGGACGTGATGGTGCCGCGGGCCGACATCGTCGCCGTCGACGACACGGTCACCATCGACGAACTGATGCGTGTGTTCCGCCAAGCCGAGCATTCGCGGCTCCCGGTCTATCACGAGACGCTCGATGATCCGCGCGGCATGATTCATATCCGCGACCTCATGTCGTGGATCACCACGGCGGCGGAGGCGGGAGAGGCCGTGCCTCTCGACCTCGGCAAGGTCGATCTCGCGCGGAGCGTCGCCTCGAGCGGCATCGCCCGCGAGATCCTCTACGTGCCGGGCTCGATGTCGGTGCTCGATCTCCTGCTCAAGATGCAGTCGACGCGGCTGCATCTTGCTCTCGTGGTCGACGAGTATGGCGGCACCGACGGACTCGTCTCCATCGAGGATCTTGTCGAGGAGGTGGTCGGAGAGATTGCCGACGAGCACGACGTCGAGAACGAGCCGCTGATCCGCACCGATCCTCGGCTCGGTCTGATCGCCGACGCGCGCACGCCGATCGAGGATCTCGAACACCATCTGGGGCTTGAGCTCGTCTCCGAGGAGCTCGAAGAAGAGATCGACACGCTAGGCGGCCTCGTATTCTCCATCGCCGGGCGCATCCCGGCGCGCGGCGAACTCGTGCGTCATCCAAGCGGCGTCGAATTCGAGGTGCTCGATGCCGATCCGCGCCGGATCAAGAAGCTTCGCATCCACGTACTGCCGAAGGAGGGCGACGCGGCCGCCGGCGACGAAACATCGCCAAGTCCAAAGTCAGAATGAGGCCCGGCCAGCGCCTCGCGACTTGGGTCGCGAGCCTAACTGGATGGCGCCGCGCTCTGTTTGCCGCGGCCCTCGGCGCGCTCTCGGTGCTTGCTTTCGCGCCGCTGCATATCTGGTTCATTTTGTTCATCACTTTCGGCCCTCTGATCTGGCTGCTCGACGGCTGCCATCGCGACCATCAACACCTCCGCGAGCGGCTCAAATGCGCCGCTCTGATCGGGTTCTGGTTCGGCTTCGGTTATTTTCTTACTGGTCTCTATTGGGTCGCCGAGGCTTTTCTCGTCGAGCCTTGGCGGCACGGGTGGCTCATCCCCTTCGTCATGACGGCGCTCCCCGCAGGCATGGCGTTGTTCTTCGTCGCGGCCGCGACACTTGCCATACTGATGTGGTGGCCGGGCATGGCCCGCGCGTTCGCGCTCGCCGTCGCCTTTGGTCTCGCCGAGTATGCCCGCGGCCATGTTTTGACGGGACTGCCCTGGAACCTCGTCGGATATGCGCTGCTCGGCCGCGGCGGAATGATGCAGCTCGCCTCGCTGTTCGGCGTCTATGCCTTGAGCCTGCTCGCGGTGCTCCTGTTCGCAAGCCCTGCTTCGATCGTCACGCCAAGCGGTTTGCCTCCCGCTGGCCGCAGCACGATCTTCCTCGCTGGCGTCCTGCTCATCGCGCTTGGCATCGGCGGCTTGTGGGGCGAGCAACGACTCGCTCACGCGGACAGCGCCGGCACTGGTCTCCGGGTGCGCATCGTCCAGGCCGACATCGATCAGGCCAAGAAGTGGCGACCCGAGAACAGCGCCGAGATCTTCACCGATTATCTCGATCTCACCAAGTCGGGTCCGAATGGGCTTACCGGCATCTCACTCGTGGTATGGCCCGAGACGGCGGTGCCGTTCCTTCTCGCCGACTCACCCGAGGCGCTCTCGCTCATCGCGGACGCGCTGCCGCAAGGAACTTCGCTGCTCGTCGGCTCGGCGCGTCTCGTCGAGGAGCGTGACGCACAGGGCGCGCTGACCACGACGCGTATCTACAACAGCCTTCTCGTGATCGACGACAAGGGCGAGGTCATCGGCGGCTACGACAAGATCCATCTCGTCCCGTTCGGCGAATATCTGCCATTCCAAGACTTTCTGGAGAGCCTTGGCCTCATGCAGCTCACTGGCGTGCGCGGTGGATTCTCCGCGGGAACCGGCCGTCGCCTCCTCGCCATTCCAGGAGCGCCGCCCGCGAGCCCGCTGATCTGTTACGAGATTATCTTCCCCGACGACGTCGTCGACAAATCATCGCGGCCGGGTTGGCTACTCAACATCACCAACGATGCCTGGTTCGGCTCGAGCGCAGGACCGTACCAGCATTTCCATCAGGCCCGCGTGCGCGCGGTCGAGCAAGGGCTGCCGGTGGTGCGCGCCGCTAATACCGGGATTTCGGCGATGATCGATCCATACGGACGAATTCTCGCCGAGATCGATCTCGGCGAGAGAGGTGCCATCGATTATGAACTGCCCAAAGTGGGCCCGCAAACTTTGTTTGCTCAATTCGGATTGGCGATCGAAATTTCGGTGATCTTGCTTGCTCTGGCGTGCTGGCTCGCCTGCCGCGTGCAACCAATCGGACCCATAATTAAGGACAATCAGGCCAATTGAACACAGCGGCGGATGCGCGCTTGACGGGGGTACACCGCGCCCCTATGAACGACGCGCGAAGGGGACCATTTTCATTAAGATTGTGAGCCAGCTTCCCTTTAGTTGATTTGATCATGACTCTTACGGGCGAGCGAATGGCAGGCAAGAAGCCTAATCCGGTTGACGCGCATGTCGGTAGCCGGGTGCGACTACGCCGCATGCTACTTGGCATGAGCCAAGAGCGACTCGGCGAGAGCATGGGACTGACCTTCCAGCAGGTTCAGAAATACGAGAAGGGTGTGAACCGCATCGGCGCGAGCCGGCTGTTCCAGATCTCGAAGATCCTCGATGTGCCGGTGCAGTTCTTCTTCGAGGAGGCACCGCATATCGGCGGCGATGGCACGACGGTGCGCGGCATGGCCGAGGCCGACTCTGAGGCTTTCATTCTCGAATTTCTGAACAGCCGCGAAGGGCTTGAGCTCAATCGAGCCTTCGTCAAGATCGCCGATCCCAAAGTTCGCAAGAGCGTCGTCGACCTCGTGCGTGCGCTCAGCGCCAACACGGGCGGCGCCTAAATTTTCCAGCAGGCGTCCGGTGGACTTGACCGGCTGCGCGCCCTGTGGTTTGCGAGAGCCGCCGCGGCCATTCTGCCGTCCGGCTTCCGTGACAACAGGGGGTTCCCACGTGTCCCGCGCCAATTACGTCTTCACCAGTGAGTCCGTATCGGAGGGCCATCCCGACAAGGTGTGCGACCGCATCTCCGACGCGGTGGTCGATCTTTATCTCGCCGCCGACCCGAATTCGCGCGTGGCCATCGAGACGCTCGTCACCACCAACCGTATCGTCATGGCCGGCGAGGTGCGTGGGCCGGAGAGCGTAACGCCCCAGACCATCGAGCAGGCGGCGCGGCGCGCGGTGCGCGAGATCGGCTACGAGCAAAAGGGCTTCCACTGGGACCTCGCCGAGTTCCAATATTATGTGCACGAGCAGTCGGCCGATATCGCCCGCGGCGTCGATGCCGACGTCGACATCAAGAAAGAAGAGGGCGCAGGCGACCAGGGCATCATGTTCGGCTTTGCCTGCCGCGAGACCGAGCCTTTGATGCCGGCTCCGCTGTTCTATGCCCACCGCATCCTGCACGAGATGGCGAAGGCGCGGCATACCGGGCGGACGCCCGAGCTCGGCCCCGACGCCAAGAGCCAGGTGACGCTGGCCTATGAGAACGGCAAGCCAGTACGAGCGGACTCGATCGTCGTCTCGACCCAGCACGGCGAGGATGTGAGCCAGGAGCGCGTCAAGGAGATCGTACGCAATTTCGTCGACGAGGTGATGCCGCAGGGCTGGATCAACCGCGACACCAAGTTTTACGTCAATCCGACTGGCCGCTTCGTCATCGGCGGGCCGGATGGCGATACCGGCGTCACAGGGCGCAAGATCATCGTCGACACTTACGGAGGAGCGGCGCCGCATGGCGGCGGTGCCTTTTCGGGCAAGGACCCGACCAAGGTCGACCGCTCGGCGGCCTATGCCGCGCGTTATCTCGCCAAGAACGTCGTAGCGGCGGGGCTTGCCGACCGCTGCACGCTCCAGGTGTCCTATGCGATCGGCGTGTCGCAGCCCCTCTCGCTCTATGTCGATTTGCACGGCACCGGTCAGGTCGCCGAGGACAAGCTCGAGAACGCGCTCAGGCAGGTCATGGATTTGAGCCCGCGCGGCATTAGGGAGCACCTTGGCCTGGCGCGCCCCATCTACGAGCGCACCGCGGCTTACGGTCATTTCGGACGGCAGCCCGACAATGACGGTGGCTTCTCGTGGGAGAGGCTCGACCTGGTCGAGCCGATCCGCGCCGAGCTGACGTAAGACCGCTGCCGCGCAGTTCAATGGGCTAGTCGTCGGCGAATAAGCCGATAGCGCCGTCGCGCTTGAGCTGACGCACGCCTATTGTGCGATGCTCAATCCTTTCGGATAGCCCGGATCGCCTTTACAGCGCATCACCCATTTCAGGCAGCCGTGCTCGCCCCATTGGTCGCACATCATGATGCAACTCTTGTCGATGACCGACTTCTTGGTCGCCAGCAGGAGGAACGATGGCCGTTCAGCTGACCATGTCGCGAAAGTCGCTCCGGCAAAGGTGGAAGTTTGAGTGCACGGGAGCGCAACTACACTGAGGAGCAGGGCCCAACGCCAACGGTACAGCACGGCTTTTCCTCCTCTATAAGGGCGGCAATCGTGCTTGGCCGATACTTGGCCCGCAATGGAAGTCCGCCGGTTTACGCAGGGGAGTCTAGCGCAATGCGGGATGCCCGGGGAGAGGCGGGGACACCTTCGCCACTCAGGTCCTATGGCAGGCGCAAGGGCAAGCCCTTGAGCGCGCGGAAAGAACGGCTAATCGCCGAGCTCTTACCGCGGCTGCGCCTTAACCTTAAGGAGCCTGCTCCCGGCCAGCTCTCCGACCTCTTCTCTCTGCCTGTCCGCGAGGTCTGGCTCGAGATCGGCTTCGGCTCCGGCGAGCACCTACTGGGGCAGGCGGAGCAGAACCAAGACATCGGATTCATTGGCTGCGAGCCTTTCGTCAACGGCATGGGAACCCTGCTCGGCGCGATCGAGACGCGCGGCATCGAGACCATCCGCGTCCATGACGGCGACGCCCGCGACGTGCTCGCCTGGCTCCCGGATAGGTCGGTCTCGCGCATCTTCATCCTCTTCCCTGACCCCTGGCCAAAGAAGCGGCAGCTGAAGCGGCGCCTCATCTCGGAAGACATCGTAGCAACGCTCGCCCGCGTGCTCCGTGCCGGCGGCGAACTCAGATTTGCGAGCGATAGTGGCGACTATGCCGCCCAGACTCTTTTTTTCATGGAGAAGAGCGGCGGCTTCGCTTGCCGCGTCGAGCGCGCCGCCGATCGGGGGAAGCGACCCTCCGACTGGCCCGAGACACGCTACGAGCGGAAGGCCCTCGCCGATGGGCAGCGTTGCGTCTATCTAAAATTCTGGCGGCTCTAATCTTGGAGGCGTTTATGCGCGCGTTGCTGTTGGCCTTTGTGATGTTGATGGCGCCAATCGCGGCATTCGCGGGTACCGACATCGTTGCCGTCTGCTACAAGGACTGCGAAGCGCAGACGCACTCGAACCCCGAATATAAAGCCTGCCTCGCCCGCGCCGCCGACAAGGCCGATGCGGCGCTCAACCAGGCCTACAAGGTGATGCAGGACAAGATCCGCGCCGCCGCGAAAGAGATGGGCCAGCCCGCCGATACCCATCTCGAGGACCTCAAGGCCTCGCAGAAATACTGGATCAACTTCCGCGACGCGAATTGCACGCTCGAGGACAATCTCGCCTACGGCGGAACGGCGATGGGCGGCAATTACTCGGCGTGCCTCTGCTCCCTCTCTTACGAGCGAATCAACGATTTCGAGCGCATGGCAAAGGACGTCATGGGCGAGCCGTAGAGCCGCCGAAGGGGCCCTAACGACGCTTGAAAGCGCGGAAAAAGCTCGTATATTACGGCTCGAACTCATGATTGATTTTGATCAGGAGTGGGCCTCTCGCCCGCTCCTTTTTGTTAGGTCCAGCGCCTATCTTGCGAGCTTAGCCGTCAGGGCCTTGCCTTCAATGTCGAGCCGCTCATCGAACGCCGACCGCCGCTTCGTGCAGGAGATGGGCCCGGCGCGCACGATCGCCGAGCTCGCAGAGCCCGTGCTCGACGAGCTTGGTTTCAGGCTGGTGAGGGTCAAGGTCTCTGGGCGCGACGGGGGCACGGTGCAGATCATGGCCGAAAGGCCGAAGGGTGGAATGAACGTCGAGGATTGCGCCACGATCAGCCGGAGGCTCTCGCCGGTGCTCGATGCCCACGATCCGATGCCCGGTGGCTATCGGCTCGAGATCTCCTCGCCCGGAATCGACCGGCCTTTGGTCCGCCCCAGCGATTTCGCGTTATGGGCGGGTCATGAAGCCAAGGTAGAGCTGAAGGAGCCGGTCGACGGACGAAAGCGCTTCAGGGGTGTGATCGAGGGCGTGGCTTCAGGAGAGGCGCGCCTACGGATCGAACTCGAAGGTAAGGAGGAGCCGGTGGTAATCGGCCTTCCCTTCTCGCTGATCGGAGAGGCGAAGCTCGTGGCCGATATCAATGGCCTCAAGTCCGACCTTTCGGGCAAGAAGCCCGCATATTGAATTCACGGCAGGGCGCGAGAGCGCCCGCGCAACCAGGATAAGGATTGGAGGAGAAAGTCATGGCTCAGGCGGGCGTAAGCGCCAACAGGCTGGAGCTCTTGCAGATCGCCGACGCGGTCGCGCGCGAGAAAGCGATCGATCGCCAGGTGGTGATCGCCGCCATGGAGGACGCAATCCAGAAGGCGGCGAAATCCCGCTATGGCAGCGAGAACGAGATCAAGGCGGAGGTCGATCCCAAGACCGGCGAGATCAGGCTCGCCCGCCACCTCGAAGTGGTCGAGACGGTCACCATGGAGGCGACGCAGATCTCGCTCGAGGAGGCGCGCCGGCGGAACCCCGCGGCGCAGGTCGGCGACTTCATCGCCGAGCCGTTGCCCCCGCTCGATTTCGGCCGCGTGGCCGCGCAGAATGCCAAGCAGGTGATTGTGCAGAAGGTGCGCGAGGCCGAGCGCGAGCGCCAATACGACGAGTACAAGGACCGCGTCGGCGAGATCGTCAACGGTATCGTCAAGCGGGTCGAGTACGGCAATGTCGTGGTCGATCTCGGCCGCGCCGAGGCGATCGTCCGACGGGACGAGACCCTGCCGCGCGAGAATTTCCGCTACGGCGACCGTATCCGCGCCTATGTCTATGACGTGAGGCGCGAGCAACGCGGGCCGCAGATCTTCCTGTCGCGCACCCATCCCGAGTTCATGGCTAAGCTGTTCGCCCAGGAGGTGCCCGAGGTCTATGAG
>Ga0187788_10000537_pt1 | contig 10585 bp, 9 predicted proteins | sample 1015_BV01_MP10_2_FD_133008 | JGI IMG/M metagenome (GOLD analysis project Ga0187788, IMG submission 133008) | Tropical peat soil microbial communities from peatlands in Department of Meta, Colombia - 1015_BV01_MP10_20_MG | ecosystem: Environmental > Terrestrial > Soil > Wetlands > Peat | place...
AACCCCGAAAATATCCTCGCCCCATCGCCGTACACTCCTTTCCCTTTCAGGATAGAGTGTTGCGGCGACCGGTTGAGACCACCGTCATAAGCAGACATTGTGCGACGCGGGAGCAATGTCCGCTTTACCCCAAGAAGCAGACATCACCGGTATAAAAAGAGAAAAAGTTGCGCCGCGCCGGCAACTGCAATGCAGCCTAACGCGAAAAAGTACAACCTTCTGTCTCTTGCAATGAACGCCGTCGCTGTCCAGGCCAGCAAAAAGAATACGACAAAGGCTATTGTTACGTATTCCAGATAAGTTGCAATCATTCGATCAGGATAAAGCTTTCTTCTTGCTGCGCCATCGTCAAATTCGGAATGTCCGCTAAGGGCGGTGTTGCAGTGACCGGTTGAAACCACCGCCAAAAGCGGACATTGAATCAAGCAATCTGGGTCAGCAACCAGACTCCGGCTGCCATAAAGGCAATCCCTGCAATTCGTGGGACAAGCCGACCAAACGGCACCACCTTTTCGACCAATACCAATGCCGAAAGGGCAGCGATCCAAAAGAGATTCATGATGCCAACGACAAACAACAGCGCCATCAAAGCCCAGCAGCAGCCGATGCAATAAAGACCATGGCGAAAGCCGAGCGCCACGGCGCCAGTCGCCTCGCCGCGAAACCCAAAACGAAGGATGAACCCGATCGGCGTTTGGCAGTACGACAAACATGCATCCTTAAACGGAGTCCACTGGTAAAGGCCCGCGATGATCAGGATGATGGCGCCAAGGATATTACTGACGCTCTCCATCATTGGGCTTAGCAACGCCGCGCGCTCCAGCGCCCATTGAGCGGATGTCGCTGCAAGCGCGAATGTGGTCCACGATAGCAGATAGCCGAGCGCAAACCAGGCGCTCGCCGCAAGCGGCCGGCTTTCGCCGCCTGCCTGATGACGCCCAATGCGCGCATAGATGAGTACCATCGGCGCTACGGAGGGCGTCATCATGCCTATCATCATGACGACCCACATTACGAATACAGCACCAAACTCGATGGGTTGCCACGGCGCGCTTACAGGCATCATCCATCCCTGGCCGGCCGGAATCATGCGGAAGCCCGTCATGTCCATGCCGCCCATCCACATATCATTGGCAAGCCAAACGAGGTCAGCCCAAGCGAGCGCGGTGATGACAGCGAGTGCAGCAACAACGACGGCGCGGTCGCGCCGTAGTACAGCTTCGAGTGCACTCATTGGCGTTCTGCGCGTATAGTTGCGCTGCCGTCTTTCTGGAAGGTGGGAAGGAGTCGGGGCGACGTAATCAACAACACGCTATAATGCGCACCGGCGCCGTACTAGTTCGACCAGCTGATCGGGGAATAGTGGCCGTTGCGACCCGAATTGTCCCAGCGCATGCCGTGGTCGTTGAACGTACTGCCTTGAGTCCCTACGGCAAGCACGAGCTTGTCCGGATTGACTGGATGGCCAATCGACGCCCATATCTCTCCGCTCTCGTGCATGGTCGGAAGCGGCTCTACCGCCATTTTCAAGATATTTGGAATCTCCGCCGAGCGCTTCTTGCCATCAATCTGATATTTGATCGGCGCCTTTTTCGCCCCAAGATTATTGCCGATCAATGGTGCGAATGCTGCCATCGGGCCGCCAGCGGCGCCCGTGAAGATCGCACCCAACGCTTCGGTTTGCTTGTCGTTGGCGCGGTCATCGATATAGGCGGCGGCCGTCCAGTTGCCGTCGGCCATCGGTCCGGGCGTATGGGCGATCATCGCTACGTTCAGGCCGTCCAGTCGAACGTCGCCGTAGTTGCCCTTATCGATATGGAAAATTAGGGCCACGTCGCAAACGCCCTGCGTCGGCTTCGACGTGAGGGGCGCAGCTGTGGACACCAAGCAGGGACAAACCACGCTGCAGTTGCAGTTCTCGAAATAGTCGCCAGACAATTGCCACTTCGGTTGGGTCGACATTTGCTCCTCCCCTCATAACGGACGGAACAATGATCGAAGTTACACCGGTTTTCCGTTAGCCGCCATGCCTCGACCGAATGTCAGCTTTGGCTCAAACCAGCGCAATCGCCATGTCTGCCATACGCGGACATTTGCGAGTTACTCGATCACCTTGTCAGCGCGTGCCAACGCTGAAGGCGGAATATGGTATGCTTACTTGGGTACTGATGACGCGGAGGGTTAGGAGACTTCAAATGTCTCACGTCTGCAATACTTACCGACACTTTTTGGTCTTGGCCATGTTGGGGGGAGTACTAACCACTCTCCTTTCGTCTGCCGAAGTCCCCGCACAGGGCATGCAGCCTATGCCCGGGATGGGAGAAGCGAAAAAAGAGACGATGGCCTCAGCCACCGGAACGGTTACGGCCATCAATGCGGCGGATCGAAAGATTACCTTCAATCACGGCCCCGTACCGGAAATAAAATGGCCCGCTATGAAGATGGAATTTCGGGTCGTGCCGTCAGTGGACCTTTCGAAAGTGAAGGTCGGCGATAAGGTCCGGTTCACTCTCAGCGGCTCTGGCAACTCATACACAGTGCAATCAATTGGTCCGGCGCCGTGACCTTCGCCTGAGAAAGCCAGAGTAAAGCCCGCAGAGGCTTGTGTAGGCCCGTTGAGGATCCGCTCGCCACGGGTTGAACCCTCGCCACCATCGGCGGGCTAACCAAGATCGGCTCATAAGTCCTCTTATCGGAGGTTAGAGGGAAGTCCGCTTTGCTCCCGAAAGCGGACGTGTGCGGCGCAAACCGTCATGTCGGCTTTGGTCCAAAAGCGGACATGATGAAGCAATGGTAATAATCTATTTTGATGCAGAGCCAGATGCGCGGTCCACGATAAATGCATCCCCGAGTGGCAATTGTCGGTGGTGGGATCGGCGGCCTTGGGGCCGCCCTTTCACTGTTTCGTGCCGGTTTCGACGTCCAAGTATATGAACAAGCTCACGCCTTGCGCGAAGTCGGCGCGGGAATTCAGGTCAGCCCAAATGCGTCGCGAGTACTGCACGGATTGGGTCTTGCCGACAAATTGGCAGACCTTGGCGTGCGGCCAGATGCATTTCATCAAAGGCGCTGGGATGACGGTCGCACGCTGCTAAAGACGCCACTCGGCGACACAGCCGTCAAGGCATTCGGGTTTCCGCACTATCAATCTCATCGCGCCGATGTGCTTTCGATGCTGATTGCTGCTTTTCCGGCCGAGCGACTGCATATCGGACATCGTTTAGTCGGCTTTACCGATCGCGGGGATCGCATCGAAGTCGAATTTGAGAATGGAAAGCGCGTCACAACCGACGCTCTTATTGGTGCCGACGGAATACATTCGACAGTGCGAAGATTATTGTTCGGCCCGGCCAATCCGCACTTTACGGGTTGTGTGGCTTACCGGGGACTCATACCGGTGGAGCGCATCAAACACCTTAATGTCGAGGTAAATGCACAGATATGGATGGGCCCGGATAAGCACATCGTCATCTATTACGTTGCGGGCAAGCGGTTGCTCAACTTCGTTGGTGTTGTTGAACAGAATTCTTGGACAGGCGAGTCTTGGACCGATCGCGGCGATGTAAACGACTTGCGCGCGGCCTTTGCTGATTGGGACTCGAACTTACGCGCCATTATTGAAACGATTGACGAGACTTTCATTTGGGGATTGTTCGATCGAGCCCCATTGCCGCGCTGGTCAGTGGACCGCGTAACGCTAGTGGGAGATGCCGCTCATCCAATGCTTCCCTTCATGGCCCAAGGCGCAGCGCAATCGCTCGAAGATGGTGTGAGTTTGACAACGTGTCTTAGCAAAATTGGCGATATAGCGGCCGCCTTCACCCGGTACGAAAAGTTGCGGCTGTCGAGAACGTCGCGCATGCAGGCTATGTCAGAGGCCAATAAGACCCGCTTTCACCTGCCGGACGGACCCACTCAGCAAGAACGGGACGCAAAAATGGCTGCGGGCACTACCGATTGGTCGATTAAAGCGATCGCATGGGTCTACAGCTATGACGCCGCAGCAGCTGTTGAAACCGGGGACCTTGGCCTACCAGCCGACATGTGATTGGTCAGACTGTTTGCTTTACCCCCAAAAGCGGACATGTGCGATGCAACGAGGGGCGTCCGCTTTGGGTCATCAGCAGACATATGCAGTGCAAAACGGCATGTCCGCTTTACCCCCAATAGCGACCGCGATAGCGGATTCCCGTAGCAGCCGATGTCTGCTTTACCCCCAAGAGCGGACATGTGCAGCGCAACCAGCGATGTCGGCTAAGGGCCATAAGCGGACATGTCGCACGAAAAGGCCGGGTCGAACGCTGCCGACCCGGCCAATTCATGACGTCGGAAGTTCAGTTCGCGCCAGAGCCTGTTGTTTCAAACTTTCGCATCACCGAGTCGAGGTTGAAACTCGCTGGTTTCTGACGAACCGGGAACTCCTGGAAGCTGCTGAGCCAGTTTGCGGCCAGGGCCTGCATCGGCACCTGAACAAAGGCGTGATCGGCCACCCACTTGTTGTAGAGGATCGACTGGTCGCCTTTCTCGAAAGGATCGGCTCGGAGGTTAAACAGTTTTGGCAAGCGTAAATCTGTGAACTGACCCTGCCAGACACCCATCCCCTCGTTGTTCTGCGCGAGAAAGACGCACTTCCATTCGTTGTAACGGATGGCAACCAGCTGGCCGTCATCGTTCCAGTAGACAAATTCCTTGCGTGGCGATTCCTTCACATCTCCCTTGAAGAACGGGACAAGGTTGTAGCCGTCGAGATGAACCCTGAACGTCTTGCCGGCGATCTGCGACCCACGCAGACATTTGGCCACGATGTCCGCATCGCCGCCGGCCGCGGCGAAAGTCGGGATCAGATCGTAGTGCGAGAACATTTCGTTATAGACTGTGCCAGGCTGGATTGTGCCGGGCCAGCGCATGACCATCGGCACGCGGTAGCCGCCCTCCCAGTTGGTCGCTTTCTCACCACGGAACGGCGTCGAGCCGCCATCGGGCCAACTCATTGCCTCCGCACCATTGTCGGTGGTGAACACGACGAGGGTGTTGTTGGCGACACCGAGATCGTCGAGCTTCTTAAGCAACTGACCGACATAACCGTCCAGCTCGACCATGCCATCGGGATAAAGCCCGAAACCGGTTTTGCCTTGTGACGCCGCTTTAAGATGCGTCCAGACGTGCATGCGTGTTGGATTGAAGTAGCAGAACCACGGCGTATTAGCTCTGTTGTTGCGATCGATGAAGTCGAGCGCGGCAGCGAGGAACTCTTCATCCACGGTTTCCATGCGCTTGGTATCAAGGGGGCCAGTGTTTTCTATCACCTGCCTGCCGATACGTCCGTAAGCAGGATCAACGGTCGGGTCGTCACGATCACTCGCTTTGCATTTTAGTACGCCACGTGGCCCAAACTTCGCACGAAAGCGCGCGTCTTTCGGGTAGTCGGGATTTTGCGGCTCCTCCTCCGCATTGAGGTGATAAAGATTGCCAAAGAATTCATCGAAGCCGTGGACTGTCGGCAGATACTCATTGCGGTCGCCTAAGTGATTTTTGCCGAATTGTCCTGTCGCGTAACCGAGCGGTTTAAGTGCTTCCGCGACACTCATGTCTTCGGCATGCAGGCCGATAGTCGCACCCGGGAGGCCGACTTTGGTCAGACCGGTACGGATTGGTGATTGGCCTGTGATGAAGGCGGCGCGTCCCGCCGTACAACTTTGCTCACCGTACCAGTCCGTGAACATCGCGCCTTCTTTGGCGATGCGGTCGATATTCGGCGTTTTGTACCCCATGATGCCGTGGTTGTAGGCGCTGACGTTGAACCAGCCGATGTCGTCGGCCATGATCATCAGGATGTTCGGCTTACGCCCGGTTTGTGCGGCTGCCGCAGGTCGCTGCTGTTGAGCCTGCGCAATTTGGACCCCTGTGCTGAAAGCCGACGCAGCGGCAAGGGTGCTGCCGCCGAGCAGGATATTTCGCCGGCTGACGTTGGATTTCTGAATTCCCGTTCTGCTCATATGAAGTCCTCCCTTTCAACAGGGGGTACGTTCAACTGAACAGGTTCCAACGGCAATTGACGAAGCTGTGAGCAAAAAAATGACACGTAAGCGATACTGACCTGTCCGCTTTGGGTCATGAGCAGACAGGTGCGCTGCAAAACGTCACGTCCGCTTTACTCCCAATAGCGACCGCGAAAGCGGACTCTCGCAAGGGGTCACGTCTGCTTTGCCTCCAAAAGCGGACATGTGCAGTGCAACCGCTCACGTCAGCTATGGGCCAGAAGCGGACTCATGCGGCGCAGCATAAAGGCATCGTTATTAGATCACCTCATTGGTGTACGCGAGGAGCGACGACGGGATCGTCGCACCTAACGCTTTTGCGGTGTTCCAAGTTGATGACCATTTCGAATTTGATCGCGGCTCGTTCCGGAGGCAGATCGTCCGCATTGGCACTCTTCAACAAGCGATCTACAATGCATCATGGGCCCACCCTTGAGTTGTTAAATGCAAATAGATTACTGGGCACTGGCATCAGCTTTGGCTGGTGTGCTGGGAATTGCAATTATGATCTGGATGGCAGTCGTACTTAGATAGCGTGCTTGGAATCATGCACCGGGCAAAAGGGATCGTTACTCGATCACCTTATCGGCGCGCGCGAGCAGCGATGGCGGGATCGTCACACCTAGGGTCTTTGCGGTTTTCAAGTTAACGACCAGATCGAATTTGGTTGCCTGTTCCACAGGCAGATCGCCCGCGTTGGCGCCCTTCAAGATGCGATCCACATAGTAGGCCGCGCGGCGATACATTGCCGAGGCGTTCGGGCCGAAGGCCAAAAGTGCCCCAGCCTCGGCAAATGCCCTGTACTGGGAGATGACAGCCAAAGAATGTGTCGCCGCCAAATTTAGGATTTCGTCCCTGTGTTGGGTGGCGATCACATCCGCGAGGACAATGAGCGCTTCGGCCCGACTGCGGCTTGCAGTCTCGAAGGCCGCAAAGAGGTCGGCTTCGCGATGCACTGGGAGCGGCAGGAGCTCAAGGCCAAGCTCTCGGCTCGCAGCTTTAATTGCGCCAACGGCAATGTCTGCCCCGGGGTTGGGTTGGTACCAGAGGACAGCCACTCGAGAAAGGCTCGGGAAAGTCTCTTTGAGCAGCGCTAGCCCCTTACCACTCAGCTCGTCAACCTTGAAGCTCATGCCGGTAACGTTGCCACTCGGTCGGGAGAGACTAGTGACCAGGCCACTTTTTAAAGGGTCAGCGATCTGTGTCATGACAATCGGGATCGTCACGGTCGCTTTTTTGGCGGCCTGCACCGACGGTGTATTCAGGGCAAGGATCACATCAACCTTGAGCTCCGCGAGAATGTTAGCAAGCGCGGCTAGCCGTTGACTGTATCCCTCGGCATTCCGGACCTCTAACGCGATGTCCCGTCCCTCAACATAGCCAAGCTCGCGAAGTCCTTGCCGAAAAGCATCAAGGAATCCAGGGGGTGGGAGTTCCGGAGATAGAATGCCAATTCGGTGAAGTTTGACGGCTTGTTGCGCTTGCGCCGCGAACGGCCATAAGGCCGCAGCACCACCGAGAAGCCTGATAAAATCTCGTCGTTGCATGTGTGCCTCGTGAGGACCACACCATCTGCGATGACTAGATTATAAGAGGTCACTACCAATCGGTGTGTGAAGAATTGCACACAAGCCGGACTGAGATGCTGATCAGGGCCGATGTCCGAGTCAAAAGCAGACATTTGCAGCGCACAAGCCTATGTCTGCCTTGGGCCAATAGCGGACATGACGAGCCTGCCGAACGCGTTCAGTTAAAACCCTCAATGTAGGCGCGCGCCACGGCGGCATCACCAGCGGCGGCGGCAGAGATGCCGATCGCGTGGATTTCGTGAGGCACTTCGCAGTTCGGGTGTTTGCGCATGTCCATCATCATCGAGGCGACCGCCTCGCGTATCCGGCCGACCCTGAGAAGCGCGAGCGCGCACTCCTTGCTTCGCTCAATGTATTGTTCTCGTGTCACTTCGATAACGTCAAGGACCCGAGCAAGTGCGCGTGCTTGCCATTGGCCGTCCCCTGGCCGAGGCCCAACAATTAATTTTGATGAATTTCGTTTGAGGAGTGTGTGAGCTATTTCACACTTGGTGCGGGCTTTCGTGCGGCAATTTCGCGGAAGAAAGCCGCCACTCCACGGAACGATGTCCGCTTTGGCAGTCATAAACGGACATTTGCACCGCAACAGGTCATGTCCGCTTTGCCCTCGAAAGCGGACATCTGCAGCGCAAGGAGAAATGTTCGCTATGGGCCAATAGCGGACATCAGTAAGGAACAGAAAGACCGCCGCAAGCAGGCTGTGTGAGAACTAGACGAGTCAGCTAGAATGGGCCGCATCAACAACGATGCGGCCTTTTTTCATGAGCTACGTTCGGGGCGAGGATCGTGGTCAGGCAGCGCTGCTGCCGGCGGCGGTTGAGGATTATGTGGCGGCTGATGCGCCGATTCGGGTGATCGACGCATTTGTGGACGGGCTGGATGTGAATGGACTCGGGTTCGGGCGATCAGTACCGGCGGCAACCGGGCGCCCTCCCTACGATCCTCGTGACCTACTAAAGCTGTATGTTTATGGCTACCTGAACGAGGTGCGCTCATCGCGTCGGCTGGAGCGCGAGTGTTCTCGCAACGTCGAGGTGATGTGGCTTCTGCGTCGGCTGGCGCCCGACTTCAAAACGATTGCGGACTTTCGCCGCGACAACTGTGCAGCCATTGTGGGGACATGCCGGGCTTTTGTGCTGTTCTGCCGGGATCAGGGCCTGTTCACGGCGCGGTTGGTGGCGCTCGACGGGTCGAAGTTCCGTGCGGCAGCCAGCACCAAGCGGGTTATGGGCCGGCGAGAGATCGCAGAAGAGGTCGTCCGTCTCGACCGTTGGATCGCCGAATATCTGACCCGTTTGGATGAGAGTGACGCCCGCGAACCTGATGAAGCGCCAAACGCAACGGCGGCAGCGCTTCAAGTCCTCAAATCACGACGTGCTGAACTTGATCGGCTGGCCGCCAAGCTCGATGCCGAGGAGCGCAGCACGCTGGTAGATGGCGAGCTCGATGCCCGGCCGATGGGGATTGGTAAGGGACCAAAGCCGCCATCCTACAATGTGCAAACGGCCGTCGATGCCGACACCGGCTTCATCGTCCACCATGAGGTGACCAACGAGCCCAATGACACCCGCCAGCTATACCCGATGGCGAAGGCAACAAAGGATACGCTGGGCGTTTCAAATGTGACAGTCGTGGCCGATGCCGGCTACTCAAGTGGCACGGCTGCCGCGGCGTGCGAGGCTGACGGCATCACGGCCTGTGTGCCGACCAATCGGTCGATACACAGTCAGGATGGCGGCGCGATGTTTGGCCGGTCGGCTTTCATCTACAAGCCGGAGGAAGACACCTATATCTGTCCGGCGGGCCACGTTCTCGCTCGCAAGCAGGAGGCGCTGCGCCGCGATCGTATGATCCTCTATGCGGCACGCGATTGCACTGGCTGCTCACTCAAGCCGCGCTGCACGAACGCAGAGCGTCGCTTTGTCAGCCGGCACTTCCATGAGGATGCCCTGGAACGAATGAACGCCCGCTTCCAGGCCGATCCGACTCTGATCAGACAGCGCCGATGCGCCTCTGAACATCCTTTCGGAACCATCAAGCGAATGACCGCCGGCGGGCGCTACCTCACCCGAGGCCTCAAGAAAGTCAGCGGGGAAGCAGCGCTCAGCGTGCTGGCCTACAACATCATCCGTGCCATCAATCTGGTCGGAGCTGCAACACTTCGGGCGAGACTCGCCTGAGCCAAACAAAAGAGGCTCCGGAGAACCGGAGCCCCTGACTTCTCACACAGCCTGCTTGCGGCGGTCTCTCCGAAAATTCACCATTTACACGCTCAAGCGTGCACGGTCCGCGGCGCTGACACTGTCGTTGGTGTCCGCGGCATCAACACAGCAAGTACAATCGCAACGAGAATGAGCGCAGGCACATCTCCAACTAAATGGCCGCGCTCGGCGGTATCCAAGACAGCTTGAACGCCCATGATGGCCCCGTGGACCAGACTTGACCATACGGTGAACCAGATGAGGCTCTTATGAGCTTCGGGATTTTTTGAAGCGAGGAGCAAAAACACGCCCAAGGTCGCGTACACTCCAATGATCATCATCAGATAGTGTTGTGAGTGTGGGTGTCCCTCTGCCCATACCCAACCCGAGGGCCAGAGGATGCCCAACGTATATATGCCAAATATAAACGTTAGACCGATGACCACGAGAGCGATACGGAGAAATAGCAAGCGATTTGTATCAGACATCTCTGTATCTCCTGTGCATTAGCCGTCCACTCGAATTGGATGCCAGAACGCGCAGTGAAAGACTTTGACAGGAGTTGATTTGCTCTTGAGACGCGCATGATTATTCCCTGAGATCTATCTGCTCACCTTTGCAGTGCAACTACGGATGTTCGCTAAGGGCGGTGGATTCAACCGGTCGACGCAACACTTCTATCTCATTCTTTCTGCTGGGGTTTGAATCCCAAGGCGTCGCGCACATCGCCTGCGATCCCAAAGTCCCTGGTTTTTCT
>Ga0187788_10000538_pt1 | contig 10579 bp, 10 predicted proteins | sample 1015_BV01_MP10_2_FD_133008 | JGI IMG/M metagenome (GOLD analysis project Ga0187788, IMG submission 133008) | Tropical peat soil microbial communities from peatlands in Department of Meta, Colombia - 1015_BV01_MP10_20_MG | ecosystem: Environmental > Terrestrial > Soil > Wetlands > Peat | place...
AGGGAGGCCTGGGGGAGGAAGACCTGGACCTGCTGAACGTCCTGGCCGACCAGGTTTCGGTGGCGCTGGAGAACGCCGCGCTGTACGAGCGGCTGCGTCAACACACCGACGACCTGCAGCGGACGGTCTCGTCGCGCACGGCCGAACTCGAGCGGGCGCTGGCCAAGGCCCAGGCGGCCGACCAGCTCAAGACACGCTTCGTCGCCGATGTCTCGCATGAGTTGCGCACGCCTCTGACGAATATCCGCCTCTACCTCGACCTGCTGGACAAGGGCCGCAGCGAGAAGTTCGCCGACTACCTCGAGACTCTGCACCGCGAAACCTCACGACTGATCGATCTGATTGAGGATCTGCTCACGGTCTCGCGGCTCGACGCCGGCACCGCGGAGATGGAGCCCACCTGGATCGACCTGAACAGCATGGGGGCCGGGCTGGTGGAAGACCGGCGCCGACTGGTGGCCCGGGTGGACCTGTCGATCGGCTTCGACCCGCAGGCCGACCTGCCGCTGGTGCGCGCCGACGAGCGCATGATCTCGCAGGTTGTCGCCAACTTGATGACCAACGCCGTGAACTACACCCCGGCCGGCGGCCGCATCACGGTGCGGACCGACACGATCGCCGATGGCGAGAAGAAATGGGCGCGCTTGTCGGTCATCGACACCGGCCTGGGAATCCCGGAGGCCGAGCTGCCGCGCCTCTTCGAGCGCTTCTTCCGCGGCTCGGCCAGCCGCGCCCGCGGCGTGTCGGGCACCGGGCTGGGGCTGGCCATCTGCAAGGAAATCCTCGATCGGCACGGCGGCCGCATCACCGCCAGCAGCGAGGCGGGCAAAGGTTCGACCTTCACCATCTGGCTGCCGGTACAACGTGTGAGTGAAGTGAAGCCGACCGCCCCGGGGGTCGCCTGAGGCAAGGCCCTGCCTCCGATTCAGGCCGGCTCGAGCAGCCGCGGCTGCCGGACGCCCGTGAGCAACACCGAGACCGGCTCGAACTTGCGCCGGTGAATTGGGCTCGGTCCCCAGCGCCGCAGCGCCTCGAGGTGAGCGGCGGTTCCGTACCCCTTGTGTTGGGCGAAGCCGTAGACCGGGTAGACGGCGCCGAGCTGCTCCATCAGTTCGTCGCGTCCCACCTTCGCCAAGATGGAGGCGGCGGCGATCGACAGGATGCGCGCATCGCCGTGGGTGATGCCCGTCTGCTCGATCGCCAGCTCCGGCACGCGTAAGTGATCGATCAGCAAGTGCTGGGGCGATGGCTGAAGGTCCAGCACGGCGCGCTGCATGGCCCGACGGGTCGCGACCAGCGGGCCGACCTCGTCGATCTCCTGGCAGGTTGCCTGGGCGACGGCCCACCCTAGCGCCCAGCGGCGGATCACGGCGGCACTGCGCCGGCGCTGGGCGGCCGTCAGCGTCTTGGAATCACGCACGCCGCGCAGGAGGGCGGCCAGGCGGCGCTGCCTCAGCGGCAGGATGACGGCGGCGGCGAAGATCGGCCCGGCCAGCGCGCCGCGCCCGGCTTCGTCCAGGCCGGCCACCAGCTCCACCCCGCGCCTGGCCAGGGCGCGCTCAAAGCGCAGATCGGGCCGCGCCGGCTCAGGGCGCGCCATACCGTCCGGCCCTCCAGTTGCGGCGGATGCGAAACAGGTCGGCAAACATCGTCAGCGAATCGCGCACAACGCGCACCCGGCTGCCTGGGTCGTAGGTCCAGGGGATGGGGACCTCCGCCACCCGGTAACCGCGGCGCAGGGCGATGTAAAGCACCTCCACGTCGAAGGTCCAGCCTTCGAGCTGTTGGACGGCGAACAGATCTTCGGCGGCGGAGCGGCGGAAGCACTTGAAGCCGCACTGGGTGTCTTGAATCTCCGGGATCGTCAGGCGGCGCACCAGCCAATTGAAGGCCCGGCCGATGAGGTGGCGGTAGGGAGGCTCGCCGATGCGGGAGGCGCCGGCCGCCTCGCGCGAGGCGATGGCGATGTCGGCGTCGGGGAGTTGGGGCGGCAGGAAGCGCAGCACCTGGTCGATGGGCATCGATAGGTCGGCGTCGCAGATGAAACGGAAATCGCCGCGCGCCTCCAGCATGCCGTGGCGGACGGCAAGCCCCTTGCCCGGCCGCTCCACCGCGATCAGGCGCAGGCCCGGCTGGCGCGCGGCGAAGTCGCGTGCCACCTGGGCGGTGGCGTCGGTGCTGCCGCTGTCGACGACGACGATCTCCCAGGAGAAGGATTGTCGGGAGAGGAAGGCGTGGATCCTGGGGAGGCTGGCCGGCAGGCGCGCCTGCTCGTTGTGAGCAGGGACGATGAGGCTGAGGAACGGTTCCAAGAAGACGACTCAGCCGAGCAGACCCGGGTAGAAGACGAGCACGGCGAAAGCCGCCAAGATGCAGAATTCGACAACCAGCATCGCCCCCAGCAGGACGACCTCGCGGCGGCGCAGGCCGCGGCGCCGCCGGCGTGCGGGGCGCGGTGCCGCCGGAACTTTGCGCTCCTCCAGCTGGAAGGGCCCGGCGCTGGTCGCCGGCGCGACCGCCGAAGCCGGCAGCGGGGGCGGCGCGGCTGGCGCCGGGGCCGGTTCCACTTTGGGCTCGGGCGGGTGGAGCAGAGCGTCGATCAGCAACTGCGCGTCCTCGCGGTCCATGATGGGAGGCTGCTCGCGCAGGTTGGCGGCGAAATGCTCCAGCGCGTCGGCCAGCACCACCCGCGCTCTGGGATGGACGGTGTCGACATGGGCGCGCGGGTCGGTGAACATCAGGACCGCTTCGACCTGCGGCAGGTCGTAGCCGGCCTTGTGGAAGTACTGCAGCAGCAGATCGGCCGCCGCCAATGCCCCCTGCTGCAGGTTGGGCCGGGCGGGTCGAAAGTGCCCCCCGCTGTGGCTCAGCCATTCGTCATCCTTGGCGCGAAAGACCCCACCGGACGGCGAGGGCAGGATGGCGTAGACCCCCTGCGGACCGATCAGGGTCAAAGAGACGATTACCCCGCTGCCCGGCACGAGGACGTTGCGCAGCAGGTGGTAATCGTTCGACAGGCTCTTGTTGAGCCGGTCGGTCACCGTTTGCTGAGCTCGCATGACGCCGTACCACGGGAACCCGAAACGGAGCGAACCCCGCACCCGGTTCTGCAGGGAAATGACACCGTCTTCGTCGCGGTATTCGGATCGCTCGATGACGCGCATGGTTTCCTTCCGGCCGCGCTGTGCCCCCGGGCCGATTATAGGTCAGTCCTTCGGCGGCACAACGGGAGCGGGCCGTATAATGCAGAGAGAAGGAACCATGCCGCGCCTGGCGCTGATCGCCCTCGTTGGATCGTGGTTTCTGGGAGGGGTGCCCGCGGCCGCGGCGCAGCAAGCCGCGCCGCAGGTCTACGTCCTGCAGATCGACGGCCCCCTGACTCAAGCCTCCGCCGAGTACCTCGACCGCGGCCTGGCCATCGCCGAGCGGGCCGGGGCCGTCGTCGTCCTCGAGCTCGACACGCCGGGCGGCTCGATCGACGTCCTGAATCGAATGGTGCAGTCCATCCGCGGCAGCACCGTGCCGGTCGTGGTCTACGTCGCGCCGGCCGGGGCGATCGCCGGCAGCGCCGGGACGATCGTCGTCCTGGCCGGCCATGCCGCCGCCATGGCGCCCGAGACGGCCATCGGCGCCGCCAGCCCGGTGGGCGGCCAGGGAGAGGACCTGGGCCAAACCGAGTCGGCCAAAATCAGGGAGATCCTGAAAGCCACCGCGCGGACGCTGGCCGCCTGGCGGGGAGAGCCGGCCCTGAGGCTGGCACAGGCCACCATCGATGAGGCGGCCGCCGCCTCGGCCCAAGAAGCGCTCGATGCCAGGATGATCGATGCCATCGCCGGGAATCTCGACGACCTGTTTCGTCAGCTGGACGGGCGGACGGTGACCGTCGCTGGTGCGCCGACCGTTCTGCACCTGGCGTTGGCCCAGGCCGAGCCGGTGCCCCCGACTTTCGTCGAGCGGCTGCTTCAGGCGCTGACCAACCCCAACCTCGTCTTCCTTCTGCTCTCCCTTGGGCTGCAGGCGCTCCTCATCGAGCTTTCTCATCCGGGCGCCTGGGTGCCCGGCTTCATCGGCGTCGTGGCCCTGTCGCTGGGCGCCTATGGTTTGGGGATTCTTCCGGTCAACTGGTTCGGCCTGGTCTTCCTGGCGGCTGCCCTGGGGTTGTTTGTTCTCGACGTCAAGGCGCCGACGCACGGCGCGCTAACGGCGGCCGGTTTGGGGAGCTTCATCCTGGGCGCCCTGATCCTTTTCAATTCCCCGGGCACGCCTTCCTTCCAGCGTGTTTCGGTCCCGCTGGTGGTCGCCATGGGAGCCCTGACCGCCGGCCTCTTCGCCGTCCTGCTCAGCCTGGTGGTTCGCGCCCAGCGCCGGCCGGTCGAGGTGGGGGCGCCGGCCCTCGTCGGCCGCATCGGCGAGGTCCGCCAGCGCGTGGCGCCGCTCGGCCAGATCCAGGTCGCCGGGGAGCTGTGGGCGGCCGAGATCGACCCGCACGACGCCCCGATCGAGCCGGGCCAGCTCGTCGAGGTAACGGGAGTAGACGGGCTGAGGCTGCGCATCCGCCCCTGGGACCGGAAGACCGGTTGACGCTGCCTGCCCAGGCTTGTACACTTCCTGGTATCTTCCCCGTCGGCAGGAGGTCCATCCATGGCTGACTTTCGCCTGATCGTCCGCAGCGGGCCCAATCCGGGGACGGTCTTCGATCTCACCAAAGAAGTCACCATGCTCGGGCGCGATGTCACCAACGACATCCCGCTGGGGGACGCCGAAATCTCGCGGCAGCACGCTCGTTTGACGCGCACCCCGGGCGGCATGGTGCTGGAGGACCTCGGCTCCACCAATGGCAGTTTCGTCAACGGCGACCGGCTGACTTCGCCGCGCGTGTTGCGGTCGGGTGACCTGGTCGGCCTGGGGGAGAACGTCACCCTGACCTTCGAGGCAGCGGCGCCCGAGGCGGCCGCCACCGTGCTGGGCCCCGCCCGCACCGCGCCCCCGCCACGGCCGGCACCACGCCAGGCCGCGCCGGCGCCCGCCCCTGCCGGCCCGGCGACACCTATGGGGATGCCCGTCGCTCCGGCCGAGGAGCCGAAGAGCAATCGCAATCGCTGGCTGCTCGCCGGCTGCGGCTGCCTGCTGATTCTGGTGGCCTGCGTTGTGGTCTTCGTCCTCATGGACCAGTACATGCCGAATACCCTCTATGCGCCGCTGAGGATGCTGGGGATCGGCTAGACGATTCGAGACCTGCGCTTTCGACGGGGCGACCCCGCGCCTGCCGGCGGGGTCGCCCTGTTGGTGGGTCGGAGAGATCGACCGCGCCGCAGGTTGAATCTGACGCGCACCTCGATCGTGCCGGCGCTGGCCGCAGCGGCCCTGCCGTGCCCAGCACGGCCAGACTGATCACCCGGAAAGCGAAGTGGTAAAACTGCTGGACGGCGTAGAAGCGCAGCTGCGCCAACTCGAAACACGGGGCGCCGGCGGAAGGCGCGCCGAGGGCGACGGCAGCGCGGAGCCATCGGGGCAACGCGATCCGATGCCTGAATCATTCTAGCCCGGAGGGCGGAGACGTGGACGAGGAGCGTTGGCCATGAACGACGGCATCCGCATGAACGAACGCAAGCGCGTGGCCCTGGTGGCCCACGATAATCGCAAGAAGGATCTGCTCGAGTGGGCGCACTACAACCGCGGCTCGCTGGCACAACACGATCTTTTCGCCACCGGCACCACCGGGGCACGTATCGCCGATGCGCTCGACCTGCCGGTCGAGCGGCTGATCCACGGCCCGCTCGGAGGAGACCAGCAGATCGGGTCGCGCATCGCCGAAGGCCTCATCGACTTCCTGGTGTTCTTCTGGGACCCCCTCGAGCCGCTGCCCCACGACCCAGACGTCAAGGCTCTGTTGCGAATCGCCGTGCTCTACAACATCCCGACCGCCTGCAACCGATCCACGGCGGACTTCCTGATATCTTCGCCACTCATGCGCGAACCCTACGATCGGATCGTCCCCGACTATGTGGCTCGGCTCTCGGGCGAGGCCTGACCTTCCTCCTGAGAGGCCGTTGCGCCGGGCCGGCCCTGGCGGGCCAGACGACTTGTGCGGCGCGCGCGCCTGGGGTAGATTCCCGGCGCGGTGAGATTCCCGGCCCTGCCGGTCTCTTTCCGGCGCCGCCGGGTGCGCCCAGCCTAATGGCCGAACCCTTCGACTGTCCCCACTGTGGTGGACCCATCGCGCTTGGCGAGGACGCGCCGTCGACTGTCCCCTGTCCGCACTGCGGCATGACGATCGTGGTCCCCGAAGCGCTGCGGAAGCGCGAAGCCCCGGTGCCGGTCGTGATCCGGATTGACGGCCGGAGAGCGGGGCCGCCGGCCTCCCCGCGGGTCGGTCTCGCTGTTGGGATCGCCATCGCCGCCGCCGTGCTGCTGGGCCTGGGCGGCGCCGCGTTCGGCTTCCTTGGAGGCATCGGAGCGGCCGTGGCGCCGAACCTTCCAGCGATCCAGCCGCCCGGCGGCCCGCAACAACTCATGTCCTTCGGCGGCGAAGGCATCGGCCCGGGCTTGTTCCATGACGCCCGGCACCTCGGGATCGACGGCCAGGGCCGGCTCTACGTCGGCGAGTACCAGGGAGGTCGCATTCAGGTCTTCGATGGTCAGGGTCAATTCCTGACACAATGGTTTGCCGATCGGGAGATGCCCCTCACCGGCATGGCCGTGCGCCGCGACGGAAGCGTCTATACCGTCCAACGAGGCGAATTGCTGCTGCGCCAGGGGATGACCGGCGAGAGCCAGGGTGGCGTCGCCTACGATCGGGGCCAGCAATTCGAAGATGTGGCGCTGCAGGCCGATGGTGGCTTGCTGGCGTCCTGGATCCTGTTTCAGGACGACGTGGTCGTGTTCGATTCGGATGGAGCGTGGTCGCTCACCGTGCCCGAGGCGGTCAGCGGGCAGACCGGCGAGGCCGAGCTCGAACTTCGTGTCGCCGCCGACGGGCGGGGTGACCTGCTGGCGCTCGGCAGCTTCAATACGGCCGTCTTCCGCTACGACTCGACCGGGCGTTTCGTCAATCGCTTCGGCTCGGAGGGAGATGAGCCGGGACAGTTGCGGGCGCCCCTTTCGATCGCCGTCGACGGACAGGGAAACGTCTACGTCGGCGACATCTGGGGGATCGAGGTGTTCGACCGCGACGGCCGATTCCTGCGCCGGCTGGAGGTAGACGGCAGCCCGTACGGCCTTGCTTTCGATGACCAAGACCATCTATGGGTGGTCAATGGGACGCACGTGACGGAGTATGAGGTCGAGGCGGACTGACCCCCTTCGCGTCGCCAGGCGCGCTTGAGGCGTCGGGCGCGGTTGACAGGGTCATAGCCGGCCGCCGGCAAGGGCGCTTTCGCCCCGGCGTCCCCCAAACCCGCAGCCGCTGCTTCCACCCGCCGTACCCGTTCCCACTGAGACTCAGCGTTGGCCCGCAGGTGGTTGCGCGTCGGGCCGGAACAGCTACCGCACCAGCCAAGGGATGCAAGAAAAAGCGGCAGGGTCCTGCTGGCCCGTCTGCGATCGCCCTGTTAACGAGGCTCCTACGCTGGGCCAACCGCCGTCATATGCCCATCGGGCAGAATGGCGGCAACCTGATCGATGGTTCATGGAGGATGATCATGCTGACGTACACTTGGCGGCGACCCCGCCCGATGGCCTGGACGAACGCGGCCTGGCTGGCCGGTTACAGCGGCGGCAGCCGACTCCCGGTCGACGTCCGCGAAAGCGACGAGGCCTATGAGATCACGGCCGCCGTCCCTGGCCGGCAGGCCGAGGATGTGGAAATCCAGGTCCTGGAAGATGTCGTGACACTTCGTCTCCGCCCTTTGGCCGAAGAGACTCCTGAGCCGGATTACTTGGTTAAGGAAATCGGCGAGCGTGAGGGAGAGCGCAGTTTTCGGCTCCCGCTGGCGGTAGATGCCGCCAAGGCGGAGGCGGTCGTGGAGAACGGCCTGCTGCACCTGCGCCTGCCGAAGGCCGAGACTGTCCGCCCGAAGACGATCACCGTCACCGGCAAGTAGCACGCCCTTCGAAATACAGCGGGCCGCCCTGAGCCGAGTTGAAGGGCGGCCCGCTGCCGCGTCGCGGCCCGGCGGCGATACAATAGCCCCTCCAGGCCCCGCCGCGGCGCAGCCAGGTCGCCGGCCGGGTAGCCTCCGATGAGGGAGAGCCGATGAGCCACCACGAAGCCCGCCCGTCACGCCGTGTCGGATGCCTTAGCCGGACGGTGTACATCATTCTGCTTGTCGCCCTCGTCTTGGCCTTCGCCGCGGGCTCGATCTACCTTCTCTGGTTCTACCCCTGGCACTAGGTCGCGGCCTCGGTTTCACGCGCTTCTGACCGGAAAAACAACCGCCCCGAGCCGGGGCGGTCCTTCCTCACTGATGGCGCCCCGGCGGCCCTCCGCCGCTTCGGGTCAGGGCCGCGGGCCGACCTTAACGGGGATGTCGAGCGATTGGCCGCCACGAATGACGGTCAGGACGATTTCCTGCCCGATCGTCGTCTCCTTGAGCATGTATGCCAGCAGGTCGGAGAAGGTGCGGATCGGAGAGCCGTTGATGGCGACGATCAAGTCGCCGCCCGGCTCCAGGGCACTGGTGTTGCAGCGGCCGGCGCCCACCACGCCGGCACGTTCGGCCGGGCCGCCGGGGGTGACGCACGTCACATAGGCGCCGGTCGAGTCCGCAGGCAGGCCGAGCGCTTCGACCGTCTTCAGGTTCCAGCTTTCCTCGTTGAGGCTGGTGACCCCCAGGTAAGGGTAGTCGACCGATCCCTTGGCGATCAGCTCAGGGGCCACACGGCGCACGATGTTGACCGGGATGGCGAAGCCGACACCGCTGTTGGCGGCGTCGCCCGAAACGGTGAAGGCCTCCGTGCGGATGGCCCGGTTGACCCCGATGACCTCGCCGCGCAGGTTGAGCAGCGGGCCGCCGGAGTTGCCCGGGTTGAGGGCGGCATCGGTTTGCAGCAGGTCGCCGGCGGCATAAAAGCCTTCGCCGCCCGGCGTCGCCCGCTGCGAATCGAGTGTGCGGCCGATGGCCGACACGACGCCCAGGGTGAGCGTTCCCGTCAGGCCGAAGGGGTTGCCGATCGCCACGACCAGGTCGCCCACGTGTACGCCGTCCGAGTCGCCGAGCGGCAGCGGCGTCAGCGCCTCGGTGGGCACGTCCACATGAAGGAGGGCCAGGTCGGAGTCGAGGTCGGTGCCGAGTAGCTGGGCCCAGGCCTTGCGGCCGTCGGTGAAATCGACCTCGATGTCGGTGGCACCTTCGATGACATGGTCGTTGGTGACGATGTGGCCATCGCCGTCGATGACGAAGCCGGAACCCTGGGCGATCGGCACCGACGGGTCGTGGACGGTGCTGCGACTGTCGTAGATCCAGATGGTGACCACGCCCGGACTGACGCGGGCGTACAGGTCGGCCAGGTCTCCCAATCCCAGATCGGGTGAGACCGCCGCCGTGGCCGGCACGGAGGCCGGCAGAGTGACCGCCGTCGGGACCGGCGGCGCCGGTGTCGAGGATGCGGCCGGCCGGGCGCAGGCGACGGTGGCCGCCAGGAGGGCGGCGGCCGCCAGAGCCGGGCGCGCTGTTCGGAGAAGCCGCTCGCGTCGGGAGCTCAACTGGGCTTTCCTCGTTTCACTGCGAGTTGTTGGAACAAGGCTTTCTCCTCGCTCGACAGGTTGGTCGGGATGGTCACCAGCAGCCGAGCGAAGAGGTCGCCCTTCTGCGACGGTTTGTGCAGCCCGGGCATGCCGCGCCCCTTGAGGCGGAACGTCCGTCCGGGCTGGCTGCCGGCGGGGATCTTCAGCACTACCGGGCCGGCCGGCGTCGGCACACGGGCTTCGCCGCCGAGCACCGCCGTATACAGGTCGACGGCGACGTCCACCTGCAAGTCGTCCCCGTCGCGTGTGAAGCGGGTGTCGTCGGCGACATCGATGAGCAGGTACAGGTCGCCCGAAGCGCCGCGGCCGGCTTCGCCCTGGCCGGCGACGCGGATGCGCGTGCCGCTATGGGCGCCCGGCGGGATGGTGACCTCGAGGTTGCGGCCGTTGCGGCGGATCTTGCGGCGTGTCCCGTGGAAGGCCTCCTCCAGCGAGATGCCGACGCGTTGTTCGAGATCGCGCCCGCGCAGCGAGGGACTACGGCCGCCGGCCTGTCCGGCCGCCGCGGCGGCGGCCATGCCGCCGAAAATGGCCTGGAAGAAGTCGGAGAAGCCGCCGCCGAACAGGCCTTCCAGATCGCCCATTTCGACGCGCACGCCGCCCGGCGCGCCGCCCGTCCATTGCGACCAGTCGAAGCCGCCTGGGGCGCCGCCGCGCTGCTGCCAGGCCTGGTAGGAGGCCCCGAGCTGGTCGTACTTGGCGCGCTTGGAAGCGTCGCCCAGCACTTCGTAGGCTTCGTTGATCTCCTTGAACCGTTCTTCCGCCTGCTTGTTGCCCGGATTCTTGTCGGGGTGGTACTGCACGGCCAGGCGGCGATAGGCGCGCTTGATCGTCTTCTCGTCGGCGCTGCGTTCGACTCCGAGGATGCGGTAGTAGTCCTTGTACTCCACTCGG
>Ga0187788_10000539_pt1 | contig 10579 bp, 7 predicted proteins | sample 1015_BV01_MP10_2_FD_133008 | JGI IMG/M metagenome (GOLD analysis project Ga0187788, IMG submission 133008) | Tropical peat soil microbial communities from peatlands in Department of Meta, Colombia - 1015_BV01_MP10_20_MG | ecosystem: Environmental > Terrestrial > Soil > Wetlands > Peat | place...
GAGAGCAGGGAATGTTCCGAGCGCTTCTGCGACTCCACGTTCACCGCTTGGTAGCCGTACACCGGATTCAGAATCAGCGGCGAATACAGGCTCTCCGGATCGGCCCCCGAAAAGCCTGCGTTCCACCCTCCATTCCACTGCATGGGTGTGCGCACCCCGTTGCGGTCGCCCAGGTAGATGTTGTCCCCCATGCCGATTTCGTCGCCGTAGTAGAGGATGGGGGTGCCCGGCATCGAGAGCAGCATGCCGTTCATCAGCTCGATGCGCCGCCGATCATTCTCCAGCAGCGGCGCCAGCCGGCGGCGAATCCCCAGGTTCAGCCGCATGGTTTTGTCGCGCGCATACACGTCGTACATGTAGTCCCGCTCGATGTCGGTCACCATCTCCAGCGTCAGTTCGTCGTGATTGCGCAGGAACAACGCCCACTGGCAGGACGGCGGAATGGCCGGCGTCTGCTGCAGGATCTCGCTAATCGGCTTGCGGTCTTCCAGCTTCAGCCCCATGAACATCCGCGGCATCAGCGGGAAGTGAAACGCCATGTGAAACTCGTCGCCCTCGCCAAAATACGGGCGCAGGTCCGCGGGCCACTGGTTGGCCTCGGCCAGCAGCATCCGCCCCGGATACTCCTTATCCAGTTTGCCCCTCAGCTCGCGGATCACGGCGTGCGTTTCGGGAAGGTTCTCGCAGCTGGTGCCTTCGCGCTCCACCAGGTAGGGAACCGCGTCCAGGCGGAAGCCGTCCACCCCGATGTCCAGCCAGAACTTCATCACCTGCCACATCTCTTCCCGCACCGCAGGATTGTCGTAGTTGAGGTCCGGCTGGTGGCTGAAGAAGCGATGCCAGTAGTACTGCTTGGAGATCGGGTCCCAGGCCCAATTGGACATCTCCGTATCCAGAAAAATGATGCGCACCCCGCGGTAACGATTGTCGGTGTCGTTCCACACGTACCAGTCGCGCTTGGGGTTATCGCGCGAGCTGCGCGATTCCTGGAACCACGGATGCTGGTCGGAAGTGTGGTTCAGCACCGACTCGATGATCACCCGGATCCCGCGCTCATGCGCGCCCGCCAGGAAGGCTTTGAAGTCCTCCAGCGTCCCATAGTTGGGATGGACCGATTTGTAGTCGGCGATGTCGTAGCCGTCGTCGCGCAAAGGCGAGGGAAAGAAGGGCATCAGCCAGATCGCCGTGATCCCCAGGCTCTGCAGGTAGTCGAGTCGCTGCGCCAGCCCGCGAAAATCCCCAATGCCATCCCCGTTGCTGTCGCAAAAAGTGCGCACGTGCACCTGGTAGAGGATGGCGTCCTTGTACCAGAGGCCGTCCGGCTGCGCCCCCGAAGGCCCTCCCCCCAGGCTGGTTTCCGTTTTCGTCTTCGACGCAGTTCCCGGCATCCACAGGCTCCCGCGAGCAGCTCTCCTTATGCGGCAAGCTCCTGCCCGCAATCACAGTTTCGCAAGACCGCCGCTTCGGCGCTATCGCAGACAATATACCTCTTAGGCTACGGCCCGTCCGGGGCGACGATTCCCTCCTGCCCCGGGCATGGGCCCCCTGCTTCGACCGCCGCTGCGCTTCGCCGATTGCCGGCTTTGCGCGTATGCTGCTGCCGTGTCAGGCCGAGCTCGCGCCTATATCGAGGTTGTCTTGGCAACCGTCGCCCTGGTCTGCGCCCTCGTCGGCGTTGCCGGATCGGCGTCGCGGGCGCGAGTGTCCTACCAGCTCAACTATGAGGAAGGCAACATCCTGAATACTGCCCTGCGCATCCTGCACGGCCTTTCCCCTTACCCCGATCCTCACGGTTGGCCCAGCATCATCAATCCTTATGGTCCCATTCCGTATTACCTCACTGCCGCCGTCACCCGGACCGCTGGCCTCTCCTTCTTTCCTCCCCGGCTCCTGATCCTCGTTTGTGCCGGCTTGATCGCCCTTCTCATCGCCTGCCTGGTGCGGCGCTGGGCGGGCTCATGGCTGGCGGGAGTTGCATTCGGCGCGCTCTACCTCTGCGGCCCGGTGGTGCAGGACTGGTCCGGCTTGCTGAGGGTGGACTTCGTTGCCCTGCTGATCTCCCTGGCCGGGCTGTTGGTGTTTACCGCTCGACCCCGGCAGTGGTGGCTGGCCGCGCTGCTCTTTGTCGTCGCGCTGTTCTGCAAGTACACCATGCTGGCGGCGCCCGCGGCCTGCCTCACCTGGCTCCTGCTTCATCGCGACTGGCGAGGCGCTGCCCGCGCTTCGGCATTCGCCGGCGTCCTCGCCGCCGCCGCTTTCGGCCTGATGCAGTGGGCCTCGCACGGCTGGTATGCCTTCTACATGTTCCACGTCCATCCCGACCCCTTCATCTTCCGCCAATATCTCGAAGGACTGGCCGAAGCGGCAAAGGGCAACGCATTCCTCCTTCTGCTCTGCGCCGTTCTTCTTGTGCACGATGGCCGCTCGCGCCGCCCTTCTCTACCCCTGCTCTATCTGTTCTTCTCTCTCATCGCAGCAATCACACTGGGGAAGGCCGGCTCGGACACCAACCACCTGCTGGAATTGATCGCCGCCATCTGCCTGGCGGCCGGCGCGGGCTGGGGTGTGTTGTGGGACCTTCGCGCTCACTGGCCGCGCTGGGCCGCATCTGCGCTTGCCGCCGCTCTCGCAATCCTCGCGATACGCACTGCAGCCGAGGTGGAGTTTCAGGGGCCCTACCCCGGCTGCGAGCCCGCCTACGCCTTCGTGCGCACGCACCCCGGCGAACGTTTCTTGTCCGAAAATCTGGGCGCCGTCGTGATGGCCCGCCACCCGCTGCTGATCTCCAACCCCTTCGTGTATACCCAGCTGGTCGAATACTCTGGCTGGTCGGACGAGCCCTTGCAGCAGCAACTCCAGAATCGCTATTACGATCTTGTCATCATGAATACCGAGCCCGCGCAGGAATGGTCGGACGGCGTCTTCGACGCTCTGCGCGAACACTACGTCCCGGTCGCGCACTTCGCCTGCGAGCTGGCGGAACAGATGTGGGAGCCGATCCCGGTTGCGAGCCATCCTTGACCGGACTCTGCCCTCGGCCCTCAGTTTACGTTCAGCGCTGCCCTCGCCCGCTGCCTTAGCTGGAGCGCATTCCTCTCAGCATGTGGCTCAGCCGGTGATGGTCCTCATCTTCCAGGGCAACGAAGCGAAAGCCCTGCGCGGTGGTCTTGCGGTCGGGCCGCAGAAACTCAATCAGGCCGCGAATGGGGCCATCGGCGCTGTCCAGCACCACTTCGCCAAAGCTGCCGTCGCTGATGGGTTTGGCCAGTTCCACCAACCCCCCGGTCAGCGACACTTTCAGCAGCAGCCCTTGCAGCCGCCTGCCTTCCACTGCCAGCCGTACCGGTTTGGGGTTGGAGATATGGACGCGAGGAGCGCGCACTTGGCCATGGGGATTGGGGAAATTAGCCATGCCATAGCCTGCCACCCTGCCCCCTTACGACCAAGATGCCGCGCGGGGTTGGCCATGGGTACAGCCTTTTCCCTTCCCAGACTCGGCCCTTTTCCTAATCCGGCACTCGCCTCCCGCCCACCCTCGTCCTTCGGTTTCGTACATGTACTCCCGTACTGCCCGGAAGGCACTTTGGTAACGACCCTTCCCCGCCTCCCCTGAGTAAAGTGGGTAGCACCAGCACAGCTTTACGGCTGTCTTGACCCTCACATCCGACCCTCGGCTTGGCCAGAATCCAGCTCCTGGCCCCTCGGACATCTCCAGCACATGGGTAAGCCCGGGGAAGAGCGTTTGAGATCTGCGAGGCTCTAGGGATCGACCATGTCGGAATCGTCACCGGAAAAAATGGAAGCCGTGACCTACGCGCAGCAGCGCAACAGCCAGCGCCGCGAAAAGATTGTTGACCAGCACCTCATCAAGGCCCGGATGGGCGGCGCCGGTGAGGCCCTGGTCATCGACCTCAGTGATACCGGAATGGGGGTTCAGCTCATGATCCCCATTCAGCCCGGCAGCAAGCTCACCGTCGATTTCGATCTGCCCGGCAACTGCGGCCATGTTCGCGCCGATGCCCAAGTCGTATGGTCCAATGCCGCGCGCCGCGCCGGCATTCGCTTCCTGCGCATGTCCGACCCCACCCGCGAGCGCCTGAAGCGCTGGCTCGACCCGCTTCGCGCCACTGCCGCCGCCAATTTGCGCGCCGGCAACGGGGGCCCAGCTACCGCCCCCCGCGGCTCGGCCGAATTCGCGGATCTGCTCGATCAGATCCGCATCCACAAACTCGATGTCAACTCCGCCCTCGCTCTGGTGGTCGAGCGCGCCTCCGCCCTTACCGCCGCCACCGGCGCAGCCATCGCTACCGGCCCCCCCGACGCTGCCATCTGCCGCGCCAGCCTGGGCGACGCTCCCGACGTGGGCGCGCCCATTCGCTCCAATACCGGCCTTACCGCCGATTGCTTTCGCACCCGCCAGACCGTCCGCTGCGACGACGCCCAGAGCGATCATCGCCTCGACCCCCAGGTCTGCAAGCAGCTCAACCTGCGCTCCGCGGTTCTGGTGCCCCTGTTTTCCGACGATCACGGCCAGCACCTTGCCGGAGTGCTGGAAGTCTTCTCCGCCAAGCCCAAGGCCTTTACCGACGAACACATCGTCAAACTGGCGACTCTGGCGGAAATCGCCGCGTCCGTCACCTTCGGCACTGCCCTGCCCTCCGGCGCCGACGCCCCCCTCGGCACCACCCAGGAGCTCGACCTTACCGACGCTCTGCAATCGGTCGCCGCAGGCGGCGGCAGCAATGCCACTGAGTCGGTGACCCTGATCAGCGAAGAAGAGCTGGAGCGGCTGTTGAATCCGTTTATCTCCGGCCTGGAGCTTTCCTCCCCGCCTCAGAAGCCGGCGCCGCCCAAGGCCGCGCCCGCGGATGAACTCGGCGACGACGTGCTTGCCCTGGAGCAGCCCAAGCAGGTTGTCACCGCAAGACCCGCGCCTGCTCCGCCGGCGGCATCCACACCGCCTGCACCGAGGCCGCCGGAAACGCGCATCAAGCCCGCCGCCCCGCTGGCGCCCGCCTCAAGGCCTGAGGTTAAGACCGAAGTGTCGAAGAAACCGGATCACCCGCTCTCGAAGCCGGCCTTCGATCCCAGAGCCAGCGCCGGTTCGAAGTCGGCTCTCTTCCCCAGAGTCAACCGCGAAACCCCTGCGCCGGCTCCGCCCAAGGCAACTCCCCCCAAACCCTCCCTGCCGTCCAAACCTGCTGCGGTAGCCGCCGCTCCTTCGAACGAGAAGGGCAAAGAAAAGGATGGCAGCAGCCTCGAGTTCAAACCCATTGAGACTTCCATGCGGGAAACCGGATTGGTCGCCATGGCCGACGCGGTATCCATCGCGCAGCCGGCGGCCGCAGTCGACAAGGCTTCCTTCGCCGCCGAATCTACCTGGGTGCCTTCGCTGGCGTCGGAGAGTTCCAGCGGCAACCCCCTGCGTTGGGTGGTTGCCGGAGTCGTGCTCATCGCCATTGCCGGCGCGGCATGGTTCTTTGCCGGACGCGCCGCCAAGCCGGCGCCGCAGGTCGAGTCCCGCACGGTACTGGGACCGCCCATGACTCCTCCCGAAATTCCCGTCCCCACCCCCGCTGCCGCCGTCCACACACCGGCGGCCACGCCGGCGGTCAGTGCGGCTGCGGGAGTATCCCCATCGCCCGCATCTTCATCGTCTCAGTCATCTCCAGCGCCGGCAACGTCGACTCCCTCGCCGTCCAAGGCGCCGGCGGCGCACCTGGTCACCTCCGGTCCCGCTCAGCCCGCTCCGTCGGTGACGCCGGCTGGCGGCAGCAGTTCCACGCCCAAGGGACTTGCCCCGGTTGATTCCAAGGCATCCGCCCCGATGGGTGAGAATTCCAGCGCCATGGTCCGCGAAGTCGAGCCCAACCGGCCTTCCACATCGGTGCATACCATCGCAGTTCCCAACAGCAAGACCCCCGCCCCGGAAGCCGCTCCCCCCCTTGCTCCTGAGCCCGTTCCGCAGACCACCGCCATCGCAGCCCTCAGCCTGCCCAGTACCGCGGCACAGCCCTCGCTGGCCCAGGCGCGGCACTCCGAGGGTCTTACCGGCGGCGCGATCGTTTACCGCGTCGAGCCCAGGTATCCGGCCATGGCCAAGGCCACCAGGCTGGAAGGGGTGGTGGTGCTGAACGCCCTGGTCCGCACCGATGGCACAGTGGAGAAGGTGCAGCGCATCAGCGGCAACCCCGTCCTGGCCGAAGCCGCCATCGAGGCCGTCAAGCAGTGGCGCTACGAGCCCTTCAAGTTGAATGGGGTTGTGACCGCGACCGAGACTACGGTCCGGGTGAAGTTCGCGCGTCCCGAATAGCGGCTCCGGGCTCCACTCTGAATCGCCCTTCTACGCCGCCGTCGGGCGCTTTCTCTCCGGCGCCACCACTGGCGTTTGACCCGCCGCCGAGAGACAAAGATCGAACAGCTTGATCACCGGATCCGTCTCCAGCAGCGGCTGCAGTACCAGCAGCACCCGCGGGAACAGGTGGCGTTCATAGCGCTTGGCTTCGGCCTCCGTCTTCCACAGGGAAATTGCCAGCGCCACCCGGTGCTCCTTCTCCAGTTGCATCACCAGGCAATCCACGAAGCCCGGTTGCTTTCGGAGCAGGGGGATCACTAAGGTCTTCACCAGCCGGCAAAACTCCTCCGCCCTGCCGGGTTGCACGATCATCTCGGTTACTCGCGCGACCATACGACACCTCGCCCTCGGCTTCCGGGTGACTGGATTGTGGTGTGGCGCGCTGGTTTAAGGAGTGAAGCGGCGGCTTAGAAATAATTCGTTGTCCGACATTGTGCTCTCCGCTCTGCGATTGTCAAGCGCGAAAAGCACCATTCCCGCGGCATGGAGCGCATTCTCCTCCCTGCTCCCTGGATCGAATGCGCATTGCCAATCGCGACGCGGATTAGTCGCTGACCTTGACCGTGAATCCCCACAGCTTGAGCAGCGCCGGGGGAACATATTTCTGATCTTTATGAATGCGCACCCATTCCTTCAGTTCCCGCGAGTCCTTCAGTTCTTCGGGGGAGAGCTTCAAGGTCTTCACCACCTGCTCGAAGGTGCTCAGGCCAGCCTCGGCTCTGCCCTGAGGCTTGCCCCAATTCGGATTGCCGCGACGTTTGATCAAGCCTGCCTTCCTTTGCCCGAAGACCGTCTCCTCCGGGCGCCAAAATTCTACAAATCCGCCTCCCAGCTTACCAGCTAATCATGAATTCATCTTCCCTGCCTTGGCCGCGGGGTGCTCCCCTTCTGGCACGACGCATAAAACCCTCGCCCTGTGCGTGGCCTGCAACTGCGCCCGCCTTCGGCGAGGGTGGAACGGCACATTGTCGCTGAGCGCCACCACGCCCGCCTCCCGAATTCCTGATGCGTGCCATCGATTCTTCTGTTGGCGACGCTGGCCAAGGCGGCTGCTATAGTACCCCGATGGCGAGCCTCCCGTCGGAGACCCTGCCGGTATCCCTGTTTGAAAATTACGATCCGGGAGCCTTCTACGACGAGATGTTCTCCCGGCCCGGCAGGCCGCGTCCGCATTACCTCAAGATCTTCCGCAAACTGTCGGCCATGGCGCCGGCCCAGTTCGAGGAGCGCCGCCAGCTTTCCGATCTCTCTTTTCTCCTGCAGGGCATCACCTTCACCGTCTATAGCGACGGCCGCGGCACCGAGCGCCTCTTCCCCTTCGACCTGATCCCCCGCATCCTGCCGCACTCCGAATGGCAGCACATCGAGCGCGGCCTCAGCCAGCGCGTGGTGGCTCTTAACCTCTTCTTGCGCGATATCTACGGCCAGCAGCGCATCCTGCGCGACCGCCAGATCCCCCGCTCCCTGGTCTATTCCTGCCGCCACTTTCGCCGCGAGATGATCGGCGTGGAGGTCCCGCAAGGAATCTACACCCACATCTGCGGCATCGACCTGGTGCGCGACTCCGCCACCGGCGAGTTCCTCGTGCTGGAGGACAACGTCCGCACCCCCAGCGGCATTTCCTACGTCGTCGAGAACCGCCTGGTCATGACCCGCACCTTCCCCGACGCCTTCCAGACCTACGAAGTTCTGCCCATCGACCACTATCCCGCCGAGCTCTGCAAGATCCTGCGCAGCCTCTCGCCCCGCGGCGTGGGCGACACCCAGGTCGTGCTGCTTACCCCCGGCATTCACAACAGCGCCTACTTCGAGCACAGCTTTCTGGCCCGGCAGATGGGCATCGAGCTGGTGGAGGGCCGCGACCTGATCGTCGATGGCACGGTGGTTTTCATGAAGACCATCCGCGGTCTGAAGCGCGTCGATGTCATCTACCGCCGCGTGGACGACGATTTCCTGGATTCCCTGATTTTCCGCCGCGACTCGCTGCTCGGCGTCCCCGGGCTCATGGGCGCCTACCGCGCCGGCAACGTCGCCCTGGCCAATGCTGTCGGCAACGGCGTCGCCGACGATAAGGCCATCTACGCCCACGTGCCCACCTTCATCCGCTACTACCTGGGCGAAGACCCCATCCTGCGCAACGTCGACACCTACATCTGTTCCGACCCCAGCCACCTGGCCTACGTGCTGGAGCACCTGCCCAAGCTCGTCGTCAAGGCAGTCGGTGAATCCGGGGGATATGGAATGCTCATCGGCCCGGCCGCCGACCGCACCGCGCTCGAGCTCTTCCGGCAGCGTATTCAGGCGGATCCAAGAAACTACATTGCCCAGCCCGTCATCGCGCTCTCGCGGGTTCCCTCTTTTGATTCCTCCACCCGCACCATGGCCGGCCGCCACGTCGATCTGCGCCCCTACTGTCTGTATGATGGCGACAAGGTCATCATCGTCCCTGGAGGTTTGACCCGCGTCGCCCTGCAGCCCGGCTCGCTGGTGGTGAACTCCTCCCAAGGCGGGGGCAGCAAGGACACCTGGGTACTGCGTGGAGACCACTAACATGCTGTCGCGGATCGCGGATTCTCTGTTCTGGCTGGCGCGCTACATCGAAAGGGCCGAAGCCACCGCCCGTATTCTCGACGTCAACTATCACATGATGCTGGAGCAGTCCCATCACTCCTACCGCCTGCGCTGGGATCCGCTCCTGGTCATGGCCGGCGGTGAGGGCCGCTTCCGCCAGCTCTGCCGCCAAGCCAACGCCGAGACCGTCTTTGAATTCCTCGCCTTCCGCCACGACAATCCCAACTCCATCGTGCGCTGTATTGCCAATGCCCGCGAAAACGCCCGCACCATTCGCGATCAGATCTCCCGCGAGATGTGGGAGGACATCAACGGACTCTACCTGGCGGTGAACCGTTTTCAGCCGCCGGAAGAAATCGCCGCCGGCCCCCATCGCTTCTGCGATGCCATCAAGTTCGGCAGCCACCGCTTCCACGGCGTGACCGACGCCACCCTGCCCCACGACGAGGGCTGGCAGTTTCTTCGCGTCGGCTGGTCCCTCGAACGCGCCGAAATGACCGCTCGCACCATCGATGTCCAGTACCAGAACCTGCTGGACGCGCCCTCCACCATGGGCACCCCCCACAATCATCAATGGATGGCGGTGCTCAGATCCGTCGGCGCCTACGAGGCCTATCACCGCCAGTACCAGTCCTCCATCGAGCCCGAGAGCGTTGCCGAGATGCTCATCCTTCATCCCCAGCATCCCCGCTCCATCCGCTTCAGCATCACCGAAGTCCAGTCCGCCCTGCGCGAAATCAGCGGCGCAGGGGTCGGTTCCTACGCCAGCGAAGCCGAGCGCCTCACCGGCAAGGTGCTCGAGAGCCTGCGCTACGACCGCGTGGACGAAATCTTTCGCCGCGGCCTTCACTCCTACCTCAACGACCTGCTCCGCATATTTGCCGCCATCGGCGAGGACATCGAGAGGAAGTACTTTTACTACGGAGTGGTGGCATGAACCGCTACCAGTTCCTGCATGTCACCGAATTTCACTACGACGGCGCGGTATCGGAGAGCTATAACGAAGTCCGCCTGCGCCCCATTCACGACGATTTCCAGAATGTCCTCTCCTTTCGCCTCACTACCCATCCCGCATCATCGGTGAGCTCCTATCGTGATGCCTTCGGAAACTGGGTCCACCAGTTCAATATTCTTTCCGAGCACCGCCACCTGCGCGTCGAAGCCGAGTCGATCGTGCTGGCGCACGAATCCCCGGCTCCCTCTTCGGCTCTCAAATTATCCGACCTCGACGCCCGCCGCGATGAGCACCTCGAGAACCTTTACGACTTCGTCTCTCCCACCGAGTACGCCCCGCATCTGCCGCAGCTCGCCGAGTTCGTCGAGGACGCGGAGCGGGCCAGCGGCGGCACCGTCTGGGGATTCGCCTCTGCCGCCTCCGACCTCATCCATCGGCGCTTCCTCTACGTCAAGGGCGCCACCCACGTCCATTCCTCCATTCAGGACTCCCTCTCCCTGGGAGCCGGTGTTTGCCAGGACTTCTCGCACCTGATGCTGGCCATCGTCCGCAGCCGCGGTATCGCCGCGCGCTACGTTTCCGGCTACCTGGTTCCCCAGCCTGCCGCCGATGCCGAGGCCAGGCTGGAGCAGGTGGTCGGAGGCCAGGCTTCTCATGCCTGGGCCGAGATCTTCCTCGACGGCTCCGGCTGGGCCGGC
>Ga0187788_10000540_pt1 | contig 10574 bp, 7 predicted proteins | sample 1015_BV01_MP10_2_FD_133008 | JGI IMG/M metagenome (GOLD analysis project Ga0187788, IMG submission 133008) | Tropical peat soil microbial communities from peatlands in Department of Meta, Colombia - 1015_BV01_MP10_20_MG | ecosystem: Environmental > Terrestrial > Soil > Wetlands > Peat | place...
AAGAGACCCTCCGGGATTGTCCCGCCATTGACTATATCTGAGTAGGTGAGGGGGAGATCACGCTGGCTGAATTTCTCCGTGCTGCTGAGAAGAAGGCAGATTTCTCTAAGATCCCGGGGCTTGCCTTTCTCGACGAAAAAGGGGGATTTGTCTATACGGGTGATCGCCCCTTCATTGAAGATCTCGATATGCTTCCCCTGCCTGCTTATCACCTGGCCAAGATGGATCACCCTTACGTGGAGCTTCCTTCGGAGGGAAAAGGTGGTCTTGTGGTCAATTTCTCCAGGGGGTGCCTCTGGGATTGCACTTTCTGCTCGGAATCGGCCTTTTATAAAAAGACCTGGAGGAGGCGGAACCCGAAGCTGATTGCGGATGAGCTCGAACTCCTGAAGGAGAAATATAACAAAACCATCTTTTATGTCGGGGACAATACCTTTAATGTCACACGGGAGCAGGGGATCGGGTTTATCGAGGAGATGCTCAAGCGAAAGACCAATCAGCATTTCTGGCTCCAATCGAGGGCAGACCTCGTCATCCGGGACGAGGACCTGCTGGACGGTTTCCGTGAGGCCGGAGTTTACCAGTTTATGATGGGGCTCGAATACCATTCCAATTCTGTGCTCAAAGATATCAAAAAGCACCAAACCACCGAGCAGGCGGTCAAGGCCATGGAACTTCTGAAAAAACATAAGCTGATGGTCATGGCCACCCTCTTGATCGGCCACTGGGACGAAACCGAAAAGGACCGGAACGAGTTTTTCAAATTCTTTGGAAAGTATGTGGATCATTTCGGTTTGAACCTCATCACCCCTCTTCCCGGGACTCCACTCTTTTACGAAATGAGAAAATTGGGAAGGATCAAGGATTGGGACTATCGAAATTATGACTATCTCCATGCGGTCATGTCGGCCAAAGAGGTGGATGACCTGGAACAGCTCAACCTGATCTACCGGGACATCATGAGGCGCTACTATTGGCGGCCCGGAGAAATGCTCAAGATATTTTCGCCCAATCCCATCTTGAGACACCATCACCGGTACTACATCACCAAAGTCGCTTTTAATATCATGATGCACGAGATCTTCGGGACACCGATTTGGGTACAGCCGAACTACGAGGAGTATAAAGATTATTTAGTGAGGAGCGGAGAGGGGCTTCCCAAAGAGTTGATGGCATCGGCCAAATAGTCGAACCACTCCTTCTGAAGCGCGATCCGTCTTCTCGGAATCAGCGTAATGGGTGCAAATCTCAAGGTGAAAGACTGCTCCGCTTGATCACGAAAGGTGAGATTGAAAAGGACAGTATCTACTCCATAGTAATTATCGCGAGTGAGAAAAACCTTCGACATCTCGGAGAAGGGAATTTTCAGTTGGATCCTTTCGCTTTTTTTTCCTTCCGGAATGTCAAAGTAAAAGTGGTTTGCTTCGACCCACATCCTGCCCTTCCGTCTCGACCCTTTCGTTGGAAGGCCTCCATAGTAGTAGGCACGGCAGTGTTTCGGTGTCATCATAACGAAATATAGCACGGGGGTGCTTCTTCAGCAATAGACGAGGCGTGCTGAGCATTAGACATTGAAAAAGATAGGGTCCAAAAACTACCCTCTCCTGGCTGAAGAGAGGCTATAAAAAGAACCGCGCTGTATTCGTCTCCCCGGTGAAAACCGGGGTCCAGATTATTTGTAACCCAATAAAAGCACTGGATTCCGGCCTTCGCCGGAATGACGCGAAACAGCACCGAACCAATTTTTTCACAGCTTGAGGGGACCTCACCCCAGTCCTCTCTGATTAGGGAAGGGGGCTGGCCGGTTGGAAACGAGTCTATTTTTGGAAAATGATAGAAAGAGAGATTTCTTATTCCATGGAGGGTGTCATTTGGGAAGCGTATTGGATAGGAGGAGGGTTGAAGAATGAAAAAAAAGGTTCAGACTGGTCTTTCCAAGAAATTGATCAAGAGGAGGAAGGAATTGGATCTGATCAATCAAAAGTTGTTAACCCTTCTCAATCGGCGGCTCCGTATCACCCTGGAGATAGGAAAAGTTAAAAAAGAGATGGGAAAAAAGATTCATGATGCCGAGAGAGAAAGGGAAATCTTGGATCGATTAAAACGAAAAAATAGGGGTCCTTTAGAGCGAGAGGATTTAAGAAAAATATTCACGACGATTATGAAGGTATGCAGGCAATCCCAAATTCAGGCCTATCGACCATCAAAGAACTTGATATAAAGAAAATCGCTCTTCACCCCGCCCCTGGAATCATGATGTTTTCCGCCGGACCAGCGCCGTGCAATACGGCCTCGGATGCCTGCTTCCCGCTTTCCATGGCCATGGGAACGCCCCCCATGAAAAGCGTGGAGAAAGCCTGATAGCCCGCCATATAGAGTCCCTGAATCGGCGTCCTCACCAACGGCCGAGGATGGGTATCCGGACAATCTTCAGCATTCCATGACCAACCTGCCACGGCTCCTTCGCTCCTGCCACCCTGCTCCTCAAACGTGAGGGGCGTAGCGACATCCATAACCAAAATCGCGTTCTCCAGCCCCGGAATGACATTCTCGACTTCTCGGATTAAGGCTTTCCCCAATCGAATTTTAACATCCTGGTATAGGGGAAACCTGCTTCCCCAAGCGGGTCTATATTTTCTAAAAGTGGAATATTCTGCTTCAGTTCGAATGATAATCACTCCTGTTCCCTCTGGTGCGAGTGCTCTATCCTTCTTGCTCCAATAACTGATTTCCAACTCCTGACCCGCGAACGCTTCAGGATGAATTGTATCCGAGCCTCCATCGAGGTCCTCCGATAAATTCCCCGATCTTCCCTGGTAGATGAGTCGCTCAGCATCGTTAAAGGATGAAAGATCAACTTTGCTCGTATCCACACCCAAACATACCTGCAAGACAGACTTCGTTTGTTTGGCGTTGAGCACAGCCCGATACCACTCATCGGGGATGGATCTAGAGCCTATCAGTTTGATAAAAGTGGTTTTATAGTCGGCATTAGAAATGATGACAGAGGACTCCATTCTTGTTCCGTCCTTGAGGGTAACCCCCGAAGTTTTCCCTCTCTCCGTTCGAACCTGTGAAACCTCTGCTCCTAGTCTGATTTCTCCGACACCCTGATGATTTCCTCGACGCCCCAATGCTGCCTGGGCCAACCTTTTGCAGAATGCACGCATCCCTCCCGCAGGATACCAGATCCCTTCATTGGACATAAGATTCCACATAGCGGCCATCAGGGGAAGGTTGCTATAAGGCTCCTGGGTGCCTATGCTTCCTAAGACTTGCCGAAGCCTCCCATCCTTGATCTTACCGGAGAGATATTCAAAAGCTGAATTCTTAGAGGTCTTTTCAAGAAAGGAACGGTTGAAATTGTGATCCGGGAGTTGCGTCGCAGATACAATCCTTTTCATATCCCTAAAAAATTGTTTGATCGATTTACCCTCTTCTGGAAAAAGTCTTGTGAGTGCTTCAATCATCCCTGAGAATGTAACCGAGACGGGGATTTCCAGGCCAAAGGCCTTGATTCGATAGTGGACGGGCAAAAGCTTAAGATCCTCTTCATCCAATATTTTAAGAGCCTTTTTGATAAGCCGAGGACTGCTAAATCCAAGGGGCCCCATGGGAAAAGTAAATCCTTTGCGATGATATACATAGGCCGTGCCGCCGGGGTGTGGATTCCTCTCTAAAATCAAAACACGCAACCCTGCTTTCACCAGCATGGATGCGGCTGTGAGTCCCCCCACTCCTGCTCCTACAACAATCACGTCCCACCGGTCAGACATGAGTAGAAACATAGCACGGGATGAGATATTGAACAAGAAAGAGTGAGAGTTTTGTCGGAAGATTTTCGATTCTTACTTGAGAGGCTCGAATAGGGATTCAGGATCTATCCCCTGTCCCGTGTCTTTCGTTCGATCAGGCCAAACAAGAGGAGGGGAAGTTTTAAGAATGTTTTCGTCAAATCGCGAGCACCAACAAGCCCAATTCGTCGGGCTTTCCTGATGATATGGAAGACCTGCGGTAGATCGTAGAACTCAGACCGGATCCGATTCCGGATTTGCTTCAGCTCTTTGCGCCCGTATTGGTCCGAATAGACCGAGCCGCCGACACGGTTGTAATAGTACCCCGGCGTTCCTTCAACCAGTTCTTTTAGAGGTGAAAACTTCTCAACGCGGAGTTTCTGGAAACTGATGGAATCCAGCTTGATCTCCTTCGCAAACCTCGGGATGTAAAGCATCTCGTCGAGCGTCTCACCGATGTTGCCGTAGATGAAGTATCCATGCAGGTAGAAGTCGTACTGTGTCAGGATTGAAAACGCATCCCGGACCTGCTGCTGGGTGATGCCTTTCTGAAGCTGGTTTAAGATCCTGTCGTGGGGGGACTCGACCCCAATCAGGAAGATCTTGAATCCCGCTTTTTGCGCCTTGTCGAGGACACGGCGATGTTTTGCGACATCAATCCTGGCCTGGACAACAAAGATCTTCTTAATTTTGTTTTCGATAATCAGATCGCAAAGCTGTTCGCTCCTCTTCGGGTTCGTAAAGAAGTTGTCATCGCTGAAGAGAACAACATCAGCCGTCACTGTCTTCAACTCTTCAACGACAGATTCGACGGTTCGTTCGGTATAGTTCCTCTTTTGGCCGAGAGGATTGAGGCTGAATGTACAGAATTTGCAGTTGAAAGGGCATCCCCTCGTGGTCAGCACCGTGTCGAAGGTGTGACTGCTGATTTGAACACCATATTTAACCATGTGATAATCGTGCTTTCTCAGGGACCGGTCAGGGAACGGAATCTTCGTGATGTCGGGCAGGGGATGGATCTCGTTGTGGACGATTCCTCCGTTCTCCCGATAGGAAAGCCCGCGGATTTCCTTGGACGGGACTCCCATCACAATCTGTTTAATAATTTCTTCGCCCTCTCCTCGTACGATCATGTCAATATTCGGACAACGGTCAAACAGGGACTCGACTTCCTCCGTCGCTTTGTACCCTCCAACGACCGTGCAGACCTCAGGAGGCAGCTGGGAGACGAAATCACAGATTTCATTGAACTTAGATTCCCATCGGATGCTCACACAGAGTAGATCGATCTCTTGTTTTATAAACTTGCTGAGCGCCTCAGGGTCCTGGTAGACCTTCTCATACCGAAGGTCAAGAAGGGTTACCTTGCCGACCAGATCTTTCATGCTCGCGGCAATGTACTCCAGTCCCGTCGGTGGGAAAACCCCGATGAGGGCGGTGGAATCTCCAAAATAGGGGTTGAGCGCAAGAACATGTTTGTATTTCATCGTTCGCGAATTATAGCGGCAACCAATCGAAGATGCAAGGAAACGGGAAAAAATTGATTCATACGACCGTTGCAGACATGAACCTTGCCAAATCTCATTTCTGGCGGGACTCCGAACGGCGGTGTATCGGAAGGGCAATTTCTTTCTCCTCGATTATCTTCCTGCCTTTCTTATCCTTCACGATGGTGACGAACCCGTGTGTGATCCATCATCCGTAATTTTTCTTGAGTCCAGCAGGGGAATGGCCTATAGTTGATAGCATGAGACACCGGAAGGACAGCGTAAGAATGGAATTCCACGTCTCCCGGAAGGCACGGGACCTCTACCAGTTCGATCACTCTCTTTTTTCCTTAAGCGGGAACGTCATCTTTTTCAACTTTCATGCCGCAAGATTGTTTGCTCAACGGATGAACGAAAAAAGGGATCTGATCAACTTTCCCGATCACGCAATCCAGGCCGGCCAGATCAATGCCATGGGGTTGATAGACGAAATTCTCCATTATGTTATCAGTCTGTATCGCATTGAAAGAAATCCGGCAGTGATGCAACTGGCCCTGGATTGGCTTTATGAAAAGTCAGGTAAACAGAAAGTGGACGAGGCCCTGAGGAAATTTGCAGAAGAATTCCCGGCGGTGGCAGTCTATCGGGGTGAGGTGGACCTCGATGCCTACGTCGAGGGGGAAACAGCAGGTGTGTCGCACCGCCTGATCGTGCTGGAAGAGATGCTCATGCTCTGGCTGGCCAACGTCAACCCCGCTTTCTCGCCTTTCATCGAACTCTTCGACGCCGCCGCTCTTAAAAAGAACACAGCTTACCTTCAAGTGATTGAAGCGCTTCATTCCTTTTTTGACCATCAGCCCTTGTTTGGCCCTGACCATCAAAATCTGGTGGACATGCTTCGTAGTCCTGCTCTGGCGGTTCCCTATTCGCTCTCGGGACAACTGGCCTACATCCGAGAAAGATGGGGCTACCTGCTGGGTCCTTATCTCTTACGGCTTCTCAGCAGCCTCGACTTGATCAAGGAGGAGGAAATCGCCGAATTGCGGAGAAGGGCCTTTTGGGGCCGTGTTCCCGCGGAGGTCTATGAATTTCTGGGGATGGAGGAAGAACCGGAACGCTTTAGCTCTGACCTTGAATGGATGCCGCAGTTGGTTTTGATCGCAAAAAATGTTTACGTATGGCTCCATCAACTCTCCAGGAAATACCGGCGCTCCATTTACCGCCTCGATCAAATTCCTGATGAAGAAGTGAATCTCTTAGCCCGTTGGGGTTTCACCGGCTTGTGGCTCATCGGCGTGTGGGAGAGAAGCCTCGCCTCAAAAAAGATCAAAGAGCTGCTGGGAGACCCCGATGCTGTGGCTTCAGCCTATTCTCTCTTTGACTACCAGATTGCAAGCGACCTCGGAGGCGAAGAAGCCTTTCAGAATTTAAAGGATCGAGCTGGGCGGCGAGGGATTCGCATGGCAAGCGATATGGTCCCCAATCATGTCGGAATTGATTCAAGATGGGTCATTGAACATCCGGATTGGTTCATTTCGTCGGATTACAGCCCTTTTCCTGCTTATCGTTTCAACGGGCCAGACCTCTCGTGGCATGGAGAAGTAGGGATCTATCTTGAAGATCATTATTTCGACCGGAGCGACGCGGCCGTGGTTTTCAAAAGAGTGGACCTGAGAAACAACCGCGAAAGGTTCATCTACCACGGTAACGACGGGACCCGGATGCCCTGGAATGATACTGCCCAGCTGAATTACCTGAATCCCGAAGTAAGGGAGGCAGTCATTCAAACGATCCTCCATGTCGCTCGAAAATTTCCGGTCATCCGTTTCGATGCCGCCATGACCTTAGCGAAGCGGCATTATCAACGCTTATGGTTCCCGGAACCGGGGACAGGGGGAGCCATCCCTTCGCGAGCTGAGCATGGTATGTCCAGAAAACAGTTTAATGATCTTCTCCCCGAAGAATTCTGGCGTCAAGTGGTTGACCGCGTGGCTCAAGAAGCTCCTGACACCTTATTGCTGGCCGAAGCCTTCTGGTTACTGGAAGGGTACTTTGTCCGAACCCTGGGGATGCACCGGGTTTACAACAGCGCTTTTATGAATATGTTGAAGGATGAAGAGAATTCCAAGTACCGTTCCGTCATTAAAAATACGCTTGAGTTCAACCCTGAGGTACTCAAGCGATTTGTCAATTTTATGAGCAACCCTGATGAGGAGACGGCGGTTACCCAATTTGGCAAAGGCGATAAGTACTTCGGTGTCTGTACGATGATGGTGACCCTGCCCGGGCTCCCCATGTTCGCCCACGGCCAGGTCGAGGGGTTCAACGAAAAATACGGGATGGAATACCGGTATGCCAAGTGGGATGAGCAACCGGATCAGGAATTAATCGAGCGGCATGAGCGCGAGATTTTTCCGCTGATGAAGCGCCGCCATCTTTTCGCTGATGTAAAGAACTTCCTTCTCTACGACTTTTTCACCCCTGAAGGCTACGTCAATGAGGATGTATTCGCTTACTCCAATCGCGTTGGTGATGAGCGGGCTCTCATAATTTATCATAACAAATATGATTCTGCCCGGGGGTGGGTCCGTTCTTCCGTCGCCTATTCGATCAAGACGGGGGAGGGGGATGAACGCGCATTGGTCCAGAAGGACTTAGGCACAGGTCTCAGATTGCACGGCGATCGAGACTGTTTCTGCATTTTCAGGGACAACGTGTCCGGCCTGGAATACATTCGTAACAGTTGGGAAATAAGCGGGAAAGGGTTGTATGTGGAACTGGGCGCTTACAAGTATCATGTCTTCATCGATTTTAGAGAGATTCGAGATAATGCATGGCGTCACTATGAACAGATCGCCAGTGGTTTAAATGGCCGTGGCATACCCAGTGTCGATGAGGCATTAAAAGATATGCTGTTGCAGCCTCTACAAAATGCCTTTAAGGAACTGGTGAATGTGGACATGTTCTATCATTTCATGGAGGCACGCATCACTCAACCGCAAGCTCAACTCGACCAGAGCCTCGTCGAGGAGATGGAGAAGAAAATAGTTCGCCTTGTCCAAGAAGCGAAACGGTTCAGCGGAGGAGAAGAGGATGGGACGACGATTGCCCGAGAGGTCAGGTGTAACTTGGAGGCTATCCTCTACTTGCCCATCCTGACCAGCCGCTACCCGCGACTCCAACCCAAAGGAGTCCAAGCCGCAGCAGAATACCTGCACCGGAAGCTGAACGATTCAACAATCCTTTGGGCGACCCTCTTCGGGTGGTTGTTTGTCCATGCCCTTGGAAGGGTGGTCAGTCAAAGAGAGTTCGCAGAACGGAGTCGTACCTGGATTGATGAATGGAGGCTCGGGAAAAGCCTTTTAGACGTGCTGAGAGGTTTAGGTCTTGACGAGGCTGCTGAATGGAATTCATTGACCGTCATCAAATGGCTTACAAGTCATCAACGTTGGTTTGAGACGAAAACCTTGGATCAACGTCCGGCCCGTGCAGCCTTAGAGTTATTGTTAAAGGATGGAGATCTCCGGCAATTCTTACAGATAAACCAGTACCAGGATACCTGGTGGTTCAACAAAGAAGCATTTGAGGAGATGCTGTGGTGGCTGATGATGGTGGCTGGATTAACGATCGGCTCCGATCCTCTCCGTCCCGTCAATGCTGTGATTGAAGAATTAGAACGATGCTACACAATGATTCAACAATGGCAACAGGCCGAAGAGAAATCCGAATATCGGGTAGAAAAGTTGTTGGAAACCTTAGAAGAAGGGCCATAATGATTGTTTTAATTTAACCCGTTCTTACTCTTTACCCTTTCTCTCGGCTTTTTTTGTTTTTCTTCTGGTCAAAGAATAGTTGACCGCACTTTCGCGAAGGACTGAGTTTTTTTCGAGGGTAGCCGTAAAATCGGGAAACTCCAATTTCGCCGAAGAAAACAGATTCTGATTCTCATCTCTCAGGCGATCCGCCGCTATGCTACAATATTCCTCATCGACTTCAATGCCGATACTATTCCGATTGCATTTCATCGCCGCAATCATTGTCGTCCCAGTCCCGCAGAAGGGGTCGAGCACAGTATCCCCCCAGAACGAAAACATCCGGACTAATCGGTAAGCGAGTTCGAGAGGAAAAGGCGCGGATTAATAAAGCCCAGCCCAGGTTAATGTCCAGTCTCCGAATCGTTCGTTAACTCGATCCATCGCTTTGAGCAGGTTATCCTTTTTATCCCTCTTCTCAAAAAGGTCTAACTGGCACCACTCCTTTTTCAGCAGAGACATCCCTACTCCCAGGAGACGAATCGGTTTGGGGTGGGATACGGATTTAAAGATCTCATGGGAATATTGGAAGATTTCATTGCCGCTGTTCATCCATTTGGAAAGGGTCTTTTGTTTTGAGAAGGTAAAAAAATCGGAATAACGGACCGTAACTGCAATTCTTTTTCCGTAGAATCCCTCCCTCCTCATCCTCCTGGAGACCCTTTCGGAAAGCTGAAGTAAAACCTTTCTCAGCATATTCGGATCCGAGGTGTCTTCTTCGAGAGTGACGCTGTGGCTGATGGATTTTGCATCTTCCTCCTCATCAAAGGGGATGACCGGGCAATCATCGACCCCCAAACCCATCTCATGAAGCCTTTCACCGATGGCACCAAACCTTTTGGATAAGATTGGAATCGGAAATTTCCCTAACTGGCCGCATGTAAAAATCCCTATGGAATTGAGCGTCTCTGTCAGCTTTGGACCGATCCCATGAAGTTTGGACACAGGAAGATCCTTCAAGATCTCTTCAATATCCTCTCTTTGGATGACCACCAGACCATCCGGCTTTTTTAGACTACTCCCCAATTTTGCAAGGAGTTTATTCGGAGCCACTCCGATAGAGCAGGTCAATTGTTCACTGTTCCGGATTTGATCTTTAATCGATCGAGCCATGAGGAGGGGAGAATGGAAGAGGAGCAGGGATTGGCTGATGTCGAGATAGGCCTCGTCAATTGAGGCAACTTCTACCCTGGGGGTAAACTTTTTTAGAATAGAAAATATTCGGGCCGATGTTTCGGTATATTTTGAGTGGTTTCCTTCTACAAGAATCAATTCGGGACAACGCTTTTTTGCTTCCTGGGTTGACATTCCTGCCCGTATCCCGTAAGGCCTTGCTTCGTAGGTGGCTGAAGTCACCACACTCCGAGATAGAGAGCCGCAGACCGCTGCTGGTTTCCCCAGGAGGGCGGGATTATCTCTCTGTTCCACCGCAATAAAAAAAGCATCCATATCGATGTGGAGAATAATGCGATCGTCCATAA
>Ga0187788_10000541_pt1 | contig 10574 bp, 9 predicted proteins | sample 1015_BV01_MP10_2_FD_133008 | JGI IMG/M metagenome (GOLD analysis project Ga0187788, IMG submission 133008) | Tropical peat soil microbial communities from peatlands in Department of Meta, Colombia - 1015_BV01_MP10_20_MG | ecosystem: Environmental > Terrestrial > Soil > Wetlands > Peat | place...
CACGTACACCGTAGACGAAGCGGACAAGACTTTTACGACAAAGATTGATAGAAGCACCTTTCCAAACGACGACGGCACCGAACAAAAACGAGCAATCCTGTCGTTGACCGCGGGCGAACTGCGTTTCACCAATCCGGCCCCACCCATCGGGGGCCTCCCCGCCGAAGTGACCGTCAAACGCGCCATGTGAGTGCACCGGCGCCCGTCCGCCGGAGGGATGCGCAGCGAAGCGTTGAGTTTATGAATGATGAGGCCGCCAAAAAAAGCGGCCGCTTATTTAATGCCCGTTTTGTGATGCTTTGGGCGGCTACTCTACCGGCATGTGGGTCCGGTGAAAATGAGTGCTGTTTGCTGCAGCGCATGAGTCCGCTTGTGGCCCAAAGCGGACATGACGTATTGCACTGCATATGTCCGCTTCTGACCCAAAGCTGAGATTGACAAAACCAGCTCCACGTTTCGGTTTGGCCAGAGCGCTCTGGGCAAATGGTTGCTTTGAGCTAAGTCAACGCACAGTCGACGCCCGGGTAGGAGATTGTGGCTTCACTACCTTCAAGGAGTCGGCCCATGTTGGCGATGCTGTCCGCAATAAAACGGCGACTAATTTACATCGTTATCGCCTTCGCTGTGGCAATGCTCAGCAACGTCCCTTCAGTCCGCGCACAGACCACCAACGGCCTGATTATGCTCATTGAGTTCGAGAAGATTGATGGTATCCGCCATTGGGAGCGCGAACTGAGCAAACTTGGGCTGACCGCACTTGTTCAGGCGCAGAATAATGTATTGCAAGAATATCCGGATGATTTCGTTCGTCTTGCCGCCGAGGGATATACAATTTCCGGGATTGACGCTGAAAAGCCGTTCTGGGATGTCGCCTATGATGAGCAACTCGCGCGCATGCGCAAAGTCAAGCAATCCGTAGAGCGCATCACTCACAAACCGATGCGCGTCTTCGGCAGCCGGTATTTCGCTTATGATGAAAATACCCTGCGCGCAGCCGACGAGCTTGGCGTCGAATATGTGCTCGGTCGCGGGACAGCTGGGGCATTAGCGATCATCTATGCCCCTCGTGAATATAGGGCCAAGATAATTTCAGTCTCCAACGTGCCTTTCGCTGAAATGGGCACGGGTTCACTCTGCGACTACAGCTTATGGGCGCGCGGCTCGACCGGAAACGAATTCAGTGCTGTCGTCGACAAGGTACTGGCGAGCAACCTTTCCGATCTGATCCTTGTCTCTCATGCCTATATTGGTGGATTGTATACCGAATGGTGGCGGGTCTACCAAGCGGCTTTGGCAAACAAGCAGGTTGCGTGGCGCTCGTTCGACCAATGGGTAGCCAGCGTCAAAACCAACGCTCATCCGCTGGCGGAAATTCCAGTCAACCGTGAAGTCAAATACGAGGTGCCGAAGCCCGCAGTGCCGCTGGAAAAGCTCGAATCACTTCCGGAATTCCGCGGAAGGGTGAATTGAACCACTTCCACCCTGAGTTCACTTGTTGATGTCCGCTTCTGGCCCGTAGCGGACAGGGGCTTGTGCGCTGCACATGTCTGCTTTCGACCCAAAGCGGATATGGGCTGAGCCGACTTCAATATTCTCCAGATAACTGCAAAGCTCGCCGCACATTGAATCATGACTTAAGTAGATGCAAAAGATGGGTCAGTGAGCTAACCAAGACGAACTTCGGCGATGACACTCATGCACAATCAAAAGTTCGAAGTGCCAAAAACCATGCGCGCATGGGTCCTTGACGATCCGGGGCAGTTGCGACTGACTGAAAAACCGGTTCTAGAACCGGGTCCAGCCGAAGTGTTGGTCCGAATCCATGCCATCGCCTTTTGTGATGGCGACATCCGGATCATCACGAAGGGACCACCGGCGATGATCGAAGGTGGTTTGCCGTTCAATAAGAATTTCACTCCGGGGCACGAGTACGTCGGCACTGTTGTCAAGCTTGGTCCCGATGTCGACGAATTTTCCGTCGGCGACCGCGTTGTGGTCGAGGTCCACTACGGTTGCGGGCGCTGCGAGCGATGCCGCTCTGGCATGTACACGTCTTGTCTCAATTATGGCATGAACTACCAAGGCCACAACAAGGGGCACCGGGCCAACGGGTTCACGACTGACGGCGGCTTTGCCGAATACGCTATCAACAATGTTAATACACTTGTGCACGCACCAGATAGCATCGGCGATGAAGAGGCAACGCTGATCGTAACGGCTGGCACGGCCATGTACGCACTCGATACGCTCGGCGGACTGATCGCGGGACAAAGCATCGCTGTTACTGGCCCAGGCGCAATCGGCTTGCTGACTGTTGCTGTTGCCAAAGCTCTCGGGGCCACGCCCGTGATCCTTACCGGCACGCGCGACTCTAGATTGGAACTCGGTAAAAAGCTTGGCGCAGATCACGTTATTAACATCAATACGGAAAAGCCAGTCGAAGCCGTAAGGTGCCTGACGAACGGCAAGGGCGTGCACTACGTGGTCGAGTGTTCGGGTAATTCCAATGGCCTGAATGACGGCATGGACATGGTCATGCGCGGCGGCAAAATATGTCTGGTCGGATTTTCAAACGCGCCAGTGCCAGTCGATGTTGCCAAGCTGGTACGCAATCACATTTCTGTCTTCGGGATCCGCGGCGAAGGGCGAAGCGCCACGCATCGTGCGGCGGCTTTGGTCGCCGGAGGGCGCGTCAATGCCAAACTGATCCATACCCATACATTCGGGATGGATGACGTGCCAACCGCTTTCCAATATAGCCGCGACCGCACTGACGGCGCGATCAAAGTCATCGTTAAGATGACCCGTGACTAGTGCCGGAAGTGCGACGCACAGCGGCGCCTTTCTTGACCGCGTTTAACGGAGAATCCCGATGACTTCATCTCCCCTCGTCAGCACCGCCTGGCTTGAGGAACACCTTGCAGATCCGGAACTGCGCATTCTGGAAGTCTGCTCTCTGAGCGACGACAAGACATATCACGAAGGGCACATTCCCGGCGCGATGTGGGTCTACTGGAAGTCGGCCTGCTGGCAGGATAACGACCGAGAGTTTGTCACACCGGGACAAATGGCCCAGCGGTTCGGCCGCATGGGAATCGGCCCGCAATCGACTCTCGTTCTATATGGCGACCCGGTTCAGTATGGCAGCTATGCGTACTGGGCGTTCACGATGGCCGGGCACAAAAACCTGCGGCTGCTCGACGGCGGGCGGCGGAAATGGGTTCTGGAGAGACGGCCGCTGTCGCGGAACGTGCCAAGTTTTCCGCCAGTCGAATATACAACGCCGACGGGAACGTCGGCGATGCGGGTCGGCCGCCGCAATGTCCGCGATAATCTCGGGCAGCCAAATCGCCTGCTGCTCGATCTGCGATCGCCTGAGGAATACACCGGCAAGCGGGTATCTGAATATTCATTTGCTGTCGATCACGGCGCTGAGCGGACGGGCCGTATTCCCGGAGCCGTTCACCTCTATTTCAAGGAATTGTTGAATGAGGACGACTCGTTTAAATCACCTGAGGCGCTCCGCGGTGTCCTGGCTGCTAGCCGCATCGCGCCGGAAAAATTCGACGACGTGGTGTGCTATTGTCGACTGAGCCATCGTGCAACGATCGGCTGGGTCGCGCTTACAAACATCCTCGGCCATCCGAACATCAAGATCTATGATGGCTCGTGGACTGAATGGGGCAGTATCGTCGGCTATCCGATCGAAAAATAGCAAGACCCGCTCATTCCGTCAGCGACTCGCGTTCGAAGCGATGCCGACGGACATTCAGCGCGATGTGATCGATGTCCGCTTTCGGGGTAAAGCAGACATAGTCTGTTGCAGCGCACGTGTCTACTTCTGACCCAAAGCGGACACGCAGCCGCACTGCCAAATTGCCCCTTTTTTGATTGCCGGCTTTGGCGTCGTTGAGTTAGTTGCCGCCCATCATGTGTTGATGCATTTGACCGTGCATCACAGCACCAACCGGACCGCGGTGATTTGTGTCGGTCACAGTCGCGCCCGTGTAGCCCCGTAATTCAGCATAGCGGTGGATTTGATCCGGGCTGAGCAGCTCGGCGGTGGAAAGGTGATACTTCAAGTGCGTATCGCGAAGTTCTCCGCGGATTTGTGCAATCGCGACCGTCGCCGACTTGAGCCGCTCCGGTGTGATTGTGCGATCAACGAATTGGCGGTTGAGATCCTTCTCCGCCGCGATCAGTTTTTGTCCGAGCGGGAGGGCCTCCGACTTCATCGAGGTAAACAATCCTTCAATTTTCGTCCGCTGTTGGGCGGTCAGTCCAAGCTGGTTGGCAAGATCAAGGACATGGCGGGGACCCGGATAGCCGTTTAGCTCGGCTGGCAGCGCGAGACCCATGCCCCGGCCAGCCTTCAGATCCCCAATCTCGTCGTCAGAGAGCGCTTTTACCTCGCGATTTTGAAAGCCAGCGTAGCTGTTCGGCCCCGGCATTTGCGCAACGGCAGGCGCACCGACGGCAGCGATCGCGACGCTGGCGAGCAGCAACTTCCAAGACAGTGACGACATGTTCGATCTCAATCCTTTTCGCAGCCTTGCCAAGCTCCATACCTCAAGACGTCTGGATCCTATATGATCTTGATCATATGGCCTGCATGAGCCTGATTTCGTTTTTTGACCGCTTGATTTCACGATCAGCGACCATGCGCGCAAGCGTTCTATACACGACCTCATGCGTAAGCCCTAGATCGGCCGCGAGTTCCTTGACGGTTCCCGTCAATTTCACGGTGCGCGCGTCTGCACCAACGTTGATGGCAAAATAGTGTTGGAGGCGCTCGTGGGCCGAATGGATATTGCGCTGTTCAAGCCGCGTACGCAGCTCCATGAGCTGGTTCGCAAGGCGTGCCATAAATGTCCGGGCCGCATCTGGATTGTGCTTGAACTCCGCGAAGATCTTGTCCTTGGGATAAAGGCGTACTTTCACCGGCGTGGTAGCGATAGCGTCACAATGATAGCTCTTCGAGAATAGCGAGGCCTCTGCAATCGTATCGCCGGCGTTCGCACTGTACAGCACCGTCTCTCGGCCAGAGCGATCGACCCGCACAAGTCGAACCTTCCCGGCGGTGACCTCATACAGACCGACCGGCCGTTGTCCTGTGCGGAAGAGTGGCTGCCCGGCTTTTAGCGCGCGCTCATTGCCGAGTGCTCTAATATTTGGGGAAAGCCAATCTCGTTCGCTCATTTACGGATTCCGCTAACATGATCTTGTTATGGAGTTGGTGAACCACTCAGTCAGCACGCGGTGCAACGGCTCAGAGGGAGTTTTTTTAATTTCGCACCGTGCATGGCCAGGTTGCTTGTAGCGCCGACATCGCGCTCTGTGGCATTCTTGCGCTCCATTTATCTGGATGTTTTTCAGCCCAATTAACGAAGGCCTCTCGAACGTCAGCGCCGCTTATGGGCGTTGAACAAATGCCGAGCGGTCCGAAGATTACAGCAATTTCCTTATTCAAGTAGGCGGGCGGATTTTCATAGAAATTCCCGAGGATTTCCATCGTTCCCGCAACACCGAGCAGAAAAGCCGAGCACCTGTCCTGCCTCGCAGCATCTGATGATTTGCATTCTTCGTAGAGCCATTCGGTCGTGCCGACTCGCGGCTGTGCCGCTATTTCGCTGCCCAAAAAACAAAAGGCGACGATCGCTATCGCTATGGAGTTGCGGTTCATCGGACGATACTTCGCGCTCGTAAGCAGTGCCAATACGGCTGCGCTTCAACTAGAAACGGTTGTCAACTCTTTGTCCCGGCCTCACGCGCAGCGCCGCTCTCCGGTGGATTTTGCTTCGCGAACAGGCCTGACACCATTCCGATTAATCCGTGCATCGGCATTTGCATTTCACTGCCGGATGATGCCCTTCCGCCGCGTACCAATCGAGCGAAGCCGGCGATGAGGATGAAGGCGAAGAAAATCACCATTGGCCACGGCAGTCGTCCAACCAAGGAGACCCAGTTCGACGATGCAACAACGTCAATCACGACGTGCTGTTTGCGAAGTTCTGCCAACAGCGACGGATCGCCAAAATCAGGCACCCGGCTGCGGAAGGCTGTTTGCTGCGCGCCATTCGCAGACGCGTTACTGATTGGATTCTTGAAATGGCCGTCGATCTGCGTGCCTCGGAAGGTGACGCTCGCCACGTTGCCGGCTTCGAGCTGGTCAAGAAAAGCCCCGTACGGCGTAACCGGCGCTGTGCCGATCATTTCAACAATGCCAAAGGCCGCAAGACCCAGCAGGACTATGCCGAGAATCCAAACCGGTGGCCGCATGTACCATGGCCGACCGCAATGACTTGCTTGAGCCATCTCAACTCCGTGCGCGTTACGCCTCAGCGATCACCCTGCGCCTCTCTTCGAACTCGGCCTTATCGATTTCGCCGCGAGCGAAGCGCTCCTTCAATATCTCCAGTGCCGGCGACTTGGCCTCGTGCGTGGCTGCCTTTCCCGCAGCTCCCTTGTCATCACAGCAGCAAGAACTAGCCTTCTTCGACGATCCGCACTCTCCCATCATTCGCTCCACTGGCTGCAGCTAACTCGTTGTGAAAATTCATGAAGTAAACGGGGATGTGCATTGACCTACGTCAACCGGTCAGGATCAGGACAAGCGCCGACAGCTTTAGGTCAACAAAACCAAGCCAATAATGCAGTTTCATTCGACCTTAAAAATCGCCATCGCCAGGCGCTTGATCTGATCGAGGATCAACGCAAATGCGGCTGTGGCGATAAATATGGCCAGCAGCAGCTGCCACGGTAATGGTTCCATCAACGTGCCCGACAGGGCGAGAACTATGACGATGCCAAGATCGACAGTGGATGACGCCAAGACCCATTTGCTCGGCATCGACGACCAGATGTGACGACGCTCGCGCAAAACGTAGATGAGTCCTTGCGATCCGAACAGAAGGGTCACGAATGCAAATGTCTGGAGCGCAGTCTGGCTCAGCCCGAATTGATATTTTCCGATCATTAGCATCGCCGTCGAAAAAGCGAGCTTGCAGCCGCCAAGAACGATGGCGACGCCGGTCACGCTGCGCATGCGCCATAAACTGGGAGACGATGACGGGGTTGCGCGATCAGTGGTCAGTGACATCGCGAGGACGTCGTTCGTCAAGAGCATGAGCACCATCATCACCGGTGTCATGATGGCATGGCCGGTCAAGACGAGGCCGATTGCCAGATACAGAACGATCTCGATTTTCTTGGTCAGCATGTTGAGCGCGTAGGTCAGGAGCCGCCGGAACGCGATGCGGCCCTCGCGCACCGCGAACACGATGCCCGCGAGCCCCGGCTCGGTGAGAACCATGCCTGCGGCCGATTTGGCAACATCAGTCGCGGACGAGACGGCGATGCCGATCTGCGCCTGCCGCAGTGCCGGCGCGTCGTTCACCCCGTCGCCGCACATCCCGACGATGTGGTCCTGTTTCTGTAGGGCCTTCACAAGTTCGTATTTCTGCTCCGGGACAACGCGTGCGAACACGTCGAATGCATCAGCGTCGAATTCCTTCGGCAGCTGCTCCGCCGGGCAGACCGCGCCACCGATGCCGACTTTGCGCGCAATCGCTGCGCCAGTAAGTGCGGAGTCGCCCGTCACCATCACTGTTCGGACGCCCAAATCGCCCAGTGCGGCAATGAGGTTCGCTGAATCATCGCGGGGAGGGTCGCTCAATGCGATCAGACCGGCCAAGTGCATTGCATTGGGCACACCGGCGGCAACTGCGATCACGCGGTTTCCTTGTCGGGCAAGCGCATCGACGTGCCGTTGGGCGTCCGCCGGGACCGTTGCCATCTTGGCGACGACTTCGAAGGCGCCCTTCGCGACATTCAGCTCGCGACCATCGGAACCAATCGCGAAGGCTTCAGATAGTTTCGTCGCCGGATCGAAAGGGACGAACCGTACGAGTCGCTCGGGTGCGTAAGCCTGTGGCGCGGCGAACCGAATAGCGGCATCGATTGGATCCTGGTCGGCTTCGGAACTGGCCAGTATTGCAAGTGCCAGTACGCGTTCGTGATCAATGCCGGTCATCGCAATGACGTCGACGACTTCCAGCGCGTTGCGCGTCAGCGTCCCGGTCTTGTCGGCGCACAAGATATCCATGGCGGCCGCTTCGTGTGCGGCGGAAAGCCGGGTCAACAAGACGCCGCGACTGGCCAGCAATTGCGCGCCAAATGCCGCCGACAGCGTGAACGTCGCAGGTAGCGCCGCGGGGATCGTGGCGAGCAAGGCGGTCAGACCAAGGCGGATCAAGTCAGGGGGGGACAGCGCCATGAGGTAGGCGGCCACGATGATCAGAAGCGCGACTGTTCCGTTCACAATCGCAAGGTTTCGCGTCACCGCGAATATTGCCGCCTGTTCGGTGCTCTTGGCGTGAGCCACCCGCACGAGCTCGGCGGTGCGTCCGAAGTAGGTCTTCGAGCCGGTGGCGGTGACCTCTGCAATCGCCTCGCCGCGGCGCACCAAAGAGCCGGCGTAGACCTTGCTGCCGGACTCGGCCTCCGCCGGAACGGACTCGCCGGTAAGCATCGACTGGTCGACCATTGTCGACCCCCAGAGGATAGTCGCATCGGCGGGAACCAGAGCTCCGAGCGCCAGCCTGATGATGTCACCGGGCACAAGCTCGGCAGCGGAAAGCCGGACCCATTCGCCATCGCGTCGAACCAGGGCGGTGGCCGCAAGCCGCTTCTTGAGCGCCGCCAGCGCCGCTCCTGCTCGGCCTTCTTGGATGAAGCCCAGCGTTGCGTTGAACAACAGCAGCGCGGCGATGACCGCGGCTTCGATATATTGGCCGACCCAAAGCTGCAAGGCGATCGCGGCTTCCAGCATCCAGGCGACGGGGGACGAGAATTTCGCGAGAAAAATCCACCAGCGCGGCGGCACTTTTTCGGCAACGGTGTTCTCGTCGTATTCGGCAAGCCGGCTGCGCGCCTCTGCTGTCGCTAGGCCACGTGGGACCGTTGCCGTCAAAGTAGAGAGGCTTGTTGCCGCTGGTTGCGTCATGTCATGCGCGATCTGCGATCGCCTGAGAGTCGCCTCTGAATATCTAATAGTTCATGATCATCGCCGCGTCTCGTTGATCTGACGCAAATCGGATCTTCGACATCGCGAGAGGGCTACAATTGTAGTGCCTTGCGGCCGACGCAATCGCCGGCCGCAGTTGGCATGTATCAGATCGGGCCTTGATGCATCATGCCGCGCATCATCATGGGGCCGCGCATCATTCCGCCACCCATCATGCCGCCGCGTTTCATCATGGCAGTGTGCAGGGCAGTCATGCCCTCTTGCACGAAATCAGTGACCTCGGAAGCGTGCTTCTGCAGAGCTGCGACGGTCTGCGGATCGTCGGAGGTTTGCAGCACCGCGATGCCTTTATCGGTCGTTTCGTAGCTGGTCTTGATCTTGTCCTTGTCGCGGAAGATCGCGTGCAAGGAATCGCTTTCAATCGGCAGGCCGGGATCGTCGCCCGCGCCGACGCGGTTGCCCATCTCGGCCACGTGTTTCTTGATCAGGTCGGCCAGCGCCGGGTCATCGGATTCGGTGACGGTGCGGATGCCGTTTGGCAGATTTTCGACCGTGCGTTTGATACGGTCGTGATTGACGAACATCGTATGAATGACTTGGAGCTGGGCTTGAGTGCGCTCGTCATGCGCCATAGCCATCATTCCCGGCCCCATCATTCCCATCATGCCAGGGCCCATGCCATGCGTGCCGAACGGGCTCAGATGCCGTTCCTGCGCGTGGGCCGTGACAAAGTAAGCGGCGGTGCCGAGCGTGATGCCGAGCACAGCGAGACCAGCCAGTTTGCCTGCGATTTTCATGGGAGCGTTCTTTCTTAGCGAAGTCGCCCATTAATAATAATACTAGCTCTTCGCCATCGCCCGTATGATTGCGGTCATACGGCATCCGGTCGCGGAACCGCGCTATGACGCGCAAACTGCCCCGATGCGACAGCGCCGGAGGCAATTACCAAGACAAGCAGTAATAGCAGCACGCTCAAGTTGGTCAGGAAACTGGTCGCAGCCTCCCAATCGCTGCCGATACCATAGCCGAGACCGAAATAGCCGGCCGTCCAAACCAAGCGGCCAATGGCAGCAGTCGCCAGAAATTTTGTCAGCCGATAATGGCTAAGCCCGGCGGCCAGGCTCGCGATCGAACTCAAGTACGACATAAAGGTGCGAGTCACGAAAACCGTGAGCAATCCCCAGCGATCGAACAGCGCTTGTACCCGCGCGCGTCGCAGTGGCGTGTAGCCGATCCAGTGTCCGTGGCGTTCAAGAAACCTCTGACTGAGCAGACGTCCAAGCCCATAGCCGACAACATCTCCGGCAACCGACGCGATCACCGCGATGGCGGCGGCCCAGAGCCAGTTGATGCGCCCTTGCGAAGCAAGCGAGCCAGCCACCGTCGTGGCCACGCCGTCGGGCAGGGGCAGCCCGATGGCGCCGAGCAACAATGTCAAGCCGAGCACTGGGTAGCCGTAGACCAACAAAGCCGTAAGCATTTGATCGCCGAGTGCGCCGAGCCAGCTCGAACTACCGTCACTGCTGTCTGATTGCGCCTTGGGTGAGAG